>Ga0208328_1000294_pt1 | contig 25199 bp, 26 predicted proteins | sample DeeseametaMP2633_FD_184170 | JGI IMG/M metagenome (GOLD analysis project Ga0208328, IMG submission 184170) | Marine microbial communities from the Deep Atlantic Ocean - MP2633 (SPAdes) | ecosystem: Environmental > Aquatic > Marine > Unclassified | place: Northeast of Antigua and Barbuda, North... | reverse complement strand
AGCAGGCGTGCAGGGTCGACAATGTGTGGTGCGGTCATCGTGATGACTCCATTCGAGAGTGCTGTGAGAGGTTCACTCGAAGGATCACGCGGTGGCCGCTTCTTCGTCTGCCGTACACGCCGGTGACGATCTCGGCGACCGCGCTACACCACTATCGGGGACTCAACTTTCGTTTCGCCCTCGCAGCCCGGTCTCGGTGTCGTACAAGGGGGTCTCTGAGCGGTGTAGCCGGACGCGGGTGGGGTCCCCGAACAGGATCCACTCAGGTCGGTGCGCGGTGAGCTCTCCGGGACGGGCGCCGATGGTGCCGGCGGTCAGGATCAGGCTTCGGTACCGCTCTCCGGCGGGCCGTCCGCCGATGATCGGGCCCAGCTCGGCGATGGCGTCGGCGAGGTCGAAGATCTCTGCCAGGGAGGGGACGAGTCGGTCGGTGACGCGGCCGGGCTTGGGTGCGCGGGCGAAGACTGCGGTGCCGTTGAGGGGGTCGCCTGAGAGGTGCTGGCTGCTGGCGGCGTCGCGCAGGATCAGGGACAGGGTGATGTAGAACGCCCTGACGGTCGCATCACTGGCCGTCTCGGGTGCGATGGAGATGTCGGTCAGGTTCTGGGTCAGTGCCTTGGTCATGGTGCGCTGGTTGACCGCGGCGGTACGGCCGTTGACGGAGCGTCGCCGGACAAGCGCGCGGCGTACGTCGTCGGCGACCAGGTCGCCGAGGAGGATCGACTCGCCGGCGCCGGTCCCGGGGCGCCCGTCGCAGCGGGGATCTGCGAGCGGGTAGGTCATGAGGTCGATGGCGACGCGCATGTTGCGTCGGTGACCGAGCAGGTTCTTGCCCTTGAACCGGGTCTCGTTGATGGGCCACCAGGTGGTGGTGCAGTAGTCGGCGAAGGACAGCCCGGCGCGCAATTGGGTCTCGGCGTCGGGGTGCGCCTCGGCGGGCTGCGTCGTGAGCGTTCGGCCAGGCGAGGTCTGGCCGGCGGGGTCCACGGGATAGCCGCGGAGATCGGCGTGCCACCCGTTGACGCTGGCGACGGTGAGGCGGTCGTGGAAGTCCTTGGCGTGGCCCTTGCGCGCGAAGGTGCGTTTGCGGGCGACGCCTTCGACGCGCCAGCGCACCTGCCACTTGACCTCGTCACGGCTCGCGGAGTCGCCGGCCTGCCTCTTGCCCAAGGGTCGGATCGGGTAGATGCCCCACACAGCCATCAGGCGACCTCCCGCTCGGAGAGGAAGGTCTCCACGTCGCTGGCCCGGAAGCGGATCTGGCCGTTGATGCGCAGCATTTTGGGGACCAGGCCAGCGTCCGGACCGCACGCCACCCACTTGCGCACGGTGTTCTCGGAGACCGCGAGCAGCCCCGCAAGGTCGCGAATGGAAAGGAGCGGAAGACCCCCGGTGATCTGGAGCAGCGCGGCGTCAAGGGCCTTGTTCAGTGGCTGCTTGTCGGGGATGGGTCGGTTGGTAGAGGTGGTCATGTGGAGTGGGGTGTGCGGGCGCCTCGGGAGGTGCTTGACTGCGTTTGTGGACGTCTGGACCACCCCCGTCACGCGCGTGGTCGGGCACCAGGCGACGCCGAGCCCCGCGACGGCTGAGGCGAGCCGCGGGCGGTGTGCGTGGATCGTGGGAGGCGTGCACAGGTGGCTTGCGCGCGTGGTTGTGACGGTCATGCTGATGGCTGTGCCGCCGCCAGCTCGACGGCCGACGTGACGGCCGAGACGGCTCCCGAGGGGCGCCGTGCCGGCGCCTCAATTCGTCCTCTCAGTCCCCCCGCTGACGCCGCGCGCTCGTGCGAGTCGAGCCTCGATGGTGGGGCGGTAGGTGGGGTTCTGCTCGATGACGGTGCAGTGGAGTCCTTCGAGGGTGGCGGCCTCCAGGGTGGTGCCGCTGCCGGCGAACGGATCCAGCACGTAGCCGCCCTTGGGGGTGGCCAGCCGTACGAGGTATCGGATGAGGTCGAGGGGCTTCACGGTGGGGTGTGTGACGTTCTTGCCGACTCGGCGCTCGTCCTTGGTGGGCTTGGGGGTGAAGAAGGGGGACCCCCAAGCGGTCAGGTCCCACTCCTCGGCCACCGCCACGGTGGAGGGGTGGCGGAGTCGGTCGCTGTCCTCGAGGCGAGGTATCGCACAGTCGCCGGCACGCAGGGCCCCGGTGCCATGCAGTTCGACGTTCTTGTGCAGCGTCTTGGTCTCGATGGGCTTGCGGAGCAGCACCAGTGGCTCGAATGGGACTGCTGTACTGATAGGTGACAGATTGCCTTGCTGCTGGGCTGCGCGGCTCAGATCTGGGACTGGACGCCGGCCAGCAGCTCACGGGCAGTACGGTCGCAACACCGGTTCACAAGTTCACGATCGGGCACACTCCGGGCACAGTTCAAGCGCAGATCTACCCAGATCGACCTGATTCGGAGGTCGCCGTGAGCGTGGTTCCACGCTCACAGGCGTGGAACCGGATCTCTACGGATCAGAAGGTTTGGGGTTCGAATCCCTACAGGCGCGCAGATCGATCAAGCCGCAGGTCAGCCCGCTGACCTGCGGCTTCGTCGTTGCAGGGGTCGCCACAGCCCATCGTCGAGTCCGCAACCGCGGTGCCCTGAACCGGCTTCGGGCACTCTCCGAGCCCCGGCCGCACTCACGAGCAGGATCAGCCCACCGCACAGCAGGTTCCGGCCCAGGCTCGTCCCGGCGCCCGGCAGTCCGGCGCCGGTCAGTGGCAGGCCGATGGCCAGCAGCACCAGGGCACCGAACCACGTCAGCACGCGAAGGCCGACGGGCAGGGTGTCATCGGTCGCGCCGCCGACGATCGCGCCACGGGAGGGAACACGACGCCGGTCGGTCAGGGGGTGACCGGTTCAGCCAGCAGGTCCACCGACTCCGCCGCCAGCAGGAGGCTGCCCTGCAGGGAGGCGCGGCTGCCGTGCTGACTGGCGAGGACCGGAGTGGCTGACACCGCGTCGAGGGTGTGGCGCCGCAGGCCCACCCGAGCCGGCTCGAGCAGCAGGTCGCCGGCGCGCGCGAGGTCGCCGCCGATCACGACGACGTGGGGGTTGAGCAGGTTGACGATGCTGGCCAGGCCCCAGCCGAGGTGGAGGCCGGCGTCCTCGAAGATCCGCCGCGCGGCGAAGGAGCCCTCGCCGGCGGCGGCGATGATGTCGTCCAGCGACGCGTCCGGTTGCTGGCCGGCCATCAGGGTCAGGACGGCGCCGATCGAGGCGTAGGCCTCCAGGCAGCCTCGGCTGCCGCAACGACACATCGGACCCTGCTCGTCGAGCGTCAGGTGACCGATCTCGCCAGCGAAGCCCGAGGCGCCCCGGAAGATCTCGCCCTGCAGCACGACGCCGGCGCCCACGCCCGAGGAGATCTTCACGTACACGCAGCTGTCGTGCTCGCGCGCGGCCCCGCTGCGGTGCTCGGCGAAGGCGCCGAGGTTGGCGTCGTTCTCGATGGTGACAGGTAGCCCGAGGGCCTCGCTCGCCGCAGTGCGGGCGTTCACGCCCTCCCAGCCCGGGAAGATGGCCGGCGACCCGACCGCGTCGTCGGTGATCGGCGCGGGCAGGCCGAGGACCGCGTGGTGCGCGGGGGCCTGCGGCAGCTCGGCCAGCATCGCCCGGATCATGTCGTCGGCGGTCGCCAGTGCCTGCTGGTGGGGCAGGTCGTCGGCGAGCGTGCGGCGCTGCTCGCGCAGCGAGGAACCGAGCAGGTCCCCGATCGCCACGCTGACGTGGCTGTGGCCGAAGTCGATGCCCACGACGTACCCGGCCTCAGCGGCGAGTCGGACCGAGGAGCCTCGACGTCCGCTGCCCGGGAGCACCTCCACCAGCCCGGCCGAGCCGAGGTCGCGCACGATGTTGGAGACCGTCGCCGGAGCAAGCCCGGACACCCGGGCGAGCTCGGCCTGGGTGTACGGATCCGGCCCGCGCAGCAGGTCCAGGACCCGGCGCTGGTTCGCCGTCCGCAGCGACGAGGGCGAGCCGGGGGCTCGGGGCGCGTCGGAGAGCGAGGGCATGGCCGAACTGTGACCGGTGTCTCGCTCCCAGTCAAGGCCTAGCAGTCATGAGATGAAGACAAGGCTGATCCCAAGGAGCATTCAAAGAAAGTTTTGTTCATCTCTTGACGACAAAGCGTGTGACGGCCAACACTTCCAAGGTCACCACCACCCGGCCGCTCGGCCACCCATGAAGGAGAAGCCCGTGACGCTCCACCGCAACCGTGTCGCCGCGCTGTCGGCGTCGGTCCTCATCGGGGGCATGGCCCTCACCGCCTGCGGCGCCAACGACGCCGCCGACACCGGCTCGAGCTCCGGCGACTCCGCCGGCGGCGGCGCCACCATCGCGCTGCTCCTGCCGGAGTCCAAGACCACCCGCTACGAGGCCTTCGACAAGCCCCTCTTCGAGGCCGCCGTCGCCGAGCTCTGCTCGGACTGCGAGGTCGACTACTACAACGCCGACCAGGACCAGGCCAAGCAGCAGCAGCAGGTCACCACCGCGCTCAACGCCGGCGCCGACGTGTTGGTGCTAGACCCCGTCAACGGTGCCGGCGCGACCGGCATGGTCCAGGAGGCCCAGGGCCAGGACGTCCCGGTCATCGCCTACGACCGTTTCATCGAGGGTGCGGACTACTACATGTCCTTCGACAACGAGACCGTCGGCAAGCTGCAGGGCGAGGCCCTGGTCGAGGCGATGGGCGACACCGGCAGCATCCTGATGCTCAACGGTGCCCCGAGCGACCCCAACGCCGCGCAGTTCAAGGCCGGCGCGCACTCGGTGATCGACGCCTCCGGCGTGGAGATCCTCGAGGAGTACGACAACCCCGACTGGTCGCCGGAGAACGCCCAGCAGTGGACCACCGACCAGCTCAGCAAGTACAAGGCCGCCGACGTCAACGGCGTGTACGCCGCCAACGACGGCCAGGCCGGCGGCGTCGTCGCGGCCCTGACCGGCTCGGGCGTCTCGCGCGACGCGCTGCCGCCGATCACCGGTCAGGACGCCGAGATCGCTGCGATCCAGCGAATCCTCGCCGGTGAGCAGGCCATGACGATCTACAAGCCGATCCCGATCGAGGCCGAGACGGCCGCCGAGGTCGCGGTCTACCTCGCCCTGGGTGAGGACGTGCCCTCGACGACCGACACCGGCGTCGACCAGTCGGACTACAACGGTGTCGCGTCGTTCATCTTCGACCCGATCATCGTGACCGCCGACAACGTCGCGGACACCGTCATCGCCGACGGCTTCTACGACGCCGCCGACATCTGCACCGGCGACTACGCCGACGACTGCGAGGCGGCAGGCATCTCCTGATGAGCAGCACGGTCGAGGCGCCGGTCAGGGAGAGCGTGCTCTCCCTGACCGGCATCAACAAGAGGTTCGGGGCCGTCCAGGCCCTCACGGACGTCTCGCTCGAGGTCGGCGCCGGTGAGGTCGTCGCCCTCGTGGGGGACAACGGCGCGGGCAAGTCGACCCTCGTCAAGGTCATCTCGGGGGTCTACCAGCCCGACGAGGGGTCGATCACCTTCGCCGGTCGTCAGATCAGCGTCGGCGGGCCGAGCGACGCCCAGTCGCTCGGGATCGCCACGGTCTTCCAGGACCTGGCGCTCTGCGACAACCTGGACGTGGTCGCGAACCTCTTCCTCGGTCAGGAGTGGCGACGGGGTCCGTTCATCGACGAGGTCGGGATGGAGAAGGAGGCGTGGCGGCTGCTGCGCACCCTCTCGGCGAAGATCCCGTCGGTGCGGATCCCGATCGCCGGGCTCTCCGGCGGCCAGCGCCAGACCGTGGCGATCGCCCGCTCGCTGGTGGGCAACCCCAAGGTCGTGATGCTCGACGAGCCCACCGCTGCGCTGGGGGTCGCCCAGACCGCCGAGGTGCTCAACCTCGTCGAGCGGCTGCGCGAGCAGGGGCTCGGCGTGATCCTCATCAGCCACAACATGGCCGATGTCCAGGCGGTGTCGGACCGGATCGCGGTGCTGCGCCTGGGGCGCAACGCGGCGGAGTTCGTCACCTCGCAGACCAGCACCGCCGAGCTCGTCGCCGCCATCACCGGCGCCTCGGACAACGTCGTCACCGCGCGGGCTGAGCGGACCACCCAGCGCTCCGCCGGCGCGCAGCAGCAGGGGGATGAGCAGTGAGCCACATGGTCAAGGGCGACGCCACGGCGTCGACCATCGCGGCCGACGCCGCGGACGAGCGGCTGATCAGCAGCCAGGGCCTGGCCGGCGCGGCCACGGCCTTCCTGGGCCGGCTGCGCGGCGGTGAGCTCGGGATGATCCCCGTCATCGTCGGCCTGGTCGTGATCGCGATCGTCTTCCAGATCAACGAGCCGACCTTCCTCTCCTCGCGCAACCTGGTCTCGATCACCCAGTTCGCCGCGCCCGTCGGGGTCATCTCCCTGGGCATCGTGCTCGTGCTGCTCCTCGGCGAGATCGACCTCTCGGTGGGCTCGGTCTCGGGCTTCGCTGCCGCCTCGATGGCGGTGCTGATCGACTCGCGCGGCTGGGGCCTCCTGCCGGCGCTCGTCGTCGGCATCCTCGTCGGCACCGCGGTCGGCCTGCTCTACTCCTTCCTCTACACCAAGATCGGCGTGCCGAGCTTCGTGTTCTCCCTCGCGGGGCTGCTGGCCTTCCAGGGTGCGCTGCTCTACGTCCTGGGTGACAAGGGCACCGTCGTCCTTCCGCAGGACTCCGCGCTGCGGTCCTTCGCGCGCGACAAGTTCCTCACCGACACGCAGGCCTACGTGCTGCTCGTGGTCATCGTGGCCGTGTACGTGGCGGTCAGCCTGCTCACGATCAACCGGCGCAGGGCCGCAGGCCTGACACCGCCGTCGCTGACGGCGGTGCTGGTCAAGGCCGGCCTGCTGCTGGTGGGCCTGGGCTACCTGACCTACTACCTCGGCATCGACCGCGGCTGGAGCTACCTGCCGGTCCTGTTCGCGGCCCTGGTCGTGACGATGGACCTCGCGCTACGGCGTACCCGCTGGGGACGCCACGTCTTCGCGGTGGGCGGCAACGAGGAGGCGGCCCGCCGCTCGGGTATCAACGTGCGCGGGATCTACGTCTCGGTCTTCGCGCTGTGCTCGACCTTCGCCGCCCTGGGCGGCATCCTGATCGCCGGCCAGCTGACCTCGGTCTCGCAGAGCTCGGGCACCACTGACACCAACCTCACCGCCATCGCCGCCGCCGTCATCGGAGGCACCAGCCTCTTCGGCGGTCGTGGATCGGCCTGGGCGGCCCTGCTCGGCATCCTGGTGCTGCAGTCCATTCAGTCCGGCCTCAACCTGATGAACGTGGACTCGTCGGTCCGCTTCATGGTCACCGGCCTCGTGCTCCTGCTCGCCGTCGCCATCGACTCCGTGAGCCGCAAGGCCCGGTCGTCGTCCGGACGCGGGTAGCCCTCCGATCGGAGCCCGGTGACACCGGGAGGAGCTGAGAGCGAGGAGGCGTCCCAGAAGCCTGGGACGCCTCCTCCTTCCGACGACGCGCTGCTCGACGTCGTCGCCTCGTGGTTGGCGCTCGAGGACGCGCAGGCGCAGCCGGTCGACCTGCTGCTGCTCTTCGGCGGGTCGTTGCCGACCGCGTGGGACCGGGCCGCCGACCTGTTCAATGCCGGTGCGGTCGGCCGGCTGATGCTGGTGGGCGGTCGCGGTCACACGACCGACGTCCTGGAACGAGTCCTCGGGGCCGCTCCGGGCAGCACCGAGGCGGACCTGATGGCGGCGTACCTCGCCGGGCGGCACGGGATCACCGACGTGCTGCTCGAACGAGCCTCGACCAACTGCGGCACCAACGTCAGCCTCGCCCGGCAACTCTCCACGGCCCGGGGCCTGCGGCCGCGCACGGTGGGGCTGGTGCAGGAGCCCACGATGCAGCGCCGGATGGACGCCGTCTGCCGCCTCGCCTGGCCGGAGGTGACGCCGCTGAACATCCCCGGCCCCGACGCCCGTGACCTGTGGGGCCGGGAGCGATGGACGGCGCTGGTGATGGGTGAGGTGCCCCGCCTGTGCGACGACGCCGACGGGTACGGCCCGCGGGGCCGTGGCTTCCTCGCCCACGTCGACGTCCCGGAACCGGTGGCCCGGGCGCACGCGGAGCTGCTCCGGCGGCACCCGACGTGGGGCCGCCCCGCCGCGCCCGGCCGATGAGGTCGCCTGCTCAGTGGGTGGTGACGTTGTCCTCGACCCAGTCGCGCAGCGCGGCGAGCGGGACGGCCGCGCTGCGACCGAGGTCGGTCAGGGCGTACTCCACACGTGGCGGCACCTCGGCGTAGACCGTGCGGGTCACGAGGTCGTGCTCCTCGAGCCGCTTGAGGCTGGCGGACAGCACCTTGGGGCTGATGCCCTGGAGCCGGCGACGCAGCTCGCCGAAGCGCTGCGGGCCGTCCTCGAGCGCCCCGATCGCCAGCGCGCTCCACTTGTTGGCGAGGAGGTCGAGCATGTCGCGGCAGGGGCACATCGCGGTGTAGACGTCGCCCGGTCCGCAGGTGTCGGCGAGGTGGGTGGAGGCGCTCACGAGCGTGATAGTACCCCAAGGGAACCAGGTGCCCTTGACGGTAACTAGTACCCATCTCTCATGCTCGACGCATGACCGCTGACATCCACGCCACTGCCCAGTCCGACCGCGCGACCACTGCCACGATGCGGGCCGTCGCCTTCACCCGCAGCCTCCCCGTCGACGACCCGGCCAGCCAGGTCGACGTCGAGCTGCCCCGACCCGTCCCCGGCGCCCGTGACCTCCTCGTCGAGGTCCGCGCGGTCTCGGTGAACCCCGTCGACGTCAAGGTCCGCGGCGGCGGCGACCCCGACGGCGCCCGCGTCCTCGGCTTCGACGCAGCCGGCGTCGTCGTCGAGGTCGGCGAGGAGGTCACGCTCTTCCAGCCCGGCGACGAGGTCTGGTACGCCGGCGACATCCTGCGTCCGGGCACCAACGCCGAGCTCCACGTGGTCGACGAGCGGATCGTGGCCCGCAAGCCGCGCAGCCTCTCCTTCGCCGACGCCGCGGCCCTGCCGCTCACGGCGATCACCGCGTGGGAGGGCCTCTTCGACAAGCTCCGTCTCACCGAGGCCAGCACCGGGACCCTGCTCGTCGTCGGCGCCAGCGGCGGCGTCGGCTCGATGGTGCTGCAGCTGGCCGAGGCGCTGCTGCCGGGCGTGCGCGTCGTGGCCACCAGCTCGACCGAGGAGTCCGAGGCGTGGGTGCGCGGCCTCGGCGCCGAGGCGACGGTCAACCACCGCGCCGGCGAGCTGCGCGGCCAGATCGCCGCCGCTGCCCCCGACGGCGTCGACTGGGTGTTCACCGCCCGCGTCGCCGACCCGGGCCAGCTCGAGCTCTACGTCGACGTGCTCAACCCGTTCGGCCAGATCGTGGCCATCGACGACCCCGAGACCCTCGACATCGCCTTCTTGAAGTCGAAGTCGATCAGCTTCCACTGGGAGCTGATGTTCACCCGTCCCATCGCCGGCGGCGACGGCCAGCTCGCCCAGCACCGCCTGCTGACCGACGTCGCCGCCCTGGTCGACGAGGGTCGCGTGCGCAGCACCGCCACCACCGTCCTGCGGCCCCTCGACGCCGAGCAGCTCCGTGCCGCGCACCGCCAGGTCGAGAGCGGCCGCACCATCGGCAAGGTCGTGATCGCTGCCCAGTGACGCCTCAGGCGTCGGCGACCTCGCGGTAGAGCGCCACGTGCGCCCGCGCGGCCCGCTCCCAGGTGTAGGACCCGGCCAGGGCCTGCCCCGGGGCCGGGTCGCCGGGTGTGCGCAGCGCCGCGGCCAGTGCTCCGGCGATCGCGGGGACGTCGGCGGCGAAGGACACGGTCGTGCCCAGGACCTCGCGCAGCACCGGCAGGTCTCGGGCGACCACCGGCACCCCGGCGGCCAGTGCCTCCATGGCGGCCAGTCCGAACCCCTCCTTGGTGGAGACGAACCCCAGCACCGACGCCTCGGCCACCAGCGATGGCAGCGCCGTGTCCTCGACGGGTCCCAGCACCAGCGGCTGCGTTCCGAGCTCCTCGGCCAGCTCGGCGGCGCGGGCGTCGAAGGCCGCGCGGTAGTCGCGGTAGTCGAAGAGCGTCTCCCCGCCGCCGAGCACCAGTCGCACGTGGGCGAGGTCGGGCTGGGAGCGGACCATCGCGGCGTAGGCCTCGAGCAGGTCCAGGGTGCCCTTGCGCGGCTCGATCCCGCCCAGCGCCAGGACGTACGGCGCACCGATGCGCTCGCGCCACTCCGCGCGTCCCTCGTGGTCGGTCGCGGCCGCGGCGAAGCGTGCGGCGTCGACCCCGTTGGGGATGACGATCGGCTCGAGCCCCCAGCCCTGGCGCACCTCTTCGGCCACCGCGGCCGACACGCAGACCCGGGTGCTCGACTCGACGACCGCCCGCTCGTGGCAGGTCACGAGCGCAGGGGTGGTGAACGTGTCGAGGTGGTGGATGGTGCGCACGCAGGGCAGGGCGGCGTTGGCGCTGATGCAGTCCTGGGCGTGCACGACGTCGTAGCGGTCGCGCTCGGCGGTGAAGGCGGAGCGCAGCACCTCGATCGAGCGCACGATGCGCTCCCCGACGTCCTCACCCTCGACCTCGGGGAAGGGCACCGCCCGCACGCCCACCCGCGGGTCGACGGCCCGGAAGAACGTCGTGTCCCCGCCCCGCCCGAGCGTCCAGACGTCGACGCTCTCGCCCAGCGCGGCCAGCGCCTCGGCGAGCGCGAGCGTGTGCACCACGCCGCCGCGGGGCTTGGTGGAGTAGGTGAGCAGGGCAATCCGCACGGGTCAGGCCCCGGGGACGTCGGCGTCGGCGGCCCGGAGCGCCACGTAGGCCTCGGGGGTGCGCTCGGCGAGGTGGTGCAGGACCCGGCGCGCCCGGGCGACCTCGACCTCGGGGTCGAGCTCGGCGACGGCCAACCCGCCCTTGGAGGAGGTGCGCGCGAGCACGTCACCGCCGGGGCCCACCACCTTGGCCTGCCCGAGGAAGCGCAGCCCGCCCATCACGCCGGTCTGGTTGGAGGAGACCCACACGACCTGGTTCTCCGCGGCGCGCGCGCAGTCGTAGAGGTCGAAGAGCCGGGACTGGCGGTCCTGCGGCAGCCGCGAGGCGCGGTCGGTGACCGACGCCGGCCAGGCCGACAGGCAGGCCAGCACGGTCGCGCCGTCCATCGCCAGCGTCCGGGCCGCCTCGGGGAAGGTCTTGTCGTAGTCGATGAGCATGCCCAGCCGACCCAGCGGGGTGTCGAACGCGCTGAAGGAGTCGCCTGCGTCGTACACCAGGGACTCGCCGGCGGGTCGGTGCACCTTGCGGTGCCGCCCCAGCACGCCGGAGCCGTCGAGGCAGACCGCGGTGTTGAAGAGGCGGTGCTCGCCGTCGACGACCGTCTCCTCGGTGTAGCCCAGCGCCAGCACCATGTCGCCGGCGAGCGCGCGCACCCGCTCGATCTCGGGGGAGTCCTCGCACAGGCCCGGCGGCAGGCTCGTGGGGTCGGGGCGCCGCAGGTCCGACAGGTAGCCGCCGAGCGTGGCGTCCGGCAGCACCAGCAGCTGCACGCCGGCGGCTCGGGCGTCGGCGACGATGCCCGCGAGCTTGGCCAGGGAGCGCTCCATGTCGCGGCCGAAGTGCGCGGCGACGGCGCCGATGCGCAGGACTCCCACAGCCGACCAACCTATCCGGCTAGCCGACCAGCGCGACGGACGAGGCGGTGAGCGCAGCGGGGATCGGGCCCGGCGAGACCCGCCGCGCCAGCGCGGCCGCGGACTCCGTCAGCGCCGGCCCGGTGCGCCCGGTGAGGTGACCGGTCACGTGCTCCGCGTCCGCGGCGATGCCGAGGAAGCGCCCCGAGCCCCACGTGTGCAGCCACGGCAGCCCCAGGAAGTACAACCCCGGCACCGACGTGACGCCACGGGTGTGGGTCGGGCGGCCGGAGCCGTCGAAGACCCCGGCGCGCACCCAGCGGTAGTCGGGCCGGTAGCCGATGGCCCACACGATGCTGGTGACGCCGGCCGCGGTGAGGTCGAGCGAGGTCGGGTCGGTCTCCGGCTCCCACACGGGCTCGTACGCCGGAGCCGGCGGCGCGTCCACGCCGTGGGCGTCGATCCAGCGGTCGATGTCGCGGCAGATCGAGCGGTACACGTCGTCGGCGGCGTCCAGCGCCGCACGCATGGTCGGGCGGAAGGCCAGCTCGGTGCCGCCGGGCGCGACGCCCTCGAGCAGGCCGTAGAGGGCCATCCCCTCCCGGGCGAACTGGCGCAGGTCGATGTCGCGGCCGCCGTCGCGGCCGGTGACGTAGTGGTTGGTCTTCTCCCGTGCCGTCGCGCCGCCGGGGTACTGCGCGACGCCGGTGTCGTAGAGACCCATCTCCGCCAGCCAGGTCATGCAGTCGCGGCCGCGGTGGAAGCGCGCCACCCGTGGGGCGTCGCCGAGCGCCAGGTGCACCCGGCGCCCGGCCAGGTGCAGGTCCTCGGCGATCTGGGCGCCGGACTGGCCCGATCCGACCACCAGCACCTCACCGTCGGGCAGCTGGTCCGGGGAGCGGTAGTCGGCGGAGTGGAGCTGGGTGATGGTCGGCGACAGCGCCGGGGCCCAGGGCGGCACGATCGGCAGGTGGTAGCCGCCGGTGCACACCACCACGGCCTCGGCGTGCCAGGTCTCCGGGCCGTCGGGGCCGGTCGCCTCGACGACGAACCCGCCGTCGCCGGACTCCGTCAGCGAGGTGACCCGGGTGTGCTCGCGCAGCGGCGGCCCGAAGGTCGGGGCGTAGCCGGCCAGCCACTCCACGACCTGGTCGCGGGTCATGAACCCGTCCGGGTCGGGGCCGGCGTAGGCGTAGCCGGGCAGTCGGCAGTGCCAGTTGGGGGTGACCAGGGTGAAGGCGTCCCAGCGGGTGTCGGCCCACTCGTGGCCGGCGGTGCCGGCCTCGAGGACGACGTGGTCGACGCCGTCACGGACGAGGAACCAGCTGGTCGACAGGCCGGCCTGACCGCCGCCGACGACGACGACCCGCGTCCGGCGGACGGTGGGCGGCTCCGAGCGGGGGACCGGGGCAGAGGTGGGTGCGGACATCTCAGGACTCCTGAGGCAGGGGCGGGTGGAGGCGGAGGACGGTCACGGTGGACGCGTCGGGGCAGGACGCGGCGAGCGCGTCGATCTCGGCGAGCGTCGCGGCCGCGGAGGTGCAGGCGAAGCCGAACCGGGCGCGCACGCGCTCGCTGGCGATGCCCAGCGCGGTGGCGGCCCGCTCGCGGAAGTCGTCGACCGGGTAGGTCGACCCGGCGGTGAGGTGGTCGTGCACCACCAGCGAGGGCGAGTAGTGGTCGACCACGCGACCGTCGGGCCAGCGCACCGAGAAGGTCATCTCAGGCACGGACGGCTCCTGCCATCGGGGCCGAGGTGACGGCGGCGTACGTCTCGGGGCGACGGTCGCGCAGGTGGAACATCGCGCGCCGGGCGGTCTCGAGCGCGGCCGGTACGTCCAGCTCGGCGACCGCGAGGCCGGCCTCGGTCCCGGTGCTCGCCAGCACGTCGCCGCCGGGGCCGACGACCTTGGCGTGGGCGACGAAGCGGAGCTTGCCGAACGTGCCGTGCTGGTTGGCGGCCAGCCACACGACCTGGTTCTCCAGGGCACGGGCGGCGTCGAAGAGGTTGAAGCGCTGGGTCCAGCGGTCCTCGGCGAGCGAGGCGGCGCTGGCGGTGCGCGACGCGGGCCACGCGGAGATGCAGGCGATGACCTCGGCGCCGTCGACGGCCAGCGCACGAGCGGCCTCCGGGAACGCCTTGTCGTAGCAGATCAGCGTGCCCAGGCGACCCATCGGAGTGTCCACGCAGGCGAAGTCCGAGCCGGCCGAGTAGAACAGCGACTCGCCCAGGGGCTGGTGCACCTTGCGGTGCGCGCCCAGCACGCCGTCGCCGGTGACGACGGCGGCGGTGTTGTAGCGATCGGTGCCGTCGGACTCGCACAGGCCGACCACCACGGTCATCTCGCGGGCGATCTCTGCCACGCGCCGCAGCTCGGGGCCCTCGAGGTCCATGACGGGGGGCAGGTCCTCGGGCTGCTCGTCGTGGCTGCCGTCGCGGCCGGCGCCGAGGACGGAGAGGTACCCGCCGAGGCAGGCCTCGGGCAGGGCGAGCAGGCCGACCCCGCGGGCACGGGCGTCCGCGACGAGGCGGCCGATCTGCGCGAGGTTGTCCTCGACGTCGCGGCCGAAGCCGGCACAGGCCGCGGCGACGGCGGTGCCGGGCGCGGTGCCGGGAGCGGTGGTGGAGGAGCTGGTCATGAGGCGGTTCCCATTCCGGTGACGGTGGAGGTGACGGCGTCGGTGACGACGCCGTCGGGCCAGCGCAGGCCCACGCCCGAGCCGGCCTCGAGGTGGCCGCACACGGCGGTGGTGAGGTGGCGCGGCAGCAGACTGGTGTCGGGGGTGCTCGGGCCTACGGCCTCGGCCGAGACGATGGCGAAGCCGGGGAAGCAGGTGAGCCAGTCGGCGGTTCCGGCCGCCGTCGGCGCGGGGACCGCGCCGACGTCGAGGACCGCCCGGCACCCGCTGGCCTCGGCGAGCATCCCGGTGCTGCCCACCAGGCCGCTCATGGAGACGTCCTTGGCGGCCGTCGGAGCGAGGGCGGGGACCACCGTCATCTGCGAGCGCAGCTGCTCGGGCGTCCGGTGCGAGGTCGAGTCCCACTGGGCGCCGGTGTAGCCGCGACGCCAGGAGCCCCCGAGGTCGGCGGTCACCCGCACCCGGTGGCCGGGTCGCCCGCCTCCGCCGGGGACAGGAGCGGTCGTGCGCCCCAGCGCCGTGACCGCGAGCTGGCCCGGAACCCCGAGCTGCGTGTGCCCGCCCAGGACGGGCACGTCCCAGGCCGCGGCGGCGTCGGTGAGGCCGCGCAGGACTCGACGCGCGAAGGAGATGTCGCGGGCGCCGACCGCGTCGAGGAGCCCGACGGGGGTCGCGCCCATGGCCGCGAGGTCGTTGAGGTTCACCAGCACGCTGCACCACCCCGCCCACTCCGGGTCGCGCTCGACCATGGCGGGCAGGATCGCGTCGCAGGCGGCGACCATCTCGCTGCCCGGCACCGGTGCGGCGTCGTCGCCGACGAAGCCGCGCGGAGTGCCGGTGGCGAGCTCGTCGAGCAGCAGCCCGAGCGGTGCCTTGGTCGCGTCGACCAACCGCTGGATGCGGGTGATCGGGAAGTCCACGACCAGGTGCGGGTGGCCGTGCCGCAGGGTCTCGTGGCGCACGCTCCACCCCAGCCGCTCGAAGAGCCGGCGATGCTGGGCCTGGACCTCGGCGTCGAAGCGCAGCGCGCCCTGCGTCTCGGCCCGGGCGCAGGCCGCCCGCACCAGCGCGGCACCGACCCCGAGGTGCAGCCGCGCGTCCGAGGCGACCGCCAGCCGGCTGCCCCGCCACCAGCCCAGGTCGCGCAGCGGCGGCGCGCCGTCGGCTCCCTGTGCCGGGTGGATGCGCACACCGCCGAGCAGCTCGCCGTCGCCGGCCAGCGCCACGAGCACCACGGTGCGGGGGTCGTCGTCGACGGCGTCGGCGTCGGAGCCGGCGAAGAGACCCTGCTCGGTGACGAAGACGTCGTGCCGCAGCCGGCGGTAGCCGGCCAGCTCGCGCGGCCCGGCCTCCACGACGACGTACGACGCGTCGGTGTGCCGGTCGTGCCCGGTGCCGCGCAGCGGCCCGGTGAGGACCGAGACGTCGAGGGTCATCTCACGCCCCCTCGCAGGAGAGCGCCGAGCAGGCGCCGCACGCCGCGCAACCGGCGGACTGCGCGGCGCCGAGCATCCCGGCCCGCCGCAGCGCCGCGCCCACGCGGGCGGTGACCGAGGCGACCATCCGTGAGTCGGGCGCCGGCACCCCGTCGACGTCGGTGGCCAGCGTGCCGGCCAGCGGGCGGAACGGCACCACGAACGGGTAGACGCCCATCTCGATCAGCTCGGTGGCCGCGGCCACCGTCTCGTCGGGGTCCTCGCCGAGGCCGAGGAGGAGGTAGGTGGAGACCTCGTTCCAGCCGAAGACCCGCACGGCCTCGGCCCAGGCGGCGCGGTACTCGCGCATCGGGACCGAGCCCTTGCCCGGCATCCAGCGGCGGCGCACGTCGTCGTCGAGCGACTCGACGTGGATGCCGATGGAGCGAGCGCCCGCGTCGTACAGCTCCTGGATCGTGGCCAGGTCGCCGGGCGGCTCGCACTGCACCTGGATCGGCAGGTCGGGGAGCACCTCGCGGACGGCGCGGACGCAGCGCGCGAGGTGGGTGGCGCCGCGGTCGCGACCGTTGGAGGTGCCGGTCGTCATCACCATCTGGGAGATGCCGTCGAGGTCGTGGGCGGCCTTGGCGACCTCCGCGATCTGTGCCGGCGACTTCACCGCGATCGTGGAGCCCTGGCGCAGCGACTCCTCGATCGCGCAGAACCGGCACCGCTGGTCCTCGTCGTAGCGCACGCAGGTCTGCACGACGGTCGTCGCCAGCACGCGGGCCGAGTGCAGCCGGGCGATCTGCTCGTAGGGGACCCCGTCGGCGGTGGCGAGGTCGTAGAAGCGCGGGCGGGAGATCGTCTCCACGCCCAGGCCGGTGTCGGCGCCGTCGAGCAGGAGCTTGCCGCCGGCGAGGGTGTAAGGGCTGCGGGGGTTGAGGGGGATGGCCGCGCCGACTCCGTCGAGCAGCAGGTGCCCGTCGTCGCTCGGTCCGGCTCCGGCCCGGCGGGAGACCGGCGCGTCGGCGAGCCGGATCCCCTGGATCGCCAGGTCCACGCGAGTGACGCTGGCAGTGCGGTCAGGGCTGGTGGTGCTGATCGGCGCGGCCATCTCGGTCAGCGCCTCAGAGGTTGTAGACGGAGTTGATGATCGCGCCCTTGTTGGCGAAGTGGATCACCGCGTCCTGGACGTCGAGCGGGTGGCAGGGGATGACTCCCTCGATGAGGTCCTCCTCGCGCTGGCCGTGCAGGGCCATGCCGAAGCGGCAGCACAGCACGGTGCCGCCCTCGGAGATGAAGGTCTTGATGGCGTCGTTCATGTTCTGGTTGCCCGGGAAGGCGACGTCGCCGGTCGTCGGGAAGCCGCGGGTGTCGGCGCACGCCAGCGCGCCGGGGCCGTAGAAGTAGAGCGTCGCGTCGAAGCCCTTGCGCAGCGCCCGGGTCGTCTGCAGGACCGCCACGAACGACACCGAGGACTCGTGCGGGATGCCGTGGACGAGGGTGAGCCAGGCCTGGCCCTCGCTGGCCTGGTAGTCGGGGAAGAGCTTGGTGGAGCCGTAGAGGTTGGTGCCCTTGCCCTGGGAGGGGTGGGGGATCTCGGCCTTGGACTTCTCCATCGCGGCGAGGATCTCGTCGTCGAACACGGACATGTGCATCTCCTGGTGTCTCTCGAGGGTGGGGTGGCGCAGAGCAGGTGGTGCTGCAGGTGGTGCTGGTCGGGTGGTGCCGGTCCTGCCTTCAGGACCCGTAGAGGGCCTCGAAGTTGCCCCGGAAGAGCGCGTCGGTGAGCTCGGGGTCGTCGGTGGCGGCGGCCAGCCGGGCGTGCTCGCCGGCGTGGTCGCCCCAGGGGGTGTCGGTCGCGAAGAGCACGCGGTCGTGGCCGATTCCGCGGCGCTGGATCTCCTGGCACAGCCACGCCGGCGCGAAGCCGATGGCCCAGGAGGTGTCGGTGTAGACCTGCAGCCCGCGCTCGATCCAGTCGAAGAAGCGGCCGCCGATCAGCTTCATGTGCCCGCTCATGCCGCCTCCGAGGTGCACGAGGTGGATGCGGGTCGTCGCTCCGTAGGCCTCGACGAGCTTCCCGATCTGGTCGACGTCGCTCGCGGCGCCGGGGGAGGTGTGCACGTGCACGACCAGCCCCTTCGAGGCGGCGGTCGTGAAGATCCGCTCCAGCTCCTCGACGGAGTCGTCGGCGTCGACGGCGCCGCCGAGCAGGAAGCTGGTCTTCAGCGCCGCGACTCCCTCCTCGCCCGCCAGCGCCAGGGAGGCGGTGTTGCGGTCGTGGTCGGTGCCCTTGGGCGAGACCCACAGCCCGCAGCGGACCCGGTCGTCGGCCTGGGCGGCCTCGAGGGCCAGGTGGTTGAGGCCGAAGGCGACGTCGGGGTCGGGGACGCCGTAGTTGGGCAGCACCAGCGCGCGCTCGGTGCGCTCGGCGTCGAGGTCGTCGAAGAGCTCCGCGACGGTCTCGCGGGCGGTGGTGTCGGGGCTGATCGGCGGGCCGCCGTAGAAGGGGTACGACGGCAGCCGGCCGATGTGCCGGTGGGCGTCGTGGGCGGCGGTGGGCATGGAAGAAGTCCACTCGCTGGGCGTTTCAGAATGGTTCCGGCAGGAATACGGGGTGCTACCCGGTGTGTAAGTTCGCCGTTACCCCGACCGGCCTGCCGGCCCCTTGCGTGACGGGCCGATGTCGAGGGTCGGGCACCATGGCTCCCATGCCGCGGAACCCCCACGCCCGCATCGAGATCGACGCGCCCCTGGACCGGGTCTGGGAGGTCATGCTCGACACGGCGTCGTACGGCGAGTGGAACCCGTTCGTGCAGCGCGCCGACTGCGCGGCACCCCGGGTCGGTGAGGCGATCACCCTGCACGTGCGCTTCGCGAACGGCTCGACCGCCACGTCGCCGGAGCGCATCACCGCGCTGGACGTCCCGACCACCAGCGAGGACGGCGTGCGCCGAGCGCTGCTGGCCTACCGCTACGAGGGGCTCCCCGCGAGGCTGAGGCTCGTGCAGGGCGTGCGCGACCAGCGGCTCACCCAGGCCGATGGCGGCCCGACGGTCTACGACACGGTCGAGCGGTTCTCCGGACCGCTGGTGCGCCTCGCCGGCCCGGCACGCGTCGAGGACGGCTTCCGGCGGCACGCGCAGGCGCTGAAGGAGCGCGCCGAGTCGCTCTAGGCGCGGGGGGAAGGGTTTGCCGAGCGGCAGCCCCGGCAACACAGGGAGCGTGAGCGACCCGCGACCCAGGACCCGACGAGTCGTCGTGGTGACCGCCATCAACGTCCTCGTCGGTCTCATCGTGCTCGCGACCGGAGTCCTCACCGCCTGGCCCTGGCAGGCCCGGGTGTGCGTGGCGATCGTCGGGGTCGGCCTGCTCGGCAACGCCCTCCTCGCGGCCCGCGAGTGGTCCGGCTCCCCGCGCCGGGGCGACCGGGTGAGCACCCGCGGGGACGCCACGGTCGTCGGCTACGACCGGGTGCCGGCGTACGCCGCCGCGTTGGGCACCGGCTGGCTGACCCTCGTCGCGGTGCTGGGCACGGCCTTCGGCGTGGCCGCCGGCAGCGTGGGCGCCGCCCTCGTGCTGGGGGTCCCGTTCGTCCTGCTCCTCGGCCTCGTCCTCGTCGACTCGCTGCTGGCGCTCGCGCGCGGCGCCGAGGTGGTCGCCGACCGCGAGCGGCTCACCGTCAGGTCGTGGGCCACCGAGACCGGCATCGCCTGGGACGACGTCGAGCGGGTCGGCCTGGACCTGCGCCACGGCAGGGCGGTCCTGGCGGTCACCGGCTACTCCGGCGCGACCAGCTGGACCGGCCGTCGGCTGCCGCACGTGTGGCCGCGCCGCCCGCGGCCGGTGCCCGGGCGGGTCGAGGTGGACTCACGGGCGGTCGAGCCGCACGCGCCGTGGCTGCTGGGGGTGCTCCAGGACTGGGCGGCCGACCCGGCGAGGCGCTCCGAGATCGGGACCTCCCAGGCCGAGCGGCGGTTGCGCCAGCAGGCCTGATCCTCGACGGGCACCCGACCGGGCGGGTGTGACGTCGGCGGGGCGGGGGCACCCTGGTGGAGGTGACCCGCTTCGACTTCGAGTTCGCGCCGGCGCACCGACTGCCCGCCCTGGTCCTGGGCATCACCCCCCGCACCGCGGGGGTGGAGGTCGACGAGACCGAGCTGCGGGTGCGCTACGGCCCCTGGCGGCTGCGTACGCCGCTGGACAACGTCGCCTCGGCGCAGCCGTCGCCCGGGCCGTTCCGCTGGTACCGCACCGCGGGGCCGCCGCACCTGTCCCTGGTCGACAAGGGGGTCAGCTTCGCGACGACCGGGGCCGGAGGGGTCTGCGTGCTGTTCCACGAGCCGGTGAAGACCCTCGACCCGACCGGCCGGCTGCGCCACCCGGGCGCGACCCTGACGGTGCAGGACCCGGCGGGACTCCTCGCGGCCCTCGGGGCCGGCGGCGACTGACGCAGCGGCGGGGTCAGCCCGGCAGGTCGACGTTGTGCCGGTGCAGCCAACCGACGAGCTGGCGGGCGCCGCTGGTCGTGGGCACGATCCCGTGCTCCAGCGTCGGCGGCAGGCCCGAGCCGGCGGGGCGCACGTGGCGCACCCACTCGCCGTGCGTGGTCAGGCCCAGGCCGACCTCGCGGGTCGGGTCGGTGTCGTCCGGCTCGAGGGTGATCAGCCAGAAGCGGGTGTCCTCGGCCTCCTGGCGCCGACCTCGGAGCCAGCCGCCGCTGGCGATCCGCACCGTCGCGCCGACGCTGGGCTGCACGCCGCGGGCACGCACCAGGTCGGCCAGGTCCTCGGGCCGCTCCACCAGCCGCGTCGCCGCGACGTCCTGGTCGGCCGCGACCGCCCGGGCCTCACGCCGCGCGTCGACCGTCTGGCCCTCGCACGCCGCGCACCAGTCGGTCGTGGGCACGCCGCGCCGGAAGCCGCGGTGAGCCGCACAGAAGGACATCCGGTCCTCGGCGCACCGGCCCACCGTCGTACCCCGGCAGCGGGAGCCGAAGGCGTCGAAGAGCTCGCAGCGACTGGACATACCCACACCATAGGAATCCGCGGGCCCGACCTGAGGGGTTCGTGGGAACTGTGGATGCGTTGTTACCCGTGGCGGGCGGGTGGATCAGACCAGTCCGGGCGGGACGCGCATCGTCTCAGCGACCCGCGGTCGAGGCCCGGGCGACCAGCTCGGGGGTGAAGAGCACCTGCTGGTGCCGGTGGCCGGGGTCGGATGCCTCGGCGAGGACCAGCTCGGCGGCGGTGCGGCCGAGGAGCTGGCGAGGCTGGCGCACCGAGGTGAGGGGGACGGCCGCAGCGGCGGCGAACTCGATGTCGTCGTACCCGACGATGGCGAGGTCCTCGGGCACGGAGCGCCCGGTGCTGATCGCGTGCTGGAGGAGCCCCAGTGCGAGCAGGTCGTTGGCGCAGAACGCGGCCGTGGGGCGCCGCCGGGCAGGCAGCCCGGCCAGTCGCGCGCCCGCCTCTCGGCCCTCGCCGACCACCAGCTGGTCGGTCTCGAGCACGACGAGGTCCCCGTCGGGGAGCCCGGCGTCTGCCCAGGCGTCCCTGGCCCCGCGCAACCGGTCGCGCACCTGGCCGATCGAGGCCGGTCCGCCGACGAAGGCGACCCGCTCGTGGCCGTGGTCGAGCAGGTGCTCCACCGCCAGACGCCCCCCGAGCACGTCGTCGACGGCGACGGAGCAGAACGCGTCGTCGTCGCGGGTGCGGTCGACGATGACCACCGGGGTGCCCCGTGAGGAGAGGCGGTCGAGGAAGGCGGCGTGCGGGTCCACGGGGGTGACCAGCACACCCTGCACCCGCTGCTGCTCGAGCAGCTCGACGTGCGCCCGCTCGCGGGACTCCCGGTTGGCGGAGTTGCAGAGCATGACCGTGAGGCCCTGCTCCTCGGCCGCCGCCTCCACCCCGAGGGCGACGTCGGTGAAGAAGGGGTTGCCGGCGTCGAGCATCACGTAGGCCAGGGTGCGGCTGGTGCCGGCCCGCAGCTGTCGCGCCGACTCGTTGCGCACGAATCCGAGGTCGGCCATCGCCGCCTGCACCCGTTGCCGGGTGCTGGCACTGACCCGGTCGGGCCGGTTGAGCACGTTGGAGACGGTGCCGAGGGAGACGCCGGCAGCGGCCGCGACGTCCTTGACCGACACCGAGCGAGAGCTGGCCACGACATCCCTCCCGCCGGTCCGGGGCGCCCCTGGAGGGCGCCACCTCTGAAACGTTGTGGGCACGACCTTAGTGCCCCCGCTGGGATAGTCCAGTGAGACCGTGGTCTGCCTCCACCTGCGGACTCCTACGCGAAATCTGCACGACACTCTTGACGGCTGTGACGGGCGACACGTACGGTCGCCCACGTCGTTTAAAACGTTTCAACTCAGGAGTGGTGATGGCGGAGCCGACGTTGGTCCTCGAGGACGTCGCCAAGTCCTTCGGTGCGGTGGCCGCCCTGCGCTCGGGCTCCCTCCGGGTCGAGCCGGGCACCATCCACGCCCTCGTCGGCGAGAACGGTGCGGGCAAGTCGACGCTGGTCAAGATCGTCGCCGGCGTCCACCGCCGCGACTCCGGCGTCTTCCGCCTGCTGGGCGGGGACGCCGACTTCACCTCGACGGCGGAGTCCAAGGCCGCCGGGGTGGCGGTGATCTACCAGGAGCCGACGCTCTTCCCCGACCTCGACGTCACCGAGAACATCTTCATGGGTCGCCAGCCGGTCGGCGCCTCGCGCCGCATCGACCGGCACCGGATGTACGCCGAGGCTGCCGCCCTCTTCGAGCGGCTCGGCGTCGCGATCGACCCGCGTCGCCCGGCCCGCGGCCTCTCGATCGCCGACCAGCAGATCCTCGAGATCGCCAAGGCCATCTCGCTCGACGCCTCGCTGCTCATCATGGACGAGCCCACCGCCGCCCTGTCCGGTGTCGAGGTGGACCGCCTCTTCACCGTCGCCCGCAGCCTGCGCGACGAGGGCCGCGCCCTGGTCTTCATCTCCCACCGCTTCGACGAGGTCTTCGACCTGTGCGACACCGTCACCGTCATGCGCGACGGTGAGTACGTCGGCACGCAGCGCATCGCCGAGACCAGCGTGGACGAGATCGTCTCGCTCATGGTCGGGCGCGAGGTGACCGACCTCTTCCCCAAGACCCCGGCCGAGGTCGGCGACGTGGTGCTCGACGTGCGTGACCTGTCGGCCACCGGCCGCTTCCACGACGTCTCCTTCCAGGTCCGCGCCGGCGAGATCGTCGGCCTGGCCGGACTGGTCGGCGCCGGGCGCTCCGAGATCGCCCGCGCCGTCTTCGGCATCGACGACTACGAGGCCGGCACCGTCTCCCTCGGCGGCGCCCCGGTGCGCAAGCGCTCGCCCCGCGAGGCGATCCGCGCCGGCATGGCCTTCATCCCCGAGGACCGCCGCCAGCAGGGCCTGGTCACCGAGGCCTCGGTCGCCCGCAACGTCGCCGCGGTGATCCGCCGCGGCCTGAGCCGCGCGGGCCTGCTCACCACCTCGATGGAGAACGACGCCGTCGGCCCGTGGGCCGGTCGCCTGGAGGTCAAGACCTCCGCCCTCGACATGCGCGCGGCCACGATGAGCGGCGGCAACCAGCAGAAGGTGGTCATCGCCAAGTGGCTGGCCACCGAGCCGCGGCTGCTGATCATCGACGAGCCCACGCGCGGCATCGACGTCGGCACCAAGTCCGAGGTCCACCGGCTGCTCTCCGACCTCGCCGGCCAGGGGATGGCGATCGTGATGATCTCCTCCGAGCTGCCCGAGGTGCTCGGCATGGCCGACCGGGTGCTGGTCGTCTGCGAGGGCCGGCTCACCGCCGACATGCCCCGCGAGGACGCGACCGCCGAGGCCGTCATGCACGCCGCCACCCACCGCGACGGCCACGCCGCCGGCGGTGCCCACCACGAGCCGCACGCGGCCGACAAGACGGAGGTGTCCGCATGAGCTCCGCGACCCGAGCCCTGTCCCACGTCGTCCGCTCCCGCGAGCTGGCCGTCGCCGTCGTCCTGGTGGCGCTCGTCGTCGTCACGACGCTGAAGAACGACAACTTCCTCTTCAGCCCCGACGGGTGGCGCAACCTGCTGCTCAACCCCTCGATGCTGCTGATCCTGGCCGTCGGCCAGACCGCGGTGATCATCACCCGCAACGTCGACCTGTCGGTCGGCTCGACGCTCGGCCTCACGGCGTACGCCGTCGGCAAGCTCTACACGACCTACCCCGACCTGCCCGTGGTGGCCGTCTTCCTCGCGGGGCTGGTGTTCGGCGGCCTGCTCGGCCTGGTCAACGGCGTGCTGGTGACCTTCGGCAAGGTGCCCGCGCTGGTGATCACCCTCGGCACGCTCTACATCTACCGCGGCATCTTCCTGTCCTGGGCCGGGTCGGACCGCATCACCGCCTCCGACATGCCCAAGGGCTTCCTGGCGCTGGGGACCAAGCAGGTCCTCACCATCCCGGTGCTCACGATCATCGCGCTGGTCGTCCTCGCCGCCGTCGGCTACTACCTGTGGACCGCCCGCGGCGGGCGCGAGATGTACGCCATCGGCTCCGATCCCGACGCCGCAGTGCTCTACGGGCTGCAGACCACCAAGCGCGTGCTGTCGGCCTTCGTGCTCTCCGGTGCGCTGGCCGGCCTCGCCGGGGTCTGCTACGCCGCCCGCTACGGCTCGATCTCCTCCGGCGCCGGCCGCGACATCGAGCTGCAGGCCGTGGGCGCCGCCGTCATCGGCGGTGTCGCGATCTTCGGTGGCGTCGGCACCGTGTGGGGCGCGGCCATCGGCGCCGTGCTGCTCACGACCATCAACTCCTCGCTGCCGATCCTCGGGGTCAGCGACTTCTGGCAGCGCGCCGTCGTCGGTGCGCTCATCCTCGCCGCCGTCGTGCTCGACCGGGTGCTCTCCGCCCGGCAGACCAGGCGGCTCGCCGCCGATCGCGAAGCACCCACCGATCCGCCCCCGACCGCCAGCCCGACCCGACAGGAGGTGCCGGCATGAGCACCCGCTCCACGACCCCGGCCGCCGGCGCAGCGCTGACCTCCGGCGAGGCGCGCACCTACGCGGCGTACTCCCGGCCGCTGTGGCAGCGCGTCCTGCTGACCCGTGAGTCCGCGATCATCGCGGCACTGGTGGCGGTCTACGCCTTCTCCTACGTGCGCGTCGAGAACTTCGACGGCCCGCTGACGCTCTACTACCTCTTCCTCGACGTCGCGCCGATCCTGCTCATCGCGCTGCCGATGACGCTGATCATCGTGACCGGCGAGATCGACCTGTCGGTCGCCTCGGTGGTCGGGCTCAGCTCGGTCCTGGTCGGCATCCTCCACGTCGACGCCGGCCTCTCGCTGCCGATGGCGGCCCTGGTCGCCATCGCCGTCGGCGCCCTGGCCGGCGGGGTCAACGGCTTCCTGGTCGCCTACGTCGGCCTGCCCAGCCTCGCGGTCACCATCGGCACGCTCGCGCTCTACCGCGGCATCGCGGTCGGCCTGCTCGGCACCGAGGCCAAGACCGACTTCCCCGAGAAGTGGACCGACCTGGCCAAGCAGCGCATCGTCGAGGG
>Ga0208328_1000293_pt1 | contig 25202 bp, 24 predicted proteins | sample DeeseametaMP2633_FD_184170 | JGI IMG/M metagenome (GOLD analysis project Ga0208328, IMG submission 184170) | Marine microbial communities from the Deep Atlantic Ocean - MP2633 (SPAdes) | ecosystem: Environmental > Aquatic > Marine > Unclassified | place: Northeast of Antigua and Barbuda, North... | reverse complement strand
GAGCCCGGAGCGGGTTCGGACCTCGCGTCGCTGTCCACCAAGGCGGTGCGCGACGGCGACCGGTGGGTAGTGAGCGGCCAGAAGGTCTGGACGACGTGGGCCGATGAGGCCGATTACGGAATCCTGCTGGCCCGAACCGATCCCGATCAACCGAAGCACAAGGGCATCACCTACTTCCTGTTGGACATGCATCAGCCGGGCGTCGAGGTGCGCCCGCTGCGTCAGATAACCGGGGAGAGCGAATTCAACGAAGTGTTCATCGACGGCGCCACGGTGCCTGATGCTCATCGTGTCGGCGAGCTCAATGACGGCTGGCGCGTCAGCGCTTCGACGTTGTCCAGCGAGCGACAGATGGTCTCGGGATCGGGTTCCGGCGGTATGGGGCGGCTCGGAGGCTCCAGTGCCGAGCGACTGATCACGCTGGCGCAGGAGTCCGGCCGGTGGTCGGATCCGGTGGTCCGGGCGAAGATCATGCGGCTGTGGGTGCAGGAGCAGATCCGCGGCTGGACGAACACACGCGTGCGCGCTGCGCTCTCGGCTGGTCAGTCGCCCGGTGCCGCGTCCTCGATCGGCAAGGTGCACCAGGCCACCCTCAACCAGCAGATCCAGGATCTGATGGTTGATCTGCTGGGCACGGACGCACTCGCCTGGCCGACCAGCGAGGATCGCGACGCGTTGCCGCGGGAAGTACAGGGCTGGATGCGAAGCCTCGCGAACAGCACGGAGGGCGGTACCACCGACATCAACAAGAACATCCTGGGCGAACGGGTACTCGGCCTACCAAGGGAACCTGACTTGTGGAAAGGCAAGCCCTGGAAGGACATCCCGCGTTCGTGAGTGACTACGAGCGACTCATCGTGGAGAAGTCCGACGGCGTCGGCTGGCTGATCCTGAACCGCCCGGACGCCGGCAACGCGTTCGATGCCATGATGCTCGACGAACTCGAGCGGGCGTGGGCCGAACTGGATGCCGACCCGCAGGTCCGGGTCATCGTCAACACGGCGAACGGCAAGTCGTTTTGCACAGGTATGGATGTCGTCCAGGTGGCCCGCGACAAGAACGCCATGCGCAAGCACTCTCGCCGGACCCGTGACGCCGAGCTGAAGATCTCGTCCTGGCACTGCGGCGTCTGGAAGCCGGTCATCGCGGCCGTCAACGGAGTGTGTGCGGGCGGCGGACTGCATCTCGTCGCCGACGCGGACATCGTCATCGCCGCCGAGAGCGCGTCGTTCGTCGACCCGCACGTGTCGGTGGGCCAAGCTGTCGCTTACGAGGCCATCACGCTGCTTCGCAAGTCACCGATGGAGGCGATCCTCCGGATGGCACTGAGCGGCAGGAACGAGCGGATCTCCGCACAGCGGGCCTACGAGCTCGGCATCCTCTCCGAGGTGGTTCCCGGCGACACCCTGCGTGCAGCGGCCACCGCACTCGCCGCCGCCGTCGCCGCCAACTCTCCCATGGCGTTGCGCGCCACCAAGAAGGCACTGTGGCGTTGCATGGAGGTGGGTCTGAGTACCGCCCGCGAGGAGGCTGCAGCACAGATCGACCGGCTCGCCGGCCATCCCGATCAGGACGAAGGTGTGCGGGCCTGGCTGGAGAAGCGGTCACCGAATTGGCAGTCGACAGCGACGGCGGAGGCACCGTGACGACCGAGGAGAAAACCACCTACCAACGGCTCATCGTCGAGCGGCGCGGTCCGGTGGGCTGGATCATCAACAACAGGCCCGAACGGCTCAACGCCTACGACATCGTGATGCGCGAGGAGTTTCCCAGGGCCTGGGCCGAGCTCGACGCCGACCCCGACGTGCGCGTCATCGCGCACACCGGCAACGGGCGGGCGTTTCAGGTCGGCGCCGATGTCGAGGAACTCGACGGTGAGGCGGTGCAACAGTTCCAGGAGACCATGCGCACACTCGACCTCAAACTGACCGCGTGGCACTGCAACGTCGGCAAGCCCGTCATCACCGCTGTCAACGGTGTCTGTGCGGGCGGCGGCCTGCACTGGGTCGCCGACGCGGACATCGTGATCGCCGCCGCGGATGCGACGTTCGTCGACCCGCACGTCTCCATCGGACAGGTGAGCGCATTGGAGACCATCGCATTGATGCGAAAGATGCCCGCGGAGGCGGTGCTGCGGATGGCGCTGGTGGGCAGCCACGAGAGGTTGACCGCTCAGCGTGCCTACGAGCTGGGGATGATCAGCCAGGTCGTCGATCCGCCCGACCAGTTGCGCGCTGTCACACAGGAATTGGGTGAAAAGATTGCCAGAAACTCGCCCGTTGCCATGCGCGCGACCAAGCGTGCGCTGTGGGGGGCACTGGAGCACGGACTGACCGACGCCTGTCGCGAGGGCGCCGCGCACCTGACGTCGGTATGGGGGCACCCCGACCAGGATGAAGGTCCGCGCGCATTCGCCGACAAACGAACTCCCAATTGGCTTCCGCTGGAGGATGACAGGTGAGCCTGGCACAACTCCTCGACGGCCTCCCGCCGGTCGCCGTGCACACTCTGGACAGCGACGTCTCCGCCGCCGAACTGACCGCCGACGCGGCCCGGGTCGGCGAGCTGCTCACCACCGCCGGCCTGCGAACCGGCCAGGTGGTGGCCGCGATGTTGCCGAACGACGCGGTCACGATTGCCGCACTGTTCGGCACCTGGAACGCGGGCGGCGTCTATACGCCGCTGAACCCCCGCGCCGCCGATACCGAGGTCGCCAGTCAACTCGCGGTCCTGAGGCCGGTAGGGGTGATCACGACTCCGGAGCTCGCGGGCCGGTTCACCAGCTTTGACCTGCCCGTGCTCACCGGCACCGGCCGACAGTGGGACCTCGCGGCGACGGGCTCCCCACCCGAGGATCCCCGTCAGTACGACGCGGATGTCGCGCTCTTGCAGTTCACCTCGGGAACCACCGGCGCGCCCAAGCCCGTACCGCTCAGACATGCCACCGTGCTCGACCTGATCGACCGCCTACTGGCAAAGCTGCGTGGCGCCAAGCCCGACACCGGCAAGCCCAAGCGCCCACCGATGCCGAACCTGGTGCCGCTGTCACTGTCGTTGTGGGCCGGCATCTACCAGGTGCTCTTCGCCTTCCGCGCCGGGTCCGGCGTCGTACTGATGGACCGCTTCTCCCCCACCGACTTCGCTGTCCTGGTCAAACGTCACCAGCTACGGTCGACGGTGCTTCCCCCGGCGGCACTGACGATGGTCCTGTACGACGAGGCCGTGACCGACCTGGCGCCGCTGAAGATCGTGCGTTCGATCACGGCCCCGCTGTCGCCGGTGCAGGCGGCCAGGTTCCGCGACAAGTTCGGCGTCCTCGTGCTCAACTCGTACGGTCAGACCGAACTCGGCGGCGAAGTCGTCGGCTGGTCTGCTGCCGATGCCCGGGAGTGGGGGCAGACCAAACTCGGATCGGTGGGACGCCCGCTTCCCGGGATCGACGTCAGCATCGCCGAGAACGAGGTGATGGTGCGCACCCCGACCACCGCGGCACGCAAGATCGACCCGGCATTTTTGGACCGGCTGACCGACGATGGCTGGTTCCACACCGGTGACCTCGGCTGGTTCGACGACGACGGCTTCCTCTGGCTCGACGGCCGGGTGTCGGACATGATCAACCGTGGCGGACTGAAGGTGTTCCCCGGAACGGTGGAGGACGTGCTGATGTCCGCCGACGGTGTGCGCGAGGCCGCGGTGGTGGGCGTCCCCGATGAGCGCCTCGGCGAGGTTCCGTGGGCGTTCGTGGCGCGAGTCGACGACACAGTGACCGAGCAGGCGCTCACCACATGGTGCCGAGAACGATTGACGCCATATCGCGTCCCGGTGCGGATCGTCTTCGTCGATCAGTTGCCCCGCAACGATGTCGGCAAGGTCGTCAAGCGCGAACTGGCCGCTCTGGCCGGCACCGGCGAGTGATTGTGGAGCGACTGAGTGGCCTCGACGCGATGTATCTCTATTTGGAGACACCGTCCCAGCCACTGAACGTCTGCTGTGTACTGGAAGTGGATGTCGCCGCAGCACTGCCCGGTGGCTACAGCTTCGAACAGCTTCGTTCGGACCTGGAACCCCGGCTGCGGGCGATACCAGAGTTTCGCAAGAAGCTCGCCGGCGGGCAGCTGAACATCGATCACCCGGTCTGGGTCGAAACCGCCCAGGTTGACATTTCCCGCCACCTGAAGCGAATCGCAGTGCCGGCTCCGGGTGGTCGAGTCGAAGTGGGTGAGGTGTGTGCTCACATCGCCGCGCTCCCCCTGGATCGCGACTACCCGCTGTGGGAACTGTGGGCGGTGGAGAACCCCTCGACACCAAAGCTGCTGACACTGGTCGTCAAAGCCCACCATGCGCTGGTCGACGGGGTGGGCGGCGCCAACATCATGACGCAACTGTGCAGTCTCGAGCCTGATCTGCCGGCACCGCGGGACCCGGTGACGCCCGCGCCTGCGGCCAACCGCTTACAGATCGCCGCCACCGGTGTCCTCGGTGTCGCAACGCGGCCGTGGCGGCTGACCAGTCTGGTACCCGCAACACTTGCGACGGTGGCGCGAACCGTGCGCCGCGCCCGAGCGGGACACTCGATGGTGGCGCCGTTCGCAGCTCCGAGGACGTTGTTCAACGGTCCGCACTCGGGTCGCCGGTGTGTCGCGTTCGTCCAGCTCTCGCTAGCCGATGTCAAGGTCGTCAAGGACCACTACGGACTGACGGTCAACGATGTCGTGATGGCGTTGTGCGCCGGGGCGTTGCGGACCTTTCTCCAACGACATGACAAGTTGCCCGACACTCCGCTCGTCGCAGCTGTTCCGGTGTCGGTCCACGGCGAATCGGACCGGCCCGGACGCAACCAGACGAGCTGGATGTTCTGCCGGCTGCAGTCGCCCATGGCCGACCCGGTACAGCGGCTGCGTCAGATGGCCGAGAGCACCGCGGCGGCGAAGGCACACAGCGCCGAACTCGGACCCACGCTCCTGCAGGACTGGACGCAATTCATCGGCCAATACACCATGGGAGTGGTCAAGCGCCTGGTGCCGAGGGTGCCCAGGCCGGGGAACCCACCGTTCAACCTCATCCTCTCGAACGTGCCGGGACCCCAGGTTCCGCTCTACCTGGCGCGGTACCGCATCGAGGCCGTCTATCCGTTCGGACCGATACTCGCCGGTGCCGGACTCAACATCACCGCGATGTCCTACCACGGCCAGTTGGGCTTCGGCATCATTTCCAGCCCGGACCTGGTGCCGGATCTGTGGAGCCTGGCCGACGCGTTCCCTGCAGCACTGGAAGAACTCCTGGGCTCGATCACCAATCCGTGATCGTTCGTGACTGTCTGGTCACGATCGACGGGCCCGCCAAGGGATTGCCGAGCACACCGGCCGGCGCCTCGATGACTGCGGGTATCGCATTGACCGCGGCCATCGCCGTCGCTGCGACGCCCGGATTGACTCGGTCATCAGGCGACTGCTCGAAGTACAGCTCCGCGCACATGCTGGGCCGGCCCTCGACCCGGATGACCATCCCGCCCTGGTCGTGCCGCGACGGTCGAGGCCAGCGAGACGGCCATGGGGTGGAACTGACCGTCGCAAAGTACTGCACCGCAACGGCCGGGCGACCGTCGACCATGCCGGCGAGCTGCCACCGGTGCCCGCAGATCGTGCCTTGCGGGATCACTCCGATCGCGGTCGTCAGATCCTCTGGAGCGAGCAGGGTTTCCCAGTCCAGGTCGACGCTGTCGAGCACCAGTCCGAGGATGTCGGCGAGGTAGCGAACGACAGTCTCCCAGTCGTGGTTGACCTTTCCGGCAGCTATGCGGGCGGGCACGTGCCCATCCGGCTTCCCGAACCCCATGGATTCGTGCAGCACATCCCAGATCGGGTAGGACTTGTCCAGGTCGATGGCGTACTCGTCCATCCGGTAGGAATCGACCGTACCCGCACCGGCCAGCAGTGCCGTGGGGATGTTGAGACTGATGAAACCCGGCTCAGCACCGGTGGCATAGAACGTGGAGTTGCCCTTCCGGGCCGCAGCGTGCACAGCTTCCTGCCACTCGCGTGGTGCGGCTGCCGGATACACCATCGGGATCGTCGAGATCGTGACGACGTTGATGCCCGCCTCCAGATATCCGACGATATCGGCAATGGCCTCTGCCTCGCGCCGAACAGCAGTGGCGCAGTAGAGAACGCAGTCCGGCTCGAGCGCCATGATTTCGTCGGGATCATCGGTCGCCGGTATCCCGACGTCGGCACCGCCGGAAAGTCGACCCGCGTCCACGCCTGCCTTGTCCGCCGTCGACACTTTGAGCCCGACGAGTTCGAGGGCAGGGTCGTCGATGACCGCTCTGAGCGCCTGCGTACCAGTCAAGCCGGTGCCGACATGCACGACACGATGTAGCCGGCGAGTTGATCCGTCCACCATCATTCCATTTCCTCCCGCTTTCCTCTGCATCGACGGCGAACAGAGCTCACTGCGGCGTGCCGCGGGCGGGCACGTTGGCCCACCCGAAGACGTTGGGCATCTTGACCCGTCGCAGCCCGGTGACGTCGACCTCGAATTCGGGAATCAGATCGAGAAGGACGTCGAGGGCAACCCGACCTTCCATACGCGCCAGTGCCGCTCCCAGGCAGCTGTGTATCCCGTACCCGAATCCGAGGTTGTGCCCGGAGTGCGCGCGGGTGATGTCGAAACGGTCCGGATCGGCGAAGGCGCGCTCGTCCCTGGTCGCCGACCCGTTGATGAGCATGACCGGCTTGTGTCGGGGGATGACCCTGCCGTGGAGCTCGACCTCGACGTTGCTCCACCGGATGTCGTACTGAGACGGCCCTTCGTAGCGCAGCAGCTCTTCGAATGCGGCCGGGATCCGGCTTCTGTCCTGTCGGAGCATCTGCCACTGGTCCTGGTGACGCGCGAACAGCACACCCGCACTGGCGATCAGCTTGGTCACAGTCTCCGCTCCGGCACCTCCGAGCAGTGACGCAAAGGCGGCTATCTCCATGTCATCGAGGCGGGTGCGGGTGCCGTCTTCTCGTTCCACCTCCACTTCGGTCAACCGCGTGATCATGTCGTCCTGCGGGTTGGCCCGCTTGTCGACGACGAGGCCGTAGTAGTACCTCCACATGGTCACGGCCGCCTCCCGACCGGCCGCCGTGACGCTCACGTTTCCCGGTTCGCGCTCCAACATCGTGTCGAGCCAATGGCGGATCTGTTGTCGCCCATCAGGTGGAACACCGAGCATCGTGGTGATGATCTCGACGGGGAATACCGCTGAGAAGTCTTCGACCAGATCGAACGAAGTGGTGTCGATCCGTTGTGCCGTCGTTTCGACCACGTCCCGAATCATGGGTTCGAGTTTCGCGATGGCACGAGGCGTGAAAACCTTGTTCACCAGCGCCCGCATGCGCGTGTGCTGGGGGGGATCCATCATGATGATCACCCCTTCCGGAAGCATGGCATCCGGATCGATGAAGTGATCGAGGGTGACCCCCCTCGCCGACGAGTACGTCTCGTGGTCGCGCATCGCGGGTGCGACGTCTTCGTACCGGGAGAGCGCCCAGAAGTCGTACTGCTCGCTGTAGTAGACCGGTGCATGATCACGCAGGCGCCGGTACGTCTCGAACGGGTCGCTGAAGAACTCGTCCGAGAACGGGTCGAAGTGAACGACCTCTTCTGAAACCCCGAATCGCTCGGGCATCGTCTCATCGCCTCCCAGTCTTCTGCGCGTCAGCCACCTACTCCGCCTTCATGAAGGAAATGGACGGTGTAGTCCTGGCCCCGCAATCCGCGCGGGTCGAGCCCGATGAGCGCCATCAGACGCGCCCAATCCGCGGAGTCCACGAACCAGTCCCAACGGGCGATCCGCCCGTCCTCGTCGGTCCAGATGTAGTCCCACTCGCGCAGTTCCAACACCGTGCCGTCGGCGAGTGTCCCCGCGTAGGTGTCGCAGGACGAGAAGCCCCAATCGCCCGCAACACACGCGAACGGGCTGACGAGCCGGTAGTCGGGCATGTGCTTCCACCACATGCGCCACTCGGGAGAGAGGATGTCTCCGTCCGGCGCGTACTTCTCGATGGCTTTCGCGACCTCGTCGGAGAACATGTCGGTGGCCGTTTGTGGGACACCGTCGTTGAACAGAGGACTCATCATCACCGAGTTCGGCGCCCAGATGAACTTGTCGCCGAAGGTGACACGACGACCGCGCTCGATGGCCTTGGCGTAGCCCTCCCATTTTTCGAAGGCGATCTTCTCGTGTAGAGCGACCCGGTCGATGGGCATGTTGTGTTCACCTTTCCGCTAGGTCAGCTCGACGAATCTCTCGAGGTAGGGCCACGCGATCTCCGGAGGAATGCCTCCGCACAACGGTGAGAGGTTGAACATCTCGCCGGCGGCAATGCGCAGCCTCGCTTCCTCGACGGAGAGGATCAAGTGCGACGCCGACGTACGGCGGAGTTCGTCGACGGTCGTGGCGGTGCTCAGGTTGGCCGAAACGGTGTTGTCCGGGTTCCATGCCGAATACGCCATGGCGTCGTGAAGCAGGTAGTCGCCGATCTCGTCCCACGCGGCGTCGACATTATCAGCGACGAAGAGGTTCGCCACGGCATCCCGTTCCGGAATGAGAACAAAGCCGGGCTCGAAGCCGTTTTCGCGGCAAGCCTTTTCGTATGCTTCCTGCATTCCGGGAACCCCACCGTTGGCCAGCAAGCCGAGGCCGTTGCGCCCGGCACGCCGCGCTGCCGCGAGGCTGGATCCGCCCCAGTTCAGCATCGGCCCGTTCGGGTCTCGCGGCCTCGGGGTCACCTTCATCCTCCTGCCACCATGTTCGACTTCTTCTCCGGCCAACAGGCGACGCAGCAGCGGGAGTTTCTCGTCGGCGACGCGACCGCGATCGCGAAGAGACAACCCGAAATGCTCGAATTCCTCCACTCGGTAGCCGATCCCGAAGACATAGCTGGTCCGGCCCGCGCTGATGTGGTCGAGCACGCAGATGTCCTCGGCCAGTCGAGCTACATCGTAGAAGGGCAGCAGAATGGTCAAATTCAGCATCAGTTGCTTTGTGCGGGCAGCGATCGCCGCCCCCAGCAACAACGGCGATGGCAGATAGCCGTCGTCTGCGCAATGGTGTTCACACAGGACCACGGCGAGGCATCCACGGGTTTCAGCCCAGGCGGACATCTCAGTCGCCGCTGAGTACAGTTCCGTCGCCGGAGCGCCGATCGAAGGTGCCCGCATATCGAATCGAAGAGTGAACATCGCGGCGCCTAATCGCCCTGCCCTGCGTCGACACCCATGACTTCGCTGCTCGCTTTCATGATCAGGCGAACCACCTCGTTTCGGGACATGGTCCTCAACAGGTCCAGACCCATTCGGACGTCGTCGCCGGTGGCGACGGTGGGCCCCCTGCCGAGGTTGTGGAGCGCAGTGTCGACCACACTCTCCGCGGTAACGGCGCCCTCCGGGACATCGTCGAGTGAACGCAGCCGCCCGCGCTCGAACTCCAGCCTTCGCAACGCCGGCGTGTCTGTCATCCCGAGAACCAACCCGAGAACGTCTACGCCACTATCATGCAGCTCCACCCACAGCCCTTCAGTGAAAACCATGTCGAAGGCTTTGGTGCCGCCGTAGGTGACCAGGTTTCGGCCACCGCAGATCGCCGCGCCCGAGGTGAAATTCACGATGCCGCCTCTGCCGCGTTGCACCATGGGGGCGGCGTAGTGATGGCACAACCGCACCAACATGAGGCAGTTGCGCAGCACCAGGGTTTCCGCCGCCGATACCGGGCTGCTCAGGAACGCCCGATAGTTCGGGTCACCTCCGGCGCAGTTCACCAGCATGCCGACCTCGAGGTCTGCGGTGGCCTCGAAGATCGCCTGATCGGCGTCGTCGTCTGTCATATCGACAGCGACCGTGCGCGTGTCAGCACCCGTGCGCCGGCGAATGCCCGCGGCGACCTCGTCGAGCAGGTGTTGGCGGCGAGCCACCAGAACGACGTTCAGGCCCTGCGCTGCGAGGCGTTCGGCGAACAGCAACCCACAACCGTCAGAAGCACCGGCGACGATCCCCCACGGCCCGTACTTGGCGGCGAACCCTTCTGCCATCAGCCCTGGACCGCAACCAGTCGAACCGAGGTGTACGTGCGGTCGCTGATCCGCCAGCCGGATGCCGTCCGGACGGCGACGTCGTCGTAGTAGCCGACCGGATTCGCCCCCGCACCATCCTCGAGGAGGATCAGTGCGTCGACGTACGTGCGCACCGTCGCGACGTCGCCGTCGATGGCGATCGCCTGATTGGTCATCCGGTGCATCGTCGCAGCGGCCATCACGTGTGCTTGCTCCATGAATTGCGCGACCGCAGCTCCACCCGTCCACCGCCCGACCACGCCATAGTCGACGGTGGCGTCGTCGGTGAAGACATCCTGTAAGAGTGCGTACTGCTTGGAGTCGATGGCAGTGGCATAGCGGATCGTCAACTCGACGATGTCGTCGCGGTCTGTCATGCGATGTTTCCGTTCGGATGTACGACGATCCGCGGCGGCCCCTCCGACCGCCGTACCTGGTCGATCGCGTCGGGCACCTCGTCGAGCCCGATGATCTTGCCGATACTCGGCAGCGGATCGAGCCGTCCTTGAACAACGGCGTCGAGTACGCCGTACCAATCCTGCGGCATAGGGCCGCCGCCGAACTGGAATGTGAGACCCTGCTGGGTGGCCTGGGTGATGTTCAGGGTGTCGCCCGAATACCAGCCGCCTGCGCAGTAGATCCGGGTGTAGAACTCAGCGTTGGCGGCGATGCGATCGATCAGCCCCTTGGCGCCGACGCATTCGAAAACCACTGCGGTGCCACCCAAGTGATGTTCAGCCCGGGCGCGACGGAATACGTCGAATTCCGACTCCGTTGCCGGATCGACGCCGATGTGTGCGCCGAAGCTGGCGATCGCCAGATCGCGTCGCTCTGCGTTGAGGTCCGACACGATGATCGGCGCGATCCCGCGGCTCGACAGTGCCGCGACGGCCGACAGTCCGACCGCCCCGGCCCCGACGACGATCGGAATCTCGCCGGGTTGCATGTTCGCGCATCGCACATAGAACTCGCCGACCGCGAACGCGTCGACGACAGCGATCGCATCACTCGACACGTCGGGGCCGACCGCTCTCGCCATGGCCTCCGGCACCACGAGCAACTCGCCGAAACTGCCCTGGGCTTCTGGGTGCTGTCCGACGATGTGCAGCCCGCCGGCGCCTCCGTCGACAAGGCGGATCGGCATGGACGTCACCCGTGCGCCGAGCGGGAACTGCTCGGAACAACCCGGGCCGTGCCCGACGACTTCGCCGACGAACTCATGACCCATGACGATGTCGCGGCCGGCGTCGTAGAGCGATCTGCCCGTGGGATCGTCGATTCCGGCTTCGGGGTGATCCATGAAGTGCACGTCCGACGCGCAGATGGCGGTGCTGAGAGTTCTCAGCAGCAGATCACCATGTCCCGGAACGGGATCGGCGGTATCGCGCACTTCGAGTCGCCCGCTTCTCAGTACTACTGCGCGCACCGACCACCTCGCCGTTCGTTGCCTTTCTCGATTATTCGAGATAGCATTCTCGGTTATCCGATTGACCGTATGACGCGGCAACCAAAGGAGTCAAGGGTGCGCGGTTCCAGTTCGGCGCCCACCGAGCGGGTCGTCGACGTCGTCGAGTTGCTGAGCCAGCCGAGGAATCGACGGATGCGGTTCTCTGATATCGCGGACGAACTCGGACAGACGCAGGGCACCGCGCACGCCATCCTCAAGACGCTGTCCGACCGAGGCTGGGTCACCCGCGATCCGACCACCAAGAGCTTCGAGCTCGGCCCCATGCTGTCGCTGATCGCGGCAAGCCTGAATACCGCCCGACCGCTGGCGCACGTGGCTCGAGAAGCCGCGCGACGACTTTCCCGCACGCTCGACATGCCCGTCTCCGTCGTGGAGGTCGCGGGCGACGAGCTGCTGATCACTGCGTTCGAGAGTCCCGCGGATAACTCGCTGCAGGAAGCGGTCACCGATCGCATTCCCTACCTGCCCCCCTTCGGTGTGGCCTTCGCAGCGTGGGACACGACGGAAGCTCAACGGGACTGGATCGCCCGTGGCGGCGCCGGCGACACGGATCTCGAACGTCGCCTGCACGCGGTGCTGGCCCGAACCCGCGACCGGGGCTATGACGTCGACTGGATGACGCCGGCTCTGGCTCAGATCGCGCACGCACTGGGCGCCATCTCGGTGGACACGCTGCCCGCGGGACTGCGCCCGATCATCGACCAGTTGCGCGTCGAGTTGGCATCCGGAATCGTCGACGACGAGTTCACCGGCGGGGATCGAACCGTCGCCACCATCTCGGCACCGGCCCTCGACGACGCCGGCCACACCAGGCTGATTCTCGGCGTACATCCGATGCTCCCGATGTCGGCGCCCGATATCGATCACGTTGCGCAGCAACTCCTGGCAGAGATCCGCGCGCTCGTCTCGGACAACCTGGACTGATCACCCGATCGAAGGGATCGTGCGCCGTCCTATTCAGCGCATCGGAACACGTGAGTGGCAACGGTGACCAGCTTGCCGTCCGCACCCTCGTCGTAGACACAGGTCCGCGCCCCGAACCGGGCATCGGCTCCCGCAATGGGTTCTGCGGCAAAGGTGAACGGTCCTGATTTCGCCCTGGCCACGAACATGGTGTGCGACGAGACGCCGACGAGCGCACCCGTCCGAGCGAGTTCGGTGACGCTGCCGCGTGCCGCCGTCTCGGTCATCACGAACTGTGGCCCCACGTGCAGAGCGGCGTCCGGAGAGGCAACCTCTGCCGACAGCTCCGGCAGGGTCCACGTTGTGGCGTCCACCTGACGCCCGCCGAACACCTGCCACAGCGGCGGCAGATCAGGCGAATCGACGACCTCCAGAGGTTCGACGGTCATCTTCTGCAGCCCCTCCGGGGGGATACCGATCGTCACGCCCTGACCCTCGGTGATCGCCAGTACGCGGCCGGGCTGATCGGCGTCGACGATCAGCGACCTGCTGTAGGACATCCGTTGTCCACGTTTGACATCCTCGGTGCGCACCTCGAACCGTTTCACATCCACGCCCGCATCCAGGACCTGACAGGAGTGCACCACAGGGTTCGGAACGGCCTCGAGATCCGACACCAAGCCGCCCTCAGGAGCCGCGATGCCGAAGACGCTCAGCAGGATTCCTCCGGTGACATCGCGCATGTCGTGGCGGACGGTCACGGTGTCATCCACGGGCCCGACGTTCATGGAGGCGTGATGGCGCCCGATGTAGCGGTAGCTCAACAACCCGCCCCACCGGCGTTGCAGCTCGGCGGCATACGCAGCAGGATCTGAGGTCAGATCTCTGATGTCGCGAACCCTCACTGTCCCGGCCCGTTCGGGAACGGCGAGGTTCGCGATGTCCTCCGGCTCGACGTAGGGAATCGGCATGGCTTGGAAGAAGGTGAACGCGAGATCGGCGTCCTCGCGGGTGGGCTTCTTGCCCTCCGCGACCAGATCCGGCCGGAACACCCCGTAGATCCCGTCGTTGTGCAGCAGGTGGGTGTTGACGTTGGTCGGGTGCATGACGTTGACGCGAATGAATCTGGGCGCCAGGTGAATCGCCATCTGCTCGGCGTACTCCATCAGAGTCTTCTTGCTCCACGCGTAACCGGCGCCACCGGGGCCCATCTCCGGGCTGTCGGCGTTTCCGGGCATCATTCCCGCGGTCGAACCCGTGATGACGATCGACGAACCATCCGCGAGGTGCGGCAAAGACACGGCCACCGTATTGAGGACGCCGACCAGGTCCACGTCCGTGGCGTCGACGAAGTGTTGCGGGTCGGGCGAGCCCATGGCCATCGGCAGGATGCCGGCGTTGGCGACGACGATGTCGAGGCGCCCGAAATCCGCCAACGCTGATTCGAGCGCCTCCCGCAGGGCGGGCCGTTCGCGAACGTCGGCGACCCTGGCGTAGACGCGGCGACCTAGTTCCTTGACCGCCCGCTCGGTCTCACCAAGGTCATCCGGTGTGGCAAGGGGGTATGGGTTGGATGCCATGTCGGCGCAGATGTCCACGGCGACGATGTCGGCACCCTCCCGCGCCATCGCGAGCGCGTGCGCGCGTCCCTGTCCACGGGCAGCTCCGGTGATGAACGCGACCTTGCCGTCGAGTCTTCCTGTCATGGTTTCTCCTCTGTCTGACGCCGGCAGAACCGTTCTCGCAGTTCGGTCTTGAGTACCTTGCCGGTGCTGTTGCGCGGTAACTCGTCGACGAACTGGATGCACTCGGGTGACTTGTGCTTGCTCAGTCCGCTGTGCTGGCAGTGCTCGAACAGCGACCGGAGCGTCACCGTCTCGTCGCGCTGCGCGACGATCACCGCGCACACGCGTTCACCGGTGCGCTCGTCGGGCACCCCGATCACTGCCACATCCGCGACGGCAGGATGGGTGGACAGCACCTCTTCGACCTCGAGGGCGGAGATGTTCTCGGCGTTGCGGATGATGGCGTCCTTGAGGCGCCCGGTGAGAATGACGTTGCCCGCACCGTCCAGCCGGCCCTGATCACCGCTGCGGAACCAGCCTTCGTCGTCGAAAGCCTGCCCGTCCAGCGAGACGTCGACGTAGCCGAGGAAACACTGAGGCCCCTTGAGCCGCAGTTCGCCGACCTCGCCGATGGCGACTTCTCGCTCCGAGTCGTCGACCACCCGCACGCGCACTCCCGGGACGGGGCGACCGACGGTGGTGTCCAGGGTGTCAGCGTCACCATCAGGTGGTGGCGACGTCGCGACCGGAAACTCAGTCAGGCCCCACGCGTTCGCGATTCCCGGCACCGACAACGTCTCGCGCACCTGTCGCCCCAGTTCGGCGGTGATCGGTGCTCCGCCACCGACGCAGCCACGAAGGTTGCCGAACAGCGGATCGGCGCCGTGCTCGCGCTGGGCAGCCAGGTAGGCCACGAAGAACGGGGTAGCCGATCCCAGCAGAGTGGCCCCGTGATCGGCGATCGCTTTCGGGGTCCGCGCCGGGTCGAATGTGTCGAAGAGCACCAACCGCATGCCGGTCAACAGACTGGCGGCCAGCATCGCCGCGCCGCCGATGTGCGTCACCGGGAAGGCGATCGGATTGACGTCCGCGCTGGATGCGCCCACCATCCCCACCACACCGGCTGACCCGGCGATGACCGAGCGATCACAATGCCGAACCCCTTTGGGGGCGGCAGTCGTGCCGGACGAGTAGTACACCCAGCGCGCTTCCTCAGCCGAGGCAGGCGGCGGAAGCAGCGTTTCCGGATCTCCGACGGGCAACCGCAGACCGTCGGCGATCGGTACGGCGTGATCGACGACTTCGATCCCCATCGCCCGTTCGCGTGCCAGGTCGTCGGCGAGCACGACATGATCGAACCCTCTCCACACGCCCGGAACGATCAGCACCTCGGTGGCGAGCTGGCTGGTGACGAAGCCGACCTCGCTTTCTCGCCAGATCGGGAGGATGGGATTCTGCACCGCACCGAGGCGGGCCAATGCCACCATGACGACCATCGCCTCGAGCGTCGTCGGAAGCTGCCACGACACCACCGTGCCGGTGCTGACCCCACGCCCCGCAAGTGCCGCGGCGGTGTGCAGCGCGGCAGAGTGCAGTTCTGCGTTGGTGAGGCTGCGGCCGAAATCGTCGGCGAGGATCACCCGATCAGGGTGTTCCCGAGCCGCGGTCTCGACCAGGCCCCAGTAGGTCCCGCTACCCGTCATCAGCCGCTCGGCAGGGCGAGCCGACGCTTGGCCAGGATGTTGCGCATCATCTCCGAGCTGCCGCCTGACACCGTGTAAGCCCGCGACCACAGCCAGCATTCACGAAGGCGTTGCTTGGCCTCATCGACGCTCGCATCGGCGGCAACGGTACACACTGTCGCGCTGAGTTCGGCGCCGTATGCCGAAACCCGATGATAGGTTTCGGCGAAGCTCAGCTTGGCGATCGATCCGTCGCCGACCTCGTCGGCGCCCGCGATCATCCGCTCGACATGATCGTCGATGAACGCCTTGGCCACCTCGACTTCGACCGCCAGTTCCGCCACGGTCTGACGGATGTCCTGGTGGTCGAACGCGGGTCGTCCCTCCAGGGTCGCGTGGCGCACGACCGTGACGAGATCATCGATCAGCAACTCGAGCAGGATCACGTTGCCGCCGATACCGAAGCGCTCGAAGTCCAGGCCCGCCATGATGATCGACCAACCCTGGCCGGCCTCTCCGATCAGACCGTCGGCAGGTATTGCCACGCTGTCGAGAAAGACTTCATTGACCTCGATCGCGTCGTTGATCGTCCGGATGGGACGCACTTCGACGCCGGGCGCCGACAACGGCACGACGAACGCGGAGAGGCCGCGGTGACGGCTCGAAGCGGGATCCGTCCTGACCAGGGCGAGTCCCATATCGGCCCAGTGCCCGTCGGTGATCCACGTCTTCTGCCCGTCGAGCACCCAACTGCCGTCGTCGTTGCGAACACCCCGGCACCGCACCCCGGCGATGTCGCTGCCCGCGTTGGGTTCACTGAGCAACTGACACCAGATGTGCTCACTGCGCCTGATCGGCGGGAGCAGCGCGGCCTTTTGTTCCTCCGAGCCGAAATGCAGGAGCACGTGGGCTGCCAGGTTGACCTGGTCGACCGGTCGAGGGGCGCGGGCACGCAGGACCTCCTCGCTGACGATGCGATCGTGCAGAGGATGGTGGTCGGCCCTGCCACCGTACTCGACGGGCCAGTCCGCGCCGACGAATCCGGCGTCGAACAGCCCGGCGAACCAGGTGCGCAGCGCTGCCTGCTGTTCGGCACTCTCCGGCGCGCGGCGGCCTTCCCTCGCCTCGAATGGTGGAGCGTGGTTGGCTACGTGCGTTCGCACCCGCGCTCTGAACTCGGCCAGCTGATCTGCGTTGGGCCGGCGGCCGGCACTACTCACCAGCCGACCTCCGCCGCGTAGGCCGACCGGCTCGACCGGGCCGTTCCGAGCAGATGAGCATTGGTGAACACACGACGCAGCTCGTTGTGCAAGGGGTACTCCCACGTGAATCCGATCCCACCGGACAACTGCATGCATTCGTCGACGGCACTGGCCGCGTTCGCCGTCACGAAGGCGTGCGCCGCCGCGGACAGTGCGATGGCTTCGCCGGACACCTCCTGGGACACCAGCGAACGGGCAGCTTTCATGATCACCGCGCGGGCCTTCGTCTCGAGGACGAGCAGGTCGACGAGTCGGTGTTGCACGGCCTGGAAGCTGGCGATGGGTGCACCGAAGGCGATCCGCTCTTTGAGGTAGGCGACCAGCCTCTCGAAGGTCGTCGCCAGGGCACCCAGGGAATCGGCGCTGAGAAGCACCCTGCCCACCGCGAGCAGCCTGTCCGCCCGCTCGACGCCGCCGACGGGCACGCCCTCGGTTCCCGCCAGCTCGACCCGCCATGCCGGGCGGCTGACGTCCAGCAACTCATCGTCCCGAATGATGGATGTTTTGTCGGACAGCTCGAACACGTGGATTCCGTTGCCACCCAGCGTGATCACCAGGCGCAGCGCATCGGCACCGGTGACCCGGACAGTGCTACCGGCCAACGCCAGGCCGGCGCGAACCGTTCCGTCGAGCAGCGAAGGCAGCCAGCGATCACGGATCTCGGCAGGTGCCGACGTCAGCGCCGCGGCAGCCATCGTCGTGCCCAACCACGGCGACCGGTCACCGGCTCGGCCGAGCTCCTCGGCGATGACGACGGTCTCAACGGGCAGCCAGCCCGCGCCTCCGTACTGCTCATCGACCAGCAGAGAAGTCCAGTCCAGCTGCGCCAGGTCCTCGACCGAATCCTTCTCACCGCGATCGGCCAGAAAATCCCGCGCCGAGGACCTCAACAGGTCCAGGTCGACGTCGGCCGCATCATCCGGGGCCACCGACTACTAGCTCCGGCGCAGCAACTGGTCGGCGTTGCCCACCATGATGCGCTTCTTCGTCGCGTCGTCGAGCGGGTCGAGCAGTTTGACGAAGTCGGCCGGCTCTGCCAAACCCTCGGCATGCGGGTAGTCCGAACCCATCAACAAGCATTCGTCGTAGCCGAGCCGGTCCACGATCTTGGGTATGTCGTCTTCGGGGTAGGGCACCACGCCGACGTGCCTGCGGAATATCTCCGAGGGTTTCTCGGTCAGCTTTCCGCCGATCCACGGGCCGTTGCGCCCCATCCCGCGGCTCTTGTCCATGTGAATGACGAACTGCGGCACCCATTCTGCGCCGTGCTCGGCCACCAGCACCTTCAGATCCGGGAAGCGGCCGAAGAGGTTGTCGAAGATCAGTGCCGACAGGGTGTCCTCGATCGGGCGCTGACCGTAGATGTTCATCCACTGCCAGGCCGACATGTGCCAGGCGGCCGGGTCCGGGTTGTGGCCCCACGCCGGAGAGATCGCGTCGAAGTACCAGAACGGCTGGATGTGGAAGACCAGGGTGCACCCGGCTTCTTGGAGCCGTGCGTAGATCGGGTCGAAGTAGGGGTCACCCGGCGAGCGGCCGTGAGCAGGCCCGGTGGGCAACAGCACCATCTTGGCCCCCTGCTCGATGATGGCTTCGACCTCGGCGATCGACGACTCCAGGTCGCGCAGCGACAACAGCGCCGTGGCGTAGATCCTGTCCTGGTAGTTGAAACCCCATGTGTCGTCGAACCACCTGTTGAACGACCGCAGGTTGGCATAGAGCGCCTCGGTGTCGTCGACGTAGTGTTCGGCGGCCAGCGCCATGCCCGCCGGGAATATGACCGCGCGCTCGACATTCTGTTCGGCCATCACCTTCAGCCGGGGCTCGCGTTCGAGCCACTCGGGCTGCATGGGCTGCGGCTCGTAGGTTTCGTCAGGGTTGCCCGAGCCCATCTGCTTGAGCATCTCCTTGAGCGAACCGGGACGGTAAGCCAGATCGAAGCCGAGGCCCGCTTCGCTGTTGAAGGTGGCCACCCGATGCCCGGCCAGGATCACTTCCTTGCCGTCGGCCGCGCGCACCGGCGCAATCGCCCTGTCCTGAAACTCCTTGGGCAGATAGCGGGTAAACGCATCCCGCGTCTCATAGCAGTGGGTGTCGCAGTCGAAGATCCCGTAGTCGAGTTTGGTCGTCACGGCGCATTCCTTCCGGGCGAGAATGATTATTCTCCAATTTCAGAAAACATACTATCCTGGTACGCAAATGCCCATCCCGGGGTCGGTCAGGCGTTCGTTCACCTGTGGTCACTGCGACGCGCCGGCGCTTCTGTGCACTCGAGGGAGATATGACACCACCAACGCCCCAGGCTGAACCAGCGGACGAGTCCCAGGCATGAGTGAACTGGATTCGTTCCGAACAGCGGTTCGCGATTACCTGGAGCAGGCCTCGTCCAGTCCGGCGGTGCGGACACTGATGGACACCGAACAGGGCTACGACGAAGCGGTGTGGCGCCAGATGGCCAATGAGCTCGGGTTGCACGGCATCGCCGCGCCGGAGCAATGGGGCGGTGCCGGCGCGGGCATGCCGGAACTGGCGGTCGTCTTCGAGGAGATGGGCGCGGCGCTGTTGTGTTCGCCGTTCTTCGCGACCGTCGCGCTGGCACTGCAGGCACTGCTGGACAGCGGCGACGAGTCCGCCATCGACGAGTTCGCCCCGCCACTCCTCGACGGCAGCCAGGTGGCAACTCTGGTGCTCAACGGCACGCTCGGATCATGGGATCCCACCGCAGTGACGATCACCGGGCAGCGAGATGACGCGGATTATCGGCTGTTCGGCGACGCCGACCTGGTGCTCGACGGTCACACCGCAGACCTGGTTCTGGTGGTGGCCAACACGGCGAAGGGCACGTCGTTGTTCGCCGTGCCGGGCACCGCGTCCGGGCTCACCCGCGAGCCACTGAGCACGCTCGACCGCACCCGCAAGGTCGCGCGACTGCGCTTCGACGGCGTCGCCGCGCGGTTGATCGGTGCCGACGGTCAAGCCGCCGCAGGCCTGGCACGCACCTGCGACCTCGCCCTGGTGGCGCTCGCCTCCGAACAACTGGGCGCCGCGCAACGCTGCCTCGACGCCGCAGTGGGCTACGCGAAAGAGCGTATCCAGTTCGGCCGCGCCATCGGCAGCTTCCAAGCCATCAAGCACAGGTGTGCCGACATGCTGGTGCTTGTCGAGGGTGCCCGGTCAGCGGTGTTCCATGCCGCCCAGGCCACCGATGACCGCGAACGCGCGGTAGCCGCGTCGGTGGCGAAAGTGGCCTGCTCCGAGGCGCTGCTGCAGGTTTCCTTCGACAACATGCGCATTCACGGGGGCATCGGGTTCACCTGGGAACACGACGCCCACCTCTACGTTCGCCGGGCCAAGGCCACCGAGCTGATGTTCGGCAGTCCCGATCATCATCTCGCGCGCCTGGCCGACCTCGTCTCATCGTCACGTCACCAGCCGGAAGGAAAACTGTGACCCTGTCGTTCTCGCTCGAACTCCCCACCCAGCGGGTGGAGGATCCGGCGGAGTTCGTCTCCGCAGCCGCGGTCACCGAGGTGGCACAGGCCGCCGAGGCCGCCGGGTACTCGGCGGTGCACGTCACCGATCATCCCGCGCCCGACACCAAGTGGCTCGACCACGGTGGCCACCACGCACTGGACCCGTTCGTCGCGCTGTCGTTCGCCGCCGCGGCCACGTCGAGCGTCAAGCTGCTCACCAACGTCTACATCGCCGCCTACCGCAATCCGCTACTGGGCGCGAAATCGATCCAGAGTCTGCAGGTCCTCTCCGGCGGGCGGCTGATCATCGGCACTGCCGCGGGTTACCTCAAGCCCGAATTCCGCTCTCTCGGAGTCGATTTCGACAATCGAGGCGCGCTACTCGACGAAGCGCTCGACGTGCTCGGCAAGGTCCTGTCCGGGGAGGACGTCGCCTACGAAGGCTCGACCTTCCAGACCCGCGGCGTACGCCTGCGCCCGGTCCCGCCGTCGCCGCCCCCGATCTGGATCGGCGGAAACAGCAAGCCCGCGGTCCGGCGGGCGATATCCCGCGGCCAGGGCTGGGCCCCGTTCAACACCTTCGGCTATGCGACGGCATCGCGCACCGCCGAGATCTCGACCATCGAGGAACTGGAGTCGGCGATCACGTGGGCGAAGTCCTACGCCGCCGAGATCGGCCGCACCGAACCGCTGGACATCTGCTTTTCTGCCGGAAACCTGCTCGATGACGACAAGTCCACCGACGAGCGCCACGGCATCCTCGAGCGTCTGACCTCAGCGGGGGTGACGTGGCTGCCGATCGCGCCGGGCGGACGTGATCGCGGCGAGGTCATCGAACACGCACAGGCGTTCGCCAAAGAGTTCATCGTCACCGGCTGAGCGCGGTCACTGCGCCATCAGACTGTCCTTGGCGAACGCATCGACGCTGATCCGGCGTGACGCGAACAGCCAGCGCTCCCCCACCGGCACCAGCACATCGCGGTAACGGCCCCAATGGTCCAACCCGATGTCGGTGTACACCGCGAAGTAACTGCTGGCCTCCACCCGGTCGGCGGCGACCGAGCCGAACCGCACGCTCGCCACATGGTGTCGGACGAAGGTGGGCGCAGGTCGACCGGCATCGCGCGGTCCACCCATCGCCGCGCCGAGCCCGGCCTCGATCGCCTCGGGGCCGATGAGCGGTTCCTGCCCCCCGGTGAATTCGAGGACACCCTCGACACCGAAACACGCGGCCAGCGCACCCAGATCGAACCGGTCGGTGGCCGCGGTGTAGTCGGCCAGCGTCTGGCGCACCGACTCGCGAACCTCCAGCTCCCACATCTGCATGACCACTCCTCTGGAACTTGGTCTCCAGCACACGATAACGTGTGTTCTCATGCCTGCGCCGCAGCTCGCCGAACTGCTCGATCCCGCCAGCACCGCTCTGGTCACCCAGGAGTGCCAGGGGGGCGTCATCGGCGCCCAGGCCGGCCTACCGATGCTCGCCGAAGAAGCCCATCGTGAAGCTGTCGCCAACATCGCCGCGCTGCTTTCCGCAGCCAGGGCGGCAGGTGTGACGGTGGTGCACTGCCTGGTCCAACGGCGTCCGGACGGACGCGGGTCCAACACCAACGCCAGGCTGTTCGCGGCAGGAAAGTCCTTCACCGCCGATCTCACCCCGGGCGGACCGGGCGCGTCACTGATCCCCGAGCTCGGGCAGCAGCCCAGCGATCTGGTCTTGACCCGCACCCACGGGGTCGGGCCGATGACGGGCACGGATCTCGATTCGGTGCTGCGCAATATGGGCATCAGGACGCTTGTCGGGGTGGGCGTTTCGGTCAATATCGCCATCACGAACTTCGTCATGGATGCGGTCAACCGTGGCTATCAGTTCGTCCTGCCCCGGGACGCGGTCGCCGGCGTCCCCCGCGAGTATGCCCAGGCGGTCATCGACAACACCCTGGCGCTGTTGGCGACCGTCACGACCACCGACGCGATCACGCAGGCATGGGCACGATTCGTGCCATCTTGACCCCCGATATGGAGGTTGTCGCGCCTAAGTGATAACGTCGTTCTCACCTAGCGTAAATGACCATATTCGCTGCTCTGAGGAGGAATCATCCAGATGACCCGCAGACTTCCGTACCCGATCTTCGACATCGACAACCACATGTACGAGACGACGGACGCCTTGCTGAAGTACCTGCCGAAGCAACACAAGGGCAAGGTGGGCTACGTCGAGGTCAACGGTCGGCCCAAGTTGGTCGTCAAGGACCACATCAGCCACATGATCCCGAATCCCACCTTCGAGCGGGTGGCGCGCCCGGGCAGCGCCGAGGATTACTTCCTCGGCAACAATCCCGAGGGCCTCAATTTTCGCGAGTTCATCGGCGACGCAATGGATGTGATCCCGGCCTACCAGTCCCCTGCCCCCCGGCTCGAACTGATGGACGAGCTGGGCATCGACCAGTGCGTGATGTATCCGACGCTCGCCAGCCTCATCGAGGAGCGCACCACCGATGACGTCGTGCTCACCCACGCGATCATCCACGCCCTCAACGAATGGATGCACGAGCACTGGACCTTCAACTACGAGGACAGGATCTTCGCCACTCCCGTCATCTGCCTGCCCCTGGTGGACGAAGCGATCAAGGAGTTCCACTGGGCCCTCGAGCGCGGCATGAAGACCTTCCTCGTCCGGCCCGCGCCGGTGCCGAGCCGTTTCGGCGGCTCCCGTTCCATGGGTCTGCCGGAGTTCGATCCGTTCTGGGCCGAGGTCGTCAAGGCCGACATTCCGGTCACCTTCCACGCCTCCGACAGCGGGTACCAGAAGCACCTGATGGAGTGGGAGGGTGGAGACGAGTACCTGTCGTTCAAGCCGAGCGCGCTGCGCGAGGTCGTCATGGGCTTTCGGGCCATGGAGGACACGCTGGCCGCGTTGATCTGCCACGGCGCGCTCTCCCGGTTCCCCGATCTGCGGGTGCTCGTGGTGGAGAACGGCAGCGGCTGGGTGAAGAACCTGCTCCGCCAGTTGGACAAGGCCTACCGGGTGATGCCCAAGGAGTTCGACGAGCATCCCGTCGAGGTGTTCAAGCGCAACGTCTACATCCATCCGTTCCTCGAGGACGACGTAGCGTCCATCGTCGAGATCATGGGTGAGGACCACGTCATGTTCGGATCGGACTTCCCGCATCCCGAGGGCATCGGCGATCCGCTCAGCTTCGTCGACCGCCTCGACGGCATCTCCGACGAGGCCAAGGCGAAGATCATGGGCGGCAACGCCATCGAGCAGCTGAGGCTCAAGGTCAAGGTATGACACAGGCACCCCCGACGCCGACGACGTACGAGGGGATCGCCGGCTTCGAGGCCCATGTCGGCGAGCACCTGGGGTACAGCGACTGGCGGCAGGTCACCCAGCAGGAGATCGACCTGTTCGCCGAGGCCACGGGCGACCATCAGTGGATCCACGTCGACCCGGAGAAAGCCGCCACCGGGCCCTACGGCAAGACGATCGCACACGGATACCTGACGTTGTCGCTGGTACCGATACTGGTGCAGCAGATCTACCGGGTGACAGGGTTGTCGATGCAGGTGAACTACGGCGTGGACAAGCTTCGGTTCCCGGCTCCGGTGCCCGTCGACTCCCGCATCCGAGCGGGTGCCGAACTCATCAAAGTGGACCGCAACGACAAGGGCGGTCGCGCGACGGTGCGGGTCACCGTCGAGGTCGAAGGCTCCGATCGGCCGGCCTGCGTGGTCGACACCATCGCCGCGATGGTGGACGCCTGACGTAAGGGGAGACCATGGGTGCACGGTCGATCACGACGCTGGGCGGGTGCCTGTCGATCGCACTCGGAATGGTCGCGCCGCCGGCGTGGGCAATGCCGGACGGTCCAGCGCTCAACGGCACCTATCAGGCCGTGACCAATGGCGACTGGGCCAAGACCGACGGTGTCTATCGTGACCAACTGACCGTGATCTCCACGTGGTCCATCGAGTCCGTCTGCGCCAACTACCAGTCGTGCACGGGTCGAATCACCAGCGACCAGGGCTGGAGCGCCGACATGTATTTTCAGACGCAGTCATGGCGAGTGCGCCGAACCATTCCCGACTGGCAGCGGTGCCCGGACGGAACCGCCAGCTCAGGCCACCAGCTCTTCATCTTCTATCCCTACGCGGGAAGCGAATTCGACATCAGCTCGGCGGTGCTGGTCGGTGAGGACATCACCAGCGGGGTGCCGGGTGCTTGCGGACGGGGATACCCGGTCGAGATTCGGATCCCGTTCCGGCTGACCAAACTGTCCTGACCATCTCCGGGGCCCTAGCGGGGCATCAGTTCCTGCCAGGTATCCGCGGGGCCGACCAGATCGGTTTGCGACCCTATCGCGCCGTGCGGGGAGGTGTACTGGCCTGTCACGACGTTATACGGGGCAACTGCGACCGACGGACCCGGCGTGGCCGAGGACGGGAAGGCCGCCGGCGCTGCAGGCGGTGTGCCCGCATCCCTCGGCAGCGCAGGTTCGGGTTCCGGCGGGGGCACCACGTTCGGCGGCGGCGTGCCCTCGATCGGCGCGTAAAGGCGTTCTCCCTCATCGACCCTGCTGTCCACCGGAATACCTTGAGCGACCAGATTCGGGTCGAAGGGGTACGGCCCGGTGGCGTGCTGGCGCATCGCCAACGGCTGGTACTCCTTGTCGCTGTTGCAGATCTCGACAGTCGGCGCTCGCTTGCCCGGATGTTCCATGCACGGCGCGTTTCGGGCACCACGGACGC
>Ga0208328_1000289_pt1 | contig 25402 bp, 26 predicted proteins | sample DeeseametaMP2633_FD_184170 | JGI IMG/M metagenome (GOLD analysis project Ga0208328, IMG submission 184170) | Marine microbial communities from the Deep Atlantic Ocean - MP2633 (SPAdes) | ecosystem: Environmental > Aquatic > Marine > Unclassified | place: Northeast of Antigua and Barbuda, North... | reverse complement strand
ACGCTGATCATCAGACCGACCCTGCACCCAACAATCATCCCAAAACCACAGGTCAAACCACGGCCACCACGCCCGATTAATTCAGCAGTCTCCTAGGCGGTAGCGGCGAACACCGCAGGCGTCGACGTGTCAGTGATCGTGGTCGGTCTGAGGGGCTAACCAGCGCGATAGGTACATACGTTCAAAGCTGAACACCACCGTGATGGCCACAGCTGCGTAGACCACGATGGCCGGGTCTTGCTGAAGCTTCATCGCTGTGAAGGCGACAAGGACTGTGGCGTCGAAGGCTAACGCTGTCAGCAGGATCGGCGCCGCGGCGCTGATCTCTCGGCGACGGTATCGAAAGACTCCCCAGTGCACCGCCATGTCCATCACCAGGTAGAGGAAGGCACCTAGCGAGGCGATCCGACCGAGGTCGAAGAACACCGCGAGGAACGAGGCGATGACGACCGTGTAGACGAGCGTGTGGCGCTGGATCGGTCCCGACATACCGAAATGGCGATGCGGGATCATCTGCATGTTCGTCAGCATCGCCAGCATCCGCGATACCGCGAAGACGCTGGCCAGTAGACCCGAGGCGGTGGTGACCGCAGCCAGAACAACGGTCAGGTAGAAGCCGACTGGCCCCAGTGCCGGCTGGGCGGCCTCTGCCAAGGAATAGTCGCGGGCGACGACGATGGCGTCGAGCGTCAGGCTCGATCCCACGCCGAACGCCACGAGAAGATAGACCACGACGCACAACGCGATCGAAATCACGATCGCGCGGCCGACATTGCGATGAGGATCGGTGACTTCCGAGCCGCTGTTGGTGATAGTGGTGAACCCCTTGAAGGCAAGGATCGCCAGCGCCACCGAGGCGACGAAGCCGGTGCCGTCGATCGCCTGCCCCCCTTCGGAGGCGGCGGCGAACTGGAAGCCACTCGCCCACAACGCTGCGATACCGAACAGCGCGATACCGCCGATCTTCACCACCGCCATCACCATCGAAAACATGCCGACGGAGCGGTTTCCCGCGATGTTGACCAGGAAGGCGAAGATGATCACGCTCAGCGCCAGGATCGGCACCAGCGGCCCGCCGGTGATGTCGAAGGGGCGCAGGACGTAGGTCGCGAACGTCCGTGCCACCAGACTTTCGGCGATGACCATGCTCAGCGCCATCAATAGCGCCGCACCTGCGGCAATGGCGCCGGGCCCGTAGCACTTCTGCAGGATCATCGCGATCCCACCCGCCGAGGGCCACGCGTTCGACATGCGGATGTAGCTATAGGCGCTGAAGCCCGTCACGACGGCGCCGGCGACGAAGGCCAGCGGAAACAGCGCACCGGCAAGTTGGGCGATTTGTCCGGTCAGGGCGAAGATTCCCGCCCCGATCATGACTCCGGTACCCATAGCCACCGCGCCACCCAGGGTGATCGAGCCTGGCCGGTAGTCGTTGTTGTCACTCATGTCGTCGTGCTGCATGCGCCGCTGCTCTCATCGGTGTCGTCGGGTTTCGGCCTCGGATATGTAGCGATCCAAGTGTGGGACATACTCGCCTGGGGCATCGTCCTGGCGGGCGTCCGTCGGACACATGGTGGATGGCCGATGATCACGACACAGCCCGTATGCGGGCGTCCGAGCTCACGATGGGGACTGGCGAGCCCTGGCCATGAGGTGGGCCAGCGCTGTTCACGAACTCTACGGCGCCCGGTCGCTCTGCGGTGCCGCCGCCCGAGGCGGGCTTTCTCGAGCCAATCTTTACACGGTGCTGAGGAAGGCTCGACGCGGCGGCCGCAATACTGACCAGACAGGGAGGTGCGCGATGCGGTGGTGTTGGACCGTGCTGGTCGCCCAGTTGGGCTGGATCGAAGGGGCAGCGCTGTGCGCTGCGGTGCTTGCGACCTGGGCAACGGTCGCCGCCGGCTCACGCCCTCGCCGACTGCTTTGGCGGCAGTCGTCAGCGCGAAGCCCAAACCGGGCCGATGATGCCGGTACTGCGGTGCTAGCAGAACGCTCATGGCATGCAACACGTTCCGACACCAACAGGCAGCTTCCTGGTGGGCATCTCGGACCTAAGGAGACAATGGCTACTGCCCTCTCGAATGGACAACAGCGCTGCGCGGCTGAGGATTTTGTTCGGCTGGGACCGGCGAAAGCGGTCCGTATGTCGGCAGGAATTCCACCGCCCCTCAGACGCCCGCCACCACCTGCCGAAAGTCAGGTGGTGTAGTCGAGGCTGGTCATCATGCCGGCATCCATGTGGTAGGTGTTGTGGCAGTGCAGCAACCAGACGCCGGGGTTGTCGGCGACCAAGGCTACCGTGACGCGCTGCATTGGTAGCACAATGGTGGTGTCCTTGCGTGCGCGCAGCCCGCCGCTGGAGTCGAGCATCTGGAAGGTGTGTCCGTGCAGATGCATGGGATGCCACATCATGGTCTGGTTGGTGAAGGTGATGGTGGCGCGCTGGCCCTCGGTGATCGGCAGTGGTTGCCTCTCGGAGTAGGTCCTGCCGTTGATCCCCCAGGTGTAGCCCATCATTCCGCCGGTCAACACGGCCGATAGCTCGACGTCGACGCCGGTGATCTCCAATCCTGCCTGCGGGGTGGCGGTGAACATGTCGACGGTGCCGATTCGCTTGGTCAGCTCATCGGGCCGGAAGTCGGCGCCGGGGGGCTCACCGCTGGCGGTGGCCAGAAGGGCGCGTGCCAACGCATTCTTGCCCTCGGCCACGGCAACCAGAGGAAACACCCCCTCACCGGCGGTGACGATCACGTCATAGCGTTCGCTCATTCCGATGAGCAGTGCATCGACCTCGATCGGTTCGACCGGATAACCGTCGGTGTGCGTGACGGTCATCGCATGGCCGGCAAGAGCCACCCGGAACGCGGTATCGGAGGCGGCGTTGATGATCCGAATCCGGATACGCTCACCGGGTTTGGCCCGAAATGTGGTTGGCGCCACCGGAATACGGCCGTTGACCAGGTAGTAGGGGTAGCTGACATCCCCGGCGACCCCGCCGAGCAGTCGGCTGGTGCCGATACCGCGGCCCATGCCCATCCGGCCCATTCCCCGCGACCGCAGATCGTCGAAAATCGCCCGCGGTGAGTTCCCGACTCCATCGGTCCAATCGTCGAGGACCACGATCCATTCCTGGTCATAGCCCGCAGGCTCGTTCGGGTCGTCGACGATGACGGGCACATACATGCCGTAGTCGGTGTCCAGCGGGGTATGTGGATGAGCCCAATACGTTCCCGCGTCGGGGACCGAGAACCGGTAGACGAAGTCAGTACCGGCGTCGATGTTGGGCGTGGCCGGCTCGGCCCCGTCCATGTCATTGCGCAAGGCGATCCCGTGCCAGTGCACCGACGTGGGACGATCCAGCTGGTTGGAGACACTGACGGCCAGTTCGTCACCGACGTTGGCCCGGATCACCGGCCCCGGAAGGGTGTCGCTGTAGGCGTCGGTATCCACAACGGGGCCACCGAGATCCACCGAGACTGGCCGTGCCGTCAACGACGCTGAGACGGAGCGCCCCGTATGAGGCCGCTGCGCCTCAGCGGCCGCGATAGCCTCCATCGACACATTCGTCGGCGCGGCGTTGGACGTCGGCGACACCGGTACCGTCGGCACCGAGCGGCCACACCCCGCCACACCCAATCCGCCAGCGATACTGGCCGCGACGAATGCGCGCCGATTCAGCTGTCCACGTTTCCCACGTCGTTGCGATACCACGGTTTCACACCATCCATCGTCACCTGCGACGCCGACTCGTACTGGCTGTCGAGGTGGACGCGCCATCCCGAATGTTCAGTCCGTCACGGTTGCTGCGTGGGCGTCGGGGTCGGTGTGGTCGGGCTGGGGCCCCTCATGCCGCCAGTTCCAGGCATTCCGCCGGGCCCCATCATGCCCCCGGGTCCCATCATGCCCCCGGGTCCCATCATCCCGCCGGGTCCCATCATGCCCCCGTGCCCCGACATTCCGCCGGGCCCTGTTTGCATGTTGGAGTACCCGTGGCGCCAGCTGGGTCCGTCTACGGCTCTGCCGGCGACGAAGCCCGAGAAGAAGATCAGCGCAACGATGAACAACGTTCCGGCGACGATGCCGACCCAGGCCAAGGCCTGATATACCCGGTTGGGGCTCCGATCGTCGCGCTCGTATCGAGCCGGCGACACCGTGGTGGTGTTCGATTCTGTTGGCGTGACTGGCGTTTCGGTCATTCTCGCTGATTCCTCCATTCGGGACTAGCGAGCCCAGCCCCGTTGTGGGCGGCCATTCCTCGTACCAACGCCACCATACCCCTACCCCCTACGGCATAACCAGAACCGGTGCTCACGCGTGGCTCCGCGGGCGGATGACCAGGCGCCCTCGACACGAATTCACAGGGTTCCGTCTCGGAGCCAGTGCAGTTGGCGGGCGTTTCGCCATCGGAATTCCAGAGTTGGGCGCTAGCCGCCCCAATGGGCGGGGCCCCAGTAGCCGTGACCGCCGTAACCCGGTCCCATCATGCCCGGACCCCAGTAGCCGTGGCCCATCATGCCTGGGCCCCACTGCGGTTTTGGACCGCATCCGGTGTTCCAACCGTTGGGCGTCCAGCAATTACCACCACCTGGTCCATGGGCCGGGAGACCCGGACCAGGGGCCGTCGCCGCCGTGGTTGCGGGCTGCGCGCGGACAGCGACGCTGCCGCCGAGACCTGCCAGACCGGCGCCGAGGGCCAGCGAGCCCGACAGCGCGACGATAGCCAACGCGGTGGTCGTCGTGCGTGTGGTCAACATGATTCTTCACTCCTTGGTCGTTTGCGTATCGGTGGCCCGACCCTGGCGTCAGCGGTGTTCACGTAAGGCCACCATGCGCTGACGGAACTCGGCGTCATCAATGTCTCCGCGTGCCAGGCGTTCGGCCAGAATGGCCTCGGCATCGCGGCGGTAGCCCAGGGTGGTCGAACCACGCTGGGGCTGTGCTCCGGTGAGGTAGCGCACAGCTACCACGATCACGGTGATGACCAGCGCGATGACCCCGATCGCCACCACGACAGAGATCCAACCACCCCACCCCATGCCGTAGCCGGCGTGTTCCATCCAGCCACCATGGTTCATCCAGTTGTTGTCATTCCATCCATCCATCGGCGGGTATTCCTCTCCCATATCGGTGTCTGAAAACGTTTCACCAGCGCTCATGTGCGGGTGGAGTTGGCATCACACCGGCAGGAGCCGTCAGGGGTGATCTGCCCGCCACGAAGCCCCGGAAAAAGGTCGGCGCGACAGCGAACAGGATTCCGGCGACAACACCGACCCAGACCAGGGTGCGGACACGCCCGGCTGGGTTGCTGACCGCCCCATCTCGGGCCAGCGACACCAACCCCGGAATCGGCGCCGCGGCAATGTTCGGCGTTGTGGACCATCTCGCTGTTTCCTCCACCCGGGACTAGCGAGCCCAGCCCCAACACGGGCGGTCATTCTTCGTACCAAAATCCACCATACCCATACTCCCTAGGGCATACCAGCCGCGGAGGTGCCGCGGCACTGCGCAGGCACCCGACCAGGCGTCCTCGCCCACGAACTCGTCGTTGGAGTCCATGCAGCTGGCGGCCGAAACCAGCTCTCATCGTCGATTCGACGGCAGTGTCGGCTGCGATCTCGCCTCCCCCGATGTTCACTGCCATAGCCCCAGAAACATCTGCGGAGTTGGTCCGTACTTAGTGGTTACATCGACAGTCGATGCACGCGGGGACCCGGTGAAACGCCGCGAGAAACGCCCGCGACCCCTGATCCGCTCATACAGCCGACGTGCGGATCGCCGCCGCCGAGCTAATCAGGCGCCGGGGGTGCGTGCCACGCCGAGGATGTGCGCCTGTGCTGGAGAGAATCGCAGAGGGGCGTAACGAAAACGATCCAGCGACTCGATGTCGAAACCAGCCGAACGGATGGCCGCGGCGGTGTCACGATTGAGGTGACAGCCCCCGCCCAACCGCGACCACAACGGGGTCAGCGCGTCCTCGAGTGCCGCGAACCACGGCTTGGTCGAGCGCACGTGTTCGTAGAAACGAAGCTGCCCACCCGGCTCGAGAACACGACCGATCTCAGCCAACGCCTGGGGCACATCGGGCACCGAACACAACACCAACGACAGCACCGCAGCGTTGCAGGAGGCATCTTCGACTGGCAGTGCACCCGCATGACCGGCCACCACCCGCACTGGTACGGGAGCCTCCTCGGCGCTGCGCTCGGCCACGGCACGTAGATGATCTTCGGGTTCGACCGCCACCACTTCGGTGACGGAGGCGGGATAGTGCGCAAAGTTCATTCCGTTGCCGGCGCCCACCTCGATCACCCTGCCGGACAACTCCGCAAGCGCACGCCGACGGTGTTCGGCGGTCCCCCGCCGCTCTGACTCTGCGCTGATCCGTTCGTACATCCGCGCGAAGCGGGGATGTTGGAACTGCGATAGCTCGGTCACGTCGCCTCCGTGAGTTTCCAGACGGGGTGGCCCAATCGCGCGGTGTGACCCTACGTCGCGCGCGGCGAAGCCACCCCGCTCGCAGACATCTCTGATGTACGTACCATATTAGTAGGTAAAGGCAACGGCCCAGCTGCGGGTCCCTTCGGTAGCACAGCAAGTCTGTCGCTAAGACGCACGCGCACGGAACTCCAGCCGTCGCGAAGGCGCCGGGGATCTCGCACGGCCCCCACACTCGCTACAAGAGAGGAATAGATGTGAGCGATCGTGCAATGGGTAGCAGCGTCCTGGCCGCCGTCGGCGGCATCGACGGCGCCGCGGCCGGCTGGGGCAGCGTCTCGGGTTGGCTCATCGCCGCGGGTGCGCTGTTGCTGCTCACGACGCTGGCCTGGTGGATCTCCCGCGGTCGCCGCGGGTAGGCGCAGACTACCTCAGCACTATCGCGATGAGACGTCACCGTCGGTGGCTTCACGCACTCAGTCGAAGTGCAGGCGGGCCATCGCTTCGGGCCGGCGGGGTGACCAGGGATCTTCATTGCACGCTGACGAGCTCGGTCATGGTTGCGGCATCGTCGCTGGACCGGTAGATGGCGGTGGCGGTGGCCACGAACACACCGCCGTCGCCGCTCGCGAACACGGCCTGGGGCGGCTCGGCCAGGCGGTGACGGGCTTGCCAAGTCGTTCCGCCGTCGTCGCTGGCATAGAGCGACCCGGCGGGGTCTACTCCGATCAATGCACCGGTATCAGGCCAGCTCAGGTAGACCAGTGTCGGCGCATCCGGCACCGCTACATAGTTCGCGCCGCCGTCGCGGGTGCGTTGCACACCGTCGGCGGTGGTGATGAGAATCTCGTCTGGGTCCTGTGGGGACACCGCGAGATCGACTGCCGAGACGGGCGAGCGAGCCTGCCAGGTCAACGTGTCCTCGCTGACCATGACTTCGCTGGTGTGGCTGTCGAGTCCATAGACGCGGCCGTGGACGTAGTCGAGTGCGTGGAAGTCGGCCTCCCCGGACAACGAGAGCGTGTTCCACGATTGGCCACCGTCAGTGCTTTCGATCAAGCCGAGGTTCGAGGGCCCGGGTTGGCCGGCGCCGGGGTGCCCGCTGGCCAGAAAGTGATTCGGACCAGCGACGGTGAACCCCATGAAATCCTGGACCAGGTCACCGGTCAATTGCGGCGGGCGGCCTTCGGCAACGCGGAACAGTCCATAATGTGTTGCCGCATAGAGCGTCTGATCAGCCGAATTGATCTGCAAAGCATGGATATGGCCCATCGCCGGTGACGGGTGATCAGACGCGGCCGGCGGAGTCGCATCGGTGTTCTCAGGCGTCGGTGCGGCGGTGAAACCGGTCGGCTGCGCAGCCTGATCGGGCGGTGTCGATGAGCATCCGGCCATACCGACTACCACGGCAGCGCCCACTGCGGCTAGGCCCCGATTCGTCATGGCAATCTCCCTCACATTGAGTCAACTCATGTCGACTGTAGAGCGTTGTGACGCAGCACTTCCCGACGGCTCACGGAGTGCGTCCGGCTGCGGTGACAGCTTCATCGAATCTTGATCGAAACCCCGGGGTTATCGACATCAAAGTGATCCACGCTGGTCTGGACCACAATTGAGCGGCCGGCTACCCCTCGCCGAGATGGGAGCGAACAGTCGGTGGGCCGCGGAAGGAGCATCCCGATGAATGGCAGGCGTTATGCATTTGTGCTGACTGCGGCCGCAGCGCTCGGCGTGCTGAGCGCGTGCGGCACCTCGGCGACCGAAGTCGCGCCCCAATCGTCGCCGGCGGGCACTTCCGCGGCGGCGAGTCCGAGCATCGACAGTGAACCGCACAACGCCGCGGATGTGGAGTTCGCACAGGCGATGATTCCGCACCATCAGCAGGCCGTCGAGATGAGCGACATGCTGTTGGCCAAGCAAGACATCGATCCTCGGGTGATGTCGTTGGCTAGAGAGATCAAGGCTGCCCAGGGGCCCGAGATCACACAGATGCAGGGCTGGCTCGAAGCGTGGGGCCTACCGGCAAGCTCCGGGCCAGCCGGCATGCCTGCCCACGATATGCCCGGCGATGCCATGATGCCGGGTATGGACCACGGCGATGGCATGATGTCCGAGCAGGACATGGCGGCGTTGCAGAACGCCCAGGGCACGGACGCTTCACGGCTGTTTCTTACTCAGATGGTCGAACATCACGAGGGCGCGGTGCAGATGGCCCAACGCGAGATCGAGACCGGCCAGTACGGGCCGGCAGTGAGCCTGGCCCGCTTGATCGAGTCCCTTCAGCGTCAGGAAATCGCCACGATGCAAAAGATTCTGGGCTCGTTGTGAATTTGAGCGGATGAACGGTGATGTCCGATCCTGACCTGGTACCTACTGTGCAGTTGCTGCAGCGATTGGGCGATCGAAACCATAGGAGTGCGTCGGGGCCGGATCGGTGACGGGCAGGAACACCGCAAAGCTGCAGCCATGGCCGGGTCCGTCGCTGGAGACGGCGATGCGTCCATTGTGGGATTCGACAAGGGCCTTGACGATCGCCAATCCGATACCGGCGCCCCCGGCTGCGCGATCGCGAGCAGGGTCGGCGCGGTAGAACCGCTCGAAGACGTGCGGTAGATGCTCTGCAGCGATGCCTTCACCGGTGTCTCCGACCGATAGCAGGGCACCGCCCTCGACCGAGGCTGCGCTCAACTCGACTCGACCCCCGCTCGGCGTGTGCCGCAACGCGTTGTCCAGCAGATTGCCTAGCACCTGAAACAATCGGTCGGGGTCTGCGCGCAAGAGGGGCAGATCAGTCGCGGCGTTGACCGCGAGAAGGACCTGTTTGGCCCGGTATCCGCCAGCCGCCGACGATGCGGCGGTATCGAGCAGGGCGCCGACATCAACGGTGGTCCACGTCAGCGACACGGAGCTGTCCTCGGCTCTGGCCAGCGCCGCGGCGTCATCGGCGAACCGCACCAGCCGCCGGGTTTGGTCGCGCAGAGTGGCGGCGGTCTGAGGGGTGAGCGGGCGCACGCCGTCCAGGATGGCCTCGACATAGGCGTCGAGCACCGCCACCGGGGTGCGGATTTCGTGTGCGAGGTCGCCGAACAGTCTGACCCGGGTGGCCTCCACGTGGTCCAGCCGTGCAGCCATCTGGTTGAACGCGGTCGCCAGCATCTCGAAGTCGACGCCGAGGTTGGGTTGTGACACCCGGATGTCGTAGCGCCCGTCGGCGACCGTAGTGGCCGCGCGGGCGACTTCGGTGACCGAGCGTTGCAGTCGGCGACTGACATACCAGCTGACCACCAGAGCGGTCAGCGCTGAGACGGCCAACGCACCACCGACGGCGTACATAGTCGCGAATGTGTAAGCCTGCTCAGCATGCACCTCTTCCATCGAGTCGGCCGCCACCCCGGCTTGGTGCAAATGTTCCCGGAACAGCGGCGGACCTACCACTGCGGCGATGATCCAGGTGGTCGCGGCGCCGGCGACCAAAACCAGTGCCTGAGCCAGCAACATCCGCAGCCCTAGACCGGGCGCCCATCGCCGTCGCCGTGTCATCTGCGCCGCACATCCAAGGCTCATCGACCCGTTCCTATTCGGTAGCCCACCCCGCGCACAGTCATCACATAGCGCGGCGCAGCCGCGTCCTCGCCGAGCTTTCGCCGTAGATGCCCGATATGCACGTCGACGAGATGTTCGTCGCCGATCCAACCCTCGCCTCGTATCGCTTCGAGTAGACTGCGGCGGCTGAACACCAGGCCCGGGCGCGCCGAGAGCGCGGCAAGGATGTCGAATTCAGTGCGGGTCAGTACGATCGGATCACCGTCGAGGAGTACTTCGCGTCCGTCGACGTCGATGTGCAGCGACCCGAAAGTCCGCGCTGGCGTGGTCGTGCCGGGGCTGCTGAGCACCCGAGGCCGACGCAGCATGGCCTTGATGCGGGCGACCAGTTCGCCGGGACTGAACGGTTTGGTGACGTAGTCGTCAGCGCCGACGGTCAAACCCACGATAGTGTCCATCTCAGTATCGCGAGCGGTCAACATCACCACGTAAGCATCAGAGAACGTATGCAACTGTCGACACACCTCCAACCCGTCCATACCTGGCAACCCAAGGTCGAGGATGACCACGTCAGGATCGAACTCGCGGGCGACGACGACAGCCTCGGCGCCGTCGCCGATCACCAGCGCCTCGAACTGCTCGCGCTCGAGATAACTGGCCACTACCTCGGCCAAGGCCGCCTCATCGTCGACTACTAGCGCCCGATAGCCTGGCCGCCGCAGTGAGCGGTCCATCATCTCACTGGCCATAACGTCCATCGTGCCCGCTCATCGCATCACGACAAGCCGCACCGACCGATTTCTTGAGCCAATCTTCACCGGATGCAGAGGACTACTCAACGTCGCACACGCAATACTGGCCGTTATAGGGAGGTGCGCATGGCCTGGTGCTGGAACGTCCTGGCCGCACATGTGGGCTCCACCGCCTGGACAATGCTGTGCTCCGCAGTACTGGCGATCTGGGTAGCCGTCATCGTCGCCATCCTGGTGCTGTTTCGCACCCCTGCAGTCTCGCGCAGAGCTTCTTTGTCACGGCCATCGACTCGCGGCTCCGTGCGCGCGCAGAGGATGCCCACGCCACTACACGGCGAGGACGGGCTCGGCTCTAGTACGGCACGGGGACACCGCCACCGGCGCGGTTCGCGATCGAGGCTTCGACGATCCAGGAACTCCGTGAAGCAGCTGAGGACCTTCGTCCCTGGGGACGGCGGGCAGAGCAGCGCAGGCGGGAAATCAACGGCCCAGCTCAGCGTAGAGGAAACGAGCACCGGCTATGGAGGGGCGGCGACAACGACTGGATGTGGCACAGCGCGCACGGCATCGGCATCGGATGGGGTGGCTAAGGACACGAGACTGCCACCGCCGGCGCTCTGACCGAATGCGGTGACGTTGTGCGGATTTCCTCCGAACGCGGCGACGTTGTCTCGTGCCCATTTCAGTACGGTGATTGGTCGAGGAGGCCTCAGTTGTTCGGGGCTCCGGCGATGTTGACAGCGAATCATTCTGCACGATAAGACAGTTCAGACCCACCATCACCACAGCGGACAACCGCCATGAACGGTTCCCGTGTCCGTGTGGACTTCCGAATCGACAGTTCCCCCAACCTCACCATGCGCATGCCGGACATGGAAGTGGGAGTTCGGGGTGTGGGCATCTCGGGAGAATGCGCCGCCGTCGTCGCAGCCCAGGCGACCAGTGATGGTGGACATCAAGGCTGCAGCCAGCGTCGTTCGGCGGGCCGTAGGAAATGAAGCGTTTCGTGAGACAAATGCCGGTGCGACTGGCGTGAGACAAATCGAATACCCGGAGGTCAGCGGCGCATTCATATGAAGTCGAACGTGAGAACCTACAAGGGCTTGTAGGTTCTCAAATTCGCCTGCACTTTCTCACGTTTCGCTGCACCAGGACTGCACTTGTGCAGCGCCCCACTAGGGCCGCCCGCAGTGCGGTCGGCGAAGTCCGGAACTCCTCATGGCCTCAGTCCGCGTAATCCTTCCGCAGCGGGACTCAACTACGAGTGGCCCAAACTCGGCCGGTAGTCAGCCACCTCGGACTCAGCAGCAAGCAGCGCACCCAATTCGCCCTCCTGCTGGGCAACAAACACACCGATCACCTGGCGGCAGACCTCCGGCACGCTCTCCCCGCGCATATCAGCGATACGTTTCAACCCGATCAGCAGTGACGTAGACACGTGAAACTGCACCGTGAATTGACCGCACGATCCATCCTCGGGCGGCAACCCCGGACCTACCACCACAGGATCATCCGCCCCGAATTGTTCCACCTCAGCACCGCGCGCCCTCTCGACGACCCCATCACTAGCGCCGCCCGCAGTGCGGTCGGCAAGGTCCCGGAACTCCTCATGGCTGAACAAACCCATTCCGCCAACGTTAGACCTCGAAGAACTCCAAAGCCGCCAAGTGAGCGGCTTGCCGGGGCCGACCGACAGCGAGGGGCTGCCGCAGAGCTTTCGCTGCAATGCGGGCGAGAGCGGCCCACGAGTAACCTCGCCACATGCCGCGCAAACTGACTGACGACGAAATCACGGCGCTCCTCGACAGCCGTCCGGGCTGGGCGATCCTGACCACCATCGATAAGGACGGGTTCCCACACACCGTGCCGCTGGGCTACTTTCGGATGGACGGTGACGTCGTCATGGGTGTGCGAGATGGCACGCGCAAAGTGGCCAACGTAGAGCGCAATCCGAACGTGAGCGTCATGCTCGAAGACGGCTCAACCATGGCAGATATCCGCGGGGTGATGTTCCAAGGTCACGCGCGCATCGTTCGGGAACCCGCTGAAACGCTGGAGCTCGCACGCCACGGCGCCCGGTCACGCGGCGTGCCGGAGTCCGAGTGGCCCACCGCGCCGAGACCGGGTGCCACCTACATCTACGTGACCCCCGCGCGAACCCTGTCTTGGGACTACGGCGACTCGGCGTCAGACGACGAATAGCCTCGGCGGACCTCCACGTCCGCGCCGACGCCCGGTCGCGATGGGCACCGCCAAACTCCTGGTGCTCGGCATCGGTACCACGCGGGTTGGCGACGGTGAAGGCACTGAGCAGCGCGCCACCGACGCCCGGCGCCGCAGACTGTACTGAGCGATACAGAAATGTACTATTCAGTACAGCACCTGTCGGCCAGCGGAACGAGGAGGCGACCATCAAAGCGACACCGACCACGGACCGCGGTCGGGCGACCGTGGGCCGCATCATCGACGCCGCGTGTGATCTTTTCGGCACACAGGGCATCCAGTCCACCTCGCTCGACGAGATCGGCGCTTCCGCGGGCGTCGGACGCAGTCAGCTCTACCACTTCTTCGTCGACAAGTCCGACCTCGTCGCCGAGGTGGTCGCCGTTCAAGTCGAACGCGTCGTCGGCGGGCTCACTCCGACGTTCGAGTCGATGTCGACAGCATCCGACGTCTACGCCTGGTGCGACGAGGTCGTCGCCTTTCACGCCGCTTCTACGGCATCCATTCGTTGTCCGATCGGGTCGCTGATTCACCAACTCGGGGATCGCGATGTGGCGGCGCGCCGGACATTGGTCGCCGGTTTCGCACGATGGGAACAGCTGCTGGAGACCGGGCTTCAACGCGTGGATGCGTCCGGAGGACTGAACAAGGGCACGGACGCCGGCACGGTGGCCTCCGCGCTGCTCGCGGCCTACCAGGGCGGCGTGCTGCTGTCCAATGTGACTGGCGATGTGGCGCCGTTGCGGCGCGCCCTCCGGGGAGTCGTCGACACAGCACTCACGGGCCCTCCCCGTCCGCACGCGACGAAAAGGGCGCGGACCGCTTGAACCGGCGTGTCCGGCCCTTCACTTCAGGTCCGTCAAGTGAGCCGAAACATTCGGTGATGTAACGACTGTCGAGGAGAATTCATGAGCTGAGCCGACCGATCCGACGCGGTGGTGATAGGCGGCGGCCCCGGCGGCGCGGCCGCGGCAGTTCGCCTCGCAACCCAGGGCCTCGCCGTCGCCCTCATCGAAGACCGGCTGGTCGGCGGGGAATGCCACTACTGGGCGTGCAATCCGACCAAGACGCTGATCCGCCCCATCGAGGTCCTCCAACTCGCCAAAGCGGTTCCTGGAGTGCGAGAGGTCGTGACGAGCCAAAGCGTGGACGTCGAGGCGGTGTTCAACAAGAGAGACGTGATCATCGAGCACCTCGTCGATCGCGACATTGTCACCAATCTGAGGCGGGCCGGCATCGAGGTCGTCCATGGCCGGGGCCGCCTCGACGGGGAGCGCACGGTGGCGGTCGTGGAACCCGATGGATCGCAGCGTCGGCTCTACGCCGAGCGCGCCGTCGTCCTCGCTACCGGAACAAGCCCTTTCGTCCCCGACCTCGACGGGTTGAGGTATGCGGCACCGTGGACCAATCGAGATCTTGCGACCATGACCAGCGTCCCCGCCAGGAGCATCGTTCTCGGGGGCGGAGTCGTCGGTGTGGAGAGTGCCACGATCCTGTCCGGCCTCGGAAGTGACGTCACCCTGCTGGCGCGTGGGCCCGCACTGCTGCAGGGTTCCGAACCTTTCGTCGGCGCGCGTGTGGCGCGCGCGTTGCAAGACCGCGGTGTCGAGATCCATCTCGGATCCACGGTGAGAGCGGTCGCGCGAGATGATTCCGGTGGTGTCAGCGTCGCCACTGCGGATACCCATGTCAGAGCTGACGAAATCGTCGTCGCCACAGGCCGTTCGGTCAACACCGGGGACTTGGGCCTGGAGACCGTCGGCCTGCCCGTGGGTGACTTCGTCGCGGTCGACGATCACCTCACGGCGACCGGGGTTGACGGTGAGTGGCTCTACGCGATCGGTGATACGACAGGTCGCGCGCTGCTGTCGCACGTTTCCCAGTACCACGCCGGCATCGTGGCAGATAGCGTGGCAAGCCGCGCGCGGGGCGACGTGCGGGACGGTTCGGACCCGACCGCACATGATTCCGGCCGCCTGGCGCAGATCATCGTCACAGATCCGCAGGTGGTGGAGGTCGGCTATACCGAATCTGCAGCGCGCGCGGCGGGATTCAATGTGACGACGCGCAACGCGCTCTACCCCGGAGAGCTCGCAGAGCTGTCTATTCTGCGGGACGGCTTCGACGCCGAGGGGAAGCTCGTGATCGACGCGGACCGCGACACGCTCCTGGGAGCCACGTTCGTCGGACCGGATGTCGCGGAACTGGTGCAGGCGGGAACCGTTGCCGTGGTCGGCGAGGTTCCGCTGTCGGTGCTGCGCCATGTGGTCGCGCCTCATCCGTCACTTAGCCAGGTCTGGAACCCGCTGCTCGTGGCGAGTTGACGCCACGCCCTCGAACTCGGCGGCCAGCAGTATCGACGGCGTCAGGCCAGCGGTGCCACCCGGGCGTCCTGCAGCGCGGCGAACTGACCGCCACGGCTTATGTCCGTCGAAGAGCGCAGGGGAGCGTGTTTCCTGTTCGTGTACAGAGCGCAGGTGAAGAAAGAGTTGAGCTACCCGTCGGAGGTGTCGGGAGTACAAGAGCGTCCGAGCCTTCCGATGGTGCTTGGCACGTTGCTCGTCGGGATGGTCTGGTTCAGGATGGACCAATGACAACTGGGCGGCAGCTCAGCGCGCGATTGCCTGGCACCGTGCGCTCTGTGGCTGCTTGGGACGCGAGCAGCCCGATCTTGACTACTGGTGTCGAGGGCAACGACCTCGACACCACCGTTGTGGGCGCTGTCGACCTCAACGCCAAGGTGTTATGGCACAGACGATTCAAGGGCAAACCAACTAAGCCACGGTTGACCAGAGATCGAACTGTTTGGATCGCCCATAGCGGTCCTCAATGCCCTGAACTGACTCTACTGGACGTGACCGGGAAGATCGTCGATACGTGCACACCTCAGTGCGACCCGTCGGAGGTGCTCGGTTCGTTTGTCGTGCTGCCCGACGGGTTCATAGCGTTGTGGCTACCGGCCGGACAGGGCCACGCTGCGCCACCGTGGCTGCCGTCCAAATGGGACCGGCTGAGACGGTGGTTCCCGACCAAACGCGCGCGCGCCGCGCCCGGATATCGGCACGCCCGGCTGGCTCGCCACGACCTCGATGGTCGGGCGAAGTGGTCAACCGTTCTGCCGTTGCGCGACATTGCCTTCCGCGGTTGTGTGTATATCGGCCGTGGCACGGGCGGGAAGATTCTGCAGACGCCACCTTGGACGCCCCGAATTGTCGAGGCGGGCGGGCCGACGGCGTTGCTGGTATCGGGATCGCGTGTCGCGGCCACCGTGAGGTGCGGTGACAGCGGCATCGCAGTGACGTTCTTCGTAGACACCGATACCGGACGGCTGATCGGGAAGACTGCACCAGGACCGACGCACCTGCAGGCCATTGCCGGTCCGGGCACTTTCCTCATTGGCTCTCAGGGGTACGGAGTATTCATCACCCGCCGATACGATGCGGCCGGTGTCTCAACAGAAGAGTGGCCCACGCATGCGCAGATGCTTATCGATCCCCGGGGGGTGATATCAGGCCCCGAGTCGCAAAATACCTCAGGGGCGCAGTATTTCGTCCGCTTCGGCACCGATGGCGATGTGCATCGCGGACCCAAGCTGAGCGGTTATCACACCGCTTATCCTGCCCTCGACAACAACGGCGCGGCGGTGTTCTGGCGTGACGGCTGGCTGCAGACCGTCACCGCCAACCTGCGTATGCGCAGACTCCTCGAACTCAGAACCGAACTGATGGGCAGGGTCCTGCTGCTCGAGGACGGCCACATCGTCGTCGACCTGGCCGGCGAGCTGGTCATCGTTCGGGACCCGCAGCTCGGCCCCTTGAGCGACGGCATATGGCCCTGCGCCGACGGCGGTCTGCAAGGCAACCCCGTCATCGTCTGATCCTGCGAGACAACCACAGAGACCGTAGGTAACAACTGAGAGGCTTGCCTTGAGCGAGCTCAGTTGAGCGCGAGTCAAGTTTACAGGCTGTGGTGTACGACGCCGTCGTCTGATTCTGGCTGTGGGTGCATCCACTCGACTGGCCAGAGCCAGATATGCGGCGCCAACGGGCACCGATTGAAGGCCATTGCCTCTTCCTCGGCGACTACGGATTTCCAAGGGTTCGAGCCGATGTCTCGATAACCAGACTGGACGAGATAGTTGAGAACGGCGCAGGGAAGAACAATGGATGTATACGAAGCGGCACGAAGCCGACGAGCGGTGCGCGGATTCACCGATGAGCCTGTCCCGCTACCGGTGCTGGAACGTGTCCTGGACGCGGCGCGATGGGCGCCGTCCGGATCGAACCTACAACCGTGGCGTATCTATGTCGTCACCGGCGCACCTCTGGCACGGCTGAAGAAGATCGCCCTTGCACGCGTGGTGGCCGGAGAACCCTGGGACGAGCGGGAATTCGAGATGTACCCCCGCGCGCTGAAGCCGCCTTACAGTGACCGTCGGGCGGCGTTCGGCCGCGAACGGTACAGCGCGCTGGGTATCGAGCGGGAAGACTGGGAAGCACGTCAGCGCGCGGCGATCGGCAATTGGGACTGCTTCGGCGCAACGGCCGCGCTGTTCTGCTATATCGATCGGCACATGGGCCGGCCTCAGTGGGCAGACCTCGGCATGTACCTGCAAACCGTGATGCTGCTGCTGCGGGCGGAAGGGCTGCACAGTTGTCCGCAGATGGCCTGGTCCCAGGTCCGCGAGACCGTTGCTGACGCGGTCGCTCCGCCCGAGGAGCTCATGCTGTTCTGCGGGATGGCCATTGGTTACGAGAACCCGGACATGACCCACCCGCGCACCGCACGCGCCCCGATGCGCGAGACGGTCACGTTCGTTGTGGACTAGCCGCCGATATCCGAGTCGTCGAACAAATCCTGCGAATCGGGATGACTTCGGGGGCTGCCATCGATTCTGGAGAGTTGAAAGCACGGCAGTCAGCATCAACCAGGGAGGTTCACCATGAAGATCGTAGTCGTCGGCGGAACCGGGCTCATCGGCTCGAAGGTGGTCGAAACGCTGACCGCACGCGGTCACGAGGCCATCGCCGCGGCCCCGTCGACCGGGGTCAACGCCTACACCGGGGAGGGTCTTGCAGAAGTCCTGTCGGGTGCGGACGTCGTCGTCGACGTGTCGAACTCACCGACGCTCGACGACGCCGCACGGGAGTTCTTCGAGTCCGCGACGACCAATCTACTGACCGCGGAGAAGGAGGCCGGTGTGACCCATCACGTCGCGCTGTCGGTCGTCGGCACCGAAGAGTTGGCCACCCAGAGCGGTTACTTCGACGCGAAACTGTTGCAGGAAAGGCTGATTGCCGGCGGACCAATCCCGTACACGATCGTGCATGCCACCCAGTTCTTCGAGTTCCTCGGCACCCTTGCCGACTCGGCGACCGTCGACGGCTCAGTCCGTATGCCACCGGCCTATTTTCAGCCGATGGCAGCGACGGATGTCGCCGAGGGCGTCGCGAACGCGGCGGTCCACGCCCCGGTGGGTGGCACCGTGGAGATCGGCGGCCCGGCGGCAGTGCTCCTGCCCGATCTGCTGCGCACCGCGCTGACCGCAGTCGGCGACGGTCGCACGGTGGTGGCCGACCCGGAAGCCAAGTACTGGGGAATCGATCTGGGTGAGCGGACCCTGGTCCCCGGCCCGCAGGCAACTCTGTTCGCAACGCGATTTGAGGACTGGATCCTGCAGACGGCGGCCAAAGGCTGAACTGTCCTGGCCACGGAGCCGCACAGGCAGACCGAGGCGAGGCTAGACTTCTCCTCGCCAGATCAAGTCCGGACCGGCCCGCGGCAAGGTTGACGGTGGAGGTCCCTGCAGCGGGCGTGGTGATGCCGATGTCGAGCCGGGGTCAGGCAGTGCCGCTCCGCGGTCGCGACGCCGAGTGCGCGGCTCTCGATGATCTCGTCGCAGCGCTCTCACCGGGTAGCTCCCAGGTGCTGGTGTTGCGTGGTGAGGCCGGCGCAGGAAAAACCGCCTTGCTCGACCATCTCGTCGAGCGCGCTGGAGAGCATCACGTCGTGCAGATCGCAGGCGTCGAGTCCGACATGGAACTCGCCTACGCCGGCTTGCAGCAGCTGTGCGCGCCGCTGTCCGGGCACCTCGGCGCCCTGCCGGAACCGCAGCGCGGTGCCCTGGACGTGGCGTTCGGCAGAGCGGTCGGGACGGTGCCGGACCGATTCCTGGTGGGTCTGGCAGTACTGAGCCTGCTGGCCGCGGCCGCCGCAGTCCGACCGGTGGTGTGCGTCATCGACGATGCCCAGTGGCTCGACCAGGTGACGGTCCAAACGCTGGGGTTCGTGGCCCGACGCCTGCTGGCTGAGCCGGTCGCGTTGGTCTTCGCCGTCCGTGACAGTCCCGCGTTGTTGGAGGGACTGCCGGAATTGACCGTCAGCGGCCTGTCCGACGCCGACGCGAGGGAATTGCTCGAATCGGTGATGGTGGGTGGCATGGATCCGCGCGTGCGTGACCGGATCGTCGCCGAGACGCGCGGCCTGCCGCTGGCAATTCTCGAGGTACCGAGAAGTATCTCTTCCGCTGAACTGTCTGGTGGCTTCTGGATTTCGGGGAAGCGCTCCTCGCCGGCGGCTGTCGAGAAGGGGTTTGTGCGCCGGATTCAGGCTCTGCCCGAGAAGACGCAACTGCTGTTGCTCGTCGCCGCGGCCGAGCCCATCGGCGATGCCGGGTTGTTCCTCGGCGCGGCAGCACAATTGGGAGTGTCCGTCGATGCTCTGGCGCCTGCTGAGGCGGACGGTCTGATCGTCTTCGGTCCCCAGATGCGGTTTCGTCATCCGCTGATTCGATCCGCCGCCTACCGGGCGGCAGATCTGGCCGACCGCAGGGCGGCCCACCGCGCGTTGGCCGATGCGACGGACCCCGGGACAGACCCCGACCGTCGGGCGTGGCACGCGGCTCAGGCCGCCGCCGGCCCCGACGACACGATCGCCGCCGACCTGGAGCGTTCGGCAGAGCGCGCTCAGCAACGGGGTGGAGTTGCCGCGGCGGCGACCTTTCTGGAACGCGCGACGGCGTTGACAGCGGATTCGACGCTGCGAGGCACGAGGGCTCTGGCCGCCGCACAGGCCAAGCGCGACGCTGCCGACACCTCAGCGGCCCACGAGTTGTTGACCATCGCCGAGACCAGCGATGTCTCGCCGCTGCAACAGGCACGGGTGGCGAGGCTACGAGCCCAGATGGACTTCGTAAGCAGCCGATCCGGCGAGACGGGTGCCCCGCGGGTCGCCGACACAGCGGCGGCACTGCTCGATGCTGCCCGAAGGCTCGAACGCTTCGACGACTACAGCTCGCGGGAGTGCTACCTCGAGTCCATCGCAGCCCTGATCTACGCCGGACGCCTCGCCGACCCGGTCGCCCTCCAGCGGGTCGCCGAGGCCGCGCTCGCCGCCCTCGCCGATACGGCCGGAGACCTGCGACCCGTGGACCTCCTGCTCAAAGGGATGGCGGAGAGGATCACCGGTGGTCTCCGAAGTGGCGCCGACACGTTGCGCGCGGCCCTTGCTGGGATGCGCGAACAGGCTGACACAGACCCGACCGCCGTCGGGCGTTGGCTGCGGGTGCCCGGCTTTCCGATCCTGCAGGAATCGGCGGCCCACGAACTGTGGGACGAAGAAGCCGTGCGGCACCTGTCGACGACCGCGGTGAACCATGCGCGCGACACCGGTGCGCTCGCTGGTCTGCCGCGCGCGCTCACCTACCGCGCCGGAGTGCATCTACTCTCAGGCGAGTTCGCCCAGGCCGGGCAACTACTCGGAGAGGCCGCCTCGATCACCGAGGCAACCGCCGGCAGGTCGCCGGTGCGTTACCACTCGGTGTTGCTGGCCGCATGGCGTGGCGACTCCGCGACCGCCGGCCAACTCGTCGACACCGCCGCCAAAGACGGAACTCTCCGCGGAGAGGGACGACTACACGGCCTCACCTGCTATGCGACCGCCGTGCTGAACAACGGCCTGGCCCGCTACGACGAGGCGTTCACCGCCGCCCGCGCTGCGTGCAGCCATCTGGATCGGGGTTTTCACGGCTGGTGTCTGTACGAACTGGTCGAGGCCGCCACCCGCAGCGGAGAACACGATGCGGCAGTGGAAGCAGTCTCGCGCCTCGAGGACAGTGCTGGTGCCAGCGGAACCGACTGGGGGTTAGGACTTTTGGCCGGCGCACGAGCGATGCTGGCAGCTGACGACACCACCGACGGGCTGTTCACCGAAGCCGTCGAGCGACTGAGCCGCTCTTCGGTCGTGGTGCATCTGGCTCGGACGCGGCTGCTGTACGGCGAATGGCTACGGCGGGCGAATCGTCGCACCGACGCTCGGCGTGAGCTCGCCGCGGCTCACGAAGCCTTCGACCGGATGGGCGCGCTGGGATTCGCAGAACGGGCCCGCCGCGAGTTGGTGGCCACCGGCGAGAAGGTCCGCCGGCAGCAGACGCGCACTGGCGGGCAACTCACTGCCCAGGAGGCACAGATCGCCCGCCTCGCCGCCGAGGGACTGACCAATCAGGAGATCGGCGCCCAACTGTTCATCAGCTCGCACACCGTGGAATGGCACCTGCGGAAGGTCTTTCCCAAGCTGGGGGTCACCTCGCGCAGGCAACTGCGCGCACTGTCCTTCTGAGCTGATCCAGGCGGCCCCTTTCGATGCGTCGGGCAGCCGGGGACCAGCGGATTCCCCGGCGACACCTACGGACTACCGAACCGTCACTACGGACGACCAAGGGTCCGCATCGCCCGCGCTGCCGCGATTGTGAAATGTGACAGCAGCCGGAAATGCCGAGGAGACCTGATCATGACCGTCACCTATCTGCCCACCGCAACCACACCCGACCCTGACCTCGCCGCCAGATTCGCGAGGGAGGTCGAGCCACTCCGCGACGTCCTCACCCGGCGGGCCCGGCGGCTCACTCGGTGTGAGGCCGACGCTGAAGACCTCGTGCAGGACACCCTGTTGCGGGCGTACACCGGCTTCCACACCTTCGAAGCAGGCACCAACCTCAAGGCGTGGTTGTTCCGTTGCCTCTACAACCGGTGGATCAGCGGCTACCGCGCGAAGCAGGCACGGGTCGCCGAGGTGCTGACGTACAGCATCGACGATCGCGACCTGGCCGCTACGGCGTCCTACCTGCCCGGTAGCGGCCGATCGGCCGAAACCGAGATACTCGAATCACTGCCCGACGACGACATCAAAGCGGCAATGCGCGCCTTACCCGACGGCTTCGCCGAAGTTTTGTACTACGCCGATGTCGAAGGTTACACCTACGCCGAAACCGCCGAAATACTCGCAATTCCGGCGGGAACCGTGATGTCGCGAGTCTTCCGCGCCCGCAAGCGGCTGCGCCTCGCGCTGGCCCACCGGGCCCGCTTCCGTACCGAATCCGTCACCGCGCCCGTCGTCGCCTGAGTGGAGAAGCCCCATGGAACTTGCAGACAAGACTGCCCTGATCACCGGCGGGACAGCGGGCATCGGACTGGCCTGTGCGCGCCTGTTCGCCCGCGAGGGCGCTACCGTCGCCATCACCGGACGTGACGCGGCACGCGGCGTCGCCGCGGCCGCGGGGATCGGCGACGCCGTTCGATTCCTGCGAGCCGACCTGGCCGACGTCGAGTCGGTGCGGGCACTGGTGCGGCACGCCGGCGCGGTTGACATCCTTGTCAACAACGCCGCGAGCTTCCCGTCAGCGTTGACCCTCGACCAGCAACTCGACTCGTTCGAGACGACATTCGACACCAACGTCCGCGGCGCCTACTTCCTGGCTGCCGGACTCGTGCCCGGCATGCTCGACCGAGGGCACGGCAGCATCGTCAACGTCACCACAATGGTCGCGTCCAAAGGCGTACCCGGGGCCGGCGCCTACAGCGCATCCAAGGCGGCTCTCGAATCCCTCACCCGAACCTGGGCCGCCGAGTTCGGTCCGTCGGGGATCCGGGTGAACAGCGTCGCCCCGGGGCCGACCAGAACCGAAGGTGTCGAGGCGGAGTGGGGCGAAACCAACGAGCAGCTGGGGCGCTCAATGCCTTTGGGACGCACGGCCAGCCCCTACGAGATCGCCCAGGCCGTGCTGTTCCTCGCTTCGCCGCGCGCCACGTTCATCACCGGCTCGGTGCTGCACGCCGACGGCGGCGGCAGCGCCATCTGAGATACCCGAAGGAAGAAATGGTCACTCGATACGATCCCTCCTGGGAAGACGCGCTGACGGTTCTGCAGGAGGTGAGCCCCCCGTTCATCCCGTCCGGTGCGCACGCCATGACGGTCGTCGTGGACTACCCGCCGGGCAGCCCCGGCGCCCCACCACACCGCCATCCCGGCGGGCCGGCATTCGGCCTGGTGCTGGAGGGCGAAATGCTTTTCGAAGTCGAAGGCCAGCCACCCCGGGTGGTACGGGCAGGGCAAGCCTTCTGGGAACCCGGCGGCGACGTGATCCACTACTCGGACGCCAACAACCGCGACGACATGAGATGCCGCTTCACAGTTACGATGCTGTGCGCTCCGGGCCAACCCATGCTCGTGCTGGTCGACGACGACGAGCTCGACGCGCGCAAACACCTGCGAGTCTCTCCCGAGGAATAGTGCCGGCCGCGGGCTGCCCCCCAGGGAGAACGCGCGGTGCTTAGCCCAGGAGTTCCGACACGCTCTCGGAATCCCTGGGCTGGGCGCCGCGGTCCTCAGCAATCCCACATGGCCGGGACGAACCGGAACCCGTTGTCAGCCTGCGCGACACGGCACACCGATGGGAACGGCAGGTGCGTCGCGACCAACTGTCTCCGCTGGCCGCCAGTTCGTCGAGCAGCCGAACGCGTACCCGAGCCGCTTCGAGGGGATCGTGCTCGAAACCGTTCTGCCAGCCGGGGTTGTCGAACGCCGGCTGGAACAAGGCGTCACCGGCGAAGGTCAGGGCTTGGCCGCCCGATTCGATGCGCACGATGCTGTGACCCGGGGTATGACCGCCTGTACGGCGGACCAGCACACCGGGCGCGACCTCGTACTCGGATTCGAATGGACGCAGTTGGGCGCGATACACATCGAGGAATTGCGCCGCGGTCCGTCGGAGCACTTCCGGGATCGGGTCCGGCATAACGGTGCGGGAGAAGTCAGGTGACTCCCAGAACCCGGCCTCGGCGGCGGACAGATGCACGCGCAGATCCGGCCGTAACCGGTCCCGCAACCCGTCGACGAGCAGCCCACCGATGTGGTCCATGTGCAGATGCGTCAGCACCACATCGGTCACTGTTGACGGCGCGATGCCGGCGGCGATCAGCCGCATCGCCAACCGACCAGCGCGGGCAAAGTCCGGAAACTCCTTCCCCAGAACTGAATCGATGAGGATCGTCTTTCCGCCGCTTCGTACCACCGCCACGTTCAGCGGTCAGTCCAATACTTCGCGTGGGAGGAAGTTGTCGTCCAGCCACGCCCTCAGGTCGTCAGGTTCGGCGTTGGTGGCCAATGTCGACGCGGTGATGGGCAGCACGCCGTCGCTGATCACCATCACGTCGATATCGCCGACCTGCAGCGCGTATCGCGACGGCACCAGTTCATCGACAGCCCCGATCTCGGTATTGCGGGTATTCATCAAGCTCATGGTCTTCTCCCTGTAATTCGCCTGCGCGGACAGAAGGTGGACACGCCGCCCGCCTCCAATCCGCCGAAACGCCCACAGCCCACCAGAGTTATCCCTGGAGCCTCGCAACCAGTGCCGCGGCGAAAGTCCTAGCGCAGCTCGGAGAAAACTGACACGTGGATGAGGTTGAGACCCGTTGACAGAGGGTGAGACTGGAGGGAACACCACGGGTCAGCGCGCTGGAGGATGACAGGGACCCGGAGAATCGGCAGCCACCGCTGATTAGTGCTTCTCGAGGTGGAATTCCTGCATCGATGCGGTCAGTGCGTCGCGCAGTGTGCCGACGGTAGGGGTGTCGAGCCAGTACTGGACTGCGGTGTGGATGGCAGCGACGACCAGTGCGGCCGTTAGGCGGGGTTTGAGTTCTGCTGGGTCCGAGTTGGTGCGGGTGGCGACTTCCGTGGCGATGGCCTGTTCGACCTGGGCATCGGATTTTCGCTCCTCGGCGAACAGGGATGGTTCGTTGCGGATCAGCTGTGACCGAGCGATCCAGTCGCGGTCGGGTTCGCCGGGGAACAGGGTGAGCACGGCTGCAGTGAGTGCATCGTGGAGGGGTTCGTGGGCTGGCCTCGCGCGCAGGGCTGAGCAGAAGTTGTCCGCCCGAAAGGCCGCGACGCTGACGATGGCGGCCTCTTTGCTGGGGAAATAGTTGTTGAACGTGCGTGGCGAGATTCCTGCCTCCGCGGCGATGTCCTCGACGCGGACGTTCGCTATTCCCCGTTCGACTGCCAGTCGCAGTGCGATGGAACTGAGCTGGGCGCGGGTGTGGCGTTTCTTGCGTTCGCGCAGTCCGAGGCCGTCGTCATGGTCAGGGGCGGTCATGGGTTGAATTCTC
>Ga0208328_1000287_pt1 | contig 25443 bp, 22 predicted proteins | sample DeeseametaMP2633_FD_184170 | JGI IMG/M metagenome (GOLD analysis project Ga0208328, IMG submission 184170) | Marine microbial communities from the Deep Atlantic Ocean - MP2633 (SPAdes) | ecosystem: Environmental > Aquatic > Marine > Unclassified | place: Northeast of Antigua and Barbuda, North... | reverse complement strand
CCGGCCTCTGCAGAACCTGTCTATCCGTCCGCCGGTGGTGATTTGGGACAGGCTGGAGCAGAGGCAGAGATGAAGATCGAGAGAAAATACACCAAGGCCGGGCAGGACGCTTACGCGGGTATCGAATTCGTCACCACCAGCTCCGAGATTCGCAATCCCGACGGCAGCACGGTGTTCAAGCTCGAGGAACTCGAGGTTCCGGCCAAGTGGAGCCAGGTTGCCTCGGACGTCATCGCACAGAAATACTTTCGCAAGGCCGGTGTCCCGGACGCGCTGAAGAAGGTGTCCGAGAAGGACGTGCCCGAGTTCCTGTGGCGCTCGGTGCCGGCCAATTCCGACACCCCGCGCGGGGGTGAGACCTCGGCCAAGCAGGTGTTCGACCGGCTCGCCGGCGCCTGGGCCTACTGGGGCTGGAAGGGCGGCTACTTCACCACCGAAGAGGATGCGCGCGCCTACTACGACGAGATGCGCCACATGCTCGCCAGCCAGACCGCCGCGCCGAACTCGCCGCAGTGGTTCAACACCGGCCTGCACTGGGCCTACGGCATCGATGGCCCGGGTCAGGGCCACTATTACGTCGACCACAAGACCGGCAAGCTGACCCGCTCCAAGTCCGCCTACGAGCACCCGCAGCCCCACGCCTGCTTCATCCAGTCCGTCGCCGACGACCTGGTGAGCGACGGCGGCATCATGGACCTCTGGGTCCGCGAGGCGCGGCTCTTCAAGTACGGCTCGGGCACCGGCACCAACTTCTCGTCGCTGCGCGCCGAAGGCGAGCGCCTCTCGGGCGGCGGCAAGTCCTCGGGCCTGATGGGCTTCCTCAAGATCGGTGACCGCGCAGCCGGCGCCATCAAGTCGGGCGGCACCACGCGCCGCGCCGCCAAGATGGTGATCGTCGATGCCGACCACCCGGACATCGAGGAATTCATCAACTGGAAGGTCAAGGAAGAGCAGAAGGTCGCGAGCATCGTGGCCGGCTCCAAGATGCACGAGCAGATGCTCAACGCCATCTTCGACGCCATCCGCGCCTGGGACGGGCTCGAGAGCGACGCCTACGAGGCCAGCGTCAACACCGCGCTGAAGAAGGCCATCCGCGAGGCCAAGAAGCTCGCCATCCCCGAGACCTACATCAAGCGCGTGCTCGACTACGCGCGGCAGGGCTACGCCTCGATCGAGTTCCCGACCTACGACACCGACTGGGACAGTGAGGCTTACGCCACCGTCTCGGGCCAGAACTCGAACAACTCGATCCGCGTCACCGACGCTTTCCTCGAAGCGGTCCGCGAGGGCCGGCCGTGGGAGCTCGTGCGCCGCACCGACGGCTCGGTCGCCAAGACCGTCGACGCCCGCGAGCTGTGGGAGCAGATCGGCCACGCCGCGTGGGCCTGCGCCGACCCGGGCATCCAGTTCCACGACACCGTCAACGCCTGGCACACCTGCCCGGCGGACGGCGAGATCCGTGGCTCGAACCCGTGCTCAGAGTACATGTTCCTCGACGACACGGCCTGCAACCTCGCGTCCATGAACCTGCTCACCTTCCTGAAGGACGGCAGCTTCGACGCCGAGACCTACATGCACGCCACGCGTCTGTGGACGCTGACGCTGGAAATCTCGGTGCTGATGGCGCAGTTCCCGTCCAAGGAAATTGCCCAGCTGTCCTATGACTTCCGCACCCTCGGGCTTGGCTACGCCAACATCGGCGGCCTGCTGATGAACATGGGCTACAGCTACGACAGCGATGAGGGCCGGGCGCTTTGCGGCGCGCTGACCGCGATCATGACCGGGGTGAGCTATGCCACCTCGGCCGAGATCGCCGGCGAGCTCGGCGCCTTCCCGGGCTACGAGCGCAACGCCGAGCACATGCTGCGCGTCATCCGCAACCACCGCACCGCCGCCTACGGCCGCACCGACGGCTATGAGGGCCTGCAGGTGAAGCCGGTGGCGCTGGATCACGGCAACTGCCCCGACAAGGCGCTGGTGGCGCTGGCCAAGTCCGCATGGGACGAGGCGCTGCGTCTGGGCGAGCAGCACGGCTACCGCAACGCGCAGGTCTCGGTGATCGCTCCCACGGGCACCATCGGCCTCGTGATGGACTGCGACACCACCGGCATCGAACCCGATTTCGCGCTGGTGAAGTTCAAGAAGCTCGCCGGCGGCGGCTACTTCAAGATCATCAACCGCTCGGTGCCCTCGGCGCTGGCCAAGCTCGGCTACTCGTCGAGCCAGGTCGAAGAGATCGTGGGCCACGCGGTCGGTCACGGCACGCTCGGCAACGCGCCCGGCATCAACCACACCGCGCTGATCGGACACGGCTTCGGCCCGTCGGAGATCGACAAGGTCGAGCGCTCGCTCGCCACCGCCTTCGACATCCGCTTCGTGTTCAACCAGTGGACGCTGGGCGAGGAGTTCTGCCGCGAGACCCTCGGCATCCCCGCCGACAAGCTGAGCGATCCGACCTTCGACCTGCTGAGGCACCTCGGCTTCTCCAAGGCCGAGATCGACGCCGCCAACGACCACGTCTGCGGGACCATGACGCTCGAGGGCGCGCCCTTCCTCAAGGAAGAACACCTCGCGGTTTTCGACTGTGCAAACCCCTGTGGAAAGAAGGGCAAGCGCTACCTCTCCGTCAACAGCCACATCCACATGATGGCCGCCGCGCAAAGCTTTATTTCCGGGGCGATTTCCAAGACCATCAACATGCCGAACTCGGCCACGGTCGAGGATTGCCAGAAGGCCTACGAGCTGTCGTGGTCGCTGGGGGTAAAGGCCAACGCGCTCTACCGCGACGGCTCCAAACTGTCGCAGCCGCTTGCCGCCGCGCTGGTCGAGGATGACGACGACGCGCTCGAGGTGCTGGAATCCGGCACCCCGCAGGAGAAGGCCCAAGTCATCGCCGAGAAGATCGTCGAGAAGGTGGTCATCAAGGAAGTGGTCCGGGCCGGCCGCACCAAGATGCCCGAGCGCCGCAAGGGCTACACCCAGAAGGCGGTCGTGGGCGGCCACAAGGTCTACCTTCGCACGGGCGAGTACCAGGACGGGTCGCTTGGCGAGATCTTCATCGACATGCACAAGGAAGGCGCTGGCTTCCGCGCGATGATGAACAACTTCGCCATCGCCGTGAGCGTCGGCCTGCAATACGGTGTTCCGCTTGAGGAATTCGTCGATGCCTTCACCTTCACCAAGTTCGAGCCCGCGGGCATGGTGCAGGGCAACGACAGCATCAAGAACGCGACGTCGATCCTCGACTACATCTTCCGCGAACTGGCCGTGTCCTACCTCGACCGCACCGATCTCGCCCATGTGAAGCCGTCCGGCGCAAGCTTCGACGACCTCGGGCGCGGTGAGGAAGAGGGCGTGTCGAACGTCTCGGAGCTCTCCGAGACCACCGCCGCGCGCTCGCTCGAGATGCTCAAGCAGATCTCGTCGACCGGCTACCTCCGCAAGCGTCTCCCGCAGGAGCTGGTGGTGCTGCAGGGCGGCCAGACCGGCACCGGTCCGGTGATGTCGGTGGGCAACGTGGCCGAAGCCGCGTCGAGCACGGTGGCGACGCTGTCGACCACGACCTCGGCGGTGGCGATGGACGCCCGCGTCAAGGCCCGGATGCAGGGCTACGAGGGCGACCCGTGCGGCGAATGCGGCAACTACACGCTGGTGCGCAACGGCACCTGCATGAAGTGCAACACCTGCGGCTCCACGAGCGGCTGCAGCTGAGGAAACCGGGCAGGGAGCGGCAACGCGCCCTGCCGCGACTTCCGGGACGGGCGCGCCCGTTCCGTGCGGACAAGGTCGCAGGCAGACTACCTCGGGCGGTACGAAAACCAAGCCTTGTCAGCCAGACTTAAAAGGGCCCCGTGGCGGGGCCCTTCTTTTTTGCCCGGGCGCATTTCGGGCTTTTCCGAAAGGCGTGGTGGATCAGGTAATCACGTGCTCTTTCAATGCCTTGCGGATCAGCTTTCCATTGGCATTGCGGGGCAGGGCATCGACGCGCACATAGGCGCGCGGCTGCTTGTAGCGGGCCAGACGCTCGGCCGCGCGGGCCTGAAGCAGCGTCTCGTCGAGCGGCTCGGCGGCGACGTAGAAGGCCGCGATGACGTTGACGCCTTCCTTGACCGCGACATCGGTGACGCCGACCTCGGTGATGCCCGGCAGATCGGCGAGCGCGCTCTCGACCTCGATGGGCGAGACGCGGTAGCCGCCGGCGTTCATCATGTCATCGCCGCGCCCGAGGTAGCGGATCTCGCCATCCTCGGCCATGGCACCCTGGTCGCCGGTGAGGAACCAGTCGCCGGCAAAGCGCTCGGCGGTCTCCTCGGGGGCGCCGAAATATCCCAGCATCAGCCCGGGGTCCGAGCGGTGCACCGCGATGGTGCCGGGCTCTCCGTATGGCACCGGCGCTCCGTCCTCGCCGAGGATCGCGACGCGGCGCCCGGCCTGCGGACGCCCCAATGCGCCGGGCGTGCCGGGATGCGTGGGCGAGGACGAGATGAAGGTCGAGCATTCGGACATGCCGAAGGCCTCGTAGATGGCCGTTCCCGTGGCCTCGTGCCACGCGCTGCGGATCGGTTCGGCCAGCTTTTCGCCGGCCGCGAGCCCGTGGCGAAGCTTTGGCATCGGCGGCACAGGATACTTCAGGAACTGCCTGTAAACGCCCGGAGCCGCTGCGAAAATGGTTGCGTCATTACGCTTGAGAAGAAGCGCGAGCTGTGCCGGATCGGTGCCCGCCGCGGGGATCAGAGCGGTGGCGCCCATGGTCCATGGATCCATGAGCCCGGTGCCCAGCGTGTAGGTCCAGTTGAACGCGCCAGCGTGCAGCAGCCGGTCCGAGGCGCGAAGCCCGTACCAGCCCTGCATCATCATCTGCCGCGCCCAAATCGCCCGATGTGCATGGCCCACGGCGCGCGGCACGCCCGAGGTGCCGGAGGTATAGATGATGTAGGCCAGCCGCTCCGGGTCACCCATGTGCCACGGCGCGGGCGGCAGGCCGTGCCAGCCCTCGAAGACCTCGGGACCGTAGACCGGAACCTCGGTCTCGGGGCAGGCGATGCCGTCACCGCGCAGGATCGCCGCCGGGCGCAGATGCGCGATCATCGGGGCGACCTCGCGGGCGGTAAGCTGCGATGAGGTGGGCACCGGCAAGATGCCCGCGGCGATGGCCCCGAGATAGGCGATGGGGAAATCGACGGTGTTTCCGAGCCGCATCAGCAGCACGTCGCCCGGCACCAGCCCGGCCTCGAGCAGCCCGGTCGCGGTGCCCAGCACCGCCGCCGTGAGCCGCGCGTAGGACCAGCGCTCGGCGCCCGTCGGCTTTACGATGGCCAGCGCGATCTTGTCGGGCGTCGCCTGTCCGGCCGCGAGCACATGCGCGGCCAGGTTGAAGGGCGAGGGGCAGGGCGCGAAGGCGCCTTCGTCGAAAACCGAGGTCATGCTCAGGGATTAGGGCGCTGTCGCCATTGTTGCAAGCGTCCTGCGCGGGGCCTATAGCAGGACCATGATGCGCGACCCAAAGACCCTCATTCGCCTTGCCCGCGAGAACGGCGAAGACGCCATGGCCGAGCCGCTAGACCTTGGCGCGCGCGTCCGCGAGCTGCGCAAGGAACGGGACTGGACGCTCGAGCAGGCGGCGAAGCAGGCGGGTCTCGCCCGCTCGACGCTGTCCAAGATCGAGAACGGCCAAATGTCGCCCACCTACGACGCGCTCAAGAAGCTTGCGGTCGGGCTGGGGATCGGCGTGCCGCAGCTCTTCACGCCGCCGAAGAAGGATCAGATCTCGGGCCGCATGGTACACACGCGCGACGGCGAGGGGCTGCATCAGGCCACGGTGACCTACGAGCACGAGCTGCTGGCCGAGACGCTCACCAAGAAGAAGATGCTGCCCTACCGCGCCCGCGTCCGGGCCCGCGACATGAGCGAGTTCGACGGCTGGGTGCGCCACGACGGCGAGGAATTCCTCTACGTGCTGACAGGCATCATCCGGCTCTACACCGAGTTCTACGAGCCCATCGAGATGCGCCGCGGCGACAGCGCCTATTACGACGCGACCATGGGGCACAACGTGGTCTCGACCAGCCCCGAGGACGCGACGATCCTCTGGGTCACCTCACTCGGCTAGGGCACGACAGGCGCGGCAGGCGTTCAGTACTGGGCGTCGCGGGCGAGTGCCGCAAGCCGCGCGAGTTCGTCCTCGGCGTGCCAGTAGGTCAGCTCCTCGGGCGTCGAGGGCTCGACGGCGGGCAGCTGGCCGGACGGCCTGATGCCCACGGCCGCAGGCGCCGCGATCCTCGGGGACAGGATTCTCGGGGAGAAGGCGTTGCGGTTCTTGAGAAAATTCAGCATCTCGGGGTCCTCCTGAGCGCATAACCCCGAGGCAGGCTGCGCGGTTCCCGCGCGACCCGTCCGCCGCTGGAATTTCATCTGATCGTCACAGAAGCTCCGGCAAGGACCGGACCGCAGGGGCTTGCCACTGGCGATGAAACGCCCCTCAGCCGACGCGGCGGCGGATCTCGCAGGGCAGGCTGTCGGTGAAGAGCAGAGCCTCGAGCGCGTCACGCGCCTCGAACACCGTGAGGTCGTGGCACGCGGCCACCTGGGCCACCAGCGTCTCCATCCGCGCAGGCGGCTGGTGCAGGGTTTCAGGGTCCAGCTCGGTGAAATGCGCCTGAAGCCGCTGGCGGGCGCTGTTCCAGTTCTGGGCGACACGGGTCCATTGCATCTGTCTCATACCTCCGAAACGCGACACTCGTCCTCCCGTTCCGAAGCCTCGCGCCGGTCGGCAAAGCTCTGCGCAACGCTTTGGAACGTTGCGCAGAGGATGTCGGTGCAGATGCTAACATCTGCTTAGCGTTCGGGCAGCAGCCCCCGTGGCGCGAAGCGCAGGACCAGCAGCAGGATCACGCCCATGGTGAGCAGCCGCATGTGCTGCACCGAGTCCAGCAGGTGCGCCTTGATCGCCGAGCCGTCCGCCATGCCCGAGGTGACGACCCCCATGACCCACTGGCCGATGGGTTCGACCTGCACCCAGAGGAACCAGATCAGGAACCCGCCGAGCACCGCGCCCAGGTTGTTGCCCGAGCCGCCGACGATGACCATCACCCAGACCAGGAAGGTGTAGCGCAGCGGCTGGTAGCTCGAGGGCGTGAGCTGCCCATCGAGCGTGGTCATCATTGCGCCCGCGATGCCGCAGAGCGCCGAGCCCAAGATGAAGATCTGCAGGTGCCGCGCGGTGACGTCCTTGCCCATGGCCTCGGCCGCCTCCTCGTTGTCGCGGATGGCGCGCATCATGCGCCCCCACGGCGAGTTCAGCGCGAGCTGCGCCAGCACCAGAAGCACCACCAGAACGACGGTGAACAGCACCGAGTAGCCGAGCTTGACATAGAGCGTCGAGGCGGTGGTGGCGTCGAGCCCCAGCGAGCCGGCGGTCTCGACGAAAGAGGAGCTGGCCTGCAGGTCGACCTCGTAGGGCACGGGACGGGGCAGGCCGATGACGTTCTTCACGCCGCGCGCCAGCCAGTCCTCGTTCTTCATCACCGCGATGATGATCTCGGCGATGCCCAGCGTCGCGATGGCAAGGTAGTCCGACCGCAGCCCCAGCGCGGTCTTGCCGATCACCCAGGCGACGCCCGCGGCAAGCAGCCCGCCCACCGGCCAGGCCAGCAGCACCGGCAGCCCGAGCCCGCCGAGGAAGCCGGTGGCAGCGGGGTTGACCGCCTCCACCGCATCGACGCCCGGATCGAGCACGGCGCGGTAGAGGAAGAAGCCGCCCACCGCGATCACCGCCACGGCGAGGCCGCGACGCCCGCGCGGCAGGCGCTTCCACGCCACCACGCTCAGCACGATGGCCACGAGCCCCAGCGCCAGCGCCGCGATGATGCGCCAGCCGCCCGCGGCCCAGGCCTCGGGCACCGGCGCGACCGAGGTCAGCACCACCGCGAGCCCGCCCAAGGCGACAAAGCCCATGACGCCGACGTTGAAGAGCCCCGCGAGCCCCCATTGCAGGTTGACCCCCAGCGCCATGATCGCGCTCACCAGCCCCATGTTCAGGATGATCAGCGCCGAGTTCCAGCTCTGCAGCACACCGGTCGCGATGATGAGCGCCGCGACGAGCGCGAAAAGACCGAGCGTCCTCATACCGATTTCCCCTTGAAGAGACCCGTGGGCCGGAACAGCAGCACGATGATCAGGATCACGAAGCTGACGGCGAACTTGTAGTCGGTGGACATGAGCTGCACGAGCCCCGAGGGCTCGAGCGCCTCGGGCAGCAGGTAGGTCGCCACCTTCTTCCACGCGTAGGTGATGCCGACCTCGGAGAAGGCGATGATGAACCCGCCCGCGATGGCGCCCAGCGGCGAGCCGAGCCCGCCGACGATGGCGCTGGCGAAGATCGGCAGCAGCAGCTGGAAGTAGGTGAAGGGCTTGAAGCTCTTGTCGAGCCCGTAGAGCGTGCCCGCCACCACCGCCAGCGCCGAGACGATGATCCAGGTCACCATCACCACCCGCTCGGGGTTGATGCCCGAGAGCAGCGCGAGATCCTCGTTGTCGGAATAGGCCCGCATCGACTTGCCGGTGCGGGTGCGGTTGAGGAACCAGAACAGCAGAGCGACGACGATGACGGCGGTCACCACGGTGATCGCCTGCGTGGATTTCAGCGCCAGCCCCTCGTCGAGCCCGGTCATCGCCTTGAAGTCCCGGGCCGAGATCAGGAACCGCGTGCCGTCGTCGAAATCCTGGTCGTTGGGTCCGATGACGAAGCGGGTGAGGCCGTTGTAGATGAACATGACGCCCATCGACACGATCACGAGGATCACCGGCTTGGCCTTCTGCTCGCGGTAGAAGCGATAGACCAGCCGGTCGGTGCCCAGCACCAGAAGTGCTGTGCCCGCGATGCCGAAGGGAATGGCCAGCAGCGCGGTCGGCAGCGGCGAGAGGCTCACGCCCAGCGTCTGCAGCCCCCAGGTCACCAGGATGGTGATCATCGTGCCGATGGCCATGGTGTCGCCATGGGCGAAGTTCGAGAAGCGCAGGATGCCGTAGATCAGCGTCACCCCGAGCGCCCCCAGCGCCAGCTGGCTGCCATAGGCCATGGCCGGAATGACCACGAAATTCGCAAGCGCCACCAGCGCGTTCAGAGCGTCCATCGGATCCGCCCCCCGTTCTGTTCCGGACCGCGCGGCGGGACGCATCCCGCCGGTTCCGTCTTTCCGATATTACTCACCTCAGGTCTCCACCCGCTCATCCGCCGAGGAAGCTGCGCCGGACCTCGTCGTCGGCCAGCAGCTCCTTGCCCGTGCCGGTGTGGGCATTGCGCCCCTGCACCAGCACATAGGCCTTGTCGGCGATCTCCAGCGCCTGACGCGCGTTCTGTTCCACCATCAGCACCGGCAGCCCGGTGCGCGCGACCTCGATGATCCGGTCGAAAAGCTCGTCCATCACGATGGGGCTCACGCCCGCGGTCGGCTCGTCCAGCATCAGCACCTTGGGCTGCGTCATCAGCGCCCGGCCCACGGCCACCTGCTGGCGCTGACCGCCCGAAAGCTCGCCCGCCGCCTGCCGGCGCTTTTCCTTGAGGATCGGGAACAGGTCGTAGACCTGCGCCATGGTGCCCCGGAAATCGTCGTCGCGGATGAAGGCCCCCATCTCGAGGTTCTCCTCCACCGTCATCGAGGTGAAGATGTTGTGGGTCTGCGGCACGAAGCCCATGCCCTTGCGCACCCGCGCCTGCGGGCTCAGCTCGGTGATGTCCTCGCCATCGAGCCGCACCGAGCCTTCGCGCAGGTTCAGCATGCCGAAGACCGCCTTCATCGCGGTCGACTTGCCGGCGCCGTTGGGGCCCACGATGACCGCGATCTCGCCGCGCTCCACCGCGATGGTGCAGCTGTGCAGGATGTCCGCGCCGCGGCCATAGCCGCCGGTCATCGCCTCGCCGATCAGGAAGGGCCCGCCGGGCGCCGCATGCTCGTGGCCGCCCTCGCGCACGGGGCGCGCCTCGCCCATGCCCTTGGGGTTGGCAATGGACAGATCCCGGTTGCCCCGGTCGCCGTAGTCGCCGCCGCTCATGACCGCCCCCGTGTCTTCATCTTGCCCGGCAAACTCCGGGGGAGTCGCCGCATGGCGACGGGGGCAGCGCCCCCTGCAATGGTGCCGGTCATGCGATGGCCTCCCCGGTCTTCGCGGCGTTCTTGAGCCCGGTGCCGAGATAGGCCTCGATCACCGCGTCATTGGCCTTGATCTGGTCGAGCGTGCCCTCGGCCAGCTTCTTGCCCTCGGCCATGACGATGACCGGGTCGCAGATGCGGCCGATGAAATCCATGTCGTGCTCGATCACGCAGAAGGTGTAGCCGCGCTCCTGGTTGAGCCGAACGATGGTGTCGGCGATGGTGTTGAGCAGGGTGCGGTTCACCCCGGCGCCGACCTCGTCGAGAAATACGATCTTGGCGTCCACCATCATCGTGCGCCCCAGCTCGAGCAGCTTCTTCTGCCCGCCCGAGAGGTTCCCGGCCTTCTCGTCCCTGAGATGCGAAATCGTCAGGAACTCAAGCACCTCGTCGGCCTTCTTCAGAAGCGCCGCCTCTTCCTGTGCGATGCGGCCGCGGCCGAACCACGCCGACCACAGGCTCTCGCCGGTCTGGCCGCCCGGCACCATCATCAGGTTTTCGCGGCAGCTCATCGACGAGAACTCGTGCGCGATCTGGAAGGTGCGCAGCAGCCCCTTGTGAAACAGCGCGTGCGGCGGCAGGCCGGTGATGTCCTCGCCGTCCATGGTCACCGTCCCCGAGGTCGGGGGCAGCGCGCCCGCAATCACGTTGAAGAGCGTCGACTTGCCCGCGCCGTTCGGACCGACCAGCCCGGTGATCGAGCCCTTCGCGATCTCGAGCGAGGCGCCGTCAACGGCCCTGAAACCGCCGAAATGGCGGTGAAGGTTCTCCACCCGTATCAAGATGTCATCCCCGTTCGCGCCTTTTGCGGCGCCTGTCTTCTATTTGAAACAGCCCGGGAGAGGGTCCCGGGCTGTCTGGTGTCGCGGTGCGGCCGCCTTACTGGAAGGAGACGGTCTCGAAGGCGCCGTCCTTGATCTCGTAGTAGCGGTAGGTGCCTGCGGCTTCGCCCGGGCCCACCAGCTCGACGTTGGTCGCGCCCACGTAGTCGACGTCGCCGCCCTCGGCGATGATCTTGAGCGCCTTGCCCAGCTCGCCCGGCAGGATCGGCTCGCCCGGCGCGTTGGCCACGTCGAGCACGTTTGCCGCCACCGCCGCCGAGGACACTTCGCCGCCCTTCATCATCGCCAGCGCGATGAGGGCCGCGGCATCGTAGCTCTCGCGGGTGTAGGAGCTTTCGGCGGTCACGCCGGCTTCGGTCGCGAGCGCGTTGAACGCCTCGGCGCCTTCGCCTTCCGCCCACGGAACCGAGCCGAAGCTGCCGTCGATGTCGGTGCCGAGATCGGCCAGCAGCGCGTCCGAGTACATGCCGTCACCCATCGCGAAGGTGTCGAAGGCGCCGGTGTCGAGCGCGGCCTGGATCATGCCCTTGCCGCCCTGGTCCGAGTAGCCCAGCACCACGAGCACGTCACCGCCGGCCGAGGCCAGCGCGCCGATCTCGGCCGAGTAGTCGCCCTTGCCGTCCTCGTGGGGCGCCGAGAGGGTGATCTCGCCACCGGCTGCCTCGAAGGCCGCCGCGAAGCTGTCGGCGAAGCCCTTGCCGTAGTCGTTGTTGGTGTAGGTCACCGCGACCGAGGAAATGCCGCGCTCGCCCAGGATGTTGGCGAGCACTTCGCCCTGGCGCGCATCGGACGGCGAGGTGCGGAAGAACAGGCCGTTGTCCTCGGCCGAGGACAGGGCCGGCGAGGTCGCGGAGGGCGAGATCATCGGCACGCCGTTCGGCACGGCGACGTTCGACAGGATCGCACCGGTCACGCCCGAGCAGTCGGCGCCCATGATCGCGACGATACCGTCGGTGGTGATCAGGCGCTCTGCGGCGGCGCTTGCTGCGGCGGAGTCGACGCAGGTGCTGTCGGCGCGCAGCGGGGTCAGCGTGACACCCTCGAGGAACGCGCCGCTGTCATTGACCTCCTTCAGCGCGAGCTCGGCGCTGGCCCCCATCGAAGGGGTGAGCGATTCAATCGGGCCGGTGAAGCCGAGGATGACGCCGATCTTGGCCTCCTCGGCGTGCACGGCGCCAGCAGCAAGCAGCGTGGTGGCAGCAGAAGCCAGAAGCCACTTTTTCATTGTCATGTTCTCCCATCTTGGAACGCTTTGTCCATGGGAAAGCCTAAGCGCGCCTTTGCTGAAAGGGAAGGGGCGACAAACCGCCTGCCGCTGCGGAATACGGGTTGCTCCCCGGTGGTCCGGCCCCATATCGGGCAAAGGAGGTGCCGCAATGAAAAAACTCGTCTTTTCCGGGATCCTCGCGCTTTGCCCGCTGAGCCTTGCCGCTGCCGAGGACATCTCCTCGGGCATCGGCACGCTGTCGGTGACGCCGGTGGTGCAGGGGCTCGAAGGCCCGTGGGCGTTCGGTTTCCTGCCCGACGGCACCATCCTCGTGACCGAGCGCGAGGGCCACCTGGTCGCGGTCAGGGACGGGGCCGCGAAGCGCGTCGGCGGGCTGCCCGAGGTCTATGACGGCGGGCAGGGCGGCCTGCTCGACATCCTCGTGCCGCGCGATTTCGCCAGCAGCCGCGAGCTCTTCTTCAGCTACGCCAAGCCCATGCGCGGCGGCGCCGGCACCGCGGTGCTGCGCGCCCGGCTGTCCGAGGACGGTAGCCGGCTCGAGGCGGCGGAGACCATCTTCGAGATGAGCCGCGGCTCGGGCGGCGGGCGGCACTTCGGCTCGCGCCTCGTCGAGGCCGCGGACGGCACGCTCTTCGTCACCATCGGCGAGCGCGGCGATGCGGAGGCGGCGCAGGACCTTGCGCGGCACAACGGCACCGTGGTGCGCATCACCCGCACTGGTGAGGTGCCGGGCGACAACCCCTTCGTCGGCACCTCCGGTGCGCGGCCCGAGATCTGGTCCTATGGCCACCGCAACGCGCAGGGCGCGGCGCTCGACCGGCGCGGGCGGCTCTGGGTGGTCGAGCACGGCGCGAAGGGCGGCGACGAGGTGAACCGGATCGAGAAGGGCGCCAACTACGGCTGGCCGGTGATCTCCTACGGCCGCCACTACTCGGGCGCGAAGATCGGCGAGGGCACCTCGAAGCCCGGGATGGAGCAGCCGGTGTTCTACTGGGATCCCTCGATCGCGCCCTCGGGCATGACCTTCCTGTCGGGCGGTCCCTGGGATGGAGATGCCCTCGTGGGATCGCTGAAATTCGATTATATCTCAAGGCTTTCCGGCGATCCCCTGCGGGAGGCCGAGAAGCTCTCGTCCGACGCCACCCAGCGGGTCCGCGACGTCGAGCAGGGACCGGACGGCGCGATCTGGTTCCTCTCCGAGACGCGCGGCACGCTCTACCGCGCGAGCCCGCCGCGCTGAACGCTGGCTGACACGCCGCCGACCCGAAGCACGGTCAGGCGCCCTTTTCGCCCTGCGATCCGCGCTCGCGATAGGGCGTGGTCTGGTAATGCGCCCGGTAGCACTTGGAGAAATGCGAGGGGCTGGTGAAGCCGCAGGCCAGCGCCACGTTGATCACGCTCATGTCGGTCTGCATCAGCAGGTTGCGCGCCTTCTGCAGCCGCAGCTCCATGTAGTAGCGCTTGGGGCTGCGGTTGAGATAGCGCCGGAACAGCCGCTCGAGCTGGCGCGTCGACATGCCGACGTCCCGCGCAAGCAGCGCGGGCGAGATCGGCTCCTCGATGCTGGTCTCCATCTTCTTGATGACCTGCGACAGCTTCGGGTGACGCACGCCGATGCGGGTGGGCGTGGACAGCCGCTGCGTGTCCTGATCGGTGCGGATCGAGGAATAGACCAGCTGGTCGGCCACCGCGTTGGCGAGCTCCTCGCCGTGGTGGTCGGCGATCAGCTTCAGCATCAGGTCGATGGAGGCGGTACCGCCCGCGGTCGAGAGCCGGTTGCCGTCGAGCACGAACACCGACTTGGTCAGCTGGACCTCGGGGAATTCCTCTTCGAAGCTGTCCTGGTTCTCCCAATGGATGGTGGCGCGGCGCCCGTCGAGCAGCCCTGCCTCGGCCAGCGCCCAGCTCGCGGTGCAGAGCCCGCCCATGGTGAGCCCGCGCCGCGCCTCGCGCCGCAACCAGTTCAGAAGCTTGCGGGTGGTGGCCCCGGCCACGTCGAGCCCGCCGCAGACTAGCACCACGTCATCGCGCGCCAGATCCGGCAGGTCGCAGTCGAGCGCAAAGGCCGGCCCTGCCGAGCATTGCACCGTGCCGCCGCCCTCGCCGGTGATCACCCAGTCATAGAGCTTGCGCCCCGCCATGCGGTTGGCGATGCGCAGCGCCTCGATGGCCGCGGAAAAGCTCAGCAGGGTGAATTCGGGCAGCAGCACAAAGACGAAGCGGCGGGGTCTGGCGGGCGGTTCCCCATCAACGACATTGCGCGGCACCGGCATCCGACCTCGTCCCGATTGGTGTTTCCTGAACCATTCCAAAGGCTTTGGGCGGCTTCGCCCTTAAGGTGCCTGCAGGATGATCCTTCCAAATGGTCAGAACTGCGGGGGAGGGTCAAGCCGGGAAGCCAATTTGCTATGGCCTTGGACGGGCTCGTTCGCTATACGCGCAGGACGTTTTCGCTAACGGAGACTTCTGGGAGAGAGCCTATGAGCGAGTGGACCAAATCGAGCTGGAGAAACAAGCCCCGGATCCAGATGCCCGATTATCAGGATCAGGCAGAGCTGGAGGCCGTGGAGGCACAGCTTTCGAAGTTTCCCCCGCTGGTTTTTGCAGGTGAGGCGCGCCGGCTGCGGACCGAGCTCGGCAAAGCTTCGCGCGGCGAAGCATTCCTCCTGCAGGGCGGCGACTGCGCCGAGGCGTTCGACCAGTTCTCGGCCAACGCCATCCGTGACACCTTCAAGGTGATGCTGCAGATGGCCATGGTGCTGACCTACGGCGCCAAGGTGCCGGTGGTGAAGGTCGGCCGCATGGCGGGCCAGTTCGCCAAGCCGCGCTCTGCGCCCACCGAGACGGTGGACGGCATCGAGCTGCCGAGCTTCCGCGGCGACATCATCAACGAGCTGGCCTTCACGCCCGAGGCGCGCAAGCCCAACCCGCAGAAGATGCTGCAGGCCTACACGCAGGCGGCTGCCACGCTGAACCTGATCCGCGCGTTCTCGACCGGCGGCTATGCCGACGTGCACCAGGTGCACCAGTGGACGCTGGGCTTCACCGAGGGCGAGAAGGCCGCGCGCTACCGTGACATGGCCAACCGTATCTCGGACACGCTGGACTTCATCAAGGCGGCGGGCGTCGACAGCAACACCTCGGCGGCGCTGCATCAGGTGCACTTCTACACCAGCCATGAATCGCTGCTGCTCGAGTACGAAGAGGCGCTGACCCGCATCGACTCGACCTCGGGTAAATGGATCGCGGGCTCGGGCCACATGATCTGGATCGGCGACCGCACCCGTCAGCCCGACGGCGCGCACGTGGAATTCGCCCGCGGCGTGATGAACCCGATCGGTCTGAAGTGCGGCCCCTCGATGACCTCCGAGGACCTCAAGGTGCTGATGGCCAAGCTGAACCCGCTGAACGATCCGGGCCGGCTGACGCTGATCACCCGCTTCGGCGCGGGCAAGGCCGCCGAGCACCTGCCGCGTCTCATCGAGACCGTGCGTTCGGAAGGCGCCAACGTGCTCTGGGTCTGCGACCCGATGCACGGCAACACCATCAAGTCGGCGAGCGGCTACAAGACCCGTCCCTTCGACTCGGTGCTGAGCGAAGTGCGCGAGTTCTTCGCCGTGCACCGCGAGCAGGGCACCATCCCGGGCGGCGTGCATTTCGAGATGACCGGCCAGGACGTGACCGAATGCACCGGCGGCGTCTTCGCGGTCTCGGAAGAAAACCTGAGCGACCGCTACCACACCGCCTGCGACCCGCGTCTCAACGCCTCGCAGTCGCTGGAGCTGGCCTTCCTCGTGGCCGAGGAACTGACCGCGCTGCGCGGCGGTGCCCAGTCGCAGGTCGCCGCCCACGGCTGAGCGCTCTGAGGTCTTCACGACAGACTGCAGCGGCCGTCCCTTAAGGGGCGGCCGTTTCGCGTTGGGCGGGTGCTGACGCAGCCGTGACCGCGGGGCAGGGCGATTGTGCCCGTCGGCGGGAACCCGGAGGCTCGCCCGCGCGTAGACGTTCGAAGCCGGCGTGAAGGAGGAGACCACCCGCATGGGCCGCATTCGAATGATGACGAAGATGGGCGTGGCCGTGATGGCGGGTGCCATCGCCACGCAGGCTGCTGCCACCGAGCTCTTCCAGCGGCTCTCTCCCGAGGCCCGCGACCTTGCCGGGATGCGCTGGGAGAAACGCCCGGTGCTGATCTTCGCGAGCTCGGGCGAGGATCCCGACTATCGCCGCCAGATGACGCTGCTCCAGCAAGCCGCGCAGGCGCTGGCCGAGCGCGACATCGTGGTGCTGAGCGATCTCGATCCGCGCACCCCCTCGCCGCTGCGGCAGGGGTTCCAGCCCGGCGGGTTCAAGCTGGTTCTGGTCGGCAAGGACGGTGGCGTGAAGCTCGAACGGGACAGCGTGCTGTCGCCGGACGAGCTCTTCGCGGTGATCGACAGGATGCCGATGCGGATGCGCGAGGCCGCAGAGTGAAGAAGTGACGACGCGGACGACCTTCTGTCAGGGGTCGCAACGCAAGCGGGCCGCCAGATTGGCGGCCCGTTTTTTTGTCTGAGCAATGGCGCGGTGATCAGGCCGCTTCGACCGTCCCGCCGGTACCGTCGCCGAAGTTCTTCGGCGACAGCATCGCAAGCTGATCCTTGGCCCAGTGATGGGTGTCGCGCTTCGCGACCGCGGCGCGCAGCAGTTCCATCCGGGCGCGACGCTCGTTCTCGGGCATGTCGAGCGCGAGATCGATGGCAAAATCCATGGCCCGGGTCGAGAACGGGTTGGTGAGGACGGCCGCGCCCAGTTCCACCGCGGCGCCGGCGAATTCCGACAGCACCAGCACGCCGTCGCCATCGCTGCGGGCCGAGGCATATTCCTTGCAGACGAGATTCATGCCGTCCGCGAGCGGGGTGATCCACGCCACGTCCGCCACCTGGTACCAGGCCACCAGCTCGTTAAACGGGATCGCCCGCGAGATCAGCGCGATTGGCTGGAAGGTGAAGCTGCCGAAGCGCCCGTTGATGCGGCCGGCGATCTCTTCCAGCTCGCGCTGGATCGGCTCGTAGACCGTCATATTGCGGTTGGCAGACACCGAGACGTGCAGCAGCCGGACGGTGCCGCGCAGCTCGGGCCGCCGCTCGAGCAGGCGCTCGAAGGCCAGCAACTGGTCGGCGCCGCCCTTGGTGTAGTCGGTGCGCCCGACCGAGAGGATCATGGTGCTCTCACCGACCTCGGCCCGGAAGCGCTTGGCCAGCGCCTTGGTCTCCTCGCTCTCGGCGAGCTGGCTGATGTAGCCGACGTCGACACCCACCGGCGTCACGCCCAGCTGTACCACGCGATCCTCAGTGTGGATCTCGGTCGGGACCGTGCGGTCCGACAGCGCCGAGCCTTCGGCGATCAGGTCCTCGGTCACCTTGACCCGCGGCACGTTGCCGACATCGCGGAGCGAGCGCACGCAGCCCACGAAGTTCGAGGCGTAGCGCGGGATGTGGAAGCCCACCACGTCCGCCGAAAGCAGCGAGTCGATGATCTCGCCCCGCCACGGCAGCACGTTGAACATGTCTGCGTTGGGGAAGGGCGTGTGGTGGTAGAACGAGATGCGCAGGTCGGGGCGCAGTTGGCGCAGGTAGCCGGGCACGAGCCACAGGTTGTAGTCGTGCACCCAGACCGACGCACCATGCGCGGCTTCGGCGGCGGCGGCCTCGGCGAAAGCCCAGTTCACTTCCTTGAAGGTCGGCCAGTCCACGGGGTCGTAGTTATACTTCTCCTTGAAGCCGTGCAGGATCGGCCAGAACGCCTCCTTCGAGGTGATGTGGTAGAAGCTGCGCACCTGCTCCTTGGTCAGCGGCAGGCGCGACACCGTGTACTTGCCGAAGCTGTCCTCGATCTCGACCACGCGCTCGAAACCGGGGTTCGAGGTGTCCTCGGCCTCTTTCCAGGCCACCCATGCGGCGTTCTCGACCTTGCCGAAGAAGCTCTTCAGCGTGGGCACGATGCCGTTCGGGCTCTTGTTCTCACGGAACTCGGTCTTGCCGTTGACCTCAACCTCTTCATAGGGCTGTCGGTGATAGACGATAACCAGATCGCTGGACATGGATCACGCTCCTTTCGGAAGGGGATGGAGGTTGAAGGCCTCGACCGCCTCGAGAATGCCCGCGGCGCCGATGGCTTCGGCGGTGTGGACATGAGGCAGGCCCGAGACCTCGTTGAGCAGCGCTTCCTCGGCGCCGCCCACGGCGACGGCCTGAAGCCCGCATTGCAGCATCGAGAGGTCGTTCAGCGTGTCACCGGCGGCGAGCACACGGCCTTCCTCGATCCCCAGATGGGTGACGAGGCGGCGCAGCGACGGACCTTTCGAGATGCCGCGGGGCAGCACGTCGAAATAGCGGTTGTCCGAGACCAGAGGGTCATGGCCCATGTCGCGCACCTTGTCATGGGCGCTTGGGTCGAAGGCCTCGGCATCGAGATCGTAGCTCACGCGGTAGCGGAAATCGGTGGGCTGCAGCGTCAGGCCGGGGTGGCCGTGCAGCGCGTCGCGCACCTTGTCGCCGGCGTCGCCCCAGGTCTCGGCGATCTCGACCTCGAGCGGCTCGATGGGATGGATGGTGCCATCCTGGACGCGGGCGATGGTGGTGCCGACGTCGCCCACGACGTACTCGGGCCACGGCACGCCGCCGTCGCAAAGCTCGCCGATGAACTTGGGGTCGCGGCCGGTGACGAAGATCAGGCCGATGGTGTCGCGGTTCGCCTCGATCCAGTCGTAGAGCCGGGCGCGGTCTTCCTCGGAGCCGCCAAGGAAGGTGCCGTCGAGATCCGTCGCCAGAACGAAGCGGCAGCTGGCGATGTCGCGGTTGTGGGGGTGATCGAAGCTCATGCGGGGTCTCCCTCGTGGGGGTGCAGGATGATGTCGAGCGCCCGCGGCTCGCCCTCGATGGGACGGGACCACAGCGCCTGGAAGGTTTCGGTGAGCGGCGCGCCCTCGTGCAGGATGGCGTGGACCGCCTCGCAGATCGGCATCTCGACCCCGACGCGGCGCGCGAGGTCGACCACCGAGATGGCGTTGGTCTCGCCCTCGACCACGGTGGGCTTGCCGTCGAAGCAGGCTTCACGCGCGATGCCCTGACCGAGCTGCGTGCCCAGCGACATGTTGCGCGACGTGGTGGACGAGCAGGTGAGCGTGAGATCGCCCGCGCCGGCAAGGCCGGTCACGGTCTCGCGCTTGCCGCCCAGCGCCTCGGCGAGGTGCTTCATCTCGTCCATGCCCCGGGTGATCAGCGCCGCGCGGGTGTTCTCGGCGAAGCCGGCGCCGGTCATCATGCCGCAGGCGATGGCGATGACATTCTTCACCGCGCCGCCGACCTCGACACCGACAAGGTCGTCCGAGACGTAAGGCCGGAAGGCCTGTGTCTGCATGGTCAGCGCAAGCCGCGCCGCAGGGGCGCGCTCGGGGACGATGCGGTCGTGATGGCGGAAGGGGAAGGCCACGGTGGCGGCGGTGGGATGGCCCAGCGCGGTCTCGCGGGCGAAGGTGGGCCCGGAGAGGGCGCCGACCGGGTGGCCGGGAAGCTCTTCCTCGACCACGTGGCTCAGCAGGAACCCGGTGCCGCGCTCGATGCCCTTGCAGCAAAGCGCGATGGGCACGCCGTCGGGCAGGTGCGGCTTCATCGCCCGGGTCATGTCGCGAAGCGTGTGCGACGGGGTGACGATCAGGACGGCCTCGGCGCCATCGAGCGCCTCTGCCAGATCCGAAGTGGGGTGTAGCCCTGCCGGAAGGTCGATCCCCGGCAGGTGGTCGGGGTTCTGTCGCGTCTCGGCAATGGCTGCGGCGAGCGTCTCGCGGCGGCCCCAGAGGCGCGTTTCGCATCCGGCGGAGGCGGCAACGGCGGCGAGGGCGGTGCCCCAGCTGCCCATGCCGATCACGGCCAGGCGAGTGTAAGGTTCAGCGCGTCTCGGGCTCATGCCGGCCGCGCGCGATGGCGGGATGTCAAATGTCAGTCCGTCCATAACGATGTGCCTGTGCCACCCTTAGGGGATGGCAGGCCAATGTGGCTCACTCCTGTTGTGCTACGCAGATAACGCAAGGGTAGGCTTTGGGTTCCCGGAACCCAAGATCTGGGGGCGATTTTTCTGCGCAAGCGAGGGCCGGACAGGGATTGCCTGATTTTTGGGCGGCATTTTACCGCCTATGAGCGATTGCCAGGCGCCGCGTGGGCGATTTCACCATAAAACAACGGTTTTTCGGGTTGGCGCAATGCCGCTCTTTGCAAGTTATTGAATTCCGGGGCTTTTGAGAGCCGCCCTGGAATAAGAGAAATTTCGCCGGAACCTTAACCGGAGGTTCGCGTTGTTTTGACGTTCTGCAGAAAGGGCATAAGCTCTTACGCAATTGCCGCAGTGCGGCGGCATCCACAGGTTCAAGGAGATACCGACGTGACCAAGACCAGCCAGAAAGTGCGCACCGCGATCTTCCCGGTGGCAGGGCTCGGAACGCGCTTCCTTCCCGCGACCAAGGCAACCCCCAAGGAGTTGCTGCCGGTGCTGGATCGCCCGCTGCTGCAGTTCGCCATCGACGAGGCCCGCGAGGCCGGCATCGAGCGCATGGTCTTTGTCTCGCACCCCTCCAAGTCGGCCATCGAGCGCTACGTCCACCAGGATGAAGAGCTCTGCGCCAAGCTGCGCGAGAAGGGCAAGCACGGCATCGCCGACACGCTCGACAGCTTTGCCATCAACCCGACCGAGGAACAGGCGCATTTCGTCATGCAGCCCGAGGCGCTGGGTCTGGGCCACGCGGTGCTCTGCGCCGCCGACGAGGTGCTGCCGGGGCCAGTCGCCATCATCCTGCCCGACGACCTGATCATGGGTCAGAAGGGCTGTATCTCGGAAATGATCGAGGCCTACGAGGCCGGTGACGCGGGCCACATGGTCGCCACCATGGAAGTGGGACGTGACGAGGTCAGCGCCTACGGTGTGCTCGACCCGATCGGCGAACCCGAGGGCCAGTGCGTGAACGCCTCGGGCATGGTCGAGAAGCCCGACGCCGACAAGGCGCCGTCGCTGCACGCGGTCGTCGGCCGCTACGTGCTCGACGCCTCGATCTTCGACGACCTGCGCAACCAGGAGCCGGGGCTGGGCGGTGAGATCCAGCTGACCGACGCCATCGCCAAGGGCATCGAGCGCGTGGGCCTCTGCGGCTTCCGCTTCAGCGGCCAGCGCTTCGACTGCGGCTCGAAGGCCGGTATGCTGCGCGCGACCCTCGCCTATGCCGGCAGCCGCAAGGAATTCCACCCGGTGCTGCAGGAAGAGATGAGCCTGCCGATGGCGGCCGAGTAATCTTCCGACCTGACAAGCGCCGCCGGTCTAACGGCGACGCCCTGGACGAAAAAAACGCCCCGCCGGTTTCACCGTGCGGGGCGTGCTCGATCAGGAGCCCGCGGCCTGTAAGGACGCCGCAGGCTCCCGTTGGTCCGGCCCGGTGGGCGAGACCTGCCTATTTATCATGATGAATGCGGATCAGTCGTTCGAGACGATCAGCCTCAGGTGCGGCCGCCTGCGCGACTTGCCGTCCTTCTTGCTGCCGTGATCGAAGCTCGCGGCGGGCTCGGCGAACTCGCTCGGGCGCTTTTTCGGGGGCGTGTCGATGTACTCGGCCACCGGATCGACGGCGATCATGTTAAGCGCGGGGCAGGCGTCGACCGAGACGACGGTGAAGCGGCGCGGGGTGCGGCCGATCTTGCCGTTGCTGACCAGCACGCCGATCATCCGCGTCATGTCGCCCATGTCCGAGCGCAACGGCAGCATCAGCAGATGCGCCTCGAGCGCGCCCTTGCCGAAGCCTTCCTCGGCGCGCAGCTCCATCTTCACCATGGCCCCGTCCGAGAACACCTGACCCACGGCGACGCCGAGCTGTTCGCGTGCCTCGGGGGTGAACAGCGCCGAGAGCGGCATGCCTCCGGTCTCCATGCCCATGAGCTCGTTGAGGTGGGTGCCGGAAACCCGCAGCTTGGCCAGCGTCGGGGCGATGCGCTCGGCGAGGAAGGCGTATTCCAGAACGCTCTCGATCCCGCGCGGGTCGATCTGGCTGCGCAGCGGCACCTCGCCGCTGTGGCCGGCCAATCCCTGCCAGTAACTCTCGAGCAGCCGCAGCGGGGCCAACCGCTTCTGTTTCTCACGATCGGTCATCGACACCACGTCCCGTCCGTTACCGCCCTTACCGAACATCTCGCGCACTCCTTGGTCCTGCATTGCGCTGCGCGGTCGGAGCCCCCGTTCCAACTTGCTAGCCTCTATCATCGTCTTGAGTCTGAAGTTATCTCAAATGCGACGGAAATTCGCCCCAATTGTGGCTCAAAGGTTAACAGAACCCGGGAAATCCCGACGCTTGCCATGCCAGAGCCCAGACTGTAGGGCCTTGAAAACCGGGCTGTTTGACGAAAAGCGCCCGGTCTTAAGACACGGAGGCGGAAATGCGGCAATCCATGACCGGATTTGCGTCGCGCAGCGACGAGGCGGAGGGGCTCCGCTGGACCTGGGATCTGCGCGGGGTGAACGGCAAGGGACTCGAGCTTCGGCTGCGGCTGCCGGACTGGATCGAGGGGCTCGAGCCCCTGGTGCGGGCGGCGGCCAGCAAGCGGCTGGCGCGGGGCAACGTGCAGGTGTCGCTGCGGATCTCCGGCGGCGACGACGAGGCGGCGGCAGAACTCGACGAGGCGGCGCTCGCCCGCGTGCTCGAGGCCATGGGCCGGATCGAGGCCGAGGCCGGGCGACGCGGGCTGGTGCTGGCGCCCGCGACGGCGGCGCAGATCGTGGCGCTGCGCGGGGTCATGGCCACGGGGCAGGCGAGCCGCGACGTGACCGCCCTGCGCGCACGGCTGATGGAAAGCTTCGAGGCGGCGCTGGCCGAGTTCACCGAGATGCGTGGCCGCGAGGGGCAGGCGCTGAGCGGCGTGCTCGAGGGCCAGCTCGCGCAGATCGAGGATCTGGTGACACGGGCCGCCGAAGCGGTCGAGGCGCGGCGCGAGGAACAATCCGAGAAGCTGCGCGCGGCTCTGGCCCGCGTCATGGAGAACACCGACGGCGCCGACGCCACCCGGGTGGCGCAGGAGCTGGCGCTGATGGCGGTGAAATCGGACGTGACGGAAGAGCTCGACCGGCTGACCGCCCACGTGGCGGCGGCGCGGGATCTCATGCGCGACAAGGGCGCGGTGGGCCGCAAGCTCGACTTCCTGATGCAGGAATTCAATCGCGAAGCCAACACGCTTTGCTCTAAATCGGGGTCTTCGGCGTTGACGCAGATCGGTCTGGCCCTCAAGACGGTGATCGACCAGATGCGCGAGCAGGTCCAGAACGTGGAGTGAACCGATGAACCGACGCGGTCTTCTCATCATCCTTTCCTCGCCCTCGGGTGCGGGCAAATCCACGCTGGCCAAGCGGATGCGGGCGTGGGACCCCTCGATCATCTTCTCGGTCTCGGCCACCACCCGGGCGCCGCGCCCGGGCGAGGTCGACGGGCAGGACTACCACTTCATGTCCGAGACCGCCTTCAAGAAGGCGGTGAACAACGGCGAGATGCTGGAACACGCCCATGTCTTCGGGAATTTCTACGGCTCGCCCAAGGGTCCGGTGCGGGACGCCATCATCGACGGCAAGGACGTGCTTTTCGACATCGACTGGCAGGGCGCCCAGCAGATGACGAATTCCGAGCTGGCGCTGCACACGCTGTCGATCTTCCTGCTGCCGCCCTCCATCGCCGAGCTCAAGCGCCGGCTGATCGCGCGCGGGCAGGACGGCGACGACGTCATCACCCGGCGCATGCAGAAGAGCTGGGACGAGATCTCGCACTGGGGGTCCTACGACTTCGTGCTGGTGAACGAGGATCTCGACGAGACCGAGGCCCGGCTCAAGAGCATCGTGACCGCGGCGCGGCTGCGGCGCACGCAGCAGCCCGGGCTTCTGGACCACGTGCGTGGCTTGCAGGCCGAATTCGAGGAGACGGAATAATGACGCTTTATGCCCTGGACGGAATCGAACCGACCATCGACGACAGCGCCTGGGTGGCGCCCGATGCCAACCTGATCGGCAAGGTGGTGCTGGAAGAGGCCGCCTCGGTCTGGTTCGGCAGCACCCTGCGCGGCGACAATGAAGAGATCCGCGTCGGCGCCGGCAGCAACGTTCAGGAGAACGTCGTCTGCCACACCGACATGGGCTATCCGCTGGTCATCGGGCCGGGCTGCACCATCGGGCACAAGGTCATGCTGCACGGCTGCACCATCGGGGAAAACTCGCTGATCGGCATGGGCGCCACGATCCTCAACGGCGCCAGGATCGGCCGCAACTGCCTGATCGGGGCCGGAGCGCTGATCACCGAGGGCAAGGAGATTCCCGACGGCAGCCTCGTGATGGGCGTGCCGGGCAAGGTGGTGCGCGCGCTCGACGAGGCAGGCATCGAGGGGCTGCGGAAGTCCGCGCTCGGCTATCAGGCCAATGCACGACGTTTCGCGGCCGGGTTGGTGGCAAAATAAGAAAGCGTCATGAAATCGTTGCAGAGCGTACCTTCTCTGGCCGGCGGACCCGGGAGGGCGGAGACGGAGTCACCATCCGCCAACCCGGCCAGCGCACCCCCGGAGAAGACACGGAGGAACGAGCCAGATGACAGCACTCGAACCGACAGGTCGCAAGGGGCGCGCAGCGGGCGGCGGCTGCTCGTCATCCAGCGTCGTCACGAGACCGGGCCAATGAAGGCCGACGCCCGCGATATCGTCTCTGCCGTGCCGCTGCCCTCGGTGCTGATCCGCTGGGACGAGCGCATCGCCGCCGCCAACTCCGAGGCGCAGGCGCTTCTGGGCGAGGGCATCGAGGGGCGCCACTTCATCACAGCGCTGCGCCAGCCGACGTTGCTGGATGCCATCGAGGGCACCTTCCGCGACGGCGCACCGCGGCTCACGCGCTACCTGACCAGCGACGACCGGCAGGACACCACCTTCGAGGTCTCCTGCCGCGCGGTGCCGCTGGGCAACGGGCCGGGCGTTCTGCTGACTTTTCAGGACGTGACCCATCTCGAGCAGGTGGGCCAGATGCGCCGCGACTTCGTGGCCAATGTCAGCCACGAGCTGCGCACGCCGCTGACCGCGCTGCTGGGCTTCATCGAGACGCTCAAGGGCCCGGCGCGCGAGGATGCGCTGGCGCGGGACCGCTTCCTCGGCATCATGGAGGCCGAGGCCGGCCGGATGGAGCGGCTGGGGGG
>Ga0208328_1000286_pt1 | contig 25512 bp, 23 predicted proteins | sample DeeseametaMP2633_FD_184170 | JGI IMG/M metagenome (GOLD analysis project Ga0208328, IMG submission 184170) | Marine microbial communities from the Deep Atlantic Ocean - MP2633 (SPAdes) | ecosystem: Environmental > Aquatic > Marine > Unclassified | place: Northeast of Antigua and Barbuda, North... | reverse complement strand
CAGGGCGACGAGTTCGAGTCGCCGCTGCGCGGCCTCGACAACGTCATCCTCACCCCCCACGTCGGCGGCTCCACCCAGGAGGCGCAGGAGGAGATCGGCCACTTCGTCGCCAACAAGCTCGCCGGCTTCGCCCACGAGGGCCGCACCGAGCTGTCGGTGAACCTGCCGGCCGTCATCGCGCCGCAGCTGCAGTCCGGCACCCGGGTCGGCTACCTCCACCACAACGTCCCCGGCGTCCTCGCCGAGGTCAACCAGCTGGTCGCCGACTCCGGCGCCAACGTCACCGGGCAGTACCTCGCCACCACCGGCGAGCAGGGCTACGTCGTCACCGACGTCGACGGCCCGCTCCCCCAGGACGTCCTCGCCACGCTCGGCGGCTCCGAGCACTGCCTGTGGGTGCGCGGCTTCGAGGCCTGATCGACCTCTCGGCCGTGCGCGAGCGACGGTTCGGCCTTGAGGGTGGGACCTAGTCTCGGGGCGTGAGCCTGATCGACACCACGCGGGAGCGGCTGGGGGCGGCGGTGTTCGCGCGGGTCGCCGGGCCGGAGGGGCCGCGGCAGCGCGAGCGCATCCACGGGCGCCCGGGGCCGCGGTGGTTCGAGCCCGACAGCGCGATCGCGCGGGTGCACGGCGACGCCAGCATGTTCGTGGGCGGCATCCGCGCCCTGCTGCTGCAGACCCTGCACCCGGCTGCGATGCGGGCGGTCTCCGAGCACAGCGGCTTCCGCGGGGACATGCTCGGTCGCCTCGCACGCACCAGCACCTTCTTGGCGGTGACGACCTTCGGGCACGCCGAGGACGCGGAGGCGGCCTGCTCCGCCGTACGCCGGATCCACGAGCGGGTCACGGGCACGATGCCCGACGGCACGCCCTACGCCGCCTCCGACCCGCACCTGCTGCGGTGGGTGCACGTGGCCGAGGCGCACTCGTTCCTGCTGGCCCACCAGACCTACGGCGCGCGGCCGCTCGACCAGGCGGGTCGCGACGAGTACGTCGCCCAGATCGCCGAGATCGGGCGCCGTCTCGGGGTCCTCGACCCGCCGACCACCGAGGTCGGGCTCGAGGAAGCGCTGGCCTCCTACCGTCCCGAGCTGCGCGGCACCCCCGAGGCGCGCGAGGCCGTGCGCTACGTCGTGCTGCGCCCGCCGATCCCCCTGCTCGCCCGCCCCGCGTACGCCGTCCTCGTGGCCGCGGCCGTGGGGCTGATGCCCGCGTGGAGCCGGCTCCCGCTGCGGCTGCCGCTCCTGCCGGTCACCGAGCGCACCGTGGTCCGCGCGCTCGGCGGCGCCGCGACCGGCACGATCCGCTGGGCGATGAGTGCCCAGGGCCCGGGGCCACGGCCGGCCTGGAATCCGGTGGAGGACGAGGCGACCGCGTCCTAGTCTGGGCGGTTCGCCCGGGGCCGCTTCCACCCCGGGCCCACTACTGCCCGAGGTGCTCACGCATGCCCGAGACCGCCCACCCGCCCGATCCCGAGCTGCACCGCGAGCAGCAGCACCTCGCCGAGTCCCGGCGCCAGCTGGCCCGGATGCGCGAGCGCACCGCGTCCATGGACGCCGGCGCCGCGGCGGACTGGGTGAGCCGGGAGTTCCTGCAGTCGACCTTCGCGCTGCGGATGAAGCAGCTGGCCGACGACCCGACGGTCCCGCTCTTCTTCGGGCGCCTGGACTACGGCGACGGCAGCGACCACGGCGGCGAGTCCTTCCACATCGGCCGCCGCCACGTGACCGGGCCCGACGGCGACGCGCTGGTCGTCGACTGGCGTGCGCCGGTGAGCACGCCGTTCTACCGCGCCAGCAGCACCGACCCGATGGGCGTGGACCTGCGCCGCCGCTACGGCTTCGCGCGCGGCGAGCTGACCGGCTTCGAGGACGAGCCGCTGACCGGCGGCGGGGGCGCCGAGCACAGCGCGATCCTCGAGGCCGAGATCGAGCGACCCCGCGTGGGGCCGATGCGCGACATCGTGGCCACGATCCAGCCCGAGCAGGACGTCATCGTCCGCGCGGACCTCGCGCGCAGCATCTGCGTCCAGGGCGCCCCGGGCACCGGCAAGACCGCCGTGGGCCTGCACCGGGCGGCGTACCTGCTCTACGCGCACCGCGAGCAGCTCTCCCGCCAGGGCGTGCTGGTGGTCGGGCCGAACGACTCGTTCCTGCGCTACATCCGCGACGTGCTGCCCGCCCTCGGCGAGGTCGAGGCCACCCAGGCCACCATCGAGGAGCTGGTCACGGCGCCGTTGCCCGAGGGACGGCGGGTCCGCGCCGGGGAGCCCGACGACGTGGCGACCCTCAAGGGCGACGCCCGGATGGCCGAGGTGCTGCACCGTGCCGTCTGGTCCGGTGTGGGCACCCCCACCGAGGCCCTCGTCGTGCCCCGCGGCTCGCGGCGCTGGCGGGTGCCCGCCCACGAGGTCGAGGAGGTGCTCGAGGGGCTGCGCACCCGGGGCGTCCGGTACGCCGCCGCCGGCTCGATGCTGACCCAGGCCCTGGCGCACCGGGTGCTGCTGCGCATGGAGGCGGGCGGCGAGTCCCCCGACGACCGGGTGCAGGACGCCGTGGCGCGCAGCGCCCCGGTCAAGGCGTACGTCAGGGCGCTGTGGCCCACCGTCGACCCCGCGCGGCTGCTGCACCGGCTGCTGTCGGAGCCCGACGCGCTCGCCACCGCCGCCGAGGGGCTCCTCGGCCCCGACGAGCAGCGGCGGCTGTCGTGGTCGAGCCCGCCGCGCAGCGCCGGCACCGCGCGGTGGACGCTGGCCGACACGGTGCTGCTCGACGAGCTGCGCGACCTGCTCGAGCGCACCGGCTCCGTGGGGCACCTCGTCGCCGACGAGGCCCAGGACCTCTCCCCGATGATGCTGCGTGCCCTCGCCCGCCGCTCCAGCACCGGGTCGGTCACGGTCCTCGGCGACCTCGCGCAGGCCACCACCCCGTGGGGCGCCCGCTCCTGGGCCGAGGCGCTGGGCCACCTGGGCAAGCCCGACGCCCACATCGAGCAGCTGACCCGGGGCTTCCGGGTCCCGTCCGAGGTCATCGAGTACGCCGCCCGGCTGCTGCCCCGGATCGCCCCCACGCTCCAGCCCCCGACCTCGGTCCGGCGCACGCGCGGCGAGCTGCGCGTCGACCGGGTGCCGGACCCGGTCGCCGCGGCCGCCGACCGGCTCACCGGACTGCTGGCGCGCGAGGGCTCGGTCGGCGTCGTCGTACCCGACTCCCTCGTCGGCGCGGTGTCCGGTGCCCTGGGAGACGTCGAGCACCGTGTGCTCGGCGGAGCCTCCGACGACGCGGAGGAGGAGTGGGACACCCGCGTCGAGGTGGTGCCGGCAGGCCTGGCCAAGGGCCTGGAGTTCGACCACGTGCTGCTGCTGGAGCCGGCCGCGGTCGTGGCGGGCGAGCACGACCGCCTCACCGGCCTGCGGCGCCTCTACGTCTGCCTCACCCGGGCCGTGACGAGCCTGCAGGTGCTCCACGTCGACGAGCTCCCGGCAGAACTGGGGAAGCCTTGAGCCTTTCTTGAGGCTCCCTGAAGGAGGCGGACCTAGGCTGGACGTACCGCGGTCGTCAGCCAGGACGCCGCCCGTCCACCGGAGCCGTCATGGGGACCACCTCCACCGCCCGTCGCACCGCCGTCGGCCTGCTGCTCGCCCTGCTCGTCGGGCTGCTGAGCAGCGTCGGCACCTCGACGGTGCTCGCCCCGAGCGCGCACGCGGCGGAGAAGGGCCGTGTGGTCGGCGAGGTCCTGGTGCCGGGCAACGTGAAGCTGAAGGTGCGCTGGTTCGACAAGAACTGGAACTTCCTCGGCTCGCGCAAGGTCAACGGCAGCATCTACTCCCTGCGCCTGGCTCCCGGCACCTACTACCTGCAGTTCACCGACGAGCGGCCCGCCTACAACGTCGACAAGTACGCCCCCACCGACGTCCGGGTGAAGGTGCAGGCCGGCAAGAAGGTGCAGAAGAACGTCCGGATGAAGCGCGGAGCCGCGATCACCGGCACCATCCGCGCCGGCGGCCGGCCGCTGGGCGGCGCCAAGGTCGTGGCCGCCAACGCCAACGAGCAGTCGTTCTCCACCAAGGCCAACGACAAGGGTCAGTTCGCCATCGGCGGGCTCCCCGACGGCAGCTACTCGGTGTTCACCTTCGACCGCAAGAAGACCTGGGTCGACAAGAGCACCTACGTCCAGGGCCTGCGCTCGACGCAGAAGCGCCACATCGGCATCGTGCTGCGCAAGAAGGCCGGCCAGCTCCTCGTCGACCTGCGCGCCGGTGGCCAGCGGGTCAAGGAGACGGTGTTCGTCACCGCGATCAGCAAGGCCTCGGGGCAGTTCTGGACCGTGAAGGCCAAGCGCGGCGAGGCCAGCTTCAAGGGTCTCTACCCCGGCAAGTACCGCATGGTCGCTCCCGGCGTCGGCAACTACCTCCCGCAGGACGGCGCGATCAAGGGCGCCAACGTCAAGGCCGGCCGCGCCGACCTGGCCAGCACGTTCACCTGGAAGAAGCGGGGGGCGAGCATCTCCGGCTTCGTCCTCGACGAGGTCTACCCCGACACGGTGCTGAAGGACGTCCAGGTCCTCGCCTTCGCCAAGGACGGCAGACTGCTGGGCTCGACGAGCACCAGCGGGGACGGCAGCTTCACCCTCGGCGGACCGATCACCACCCAGGGCGGCATCACCCTGAAGATCCAGCCGGGCGGCAGCAACCCGCCGTACCTGACCGGCGCGTACTACTGCAAGTTCGGCGCCAGCTCGCTCTCCCCGCTCTCGGTCACCCAGGGCGAGGACCTGCAGGTCGGCGACCTGCTGCTGCCGCAGCTGGCCACCAGCGAGCAGGACAACAAGAGCAACTGCGGGCCCGACCACACCGCCCCCTGACCCCGGGACACGCGCCCACGCCGCCGGCCCACACCACGCGCCCACACCACTGGCCCACACCGCCGGCCCCCACCGCACCGTCGCGCGTCGATGACCGATCGGTCATCCGATGTCACCCGACTGTGTCCTGATGGTGCCCGAACGGTGGACCACCGGTGCCCCGGGCAGCCCTAGGTTCGAGGCACGACCACACACCGCACGACCACACCGCACGACGACCGATCGCACCCGAGGAGGCACCATGCAGCACCGCACCGACCACGGCACGATCCGCCTGCGTCTGCTCGCCGCGACCCCCTGCGTCGCCCGCGTCGCGTGGTACGCCGGTGACCGGCTCGTCGGGCAGCGCCGGCTCTGGCACCGGGAGACCGACCTGATCCTCCCCGAGGGCCGCTGGACCCTCGAGGTCACCGACGAGCGCTCCGCCCACGACCCCGCCCGCCTCGCGCCCACCCGGCTCGACGTGCAGGTCCGCGCCGGTTGGTCGACCCCGGTGGACGCTGTCCTGGCTCGGGGGGCGGTCCTGACGGGCTTCGTCGCCGACGCCGCGCCACGTCTGGCCCGGTTCGCCACGGTCACGGCGACGACCGCCGACGGACGGACCTTCTCGGTGCGCGCCGACGGCCTCGGCGCCTACACCCTGGCCGGCCTGCCCGGGACCACCTGCCTCGTGCGCGCCGCCAAGGGCACACTGCGCTCGGCACCCGTGGCGGTCGAGCCGCTGGGCGGCGAGCCCCGGGAGCTCGACCTGGTCCTCACCGAGACGTCCACGGCGACCTCCCGCACGGGCGCCCCCGAGCCGCGGGTCGGCGCTGCGTTCGCGGGCCGGGTGCTCGACGAGGGCACCGGCACGGCGTCGTACGCGGCGATCGTGGAGGTGCGCGACTCCCGCGGCGTGCTGCTGGGCCGCACCCGCACCGACCACCGCGGCCGTTTCGTGGTGGGCGGCGACCTGCCCGCCTCCAGCGGCCTGACCGTCGTGGTCAAGTCCGGTCCCGACCGCATCGCCGTCGACGAGCGCCGGCTGCGCGGCCTCGGCTGCCGGGAGGCCCAGCTGGTCGACCTCGGGGAGGTCAGCCTCCCCCGGGTGCTGCACGACCCCCGGCCCGCGCGGGCCAGCCTGCCCCGCGCGACCGCGGCCGCGATGTCGCTCCCGGCGACCCGGGTCTGAGCCCGGCGTCAGCTGACGGACATGTCCGTGGTGGGGTCCCAGAACGCGCGCATCGCCGTGATCCTGCCGTCCTCGTCGAAGACCATGTGGTCGATCGGGGCGACGGTGTAGCTCTGCTCGCCCACGGTCGTGACGAGCTCGAAGTGGAAGACCGCCTCGCCACCGGCGATCCGGACGACGCCCAGGCTGGTGCGCGCCTCCATGCCCTCCAGACCGCGGTAGAACTCCAGGATCGACTCCCGGCCCCGGCGCACCTCGGTGCCGACCGGGTCCTCGACGGTCGCGTCCTCGGCGTAGAGGTCGGCGATCTCCACCGCCGTGCCGGTCGCCACCAGGGCGATGTAGGACTCCACGACCTCGCGGATCTTCTCGGTGCTCGCGGCCACGGCCACTCTCCTCCTCGGATCGCTCCCCCGCGGGAACGAGAACAGGTTCTAGTGCGGCCGACCCTAGCGTGCGTCGGGTCACCTCCGTCGGCGCCATGGGGTTCAATGGGGCGATGCCTGCCGCGAACGACCTCCGGGTCCAGCTGCGCGCCCACTGGCCGCTCTCGGGTGACGAGGCGCTGCGCGAGGACCTGCTCGACGCCTGGGACCGCCCGGGCTACCACGACCTGCAGCACCTCGCCGACGTGCTGGCCCGCCTCGCCGAGCTCGCCGAGGCCGGTGTCGACTACCCCCACCTCCCGGTGTGGCTGGCCGCCTGGTTCCACGACGCCGTGTACGACGGAGAGCGCGACGCCGAGGAGCGCTCGGCGACCTGGGCCGAGGACGTCCTGCCGCTCACGGTCGGCGAGGAGACCGCCGCCGAGGTCGCCCGGCTGGTGCGGATGACCGAGACCCATGAGCCGGCCGAGGACGACGTGGCCGGCTGTGCCCTCTCCGACGCCGACCTGGCCATCCTCGCCGCACCGGCGACCCGCTACGCGGCGTACGTCCGCAGCGTGCGGGAGGAGTACGCCCACCTCGACGAGGACGCCTTCGCCCTGGGCCGCGCCCAGGTCCTCGAGCACCTCGCCGAGAAGCCCACGTTGTTCCACACCGAGCCGGCACGCGCCGCCTGGGAGTCGGCGGCGCGGGCCAACCTCGCCAGCGAGCTCGGCGACCTGCGCCGGGTCGCCAGCTAGGGCTCGCCCAGCGGGTCGGGGCGGGGCTTGCGCACCCGCAGGCCGGCCGCGACGAGACGACGCACGAGCTCGCGGCTGGTGACCGGGACGGCACCGGCGGCCACCACGTCGTCGTACCACTCGGCGGGCACGTCGTAGTGGTCCCGGTCGAAGCCGCGCCGCGAGAACCCCAGGCCCTCGGCGAACGCGTGCAGCTCGGCCACCGAGGAGTCGCTGGCCAGGTGCGACCACAGCCGGCCGTGCCCGGCAGCGTTCGGAGGGTCGATGAGGATCACCACGCCCGCCACCCTAGGCAGCAGTGCTACTAATGGGACGGTGGACGTCGCACTGCTCTTCGAGGCCAGGTCCCGGGTCCTCGCGGACCTCGAGGCACGTCAGCAGGCGACCCCCGTCGCGGTGTCGGCGCTGGAGGCGGCCGTCTCGGCGCGCTCGTGGTGGGCCGAGCAGTGGCCCGAGGGGGTGCAGTACGTCGCCGGGCTGATAGCCCAGGACGTCCAGGACGCCCTGTTCGACTCGACCGGTCGCTGGCCGGTGTGCGACTGGTGCGACGAGGACGCCGAGCACATGGTGCACATCCAGCCCGACCTCGGCGGTCCGGACCCGACGTGGGTGTGCGAGGAGAGCGGGAACCCCGTGGCGCCGCTGGGCCAGCTGCCGCGCAGGGGCGACTGACGCCCGCTCGCTGCTCGACCATCGGGGTGACGCCCGCTCGCTCGACCACCGATCAGCGGATCCGCTGACGCGTCTGCGCTAGCCGTCGTGGCCGAGCTGGACCCACAGGGTGTAGCGGTCGGCACGGTAGACCGACCGCGAGACCTCGACGACCTTCTCCCCGGAGACGGCCCGGCGGGAGTGCCGCAGGACGGCGCTCATGGGGTCGACCTCCAGCAGCGAGGACTCCTCGCTGGTGGCCTTGTCGGCGTTGACGGAATCCTCGGCCCAGGTGGGGCGCAGGCCGCGGGACTCCAGGGAGTCGTAGAGGCTCGTCGGCATGCCGCTCTGCAGGAAGCCGGGCAGCAGCACCTCGTTGAGGTAGGCGTCCTCGATGCACATCGGCACGCCGTCGGCGCGGCGCAGCCGGCGCCAGTGGATGACGGCGTCGCCCTCGGTGAGCGCCAGGGCCCGGGCGACGCCGGGGCCGGCCTGCTCGCGTCGCGCGAGCAGCGTCTGGCTCTCGGCGAGCATGCCGCGGCGGGTCATCTCCTCGGTGTACCCGGTGATCCGGGAGGCGGTCCGTCGCGGGCGCGCCACGAAGGTGCCGCGGCCGGGGATCCGCTCGAGGAGGCCCTCGACGACGAGCGCGTCCATCGCCTGACGGACCGTCATCCGCGCCACCCCGAAGTGCTGGACGAGCTCGCGCTCGGACGGCGCCGGGGAGCCGGGCGCCGCTCCGGTGACGAGGTTGCGGACGTACTCACGGACCTGGACGTGCTTGAGCGCCCGCCCGTCCGTCACGAGAACCTCTTCCACGCCCAGCAGACTAGACAACCTCCTCCGGCCCGGGGGCGGAACCGAGAAATCCGTCCACTATCACAAGGCCGAGGGCCACCGCACCATGCCGGCGGCCGGTCGCCTACTCGGTGGCGATGGCGCGCAGGACGTCGAGGCGGGCGGCGCGACGGGCGGGGAGGACGGCGGCGAGGACGCCGACGACGACCGCGAGGACGAGGTAGACGCCCAGCTGACCCCACGGCACCGCGATGACCTCGAGGCCCTCGTCGCGCAGGGCGGTCATCATCACCACGCCGAACAGCACCCCGAGGACGACCCCGAACACGGCGCCGAGCACCGAGATGGCCACCGACTCGAGGGTGACCATCCGCCGCAGCTGCCGGCGACCCAGGCCCACGGCCCGCAACAGGCCCACCTCGCGGGTGCGCTCGATGACCGACAGCGCCAGGGTGTTGACGATGCCGAGCACCGCGATGACCAGCGCCAGGCCCAGCAGGGCGAAGACCATGAGGACCAGCTGCTCGATCGGCTCGCGCTGCACCTCGGCGTACTCCTGCTGGTCCTGGGCGGCCAGCGTCGGCTGGTCGGCCAGCACCTCGTCGATGCGCTCGCCCAGCACGTCGGCGGGGGTGCCGTCACCGAAGACCACGAGCATCCGGTCCTGGTCGGCGAAGCCCGCCCGCCCGCTGAACGCCTCTGGGGAGACCAGCGCGGTCGCCGGGACGACCGGGTTGGCGGCGTAGGTGCCGGCCACGGTCCACTCCTGCTCACCTCCCGGGACCTCGAGCACCACCGTGTCGCCCACCGCCGCGTCCAGGCCGTCCGCGACCTGGTCGGCCAGGAGCAGCTCCTGCTCCCCGGTGGGCGGCTGCGACCCGTCCAGCAGCTCCAGGCCCAGCAGGTCGAGGTCGTCGGCGCTGACGGCACCGATGAAGGCGAAGTCGCCCTCGACCCGGGCCACGTCGTAGCGCTCGACCGCCACCCGGTCCACACCGTCGACCTCGTCGAGCGCGTCGGCGACCGAGGGTGAGAACGGGCCGCCGAAGAGGTTCGTGACGACGTAGTCGCCGACGAAGCTCTCCTCGATCTGCTGGTCCACCGACGCCGAGGCCGAGGCCCCGGCGATCGACATCGTGCCGGCCAGCGCCAGGCCGATCATCAGCGCCGAGGCGGTGGCCGCGGTGCGGCGGGGGTTGCGCAGGGTGTTCTGGCCCGCGAGCACCCCGACGGTGCCGAAGACGCGGCGGAACAGGGCGGCGGCGCCGGCCAGCAGCGGCATCGACAGCAGCGGCGAGGCGGCCGTGACGCCGAGCAGGATCGCCAGCACTCCCGCCCCGACGACCCAGCCCGCGTGGTCGGGGTCGGCGAACAGACCCACCGCGAGGGCGATCCCGCCGAGCACCGCGAGCACCAGCCCGACCACCAGGCGTCGGCGCAGCGAGGACTCCGGCAGCGCCACGTCGTCGCGCAGCGCCTGCACCGGCGCGATGCGCCCGGTGCGCAGCGCCGGCACGAGCGCGGCGACGACGGTGACCAGCACGGCGACGGAGTACGCCGCGACGGGCGTGCGTGCGGCGATCACGAGCGGCTGACCGGACAGGTCGAGGCCGACCTGCGCGAAGAGCGCGGCGAGGGCCTGGGCCAGCACGATGCCCAGCCCCAGGCCGAGGGTCCCGCCGAGCAGCCCGAGGACGAGCGCCTCGACCAGCACCGAGCCCGTGACCTGGCGGCGGCTGGCCCCCAGGGCGCGCAGCAGCGCCAGCTCGCGGGAGCGCTGGGCCACCAGGATCGAGAAGGTGTTGACGATGAGGAAGGCCCCGACGACCAGGGCGACGCCAGCGAAGACCAGCAGGAAGGTCTCGAGGAAGCCGATCGCCTCCTGCAGGTCGGCCGCGTTGGACTCGGCAGCCTCGTCGCCGGTGACGGCCTCGAGGTCCCCACCGAGCACCTCGCGCACCTGCTCGGCCAGCTCCTCCTGGCTCACGCCCTCGGCGGCGGTCACCCACACCTCGGTCCAGGCGTCCTGCCCGCCGAGGAAGAGCTCCTGCGCGGTGGCGGCGTCGAAGGCGGCGAGGGTGGCGCCGTTGAGCGATCCTCCGTCGGCGAAGTCGGCCAGGCCGACCAGCGTCGGCTCGACCCGCGCCTGCTCCCCGGGGGTCTGGATCGGGACCGTGTCGCCGACGGCGTACCCCGCACGCTCGGCGGTCCGGGTGTCGAGCACGACGTCCTGGGGCCCCTGGGGTGCGCGTCCCTCGACGATCACCAGGCCCTCGCGGCCGTCGACGGCGGGGGCGTCGCTCCACCCCTGGCCCAGGGCCGGCGGGCCGAAGCCACCGACCGGCCGGTCGTCGGCGTCGATGACGTAGACGCCGATCGAGGCCACCTGACCGTCGGCACGTGCCGCGCCGGGGAGGGCCGCGAGCTCGGCCACGACGTCGCCCGGGACGGTGCGCGAGCCGGGGGGACCGCCGCCCTGGCCGTCCGGCCGCACGACCACGTCGCCGGCGGAGGAGGCGAAGATCGAGTCGAAGGAGCGTTGCAGGGTGTCGGAGAAGACCAACGTGCCGACGACGAAGGAGACGCCGAGGACGATCGCGAAGGTGCTCATCAACAGCCGCACCTTGCGGCCGAGCAGGCTGCGCAGGGAGACGCGGAGCACGGCTCAGGCCTCCCGCGCCGCGGCGTCGTCGCGCGGGGCGGCGGCCTCGGTCATGCGCGCCATGACCTCGAGCACGGCCTCGCGGTCGGGAGAGCGCAGCTCGTCGACGACCCGCCCGTCGGCGAGGAAGACCACGCGGTCGGTGTACGCCGCCGCGACCGGGTCGTGGGTGACCATGACGATGGTCTGCTGGTGCTCGTCGACGCTGCGGCGCAGCAGGCTGAGCACCTCGGCACCCGACCGGCTGTCGAGGTTGCCGGTCGGCTCGTCGGCGAAGACGATCCGCGGCCGGCTGGCCAGCGCGCGGGCCACCGCGACCCGCTGCTGCTGCCCCCCGGAGAGCTGGTTCGGACGGTGGCCCAGCCGGTCGTCGAGGCCCACCGTCGCGACCACCTGGTCGAACCACGCGGAGTCCGGCCGGCGCCCGGCGATCGCCAGCGGGAGCAGGATGTTCTCCTTGGCACTCAGCGTCGGCACGAGGTTGAAGGACTGGAAGACGAAGCCGATCTCGTCGCGGCGCAGCGCGGTCAGCGCCTTGTCCTTCAGCCCGGTCAGCTCGACCTCGCCGATGCGCACGGAGCCGGAGTCGGCGGTGTCCAGGGCCGCACAGCAGTGCATCAGGGTCGACTTGCCCGAGCCGCTGGGCCCCATGACGGCGGTGAACTCCCCCGCCCCGATGTCGAGGGTCACGCCGTCGAGCGCGCGCACCTCCGTCTGGCCCGAGCCGTAGATCTTCGTCAGGTCACGCACGCTGGCCGCCACGGTCATGGGGTCCACTCTTCCCGACCGCGGGGAGACCGCGCCACCGGGTTCCCCCTGAGAGGACCCCGACCCGGACATCGCCCGCCCCTCCCGCCGAGCCGGCGTGTCGATACGCCGGCTCGGCACGCCGGGAGCTCGCGACACGCCCGGGCCCGCATCGAACACCTGTTCGACCAGCGACGTACCCTGGGGCCATGGACTTCCAGGGCACGCTCTTCGCCGACCAGCCGCAGGGTCGGGAGTCGCTGGTCGGCGCGCTGGCCGGGGCCGAGCGCCACCCCCTCGCCCACGGCGCGTGGGTGGACGTGCGCCGGACCTGGCTGCCGGACCCCGACGAGGTGTTCGACGCCCTGGTCGCGCGGGTGCCGTGGCGCGCGGAACGGCGTCAGATGTACGACCGGTTGGTCGACGTGCCGCGACTGGTCTACACCTACATGATCGACCAGGAGCTGCCCCACCCCGTGCTGACCGAGGCGCGCGACGCGCTCAGCGAGCACTACGCCGAGGAGCTCGGCGAGCCGTTCCGCACCGCTGGCTGCTGCTACTACCGCGACGGCCGCGACAGCGTGGCCTGGCACGGTGACACGATCGGCCGCGGCTCCAGCCACGACACGATGGTCGCCATCGTCTCGGTGGGCGACCCGCGCCGGCTGATGCTGCGCCCGCGCGGCGGGGGCGAGAGCCTGTCCTTCGAGCTGGGGCACGGGGACCTGCTGGTCATGGGCGGCAGTTGCCAGCGCACGTGGGAGCACGCGGTCCCGAAGGTCGCCTCGGCCGGCCCGCGGCTCTCGGTGCAGTTCCGGCCGTTCGGCGTGTTCTGAGGCCGCGCCCGCGGTGGCCACCCGAAGGGCCCTGCGGGACCTGACCGGTCCGCATCCCCGTCGGGGGTCGCGGAAAGTAAAGATCCGGGTAAAGGATGGCGGCGACCGACCGGTCCCCCCGGGTCGGCCACCAGGAGGCGAGCATGGACCAGCCCCGGCAGGCGCCGGTGCCACGCGGCGCCGCTCGCACGCCCACGCCGGAGGGGCGGGGTCAGCTCTTCCTCGTGGGCATCGTCGCCATCGCCCTCGCGGTGCTCGTCGTCGCGCTCATGTCGTTGATCGGCTGACCCGAGCGCCGCCGCGCCGGTGCCGCACCGGGCCCGGCATCCTCAGAAGGACACCTGCGGCGGAGCCTCGTGCCCCTGCGGGGCGTCGTAGAACTCCCGGCGCCCGACTCCGGCGATGCCGGACACGAACATCCACGGGATGGTCGCGACCAACGTGTTCAGGGTGCGGGTGGCGTCGTTGTAGTACTGCCGGGAGAAGGCGATCTGGTCCTCGGTCTGGGCCAGCTGGCGCTGCAGCTCGAGGAAGGTCTGGTCGGCCTTGAGGTCGGGGTAGGCCTCGGCCACCGCGTTGAGCCGCACCAGGGCCTGCTGGAGCGCGGCGTCGGCGGCTGCCCGGGCGGCCACGTCGTTCCCCCCGGCGGCCTGCGCGACCCCGGCCCGCGCCCGGGTCACCTCCTCGAGCACCTCGCTCTCGTGCGCGGCGTACCCCTTGACCGTCTCGACCAGGTTGGGCACCAGGTCGGCGCGGCGGGTCAGCTGGACGTCGATGCCGCCCAGCGCCTCCTGGGCGGCGATGTCGGCGGTGCGCAGCTTGTTGAAGCCGACGACGACGAAGCCCACGAGGAGCACGACGACGGCCAGGACGATCAGCAGGGGGATCATGGGCCCATCCTGGCGGGCCCCGCCACGGCTGTCACCAGGACCCGCCGCCACCCCCGCCGCCGCCTCCACCCCCGCCGCCCCCGCCTGACGAGGAGGAGGACTGCGTCGCGTTGTACGCCGAGATGGCCGAGTCCACGCTCTGCTCGAGGTCGTGGGCGATCCGGTCGGTCCAGGCCGAGCCCGAGCTGCCGGCGTACCACGCGGCCCAGTGCGGGGCCGGCGGGTCCTCGCCGACCTCGAAGCGGTACTTGGCCGCCCACTCCTTGGCGCAGTCGAAGGCGACGGCCCACGGCACGTAGGCGGTGTAGAGGTCGTGGCGGCCGCCGAAGTCGAAGCGCTGCTTGCTCGACGGGGTCGACAGCACCCGCTCGAAGCCGCCCACCTCCGACCACAGCCGACGCCCCAGGGAGGTACGCCGGGTGCCCGACCCGGGCACCAGCAGCGGTGCCGCGCCCACGGCGAGACCACCGGGCAGCAGCGCCCAGGCACTCATCCCGAACGGGTTGACCACGACCGCGACGACCGCGAGCCCCGCGGCGAGCAGGACCAGCACGCCACCGAAGCCGCCCAGCCCCGCCCGCACCACGGTGCCGGAGTCCCGGCCCCACTGCCGGACCGCGGCCTCGAACTCGTCGGTCTCCCGCTTGAGCCTCTTGCCCGCCTCGACGCTCTTGCGGGTGAAGGTGAAGCTGCCGCCGCGCCGGGCCACGCCGATGACCTGACGCGTGACGTCGTCGAGGTCGGCCTCGACCCGTGGGTCCCCGTGGCGCTGGATGGTCCACCCGTCATCGTGCGGGACGAGGGTCAGCGCTCCCCGCTCCGCGGCGTGCAGCAGGGAGGCCACGTAGCGCTCGCGGCCGATCCGCTCCCTGGCCACGTAGTAGCCCTGGGCGGGGCCCAGCCCCGCCGGCGGCGCGTAGGTCAGCGGGAGCCCGGGCTGTCGCTCGCGGGCCCGGTGCGCGAGCAGGGCGCCGTAGGCCAGGGCGAGCAGTCCGAGCAGGACGACGACGACCAGCAGCCAGACCCGGGTGCCGAGCACCGGGTCGAGGCGCGGCGCCCACGGCAGCGTCTCCTGCGCGGCCGGGGCGGGCAGGTCGAGCGCCGCCGTGACCGTGACGGGGGTCCGTGGGGCCAGCGGGCCGGTCACCACGACGACCCGGTCCGTGCCCCCGCCGACGGCGGTGCAGCCGCCGCGCACCCCCTGGCCCTGGTCGCAGCGCACCTCCCCGAGCGTCGCCGCCGGCAGCCTGAGCGACACCTCGGCCTCGTCGATGCGCTGCGCCCAGCCACCGGGCACGACGTCCCAGCGCAGCTCGGCGCGCCCGTCCTCGCCCTCGGTGAGCACGTCGGCCAGCTCGTAGGTCAGCCGGTAGGTGTGGGAGCCGGGGGTCAGCGTCACGTCGGCGTCGCCGATGCGCCACACGAGGTAGCGCCCCGCGCCGGAGGACTCGGTCACCCAGTCCTCCCGTGCGCCGTCGCGCAGCACCTCGACGTCGCGGGGCCGCACCCGGCCACCGTCGACCGCGGAGTCGGCGCGGTCGAAGAAGCGGAAGATGCCGTGCCGGTCGTAGGTCGAGACCTCCAGCACGATCGTCTCGCGCACGCGCGCCGAGCCGTCGGCGCGGACGACCATGTCGACGTCGTACCTGCTGATCGAGGTCGGCTCGCTGCCGCCGCCGGAGTCCTCCAGACCGTAGAAGGCGGCGGGTGCGAGGACGAGGCCGCACAGCAGGACCAGACCCAGGAGCAGGCCGAGGAGGCGAGTCACGCCCCGGAGCCTAGTGCCGCGCGCGGGGCGGGACGGGGCGTGACCCGACGACCGGCTACCGCAGCATCCGGCGTACGACGACGAGCAGCGCCACCAGGCCCAGCACCGCCGCGAGCCGCGGGCCGTAGGTCCGCAGCAGCACCGGCAGGACGGTCGCCCCCAGGTCCAGCGAGTCGTCGGCTCCCGCCGCCGCCGGCGCGGGACGGGGGGCCGGCGACGACGGCGGGGGGGCCGTGCGCGCCGCCGCCGGCGCGGGGGGTGGCGCGGGGGGTGGCCCGTCGGGTGCCGAGGAGTCCGGCGACGCCGGCTCCTCCGGCTCCGCCGAGCCCTCGGGGGCAGCGGGCTCGGACGCACCGAGCCGCTGCTCGAGGCAGCTGACGAACTGCCCGAGCAGCTTGTCGGAGACGTCCTGCATCACGCCACGGCCGAACTGCGCCGGCTTGCCGGTGATGGCCAGGTCGGTGTCGACCTGGACGTCGGTCGACTCCCCCGCGGCGGTCATCGCCAGGGTGACGGTCGCGCCGGCCGTGCCGTTGCCGCGCTTGTCCTTGCCCTTGGCCTCGACCACGAAGCGGTGCGCGTCGTCGTCCTTGTCCACGAACGTGCCGGACCCGGCGTACTGCAGGGCGATCGGCCCGAGCTTGACCTTGACGGTGCCGCGGAAGGTGTCCCCCTCGACGTCGGTGACGACGGCGCCCGGGAAGCACGCGGCCAGGGCCGCGATGTCCCCGAAGTGGGCCCACGTCGCCTCGATGTCGAGGGGGACGGTGAAGCTGTGCCTGAGCTCCACGCCTGCCTCAGCCCCCTGCCGCCGCGAGGACCGCGCGCCGGGTCAGGACCGTCGCGAGGTGGCTGCGGTAGTCGGAGTCCCCGTTGAGGTCCGAGGGCGGGTTGGTGCCCTCGGCGGCACGCGATGCCGCCTCACGCACGGCGTCCTCGGTGGCCGGCTGCCCGCGCAGCGCGTCCTCCACGGCCCGGGCGCGCAGCGGCGTCGAGCCCATGTTGGTCAGCCCGACCCGTGCGTCGGCGATGGTGCCGCCCTCGACGCGGACCGCCGCCGCGACGGCGACGATCGGCCACTGGTGGGCGACCCGCACGAACTTCTCGTAGTGCGCACCCCAGCCGGTGTGCTTGGGCACCCGGACGGCGGTGAGGATCTCGTCCTCGCCGACGGCGGTCTCGAACAGGTCGACGAAGAAGTCGTCGGCCGCGACCGTGCGGGTGCCGTCGCGACCCGCGATCACCATCTCGCAGCCCAGCGCGAGCGCCGGTGCCCCGACGTCGCCGGCGGGGTCGGCGTGCGCCAGCGCCCCGCCGAAGGTGCCCCGGTGCCGGATCTGCTCGTCGGCGAGGTGGGTGACCGCCCGCTGCAGCAGCGTGGCGTGCTCGGCCACCATCGGGTCCCGGAGCACGTCGGCGTGCCGGGTCATCGCCCCGATGACGAGGTGGTCGCCGTCGTCACGGACCCCCCGCAGCTCGGGGATGCGCCCCAGGTCGATGACGACCTCCGGGGCGTTGAGCCGCATCCGCAGCACCGGCAGCAGCGACTGCCCGCCGGCGAGGATCTTGGCCTCGTCGCCGTGCTCGGCGAGCGCGGCCAGGGCCTCGTCGACCGTGGTCGGGGCCAGGTAGTCGAACTGGGCGGGGATCACTGCGCACCTCCGGTGGTCCGGTCGACGGTGCCGTCCATGCCCGTCGAGGCGTCGAAGTGCGGCATCGCCGCACCCTCGGTGGCGCCGCCCCCGGCGACGCCCTGGATGGCCCTCCACACCCGCTCGGGCGTGCAGGGCATCGTGATGTCGTCGATGCCGAGGTGGCGTACGGCGTCGACGACCGCGTTCACGACCGCCGGGGTCGAGGCGATCGTCCCGGCCTCGCCCACGCCCTTGGTGCCGAGCGTGTTGGTCAGCGACGGCGAGGTCGTGTGGTCGATGTCGAAGGAGATCGTGTCGGCCGCGGTGGGCAGCAGGTAGTCGGTGAACGAGCCGGACACCAAGGTGCCGGAGTCGTCGAAGACCGCCTCCTCCCACAGCGCCTGCGCGATGCCCTGGACGAGCCCGCCGTGCACCTGCCCGGCGACGATCAGCGGGTTGATGATGTTGCCGATGTCGTCGCAGCAGGCGTACTTGCGCATCGACACCTGCCCGGTCTCGGTGTCCACCTCGACCGCGCACAGGTGGGTCCCGTGCGGGAAGTTGAAGTTCACCGGGTCGTAGGTGGCCTCGGCGTCCAGCGAGGGCTCCATGTCCTCGGGGTAGGAGTGCGCCGCGAAGGCGGCCGTGGCCAGCTCCTGGATGGTGATGCCCTGGTCGGTGCCGCGGACACCGAACCGCCCACCGACGTACTCGAGGTCGTCGGCGGAGGCCTCGAGCAGGTGGGCCGCGAGCGGCCGGGCCTTCTCGATGACCTTGTCGACGGCCTTGACCAGCGCCTCGCCGCCGACGACGAGGGAGCGCGAGCCGTAGGTGTCCAGGCCCTTGGGCGCGACCTGGGTGTCGCCGTGCAGGACCTCGACGTCCTCGAAGGGGACGCCCAGCCGGTCGGCGACGATCTGGCTGAAGGCCGTCTCGTGGCCCTGCCCGTGCGCGGAGGCGCCGGTGACGACCTCGACCGTGCCGGTGGCGAGCATCCGGACGCTGGCGTGCTCCCAGCCGCCGGCGCCGTAGTTGAGCTGGCCCAGCACCCGCGACGGTGCGAGCCCGCACATCTCGGTGAAGGTCGAGACCCCGATGCCGAGCTGGACCCGGTCACCGGCCTCGCGGCGCTGCTTCTGCTCGGCGCGCAGCTCGTCGTAGCCGAGCATCTCCCTGGCCCGCTGGGTGGCCTTCTCGTAGTCCCCGGAGTCGTACTCCAGCCCAGCCACCGTGGAGAAGGGGAACTCGTCGGCGTTGATCCAGTTGCGCCGGCGGACCTCGATCGGGTCCTCGCCGAGCTCGGCGGCCAGCTCGTCCATCAGCCGCTCGATGGCGAAGGTGGCCTCGGGACGGCCGGCGCCGCGGTAGGCGTCGGTCCAGGTCTTGTTGGTCAGCACCGTCTGGCAGTCGAAGCGGTAGCTCGGGAACTTGTAGATCGAGTTGAACATGAAGGCACCGAGCACCGGCACGCCACCGCCGACGATCGCGACGTAGGCGCCGAGGTCCGCGAGCAGCTCGACCTTGAGGCCGGTGACGGTGCCGTCCTTCTCGGCCGCCAGCGTGAGCTTCTGCCACTGGTCGCGGCCGTGGTGGGCGGTCATCAGCGACTCGCTGCGGGTCTCGGTGAACTTCACCGGGCGACCGAGCCGGCGAGCCACCGCGAAGGCGATCATCTCCTCCGGGGTCTGCTGCAGCTTCCCGCCGAAGCCGCCACCCACGTCGGGGGCGATCACGCGGATCTTCGACTCCGGGACCCCGGTGGTGGCGGCGATGGCGAAGCGCAGGATGTGCGGCACCTGGGTGGCCGACCAGACGGTGATCTGCTCCCCGGTGGGGTCCACGACGACGGAGCGGGGCTCCATGAACGCGGGGATCAGCCGCTGCTGGCGGTACTCGCGCTCCAGGACGATGCCGTCGCCGCGTGCCTTGTCGATGGCGGCCTCGACGTCGCCGCCGGTGCCGGCGTCGGCGGAGTCGAAGCGCCAGAACGCCGACTTGTTGGTGCCCAGGTCCGGGTGGGCCAGCACGGTGTCCTCGGCGGCCTGCTTGAGGTCGAGGGCGGCCGGCAGCTCGTCGTACTCCACGTCGACGAGCTCGGCGGCGTCGCGCGCCTCGGCGGCGCTGCGGGCCACGACGACCGCCACGACCTCACCGGCGAAGGCGACCCGGTCGGTCGGCATCGGCAGGTGCGGCGGGGTGACCTGGTCCTCGGTGATCGCCCAGGCGTTGATGCAGGCGCCCTGCGCCTCGCCGAGGTCGGCGCCGGTGAGGACGTCGACGACGTTGGTGGCGCCCTTGGCCTCGCTGGTGTCGATCGAGACGATCTTCGCGTGGGCGAACGGGCTGCGGACCATCGCCAGGTGCAGCATCCCCGGGAGCGCGATGTTGTCGGTCCAGCGGGTGCGGCCGGTGATGAGCCGCTGGTCCTCCTTGCGGCGGCGCTCGCGGCCGATCTCTCCCCCGGTGGCTGCCGAGCCGGCCGCGGGTTCCTGGACGGCGGTCATGCCGTCACCCCCTGCTCCGCGCCCGTGTCGCTGGTGCTGGTCGAGCCGGCGCCGGCGGCGTGCTGCACCGCCCTGACGATGTTGTGGTAGCCGGTGCAGCGACACAGGTTGCCCTCGAGCCCGAGCCGGATCTCCTCCTCGCTGGGCTGGGGGTTCTCCTTCAGCAGGGCCACGCTCTGCATGACCATGCCCGGCGTGCAGAAGCCGCACTGCAGGCCGTGGCACTCGCGGAAGGCCTCCTGGACCGGGTGCAGCTGACCGTCCTGGGCCAGGCCCTCGATGGTGGTGACCTCGCAACCGTCGGCCTGGACGGCCAGGACGTTGCAGGACTTCACCGACTCACCGTCGAGGTGGACGGTGCAGGCGCCGCAGTTGCTGGTGTCGCACCCGATGACGGTGCCGGTCTTGCCGAGGCGCTCGCGCAGGTACTGCACCAGCAGCATCCGCGGCTCGACGTCGTCGGCGACCCTGGCGCCGTCGACGGTGAGGCTGATCCGGGTCATGGACTCTCCCTTGGAGCGTGAGTGAGGTCGGGGGCGTGTGACCCGGCTCACGCTAGGAGCACCAGGTTGGACGAGGGTTGGTGGTCGACGTCGGTGACTCAGGCGCGAGCAGCGGCCAGCCGTGCCTTGAGCAGGGGCGCGAGCGGGTGGGCGCGACCACCCAGCCGGGCCAGGGCCGCCTCGACGACCTCGGTGTCGTAGGGGGCGCGCTCGCCATAGGTCGCGACCGCCTCGGGGTCGGGGTCGGCCAGCAGCGCCTCACGGACGGCGACGGCGACGTACTCCCCGAGCTCCTGCAGGGCGGGTGAGTCCGTGCCGGGCAGCAGGTCGCCGCCGTACGCCTCGACGGCCCGCGCGAGCCGGCCCCGGCGCAGCATCGACAGGACGTGGTCGACGTCGGTGGCGACCGGCATCGTCAGCCGGTAGGGGCGCGAGGAGAGCTGACCGCCCAGGGTGTGGCGCAGGTGCGACACCTCGGCCTTGAGGGTGGAGAACGTGACGGCGTGGTCGCCGTAGACCGCGGCGTGCAGCCGGTCCAGGGACAGGCCCTCGGGGTGCAGGGCCAGCAGCGCGAGGATCTCGGTCTGGCGCCGGTTGAGCAGCAGCCGCTGGCCGTCGAGGTGGGCCTCGGCGGTGCCGAGGACCGACAGCACCAGCCCCGGCTGGCCCTCACCGGGAGCGGGGGCACGGCCCAGCGGGGTCGCGCTGGCCGGCATCGCCTGCTCGATGAGCCGCGCCATGACCTGCGCGGTGGCCAGGCCGATCGGGTGGGTGCGGTCCCAGGTGGTGGAGAGGTCCAGGACGCCCAGCTGCACGCCGGTGACCGGGTCGTGCACCGGCGCGGCCCAGCAGACCCAGTTGTGCACCATCGAGGCGTAGTGCTCGGCACTGAAGACCATCGCCGCGCGGTCCAGGCGGTTGGCCAGGTCCAGGGCGTTGGTGCCGGCCGAGCGGTCGTCCCAGCGACCACCGGCCACGAAGTTCACGCTCTCGGCCTTGCGGCGCATGGTGCGACCGCCGTACGTCCACAGGATGCGGGTCTGGGGGTCGGTCACCGCGACGACGAGGTCGCCGTCCTCGGCGGTACGACGCAGGTCCTCCTCGACCCGCTCGACGGCGGTCTGCAGCGGGGACTCGCGGAAGTAGGCCGCGGTCTCCTGCTCGTCGTCGAGCGGCGCGTAGGCGACCTCCGGGGAGATCGTCTGCTCCGAGCGCGCCCAGCTCGACAAGATCTCGGGCCGCACCAGGTGCTCGGCGCCGTCACCGTGCTCGACGAAGGAGGTCCACGCGCGCACCGCGTCGACCCGGCGAGCCCGCAGGTCCGCTTCCATGGCGCGAACCTAGCACCGCGGTGGTGACGCGGGTCACACCTCGAGGTGGCGCCGCAGGAAGGCGACGGTACGCCGCATCGAGTCGGCGAACCGCGGGCCGAACGCGTGCCCCTCCCCCGGCCACTCCACCAGCGTGCTGCGGGCGCCGGCCGCGCGCAGGAGCCGGTCGGTCTGCCGCGACCACGCCGGCGGGCAGGTGTCGTCGGCGGTGCCGTGGTGGAGCATGACCGGCACCTCGACCCGGTCGAAGAAGGTGCGGCTGGACAGGTCGCGGTAGAAGCGCGGCGACTCCTCGGGCGTGCCGTGCTCGTCGTAGAACGCCCGCGCCCCGTCGGGCCGGTTGGGCTCGGTGAACTGGCGCAGGTTGTCGACGAAACGGCTGCTCACCGACGCGAAGACCACCGCCGCGTCGACCAGGTCGGGCTCGGCGACGATGGCGTTGAGCGTGACGCCGCCACCCATGGAGCGACCGACGAAGGCGGTGCGGTCGGGGTCGACGTAGTCCATCCGCTTCAGCGCCTTCACCGCCCCGATGGCGTCGCGGGTGTAGACCAGCCGGGTTTCCCTGCCCATCGGGCTCACCGGGTCGGAGCCGGCGTGGCCGCGGTAGTCGGTGTGCAGCACCACGAAGCCGGCCGCCGCGAACCACTCCTGCTCGCGGCTCATCCCGCGGCCCAGCGTGTAGATGGCGGGGTCGATGTAGCCGTGGTTGAGCACCAGCGCGGGGAACGGCCCCTTCCCCTTGGGCACCAGCAGCTCGCCGGTGACGGTGGCCCCGTTGACGCGGTACGACGCCGCGTAGCCGGTCCACCGGTCGGTCTCGGCCAGCTGCGTCGTCGTGCGCAGGCCGCCGCCGCGCACGTCCTCGCGCATCAGGGCCGGAAGGCTCTGCGGGTCGCGGACGGGCGGGAGGGTCACCTCGGGCTCGGGCTCTCCGGTGGGGTCGCCGGTGGGGTCGCCGGTGGGGTCGTCGGTGGGCTGGCCGCTCGGCTCGTCCGTGGGCTGGTCGGTGGGGGCGCTCGGGGTCCCCGTGGGCACGGTCGAGCCCGGCGCCGGGTCGGCCGACGGACCGGCGGGGTCGCCACTGCACGCGACCAGCGGTGCGAGCAGCACCAGCGCAGCGGCGTACGTCGTGACCGGCCGGGTCCACCCGCGCGGGAGCCTCATGGGTCCACTGTGGCGGGTGGGGTCAAGCGGCGGGGGCAAGGTCTGACTGATGTCAGTCGAACCTTCGGGATGGCGGTCGAAGGTTCGACCGCGAAGGCGAAGGTCGGACTGATGTCAGTCAGACCTTTCGCGGCGCGGTCAGACCGTCGCCAGCGGGAGCCCTACTCCTCCCCGTGGATCCGCCCCGAGGTGGTGGCCAGCCGCTCGCCGGAGCCGCCCCAGCGGCCGGCGACGATCTCGGCGGCGATGGAGATGGCGGTCTCCTCGGGGGTGCGGGCGCCGAGGTCGAGGCCGATGGGCGAGGAGAGCCGGTCGATCTCGGCGGCGGTGAGGCCGACCTCCCGCAGGCGCGCCAGCCGGTCGTCGTGGGTGCGCCGCGAGCCCATCGCGCCGACGTAGGCGACGTCGAGGCGCAGGGCGACCTCTAGCAGCGGGACGTCGAACTTCGGGTCGTGCGTGAGCACCGCGAGCACGGTGCGCGGGTCGATCCGGCCGGCCTCGACCTCGGCGGCGAGGTAGCGGTGCGGCCAGTCCACGACCACCTTGTCGGCGTCCGGGAAGCGTGAGGCGGTGGCGAAGACGGGCCGGGCGTCGCAGACGGTCACGTGGTAGCCGAGGAACGACCCGACCCGCGCCACCGCCGCCGCGAAGTCGATCGCGCCGAACACCAGCATCCGCGGCTTCGGCGCGAACCCCCACACGAAGACCCGCATGCCCTCGCCGCGCCGCTCGCCGTCGGGGCCGTAGGTCAGCGTCGCGTTCGAGCCGCTGGCCAGCAGCCCGAGGGCGTCGTCGTGGACGGCGTCGTCCATCCGCGGGGAGCCGAGCGAGCCCGACAACCCCTGCCCGGGCCGTACGACGACGCGCCGGCCCCGCACACCGGCGTCGGGGTGCTCGATCACCGTGGCCAGCGCGACGGGCCGCCCGGCCTCGACGTCGGCGGCCACCTCGCCGAGCTCGGGGAAGGTCTCGCGCGAGACCTTCTCGACGTACACGTCGAGGATGCCACCGCAGGTCAGGCCGACCGCGAAGGCGTCGTCGTCGGAGACGCCGTAGCGCTCCAGCACCGGCTCGCCGCTCCCGACCACGACAGAGGCCTGCTCGTAGACCGCGCCCTCGACGCACCCGCCCGACACCGACCCGACCGCGGTGGCGTCGGGGCCGACCAGCATCGAAGCACCGGCCGGTCGCGGGGCGGAGCGGAAGGTCGCGACGACGGTGGCGACGCCGACGGTCTCGCCGGCCTCCCACCACGCCATCAGCTCGGGCAGCACGTCACGCACGGGAGAGCACCTCGCACAGCTCGGAGTAGGTCGCCAGCGAGTGGCCGGCGAGGAAGTCGTCGACGTGGGGCAGCACCGCCACCACGCCGCCCTGCACCGGCTCGTAACCGGCCTTGCCGCGGTGCGGGTTGACCCACACCACCCGGTGAGCGATCCGTCGCAGCCGCTGCACCTGCTCGGCCAGCAGTGTCGGGTCACCCCGCTCCCACCCGTCGCTGAGCACCACCACGACCGCTCCGCGGGCCAGGCCCCGGCGCCCCCAGCGGTCCAGGAAGACCTGCAGCGACTCGCCGAGCCGGGTGCCGCCGGACCAGTCGGGCACGGTCTCACCGGCCGCCACCAGTGCCCGCTCGGGGTCGCGGACCGACAGCGCCCGGGTGAGGTGGGTGAGCCGGGTGCCGACGGTGAAGGTCTCGACCCGGGCACCGGCCACGTGGGTCAGCCGGTGCGCCACGCGCAGCAGGGCGTCGGCGTACCCGCTCATCGAGCCGGACACGTCGACCAGCAGCACCACCCGGCGCGGGCGGGTGCCGCGGCGGCGGTAGGCGATGGGGGCGGGCTCGCCGAGGCGGCGCAGCGAGGCGCGGACCGTGGCGCGGGCGTCGACCTCGCCGCGGTGCCACCGGTCGTGCCGCGCGGTGCGCCGTCGCGGGGGTCGGAAGCGCAACCGCGCCAGCTGGGCGGCCAGCCGCTGCTTCTCCCCCGCGCTGAGCGTCGCGACGTCGCGGTGCCGCAGCACCTCGGTCTCGCTGGCGCGGGCCCGGACCGGGTCGAGGTCGTCGTCGCTCTCACCGGCACCGTCGGCGTCGGTCTCCGGCAGTGCGGTGAGCGTCGGCGCGCCCGGGGTCGCCGGGCGCGGGCGCGGCAGCCCGGCGCGGTGGTCGAAGTAGGCCTCGAAGACCTGGTCGAAGCGGTGCAGGTCGTCGGGGCCGCCGCACAGCGTGGAGCGGCCGGCGGTCCGCACCGCCGACGCGTCGACCAGGCCCACGTGCGCGCAGGCCTCGAGGAAGGCCGCCGACCGGTCGTGCGTCACCGCCACCCCCGCGGCGCGCAGGGCGGTGGTGAAGCCGAGCAGCACCTCGTCCGGCTCCCTCAACAGGTCGCCGCTCATGTCGTCAGCAGCCGGTCCAGCGCGTGCTTCACGCGGTCGGCGTCCTCGCGGTACTTCACCAGCGCCCCCAGCGTCCGCGCGGCGGTCTCGAGGTCGAGCTCGGCGCACCCGAGGTGGTGCAGCGCCTGCGCCCAGTCCAGCGTCTCGGCGACGCCCGGCGGCTTCTGCAGCCCGGTGTCGCCGCGCAGCTGCTGCACGACGTCGACGACGTGCCGGGCCAGCGCCGCGGACACCTCGGGAAGCCGAGTCCGCACGATCTCGACCTCCCGCTCGAGCCCCGGGTGGTCGACCCAGTGGTAGAGGCAGCGCCGCTTCAGCGCGTCGTGCAGCTCGCGGGTGCGGTTGGAGGTCAGCACCACCATCGGCGGCTCGGCGGCGCGCACGGTGCCGAGCTCGGGGATGGAGACCTGGTACGTCGACAGCACCTCGAGCAGGAACGCCTCGAACTCGTCGTCGGCCCGGTCGAC
>Ga0208328_1000285_pt1 | contig 25555 bp, 22 predicted proteins | sample DeeseametaMP2633_FD_184170 | JGI IMG/M metagenome (GOLD analysis project Ga0208328, IMG submission 184170) | Marine microbial communities from the Deep Atlantic Ocean - MP2633 (SPAdes) | ecosystem: Environmental > Aquatic > Marine > Unclassified | place: Northeast of Antigua and Barbuda, North... | reverse complement strand
TCGATCTCCAGCCGGATCAGCGCGTCCTGCCCGCGGCGTACGCGCGGACGCGGACCACGGCCCGTGCCAGTGCCCTGACCACCGCCTCCGAAGAAGGCGTCCATGATGTCGGTGAAGGAAAACCCGGCGCCCTGGCCGAAACCACCCGCCCCGCCACCGAACGGGTCGCCGCCGCGGTCGTAGGCGGCGCGCTTCTGCGGGTCGCTGAGCACCTCGTAGGCCCGCGAGACCTCGCCGAACCGCTCCTGCGCGGCCGGGTCGGGGTTGACGTCGGGGTGGTACTGGCGCGCCAGCCGGCGATAGGCCTTCTTCAGCTCGGCGTCGTCGGCGTCACGGGAGACCCCGAGGATCTCGTAGAGGTCCTGGCTCACTGCTGGTTGCTTCCTACTCGTCTGCTGTGGGTGGTCTGCGGGTGGGGACGGGCCGCTCAGGCCTCGTCGAGGATGCGGGTGACGTAGCGGGCGACGGCACGCACCGCCGCCATCGTCCCGGGGTAGTCCATGCGCGTGGGGCCGACGATCCCCAGCGCGGCCAGCGACTGGTCCTCCGGGCCGTAGCCGGTGGAGACCACGCTGGTCGAGGAGAGCTCCTCGTAGGGGCCCTCGGCGCCGATGCGCACGGTGACCATGCCGCTGGAGCCGGCCTCCCCGAGCAGCCTGAGCAGCACGACGTGCTCCTCGAGCGCCTCGAGCAGGGGACGGACGGCGGAGTCGAAGCTGTCGCCGTAGCGCGCGAGGTTGGCCGCGCCGCCCACGGCCACCCGGTGGTCGGAGCGGTGGTCGCTCATCGCCTCGCACAGCGCCTCGACGACCGCCCCGGTGGCCTCGGCGCCCGGCTGCGCGGCGGCAGCGGGGTCGACCGGCACGATCCCGCGCAGGCCGGCGACCGCGTCGGCGATGCGCTGACCGGTCGCGACCAGGAGCAGGCGGCTGCGCAGCCCGGCGAGGTCGTCGTCGGCGAGCGGGGCGGCGAGCTCGACCAGGCGCTGCTCCACCCGGCCGGTGCTGAGGATGAGGACCACCAGCAACCGCTCGGGGGCCAGGGCCACCAGCTCGACGTGCCGCACGGTGGAGGAGGAGAGCGTGGGGTACTGCACGACCGCGACCTGGCGGGTCAGCTGGGACAGCAGACGCACCGAGCGCTGCACGACGTCGTCGAGGTCGACCGCACCGTCGAGGAAGCTGGAGATCGCGCGCTTCTCGGCCGAGGACAGCGGCTTGACCGTGGTCAGCCGGTCGACGAAGAGGCGGTAGCCCTTGTCGGTGGGGACGCGGCCCGCGCTGGTGTGGGGCTGGGTGATGTACCCCTCCTCCTCCAGCACCGCCATGTCGTTGCGGACGGTCGCCGGGGAGACCCCCAGCCCGTGCCGCTCGACCAGCGCCTTGGAGCCCACCGGCTCCTCGGTCGAGACGTAGTCCTCGACGATCGCGCGGAGCACGGCGAGCCGACGGTCCTCCTGCACGCTCCACCTCCGGGTCGACGCTGGTGACGGCTGACTGCCGCGGGATCCGCCGCTGGATCCTCCTGGCACTCGATCTCAGCGAGTGCCAACTCTACTAGCCCGGGGTGAGACCTCCCGGCAGCGGCGACCCGTGCGGTTCCTAGGGTGGGGGTCATGAGCCTCTCCCCCACCGTGCCGACCGAGGTCGCAGACCGGGTCTGGGTCGCGCGGCACGCGTGGTTCGACGTCAACGTCACCTACGTCGCCGGGGACCGGGGGCTCGTGGTCGTCGACACCCATGCCTCGACCCGGATGGGTCGTGAGGTCGTCGAGACCGCGCGCTCCCTCGGCGCCGGCGAGGTCGTGGCCGTCGTGGCGACCCACGCCCACCACGACCACGTGCTCGGCACCGCAGCCGTGCGCGAGGCCTACGGCGAGGTGCCCGTGCACGCGCACGAGTCGTGCGTGGAGGAGCTGGCGGCCTGGGCGGCCGACCGTCCGGCGTACGTCGGGGAGGAGGCGGAGCCGGGCGAGGTCGACGCCAGCCCGGTCGTGCTGCCGGACCACCCGTTCTCCTCCACCTCCGTCCTGGACCTCGGCGATCGGGTGCTGGAGCTCGTGCACCCCGGTCGCGGGCACACCTCCGGCGACCTGGTCGTCCGGGTCGCCGACGCCGACGTGCTGCTCGCCGGCGACCTGGTCGAGGAGTCCGCACCACCCGCCTACGGCCCCGACAGCTTCCCCATGGAGTGGCCGCTCGCCCTGGACGTGTGCCTGCAGCTGTGCACCGACCGCACCGTCGTGGTGCCCGGTCACGGCGCCCCGGTCGACCGGGCCTTCGTGAGGGACCAGCGCGCCGACATCGGGGTGGTCGCCGAGACGATCCGCGACCTCGCGGGGCGCGGGGTCCGCGTCGAGCAGGCGCTCGAGGTCGGCGAGTGGCCGCTGGACCGGTCGGTCCTGGGCCATGCCGTGACCCGGGGCTACCAGCACCTCCCGGCCTCCCAGAAGCGGCTGCCGCTGCTGTAGGACCGCTCGCCCGGGTGAGGTCGGCTCCGCCGCCCGGACCTAGCGTCGGGGACATGTCCGAGCACGAGACCGAGAAGAGCACCGGCGTCCCCGACGAGCAGCTCCCGCCCGACCTGGTGCCGGGTGAGGAGAACCCCCTGGCCGAGGGCCTGCCCGACGGCGAGGGCGAGGGCCTGCTGGAGGAGGGCAAGGACGCCGAGGAGATGGCCGACCGGCGGGAGAAGGCCAGCGGGCCGGCCGAGGAGACCGAGTAGGGCGACCAGGACGGGCCCGACGGCGCGCCTGGCGCGTCGACGCCGCCCGGCTTCCTAGCCTGTCCCGGTGAGCGACCGCTACGGATCCGACGTCCTCTCCACCGACTGGCGCGCCCCGAAGCGCGGCCGCGCCACCGAGGCCCCCGCGACCCTGGGTGAGGTGGTCGAGGAGGTCACCGCCGACTTCTGCGGCGAGATCGTCGCAGTGGACCGCGACCTCGACGTGCTGACGCTCGAGGACCGTCGCGGCCGGCGACGCACCTTCCCCCTCGGCCCCGGGTTCCTGCTCAACGGCAGGCCGGTGATCCTCACCGCCCCCGTGACCCGCCAGGGACCCGCGAAGCCCACCCGCACCGCATCCGGCTCGGTCGCGGTGGACACCACGGCACGGGTCGCCCGCGCCAGCCGGATCTTCGTCGAGGGTCGCCACGACGCCGAGCTGGTGGAGAAGGTGTGGGGTGACGACCTGCGCGTCGAGGGAGTGGCGGTGGAGTACCTCGGCGGCGTCGACGACCTCGCCGACCACCTGCGCGACTTCCGTCCCGGCCCGGGCCGCCGGGTCGGCGTCCTGGTCGACCACCTCGTCGCGGGCTCCAAGGAGAGCCGCATCGCCCAGGGCATCGCCCGCTCGCCGGTCGGCAAGCACGTGCTGATCGTGGGTCACCCCTTCGTCGACGTCTGGCAGGCCGTCAAGCCCGACCGCCTGGGGCTCGAGGCGTGGCCGACCATCCCCCGCAGCATCGAGTGGAAGAAGGGCGTGTGCCAGCACCTCGGCTGGCCGCACCGCGACCAGGCCGACATCGCCCGGGCGTGGAAGCAGGTTCTCGGCCGGGTCAGCTCCTTCAACGACCTCGAGCCGGCCCTGCTGGGTAGGGTCGAGGAACTGATCGACTTCGTCACGACCGACCAGGGGGACAGATGAGCCAGATGCCGCCGCAGGGACCACCCCCGACGCCCGGCCCGATGCCCGGCCCCGGTGGCTGGGGTCGCCCGCCGATGTCCCCCGGGGAGGAGAAGACCTGGGGCGCGGCCGCGCACTGGTCGGCCTTCGTGGGCGCCCTCGTGGCCCTGGCCTTCCTCGGCCCGCTGCTGGTGATGCTGCTCAAGGGCAACGAGTCGCCCTACGTGCGCCGCCAGGCGGTGGAGTCGCTGAACTTCCAGATCTCGATGCTGATCTACGCCGTCGTCTCCGGCGTCCTGGTCCTCGTGCTCGTCGGGCTGCTGCTGCTCGCGGTCGTCGGTCTGCTGTGGGTGGTCTTCACCCTCATCGGCACCATCCGCTCGGCGAACGGCGAGGAGTACCGCTACCCGCTCACCCTGCGCCTGGTCAGCTGAGCTCGCGCACCACCGCGTCGGCGAGCAGCCGTGCGCCGTCGGTGAGGACGAGTCGGTCCCCCACCTGCTGCAGCAGTCCGCGCTCGACCAGGTCGGGGAGGGCTGCCAGCCCGTCGCCGTCGAGCACGTCGCGCGGCAGCCCGTCGCGCAGCCGCAGCTCCAGCAGCACGCGCTCGACCCGCCGGTCCTCGGCCGAGAGCACCTCCCGGGCCAGCGCCGGGCTGCGGCCCGCGGCCAGCCGCTCGGCGTACGCCGCCGGGTGCTTGACGTTCCACCAGCGCACGCCACCGACGTGGCTGTGCGCGCCCGGACCCACACCCCACCAGTCGGCGCCGGTCCAGTAGAGCAGGTTGTGCCGGCACCGGCTCGCCGGACCGGTGGACCAGTTGGAGACCTCGTACCACTCCAGGCCGGCGGCCCGCAGCCGCGCATCGGCCAGCTCGTACTTGTCGGCCAGGTCGTCCTCGTCGGGGGCCGGCAGCTCGCCGCGGCGCACGCGGCGGGCCAGCGCCGTGCCGTCCTCGACGATCAGGGAGTACGCCGACACGTGGTCGGGCCCGCAGGCCAGCGCCGCCTCGACCGAGGTCTCCCAGTCGGCCAGCGACTCCCCCGGAGTGCCGTAGATCAGGTCCAGGGAGACCTGCTCGAAGCCGGCCTCCCGCGCCCAGGCGACCGCCTGCGGCACCCGCAGCGGGTCGTGGGTGCGGTCGAGGACCGCCAGGACGTGCGAGACCTGCGACTGCATCCCGAACGAGATCCGGGTGAAGCCGGCCTCGCGCAGCCGCGCCAGCCCCTCCGGGGTCACCGAGTCGGGGTTGGCCTCGGTGGTCACCTCCACGTCGGGCGCCAGCCCGAGCTCCTCGCGCGCCGCGTCGAGCACCGAGGCGAGGTCCTCGGGCGGCAGCAGGGTCGGGGTGCCCCCGCCGAGGAACACCGTGTCGACGCGCACGTCGCGCTCGCCGAGCACCCCGCGGATGCGGCGGATCTCGGCGACGGCCGCGTCGGCGTACGTCGCCCGGGAGGCGCCGGGGACGCTGGCCGGCCCGAGCTCCTCGGCGGTGTAGGTGTTGAAGTCGCAGTAGCCGCAGCGCACCGCGCAGAAGGGGACGTGGACGTAGAGCCCGAAGGGGCGCTCACCGACGCCCGCCAGCGCCTCGGGTGGGAGCGAGCCGTCGGAGGGGGCCGGGTCGCCGTCGGGCAGGGAGGAGGGCATGGGCCCCATCCTCCCCCGCGCGCCGGACGCGACGACGCCCCGGTCCGCAGCGGCTGCTGCGGACCGGGGCGTCGTGGGGCCTCAGCCGTAGAAGCTGTCGATCAGGTCCTTGTTGTTGCCCTCGACGACCGCGCGCTTGACCTTCATCGAGGGGGTCAGCTCACCGGACTCGATGGTCAGGTCGTGGTCGAGGATCTCCCACTTCTTGATCGTCTCCCAGCGGTTCAGCTTGGCGTTGAGCTGCTCGACGTAGCCCGCGACCATGTCCTTGACCGGCTGGGACTGGACGATCTCGGTGTAGGACTTGCCCGACATGCCGTTCTCCTCGGCCCAGCCCGCCATCGCGTCGGGGTCGAGGGTGACCAGCGCGACGACGAAGTTGCGCTCGGCCCCGAAGACCATGAACTGGCTGGCGTAGGGGCACAGTGCCTTGAACTTCGACTCGATCGCCGGCGGCGCGACGTACTTGCCGCCGGAGGTCTTGAACAGCTCCTTGATCCGGCCGGTGATGGTCAGGAAGCCGTCGGCGTCGATCTCGCCCTTGTCACCGGTGCGCAGCCAGCCGTCCTCGGTGAGCGTCTCGGCGGTCTTGTCGGGCAGGTTGTGGTAGCCGGCCATGACGTGCGGGCCGCGCAGCTGGACCTCGCCGCCCTCGCCGATGCGGACCTCGGAGCCGGGGAAGGCCAGGCCGACGGTGCCCATCTTGTACTCGTCGGGGTGGTTCACGGTGGCGCCGGCGGAGTTCTCGGTCATGCCGTAGCCCTCGAGGATGAGGATGCCCGCGGCGTGGAACCACTCGGCGATCTCGGCGTTGAGCGCCGCCGAGCCGGAGATGAAGAACTTCACCCGGCCGCCGAAGCGCTCACGGACCTTGGAGAAGACCAGCTTGTCGAACAGGCCGTGCTGGATCTTCAGCCCGAGCGGGATGCTCCTGCCCTCGCGCTTGCGCTTGTCGACCTCGATGCCGACCTTGAAGGCCTGCTGGAAGATCTTCTCCTTGGCGCCGCCCTCGGAGGCGGTCATGGTGACGATGCGCGCGTGGGCCTTCTCGAAGATGCGCGGCGCGGCACCCATGAAGGTCGGCTTCACGACGCCCAGGTTGTCCACGATCTTCTCGACCCGACCGTCGATGGCGGTCGCGAAGCCGCAGGCCAGCTGGGTGGAGAGCAGCACCTTGCCGAAGGAGTGGGCCATCGGCAGCCACAGGAACTGCAGGTCGTCCTCGTGCAGGATGTTCTGCGACTTGATCGCGGCGCCCTCGTAGACCCACCCACGGTGCAGCAGCCGCACGCCCTTCGGCTTGCCGGTGGTGCCGGAGGTGTAGATCAGGGTGGCGAGCGCATCGGGAGCGATCGACCTGGCGGTCTCCTCGATCACACCGGGGTGCTCGGCGAGGTAGGCCTCCCCGAGCTTCTCGAGGTCGTCGAGCCCGATCAGCCAGTCACCGTCGGTGGTGCCGTCGAAGACGACGACCTTCTTGACGGTGGGGATCTGGGACTTCTCCTCGGTCAGCTTGGCGACCTGCTCGTCGTCCTCGGCGAAGACCACCTGGCACTCGGCGTCACCGACGATGTAGGCGGTGTCCTCGGCGTTGGTCGTCGGGTAGACCGTGGTGGTCGCACCGCCGGCGCACATGACCGCCAGGTCGGCGAGGATCCACTCGTAGCGGGTGCCGGAGGCGATGCCGACGCGCTGCTCGCTGGTCAGGCCGAGCGAGAGCAGGCCCGCGGCGAGACGGCTGACCCGCTCGCCCGCCTGCTTCCAGGTGACCGACTCCCAGGCCTCCCCCACGGGGAAGCGGAAGGCCTCGGCCTGCGGTGAGGTCTCGACGCGGTCGAGGAAGAGGACCGCGACGTTCTGGGCGAGGTTGTCGACGAAGCTGGCGTCTCTGTTGGCGGGCATGTCGCTCCTGTACGAGAGTGCGGCGGGACTCCCGGCGCCCCCTCCGGCGTCGGGTGTGGCTCGTAACCTATGTCACTTTGCCTACTCGCGCGTAGCAACCCACGCAGCAAGATGCGACGGCTGTCGCGCGATCACCGGCCGGCCAGGTAGGACTCGGCCTTCTCCCGCACCCCCGGCACCAGGTCGGGCACCTCCAGCAGCCGCGGGAGCAGCGCGTGCTCGGTGTGCAGCGCGCGGAACATGGTGCTCACCGTGACCCCGTGGCCCGGGCGGTGCACCACGCTCAGCTCGTCACCGGCGCGCACCGACCCCTCGCCGAGCACCCGGAGGTACGGGCCGGGCCGGGCCAGCTGCGCGAAGCGTCGTACCCAGGCGGTGCTGTCGTAGCCGGTGCGGCCCATCCAGACCTTGAAGTCGTTGCACGGGGTGCGCACCGAGCGGACCTCGAGCAGCACCTCCCCGACCTGCCAGCGCTCGCCGATCTCGGCCTCGTTGACGTCGATGCCCGACGTCGTGAGGTTCTCCCCGAACTGGCCGTCCGGGATCGGCTGGCCGAGCTCGCCCTCCCAGTGGTCGAGGTCCTCGCGGGCGAAGACGTAGACCGCCTGGTCGGGACCGCCGTGGTGCCTGGTGTCGGAGACCTCGTCCCCGTCCAGGCCCAGCCGTCCCACCCGGACGGCACCGCTGACCGTGGTCTTGTCGATGGAGGTGCGACCGATGCCGGCCCAGGCCGCCTCGCGGGGCCGGCCGACGTTGACGGAGAGGATGTGCGCCACGCGCACATCCTCTCCCAGGGGTCACGGCAGCTGGACGTAGCCGTGCCGCATCTTCCACATGAAGTACTTCTCGAAGCCCAGCTTCATCAGGTGCGCCTGCGGCCCCGGGATCAGGACCCCGTGCTTGCGCGGGGGCAGCATCTTGTCCGCCAGGATGACCACGCCGTTGTTGCCGGCGTCCATCACGCAGATCGCCTTGATGTCGCCGAAGGCCTGCTCGTGCTCGGGCACCTCGCCCCGCACCTGGGCGGCGATGTTCTTGGCGGCCGTGTGCGCCATCTGCTCGGTCGGGAAGCCGGTCTTGGGGATGCCCACCGGGGTGGGCGTCTGCCACGGCACGTCCACGGCGGCGGCGATGCCCACGGCGTACACGTCGTCGTACTTCTCGGTCTGGTAGGTGTCGCGGACCCGGACGTAGCCCTTGTCGTCGGTCAGGCCGCTGGCCAGCAGGAACTCCTGGCCCAGGAACGGCGGCACGACCATGGAGTACGCCGAGGGCAGCTCGGTGCCGTCGGCCAGCACGATCGCGTCCGAGGCGACGTGGTCGATGCCGGCGTCGAGGTGGGCGGTGATGCCCTCCTTCTTCAAGAACATCTTCAGCAGCTGCTCGCCGTGCGGGAGCCCGCCGATGCCGAAGTGGCCCAGGAACGGCTCGCTGGTGACGTAGCTGAGCCTCACGTCCTTGTGCAGCCCCGCCTTGCGCAGCTGGTAGGAGGTGTTGAACAGGAACTCGTAGGCCGCGCCGAAGCACCCGGCCCCCTGGGTGGTGGCGATGACGATGTCACCGGGGTCCTCCAGGTAGCGCTGCCAGGCGGTGCCCGCGTGCTCGGCGTCGGTGAGCGTGGTGATGGTGACCGCGTTCTCGCGGTAGCCGGGGACGACGTCGTCGTTGTTGCGGTAGCCGGTGGCGATGACGAGGTAGTCGTAGTCGAGCGTGCGGCCGTCCGCCAGCGTCACCTGCTTGCCGTCGGCGTCGATCCCCGTCGCGGCCACGTGCTCGAAGTCCACCCCGTGGCTCTCGAACGTGGGGGCGATCGGGAAGGTGAGGTCGCCACGGTCGCGCTTGCCGAACGGCAGCCAGATCAGGCTGGGGTTGAACAGGAACTGGTCGTCCTTGGAGACCACCGTGACGTCGACGTCCCCCTCCAGCTCGTGCTTGACGGCCAGGGCGGCCGTGAGACCGCCGAAGTTGCCGCCCAGTACCAGGACCTTCTTGCGCATGACCTGCTCCCTCTGACTGCTCCGGGTGTCCGCGGTCGCTCCGCGGCCCACCTCCACCCTCCGCCCGGGACCCCCCGGAGGGATGGGGCGAAGGTCCCGGACCGCGGGGACCCTGGGCAGGTGCCGAGTGCCGCTAGACCCGGCGGGAGACCGCCACGGCCCCGACACCGGCCAGCGAGGTGAGCAGCAGGACCGCCACGAACGCCTCCCGGTCCGTGGCCGTGCCCACGGTGGTGAAGACCAGCCCGGCCAGCGCCACCGCGGAGGCCGCCCCGACGGCGTCGGCCAGGGTGACGGCCGCCGAGGCCGAGCCCCGCTCCCGCGCGTCGCTGCGGGCCAGGACGGCACGGGTGATGCGGGGGTACATCAGCCCCATGCCCGCGGCCGCCACCAGCCACCCGACCACCACGAGCGCACCGGGCAGGTCCAGCACCGCCACCACCAGGATCACCAGCACGCCGGCGGCCAGCCCCAGCGCTCCCGCACGGAGGGCGGCCTCGTCGCTGAGCCGCGCACCGAGGCGCGCCTGCACCTGGGAGGCGCCGGCCCACCCCAGGGTCGCCGCGGTCAGGACCAGGCCGCTGGTGGCCAGCCCAGCGTCGTACTGCTCCTGGAGGAGGTAGGGCAGGTAGGCCTCGGTGGCGAAGAAGGTCGCGCCCACCGCGCCCCGCAGCGCGACCACCGCCGGGAGCCCGGGCGCGGCGCGGAGCGTGCCACGGGGCAGCAGCGGACGCAGCGACCACAGCGCGAGCCCCAGCGCGAGCACGCTGAGCGGCCAGGCGGTCCCGCGTGGCAGGCCGGCGAGGGCGTTGAGGGCCAGCAGCCCCGCGGCGACCGCTGCGGCCAGGCCCACGCGTCGCAGCCCTCCCCGGGCCGCCGGGGCGGGCGCCGGCGGCTCGACCTGGGCCAGCGAGGGCACGAGCAGCGCGAGGGCGAGCCCCGTCAGCACCAGGACGCCGAGGAAGACCCAGCGCCAGCCGATCGTGTCGGCGACGAGGCCGGAGGCGAAGGGCCCGACCAGGCCGGGGAGCACCCAGGCGGCCGCGAACGCACCGAGGATCCGGGGACGGTCGACGTCGTCGTACACCTGTGCGACCAGGACGTAGAGCGCGACCGTCAGTCCTCCCCCACCGAGTCCCTGCAGCACCCGCCCGGCCACCAGCACCGGCATCGTCGGGGCCAGGCCGGCCGCGAGCAGGCCCACACCGAACAGCGCCACGGCGGCCAGCAGCGGACGGACCGCGCCGCGGCGGTCGGCCCACAGGCCGACGACGACCATGCCGACCAGGCTGGCGGCCAGCGCGGCGGAGAACGCGGCGGCGAACCAGGCCCGACCGTCCAGCTCGGCGCTCACGGTCGGCATGACGGTGGCGACGGCCAGCGCCTCGAACGCCGCCAGGAAGACCAGGGCGAAGGAACCGATCGTGGCGCCGCGGTAGCCACCGGAGAGCAGGCTGCGAGCGCCGTCGGTGGTCGTCACGCCTGCACCGCCTTGAGCACCGTGAGCATCCTCGTGACGTACGCCGGGTCCGACCCGTCCGAGCGGACCGCCCGGAAGGCGTTGAGGACCAGCCGCACGACCGCCCAGGCGCGCGCCCGGTCCTCGTCCAGCCCGGCGGCGTCCACGACGGTCTCGAACCGCGCCCGCACGGTGCGACGCAGGTCGCCCTGCGCCTCGTCGAGTCGGTTCCACAGCAACGGTGCCGGCTCCCAGTGCGGGTCACCGCTCATGGCGTGCGGGTCGATGGCCACCCACTCCCCCGTCCGGTCGGCGAGGACGTTCTCGTAGTGCAGGTCGCCGTGGACCATGGCGCCGGTGCTCGCGTCGTCGATGACCAGCTCGCGCAGGTGGGCCAGGCACTGCTCCACCATCCTTCGCGGCAGGGGCGCGTCGCGCGGCAGGCCCGCCAGCGGATCGACGAAGCGCCCGACGTACGCCGTGAGGGACAGCAGCTGGGGCGGGGCGGGGACGTGCAGCAGCCGGTAGAGCCCGGCGACCTCCTCGCAGGCACGCACGTCCCACTCCTCGGTGAGGTCGCGGCGCTCGAGGCGCTCCAGCAGGACGGCCCTGCGCCGGGGGTCCGCCCGGAGCAGGCGCACCGCTCCCCGACCGCCCCAGTGCTGCAGCGCCAGGGCCTCGTGCTCGGTCTCCTGGTCCTCCGCCGCGACCTTCAGCACCGCGCGGGTCCCCTCCTCGGTGCGCACGGGCACCACGTGGGAGTGGCGTCCCCACACCTCGTCGGACTCGGTCCGCAGGCCCCACTGCTCCCGCAGCGTCCGGGACACCGCGTCGAGCCGCCGCGCGGTCTCGGGGGACAGGGCGCTGGTCACGCGCGGAGCCTACGAGCAGATCACCCTCCCGGCACGGTTGAGCCCAGCGGCGCCGGGGAAGCCTCTGCGGGTCGGGGCGATCCTCCGGCATCGACGAAAGAGGGGGCACTCAGCACATGGGGGCACGCATGACCGGTCCACGCGCGCGCAGGCGCGGCATCTCCATCACACCAGCGCTCGTGGTCACGGACCTCGTGGCCATGCTCGCGGCGATCCTCCTGGGAGGCGCTCCGGGGGCGACCGCGGTGGCCGTCGCCGTCCTCGGCGCCCTGGCGGTGGCCGGGGCGCTGCACCTGCACCGCTCGCGGCTGGTCCTCTCGGTGCTCGAGGACCTCCCGGCACTCTCCTTCGTCGCCGTCACGGCCAGCGTCCTCCTGATGGCCTTCGACGTCAGCGGCACGCGCACGGCCGGCGAGTCCCTGCGCGGAGCGGGACTCACGCTGCTGGCCCTGCTCGGCGCGCTGATGGTCTCCCGCTCGCTCGCCTACGCCGCCGTCCGGCGCCTGCGCCGGCACGGCGTGCTGGCGCACCGGGTCGTGGTGGTCGGCGCCGACCGCGTCGGTCGGGAGCTGGTGTCGGCGTTGCGCGCGGACCCCTCCCTGGGCCTGCGCCCGCTCGGCTTCGTCGACGACGACGTGGACCCGCGCACCCTCAGCGCTCCGCTGCTGGGTCCCACCCGTCGTCTTCCGGCGGTGCTGCGTGACCTGTCGGTCGACGACGTCATCTTCGCCTTCGGCTCCGCCGACGACGACCGGACGCTCTCGCTGGTGCGCTGGTGCCAGCTCAACCAGCGTCAGGTCTTCGTGGTCCCGCGCTACTTCCAGCTGCTCGGCCTCGACCGGGCCCGCAGCCTGGAGGTCGTCCGCGACACCACGCTGGTGCGGCTGCACCGGTTCCGCCCCCAGCCCGGGCAGGTCCTGGTCAAGCGGGCCTTCGACGTCGTGCTGTCCCTGGCCGCCCTGGTGGTGCTCTCCCCCGTGCTCGCCGTGGCCGCCGGGTTGCTGCGCCTCGAGACCGGCTCGGGCGTGCTGTTCCGCCAGGAGCGGGTGGGCCGCGCCGGACGCACCTTCGAGCTGCTCAAGCTGCGCACCATCCCGGCGACGACCGCCGAGGCAGCCGTCACGTGGAACGCCGACCACGACCCGCGTCTGGGTCGGGTCGGGCGGTTCCTGCGTCGTACCGGCATCGACGAGCTGCCGCAGCTGTGGAACATCCTGCGTGGCGACATGTCGCTGGTCGGGCCGCGCCCCGAGCGGCCGCACTTCGTCCAGCAGTTCTCCGAGACCCTCGACGGCTACCGCCACCGGCACCGGGTCGACACCGGGCTCACCGGGTGGGCCCAGGTCAACAAGCTGCGGGGCGACACCTCGATCGAGGACCGCGTCCGCGCCGACAACTACTACATCGAGAACTGGTCGCTGTGGACCGACGCGAAGATCCTGGTGCGCACGCTGGGCACGTTCCGGCACGACCCGGCCCGCCGGCGGCCCGAGGTGATCAGCCTGCTCACCGGCGCTGCGCGGCCAGCAGGCTCAGCGACAGCTGACTGACCGTCCGGGCGGCGGTGGCCGCGTCCCGGTGCTTCTGCACATGGACGTGGCCACGCCGTCCCTCGAGGTCGGCGAGCGCCGGCCGCGACAACCGCAGCGCCACCGCGCGGGCGAGCGCGTCGACGTCGCCGGGCGCGACGAGCTCCCCGCACTCGAAGGGCAGCGACTCCTGGATGCCCTCGACGCGGGTGGCCACGACGCTGCGTCCGGCCGCCATCGCCTCCATGGGCGCCAGCGCGGCGCCTTCGTACGCCGAGGGCAGCACCACGACGTTGGCGGCCGCCAGCCACCGCGGCACGTCGGTGCGCACCCCGACGAAGCGCACGCCCTCGATCGTCTCCGCCTCGGCGCGCAGGTCGGCCTCGTCGGGGCCGTCGCCGACCAGGACCAGCTGGGCCCCGGGCACCCGTGCGGTGACCTTGGCCCAGGCCTGGAGCAGCTGTCGCTGGCCCTTCTGCGGGCTCAGTCGCCCCACACAGACCGCGGTGGGGGCCTCGTCGATGCCGAGCGCCACCCGGGTCAGCACCCTGTCGACCGGGCCGGAGACCGTGAAGCGCTCGAGGTCGACGCCGTTGGGGACCACCGCCACCGGGGCGGTGATGCCGTGACGCCGCCCCACGTCGGCCTCCCCCTCGCCCACGCAGACCAGCTGACCGGTCCAGCGTGAGGCCAGGCGTTCCCACTGCAGCGCGGCGCGCGCGGTGACACCCGACCCGGCCAGGAAGGACCAGCCGTGGGGCTGGAAGATCGTGGGCCGCCGACCGCGGACCGCGAGGCGACCCACCAAGCCGGCCTTGGAGCTGTGCAGGTGCAGCAGGTCCGGGTCGAGGTCCTCGACGACGCGCGCGAAGCGTGCGGTCTCCGAGAGCGTGCTGCGACCCGGCTCCCGGGTCGCGTCGAACCACTGCACGTGGGCTCCCGCGGCGCGGGCCTCGAAGCCCAGCCAGCCGTCGGAGGGGCAGACGACGCTGACGCCCCACCCCCGCGCCACCTGCTCGCGGACGTAGCCCATCAGCGCCACCGCGGTGCCCTCGGAGGTCGGGACGGAGGCGTGGAGGACTCGTGGTCGCCCGTGCGGGCGCCGTGGTGACGGACTCAGCTGGCCCCTCCGGACTCCAGGCCGGCCCAGTCGGGCTCGGCGTCGTGCGAGCGCGACCGGCCCCGGGGACGTCCCCAGTCCTTGCCGCGCCCCACCAGGACGGTGCCGAGGAGCCGGGCGCCCACCGCACCGATGCGGTAGGTGGTGCGACGCAGCTGCTCGGGCGTGAGGGCTCCCTCGGGCACGGCGAGGACCACCGCACCGCGTGCCCCCATGGTCACGGCGTCGTCGTTGACCGTGGTGGGGCTGGCGATCACGACGACGACGTCGAAGTGCTCCTCGGCCTCCTCGGCCATGCTGGCGAAGCTCGTCTCGAGCAGCTCGGCGTGCGACTCCGCGCCCCACGACCCCGAGGGCAGCACCTCCAGGCCGTGGACGGGCCCGGGGCTCAGCGCGCGCACCAGCGGCGTCCCGCGCAGCACCTCGTACAGGCCCGGGGTGCCCGGCTCCGTGCCCGTCTGCCGCGCGGCGCCGACCCCCATCCGGGCGTCGACGAGCAGCGTGCGCCGACCCACCTGGGCGGTCGAGATCGCCAGGTTGGCCGCCAGCCACGCGTTGAGGTCGCCGTCGCCGACACCGGTGACGACCACCAGGCTCGCCGGCTCGTCGCTGGCCTCGGCCTCGATGGACACGCGCAGGCGGCGGAACACGTCGGCGTCCGGCGTACCGGCGTACATCGCCAGCAGGCTGGGCTCGCGCGGAGGGTGCACGTGCCCCAGCACCGGGGCGGTCACCACCGACTCGAGGTCGGCCGCGCTGGAGATCCGGAAGGTCCGTCGGTCACGGGCGAGCGCGGCAGCGGCGCCGAGCAGCAGCGAGACCATCGTGCCGACGAGGATCGCGAGGAGGAGGTTGGGGCTGCTGTAGGTCACCGGGGGGTTCGCGGGGTTGCTCAAGGTGTAGCGCAGCCCACCGCGACTGGGGTCGTTGCGGGTGAGCGCGCCGTAGGTGAGGTTCGCGATCTGCGCGGCCACCTCCGGGTCCCGGTCGTCCACGCTGATCTCCACCAGCACGGTGCCCTCGACCCAGCGACCGGCGATCGAGCGACGCAGCTCGTCCTCGGACCGTGCCCCACCGAGCTCCTGCTCGACGTCGGCGACGACCTCGCGGGAGTTGGCGAGCTCGCCGAGGGTGCTGCGCAGGGAGTCCTGGTCGTCGTTGCTGCCCTGCACCGAGGAGAGCGCGGAGATCTCGGCGGTCGCGGTGTAGGTCTTCGGTGCCATCATCACCCCGACCGCCACGGCGGCCCCGGTGAGCACCGTCACCAGCAGCGCGATCGTGCGCTGCCTCCACAGCACGGCCCCGATGTGCCGTCCTTCCATCACTGTCGCCCCATTCGACTCAGCGCCGCGTCGGCGCGTGGACACGGAAAACACCCACGCAGGGCTGCGACTCGTCGACGCCCCCCGGCGCGAGGACCACGGACGGTGGCCCGAGCGCCGTCCTTTCCTCTGACACCGGGTGCATACCCGTGCTCCGGGTCAGGCAAACTCACCGGTAACCAGGAGTGAGGAGCGACTCCCCGAGCCCGAGGTAGTCCTCGACCATGCGGTCCGGGGAGAAACGGCTCCCGACCAGCGCCCTGCCCCGCCGGGCCCGCTCCTGCCGCTGCGGCGCGGCCTCGCCCGAGAGGGCGCTGTCGAGCGCGTCGGCCCACCGCCGGGCCAGCTCGGCCTCGGTGCCCTGCGCCGCCACCAGCTCCACGGCGCCGTCGAGGTCCGCCAGCCCCCCGACCGCGGAGGCCAGGACGGGCAGTCCCACCGCCAACGCCTCCAGCACACCGATGGGCAGGCCCTCCCAGTCCGAGGGCAGGGCGAGCAGGTCGGCGCGGCCCAGCAGCGCCGGGACGTCGTCGCGGTCCCCGAGGAAGCGGACCTCGGGTCCCAGGTCGAGCTCGCGTGCCAGGGACTCCAGGCGCTCGCGCTCGGGGCCGTCGCCCGCCAGCAGCAGCTGCCCACCGGCGGACCGCCGCGCCGCCCAGCCACGCAGCAGCAGGTCCTGGCGCTTCTGCCGGGTCATCCGGGCGGCGCAGAGCACCACCGGTCCTGCCGCGGGGACCTCGGGCAGCGGGTCGGCCTCCCACGACGTCTCGGGCAGGGTCACGGCGTTCTCGATGACGCGGATCCGCTCACCCGGCAGCCCGGCGTGCTCGAGGTCGTCGGCGACGGCGGCGGAGACCGCCACGACGAGGTCGCTGAGGCGTCGCAGGACCTGCACGGCCCGCGGGTAGTCCTCCGCCCCCAGCCCGTGGACCGTGGTGAGCAGCGGGGCGCGGCGCAGTCGGGCGACAGGGGCGGCGGCGAGGGTGGCGCGCACGTTGTGGGCGTGCACGAGGTCGACCGGCCGCCCCGGCGACCAGGCCAGCAGCCGGCCCGCTGCCGCGGCCAGGGACGGGGGGCCGGGTGCGGCCAGGGGGATCCGGACGTGGTCGGCCCCGCCCATCCGGTGGACGAGGGGGACGCGCCAACCGTGGTCGCTGGCCACCCAGACCCGGTGGCCGCGCGCGACCATGCCCTCGGTCAGCCCCAGGACCACGGCCTCCGCTCCTCCGGTGCCGAGCTCCGCCACGACCTGCAGCACCCTCATCACGCACGCTCCTCGAGCGCGGTCGCGTAGGTGCGCTGCAGGCCGTCGAGGCAGTGCTCGGTGGTGTACGTCGCGAGGACGCGCTCGCGTGCACGGGCACCGAGGTCGGCACGCAGTGCGGGGTCGGCGACCAGTCGGTCCAGGGCCGAGGCCAGGGAGTGCGGGTCGCCGGGCGGGCAGAGCAGCTGCGGCGCGACCGGGCCCCACACCTCGGGGACGCCGCCGACCGCGGTCGCCACGGCCGGCAGACCCGTTGCCATCGCCTGGAGCAGCGCCATCGGGCAGCTCTCGGCGGCCGAGGTCAGCACGAACCCGTCGGCCTGCTGCAGCAGCGGGGCCGGGTCGGCCACGTGACCCAGCAGCCGGACCTCGCGACCGGTGGCGCTGGTCCCCGGGAACCGGGCCGCCGCGAGCTCCCGGACCTGCGCGGCCAGCTCGCCGTCCCCGGCCACGAGCACCTCGACGTCCTCACGCATCGCGGCCACGGCCTCGACGAGGACGTCGGCGCGCTTGACGGGCACCAGGCCGCCCAGCCAGACCAGTCGCGGCCGCTCCCCCGCCCGGGGCGTGCGGGTCGTGCCGGTCGGCGCGGGCCGGAACCGGTCGGGGTCGACACCGTTGGGGACGACGTCCACCCGGGAGGGGTCCAGCCCGACGTGACGGACGGCGAAGTCGGCCACGGCGTGGCTGGGGCTGACCACCCGGGCTCGGCCCCACCGCGTGATCCAGCGCTCCCCGTGCAGGTAGTACCACCGGTCGCGGCGGCGTCGGGTGTCGGCGAGCAGGTTGCCGGCGACGTGGTCGCTGAGGCCGTCGGCCACCCCGTGCAGCGTGTAGACCACGGCGGTGCCCGGCAGGCTGCGACCCAGCCCCCGGCCGACCCAGCCGGCCCGCCGGTCCTGCAGGTGCAGCACGTCCGGTGCGAGAGCCCGCAACGACCTGGCGAGGCCCGCGAGCCCGGCGAGGTCCCGCTTGGAGGTGGCCTCCTGGTCGTGCCAGGTCACGGCGGCACCCGCCGCGCCGACCCGTCGGCGTACGTCGGGGGGCGCGACGACGTGGGAGTCGACCCCGCGCCGGGCCAGCCCGACCGCGACCTCGACCGTGTGGTCGACGGGTCCGCCCCCGGACTGGGTCAGGACCTGGACCACCCTCACCGGACGTCCCCCGGTGGCTGGTCCAGGGAGCTCGTCAGTCTCGGGAGCACCGCCCCCAGCGCGCACAGCAGCCACAGCGGCAGGAAGAACTGCTCGGTGACGAAGCAGGCGGCCACCGACGTGCCCACCAGGCCCGCCACCACCGCGGCACCCAGTCGCGACCCGGCCCGCCAGGCCGTCCATGCTCCGGCCAGGCCGACGCCGAGCAGCACGAGGAACACCGCCAGGCCGAGGAGGCCCGCCTCGGCAGCGACCTCGAGGTAGGTGTTGTGCGCGACGTCGAGGTCGTTGCGGGCGTCGACCGGCAGCCGGGAGGCGAACCACGTGTGCTCGGTCGCGAAGGAGCCCGGGCCGTGCCCCAGGACCGGCCGGTCGAGCACCATCCGCGCCGCGGCGTCCCAGAGGTAGAAGCGCTCGGAGACGTTCTGCCCTGCGATGGCGGTCTTCTGGGTCAGGCTGTCCAGCACCAGCTCGCGCTGCCACACGGCGAGCACCGAGGCGGCGGCGAGCAGCACACCGCCCAGGCCGACCAGGTCGCGGAGCCGGACCTGACGGGAGAGCAGGCCCACCACGAGCATGACGGCCAGGCCGAGCAGGGCGCCGCGCGAGACCGTGGCGACCATGCCGACGGCCACCACGGCCGCCGCGAGGTCCCACCGACCGGGCATCGCGCCGGGACGCCGCAGCGCGATGGCGAGCGGCAGGGCGGGGAGCAGGTAGAAGGCGAAGTCGTTGGGGTCGGAGATCGGCCCGGCGGCACGGGGGTCGTCGGCCGTGCTCATCGCCACCAGCCCCAGCGCGGCCGCGGCGGTCGCGGCCAGCACGTAGGTGCGGGCGAGGTCCTCGGGACGCAGGAGCCGGCGCAGCAGGACGTCGACGAGCACCACGAGGACCGCCAGGAACCCCGCCCAGCGCAGCAGCACCCCCGCCGCGCCGACCGGTGCGTTGACCAGGGTCGAGACCAGCAGCACCCACCAGAGAACGACCCCGACCAGCACGACCGGCACGCGGTGCATCCCGACGCTCTCGGCGCGACTGCGCATCAGCACCCAGCTGGCCACCACCACCGCCGAGAGCAGCTTCGTCGCGAGCGGGTCCAGCTGGGCGAGGTACCCCTCGAAGAGCGAGGCCACCACGAAGACCAGGACGGCCACGTCGAGGCGCAGCAGCATCAGCAGCGTCACCCCTGCCGCGAGCAGGCCCGTACCCACCAGCAGCGGGGCGACGCCGGTGGCCAGCCCGAGCAGGACGCCGGTGAGCGCCAGCGCGGTGGGCAGCAGTACCCGGGAGGGCCCCGACGCCTGCGGGGACCCGACGGCGTGCGGGCTCACGTGTTGACTCACGGAGCCTCCCGCGGCCGGCGTACGGCGTCCACCGGGCGCAGGAAGCCGTAGGCGCCGTCGAGCAGAAGGTCGAGGTCGTCGACCTCCTCCGGGACGAACGCGCGGTGCAGGGACAGCGGGTGGGTACGCCGCCGGTTGGTGCCCTTGCTGACGGTGACCGCAGCGGTGTAGCCGGCCCGCGCGGCGGCGGCGCGGACGCGGCGGTCCCAGCCGCCGGTCGGGTAGGCCAGCGTGCGCACCGGCACGCGCACGAGGTCCTCCAGCACCTCGCGGGACTCCAGCAGCTCGTGCGCCAGGGCCCCGTCGTCCAGCGCCGGCAGCCAGGGGTGGGTACGGGTGTGCGAGCCGATGTCGAGCCCCTCGGCGTGGGCGTCGACGACCTGCTCCGCGGTGGCGAGCCGGTGCCGCTCGTGGACGGGCTCGGTGGTGTCCCAGTCGAAGCGCTGCGTGCCGGGGAGGTACTCCGAGCAGACGAAGAGGGTCGCGGGCATGTCCCGCTTGCGCAGCAGCGGCCAGGCGGTCTCCACCACGCTGGCGTAGCCGTCGTCGAAGGTGAGCGCCACCGCGCGGGGAGGCAGGGACCCGAGGGCGAGTCGCTCCACCGCCTCGGAGAGCGGCAGCACCCGGGCGCCCCTCTCCTCCAGCAGGTCGAGGTGCTCCTCGAAGGCGGCCTCGGAGGTCGAGAGGCCGTCGGTGTGCCGGTCGTCGATCCGGTGCCAACCGATCAGGGTCAGCGGCTCCTCGGACCGGAGCCGGCGCACGGTGCGCCTCAGCGGCCGCAGCCCGCGGGCGACCGCCCGCACCTGCGGCCTCATGACGCGTCCCGCACGACCGCCCAGGCGGCGCGCACCTGGGTCGACCGGGTCATCCACAGCACGGCGGCGTAGCTCGTCAGCACGGCCAGGGTGAGCAGCACGGTGCGCAGCACCGAGACCTCCGCGAGGCCCGTCGCGTCACCCAGGGCGGCAGCGGTGAGCAGCGCGAGGGCCGCCGCGCCGCTGCCCAGGAGCACGGGCCACAGCGAGCGCACCCACCGGAGGGGGTCGAAACCCGCGACGAGCCGCGCCGCGAGGACCACGGCCAGCAGCGCCGTCGCGGAGGTGACGAGCGTCTGTGTCCAGGCGACGGCGACCACGCCCGCGCGGACCGTCAGCAGCAGCGCCGCCGACAGGCCGGCGAGGTGCAGGAGCCGCAGCCGCATCGCGACGCCCGGCAGGCCCGAGGCGTTGAGCGCCACCTGGATGGCCTGGGTGAGACCGAGCACCCAGGAGAACAGCGCCATCGCCGCGAGGACCGACACGGCCTCGGCCCACTTCTCCCCCAGCAGCATCAGCTGCTCGGGTGCCAGGGCGGACAGCACGGCCAGGGGGGCCAGGAGCGCGGTGAGGACCGTCAGCACCACCTCCGCGGCGTGGCCCACGCTCTCGCCGCGGCGCCGGCACAGGTAGGGGAAGGCAGCCCCGGTGACGACCAGGACGATCAGCACGTAGGGCATGTAGGCGATCCGGAAGCCGAGGGAGTACTGCCCGAGGGCGACCGCGCCGAGCACCCGGGCCACCAGCAGGTAGTCGACGTTGAGCTGGAGGACCTCGAGCAGGTTGGCGCCGGCGAACGGCGCGCCGTAGGACAGCAGCCCGCGAGCGCTGGCGGCGTCCCAGCCCGGGAGCACCGGCGGGTGCACGACCCAGGCGAGCAGCAGCGTGAGGACGCCCTGGACCACCTGGCCCGCCACCAGCGACATCACGCCCATGCCCTGCGTGGCCAGCACGATCGCGACCACGGCCCCGACCAGCGCGCCGCTGGCCTCGGGGAGGACACGGCGCAGGAAGCGCAGCTCACGGCGCAGCAGCTCCTGCGTGACCGCCGCCACCGCCAGGGCCGGCAGGGTGACGACCAGCCCGCGGATCACCGCGGCGCCGCCGTCCTCGGCGCGCAGGGCGGAGGCCATGGCCGGGGCGGCGAACCACAGCAGCAGGGTCATCGCCGAGGCGCTGACCAGCCCGATGGTCACGGCGGTGCGGGCCGCCGCGGTGACGTCACCGCGCCAGTAGACCAGCGCCCCGGACGTGCCGAGGTTGCCCAGGATGGCCGACACGTTCACGACCAGGGTCCCCAGGGCCACCAGCCCGAGGGCGGAGGGGGCGAGCGTGGCGGCGAGCGTCAGCAGGACGAGGGTCTGGGCCCCCTTGACGACGATGCTGTTGGTCGCGAACCACAGCGCGCCGCGGGCCGCGCGGCCCTCGTCGGAGCCCTGTCCGTCGCCGGCGCGGGCCTGCTCCTCGTGCACCTCGAGCCGCGCCACGGCCACCCCCCATGATGTCTGTGCTGGAGCCGACGCCGTGGAGCGCCGACGCAGGGGCTTATACCCGCGATCGGTTTAGGCTCACACCTGTCGGGAACAACCTGCACCGTGACCCGGCCGACACTCGGCTGTTGACCACGACGACGGCCGAGGGGCCGGACAAGGGGGCGGACCAGTGCGTCGACTCGGACTCGCGTGCGCCGCGGTGGCGGTCGCGATCGGCTCGACCGGTTGCAGCGACCTGCGGGCCCAGCTCGAGGGCGCGGAGGTCGTCTCCCCGTCCCTCGACAGCTCCTACGCCGCCGTGCCGACGGTGCTCGAGACCACCGAGTGGTCGGTCACCGACGGCCTGGTCTCGGTGATCGTGCGCAACGACTCCGACCGGGACCTGCGCACCGCCGAGGTGACGATGACGGCGAGGGACGCCAACGGCGAGGTGCTCGGCACCTACGGGGCGTCCTCCATGGGCGGGGACAGCGCGTGCTGCACCGTGCAGGCACTCGAGCCCGGGGAGGAGTTCGGCCTGTACTTCGCGGTCGGCGAGGGCTCGGACCGCATCAACGACGTCGAGCTGACCTACTCCCGGCTCGCCTGGGCGCAGCAACCCTCCAGCAGCCCGACGCCCGACGGCGCGGCGCCGGAGCGGCCCGACGTCCGTGCCCGGGCCACCGACTTCGTCATCCAGCAGCAGCAGACCGTCGTCCGAGCCACGGTCGAGGTCGGCGACGAGGACATCCCACGCGCCCTGGTCCAGGCGGTCCTGCGCGGTCGCAGCGGCAAGCTGATCGCGGTGGTGACCGGGCGCTGGTCGTGCTTCGAGGCCGACACGACCCGACGGATCCGGATGGAGCTCTTCCAGCCGGTCCCCCTCGGCACCGGCGTGGACAGCGTGAGCATCCGCCCCCTGACCGACGCCGTCGCGCCCCGCTGCCCCTGACGCACGAGCACGGCGCCGCCCGGCCCCTGGGGGGCGGACGACGCCGTGCGTCGGGGTTCGTTCAGACGCCGCGGAACAGCCACCCCAGCGGACGCTGCTCCTGCTCGACCGTGGTGGGTCGAGCGGAGTGCTCCGGCTCCGACAGCTCGCCGGTGCGGTCGACCCCGAGGTGCTCCAGGTCCATGGAGAAGGGCTGCGCGAGGTCGTCGGCCGGGGCGTCGGTCGGGTCGGGGTCCGGTGACTGCTCGGGCGGGTCGTCAGACGCGTCGGCCTCCGGTCCCGCCGGGGTCGGGGGCGCGTCCTGGACCGCCGGGGCGGCCACGACGAGCTCGGGAGCAGAACGCGGTGGTGCCTCGGACGTGGAGGACGACCTCTGGTCGTGCGCCGCGATCCGGCGCCCGACGTCGTCGAGGTCCGTCGCGGTGCGCAGCACGTGCTCGACGGTCGACTTGGCGCCGCCGAGCAGCCCGCCCAGCTCCCCGAGCGAGCCTCGCAGCTCCTCCACGAGACCCTCGGTGCGAGCCCGCAGGGCTGCCACCTCCTCGCGCAGCTCGGCCGTGACCTCCGCCCGGGCGCGGGCCCGCTGCTGCTCGAGGTCCTCGCGGGCACCGGCGACCTCGAGGGCCGCCTCGTCGCGCAGCTCCTGGCTCTCCTGCCGCGCCTGGGTCACCAGTGCCTCGGCCCGCTCGCGGGCCTCTGCCACCAGTCGCTCGGCGGTCTCCTGCGCGCTCTCGAGCACCCGGTCGGCCTCCTCGGCCGCCTCCTGGCTCAGCCTGGTCGCCTCGGCCAGCAGCGTTCCGGCGTCGCGGCGGGCAGCGTTCTCCTGGCGGAGCCGCGCAGCCTCCAGGGCCGCCTCGCTCGGGGTCTCCGCCCCGGCCTCGTCGCGGCCATCGGTCGTACGGCCGGTGTGGCCGGTGTGGCTGGTGTCGTCGGTGTCAGGGCGCGTGCCCGTGTCGTGGTTCATAACCCCCCTCGTCGGTCTCGGGATCTCCTGCCCGGGGACGGGCCTGGTAAACCCATTCCCATGGTGAAGCACGCCGCACGCCCGGACCCCGCGCAGCTCGTCGAGGTCCGCGACCTCGGTCCGTGGCGTGCCGCGTGGGACGCGCTCGTGCTCCGGGCCCCGATCCCCACGCCGTTCCTGCGCACCTGGTGGCTCGACGCCCAGAGTGCTGTGCAGGACGGGTCGGCGCTGTTCGTGCTGGTCGTCAGCGGCGAGGAGCTCATCGGGGGTCAGGCGCTGCAGGTCGACCGGGTGCTGGGCGCACCGCGGCTCCAGATGCTCGGCCAGGGGCCGCTGGCGCCCGACCACCTCGACCTGCTCGCTGCCCCGGGCCGGGAGGCCGAGGTCGTCGGGTTGCTCACGGGCTGGTGGCGTGCACGGCGACGCACGCTGGTCGACCTCGACGGCCTGACCGCGGGCAACCGCCTGGTCACGGCCGTCGGCACCCCGGCGCTCGCGCGCGAGGCCGCCCCGCACCTGCGGACCGACGGGCTCGGCGATGGCTACCTGGCCACCCGGTCGGCGAACCTGCGCCGAGCCGTGCGTCGGGCCCGTCGGGACTTCGAGCGCGACGGCCTGGTGCTGACCCGCGCCGATCTCGGGGAGTCCGCCGACGTCGACCGTGCGCTGACCGGGTTCGCGGCGCTGCACTCCCTGCGCCCGGACCGCGCCCCGCTCCTCAGCCGGATGCCGGAGCTCACGCGCGCCGTGCACGCGGGCGTCGCCGCGGGCGAGGCACGCGTGCACGTCCTCGGGCGACCCGGTGAGGCACCGGTCGCGGTGGCGCTCGCGTGGTGGTGCGCGCGACGGCTCTCGACGTACCAGGTGGCGCGGTCGCTGGCTCGGGAGCACGCCCACGCCGGCACGCTGATGATGGTGGAGATGATCGAGCACGGGGTGGCCGACGGAGCCGTGGAGGTCGACCTGCTGCGCGGCGACGCCGACTACAAGCTCCGGCTCGCGGACGAGCAGCGTGACCTGGTGCTGGTCCGCACCGGCCGGGGCGCGCTCCCCCGTGCGGTGCTGGCAGCCCACGGCGCGCGGGGCCGGCTGGCGTCGGGTCGCCGACCGTTCACCGGCTCGTCACCCGAGGACTCCTCACCCCGCCCCTGACCCGTGCGGCCGGGGCTCCTCCGGTCCTACGTCGACGCGACGTCCGGCGTGCCACCACGCGGCCGCAGGATCTGGAGTGCAGAGGACACGGCATGCGTGTCACCCGCACTCCAGTCGCACCCAACGCGGCCGCGAGTGCGGCACAAAGCGGGTCGACCAGCGGCGAGTGCCGGCTACTTCTTGGACTTGTCGATCGAGCTGCCGGCGCCGTCGTTGGAGAGCGCGGCCACGAAGGCCTCCTGGGGGACCTCGACGCGGCCGACCATCTTCATCCGCTTCTTGCCCTCCTTCTGCTTCTCCAGCAGCTTGCGCTTGCGGCTGATGTCGCCGCCGTAGCACTTGGCCAGGACGTCCTTGCGGATGGCGCGGATGTTCTCGCGGGCGATCACGCGGGCGCCGATGGCGGCCTGGATCGGCACCTCGAACTGCTGGCGCGGGATGAGCTCCTTGAGCTTGCCGGCCATCATCACGCCGTAGGCGTAGGCGGCGTCCTTGTGCACGATCGCCGAGAACGCGTCGACCGGCTCGCCCTGCAGCAGGATGTCGACCTTGACCAGGTCGGCGGACTGGTCACCGGAGCGCTCGTAGTCCAGGGAGGCGTACCCCTTGGTGCGCGACTTCAGCTGGTCGAAGAAGTCGAAGACGATCTCGCCCATCGGCAGCGTGTAGCGCATCTCGACGCGGTCCTCGGAGAGGTAGTCCATCCCGCCGAGGGTGCCGCGCTTGGTCTGGCACAGCTCCATGATCGTGCCGATGTAGTCGCTGGGGCTGAGGATCGTGGCCTTGACGACCGGCTCACGGACCTCGTGGATCTTGCCCTCGGGGAACTCGCTGGGGTTGGTCACCTCGACCTCGGTGCCGTCCTCCATCACCACGTCGTAGACGACGTTGGGCGCGGTGGAGATCAGGTCGAGGCCGAACTCCCGCTCGAGCCGGTCGCGGGTGATCTCCATGTGCAGCAGCCCG
>Ga0208328_1000284_pt1 | contig 25662 bp, 24 predicted proteins | sample DeeseametaMP2633_FD_184170 | JGI IMG/M metagenome (GOLD analysis project Ga0208328, IMG submission 184170) | Marine microbial communities from the Deep Atlantic Ocean - MP2633 (SPAdes) | ecosystem: Environmental > Aquatic > Marine > Unclassified | place: Northeast of Antigua and Barbuda, North... | reverse complement strand
GAGCCGCAGGAGGCCCGGCGGGTTGGGGAACATCGGGCGCGGGTTCGGCTCGGCGAAGCCCTTGCCTTCGAGCAGGTCGAGGAAGACCTCGGTGTGGCGGCGGGCCATGTCGGCGGGGGTCTCACCCTCGGAGGGCCGGTAGCCGAAGTATTTCCAGCCGTCGATCACCTGCTCGGGCGAGCCGCGCGAGATGCCGAGCTGCAGCCGTCCGCCGGCGATGAGATCCGCGGCGCCCGCGTCCTCGGCCATGTAGAACGGGTTCTCGTAGCGCATGTCGATGACGCCGGTGCCGATCTCGATCTTCGAGGTCCGGGCGCCGACGGCGGCGAGCAGCGGGAAGGGCGAGCCGAGCTGGCGCGCGAAGTGGTGCACGCGGAAATAGGCCTCGTCGAGGCCCAGTTCCTCGGCGGCGACGGCCAGCTCGATGGACTGGGTCAGCACGTCGCCCGCGGTCTTGACCTGGCTGCCGTGCGTCGGAGACCAGTGCCCGAAGGACAGAAATCCGATTTTCTTCATGATGACGGCTCCTTGAAACGGAAGCGGCGGCAACGTGCCGCCCTTGTCTCCCAGATAGGAACCGCGCCCCTTCCGGGGCAAGATGCCCGGCGGTTCGCCTTGGCGCAGGGTCTGTGCATCCTTGCGCGGCGTCTGCGGCTCTGCCCGGGGCGCCGGATGGGCCGTTCAGCCCCGCATCAGGTCCGGCAGGTCCCCGGTGAGCCCCGCGGCCTCGCGGATGAAGCCGCGGCGCAGCCCCGGCACCGCGTTCACCGCCGCCATCCCCAGGTCGCGCCCGAAGCGCAGCAGCGGGTTGTCGTTCGAGAACAGCCGGTTGAAGAGATCGGTCGCGGCGGCCAGCGAGGCGGTGTCGAAGCGCCGCCACTGCTGGTAACGCTCGAGCACAACCGGCGAGGCGATGTCCTCGCCCCGCCGCTGGGCGTGCGAGATCACATGCGCCAGCGCCGCCACGTCGCGCAGCCCCGCGTTGAGACCCTGCCCGGCGATCGGGTGCATGCCGTGGGCCGCGTCGCCCACCAGCACCAGCCGCTCGCCGATGAAGCTGTTCGCCAGCGTCAGGTTCAGCGGGTAGAGGAAGCGCTGCCCGGCGAGCGAGATCTCCCCGAGGAAGTCGCCGAAGCGCGGGCGCAGCACCGCGAGATACTCGTCGTCCGGCAGCGCGTTGATGGCGCGGGCGCGGTTGTCGCGCTCGCTCCAGACGATGGAGCTGCGGTTGCCGGGCAGCGGCAGGATCGCCAGCGGCCCGGGCGGCATGAAGAACTGGTGCGCGACGCCCTCGTGGGGCGTCTCGTGGGCGATGGCGCAGACCAGCGCGGTCTGGCCGTAGCCCCAGCCGGTGCGCCGGATGCCGGCGCGGGTCGCGGTGCCGCTGCGCCGCCCGTCCGCCCCCACCAGCAGCCGCGCGGTCAGGGTGCTGCCGCTGGCCAGCGTCACGGTCACGCCCCCGGCGGTGGTCTCCTGCGCGATCACCGTCTCGCCGGCGCGCTGCGCGACCAGCGGCTCGGCCTCCATCGCCGCCAGCAGGGCGCGGCGCAGGTAGCGGTCCTCGACCATCTGGCCCATCGGGCCTTCCTCGATCTCGGCGGAATCGAAATGCAGCCCGAGAAACACCTGCGCCTCGCCGACGCGCCCGTCGGTGACCTTGATCTCGTGCATTGGCTGGGCATGGGCCTCGAGCGTGTCCCAGAGCCCCAGCCGCGCGAGCATCCGCACCGAGGCCAGCGCCAGAGCGTAGCCGCGCCCGTCGAAATCGTCGCCGCCGCGGGTGTCCGCGGGCAGGGCGTCGATCACGATGCTCTTCAGCCCGGCCTTCGCCGCCGCCAGCGCCAGGGCGGGGCCGTTCAGCCCGCCGCCCACGATAAGGATGTCGCAATCATGTTCCATGGCCGCCAATATGCGCCCCCGGACGGGATTGTCCATGCGCGCAGGTGCCGCTACGGTCGCGCCGAACAGCAGAGGATTTGGGTGATGAGCGACTGGACGGGCATGAGCGCGGCGGAGCTGGGGCGGGCAATCGGCAAGGGCGAGATCGACCCTGTGGCGCTGGCGCAGAGCTTCCTCGACAAGATCGAGGCGCACCCGCTGAAGGACCGCATCTACGCCCGCCTGACCCCCGAGCGCGCGCTGGCCGAGGCCGGGGCCGCCCGCGACCGCGCCGCCGCCGGGCAGCGCCGCTCGCCGCTCGACGGCGTGCCGGTCAGCTGGAAGGACCTCTTCGACACCGCGGGCGTGGCCACCGAGGCGGGCTCGAAGCTGCTCGCCGGGCGCACCCCGGACGAGGACGCCGAGGTGCTGAAGGTGGCGACCGCCATGGGGCTGGTGTGCCTCGGCAAGACCCACATGTCGGAACTGGCCTTCTCCGGGCTCGGGCTCAACCCGATGACCGCGACGCCGCCCTCGGTGAACGATGCGGAGGCCGTCGCGGGCGGCTCGTCCTCGGGCGCCGCCGCCTCGGTGGCCTTCGGGCTCGCGGCGGCGGGCATCGGCTCGGACACCGGCGGCTCGGTGCGCATCCCGTCGTGCTGGAACGACCTCGTCGGTCTCAAGACCACCTCGGGCCGGGTCTCGCTCAAGGGCGTGGTGCCGCTGGCCATGGGCTTCGACACCGTGGGCCCGCTCTGCCGCACCGTCGAGGACGCGGCGCTGGTCTTCGCGGCGCTCGAGGGCCGCACCGCGCCCGACCTCACCGGCGCCAGCGTCGAGGGCAGGCGCTTTGCCCGGCTGCGCACCATCGTCGAGGACGACCTGCGCGCCGAGCCCGCCGCCGGCTACGAACGGGCGCTGGCGAAGCTGGCCGAGGCCGGGGCCGAGATCGTCGATCTCGAGGTGCCCGAGGTCGCCATCCCCATGGCCGACGCGGGCATCCTCTACACCGGCGAGGCCTGGGCGCTCTGGGGCGAGGTCATCGAGGCCGACCCCGAGGCCATGTTCGCCCCGATCCGCGAGCGGTTCGAGGGCGGCCGCAGCGTCAGCGCCGCCGACTACATCCGCGCCTGGAACCGCATGATCGCCGCGCGCGAGGCCTGGGCGAAGGCCACCGCCGGCTTCGACGCGGTGCTCTGCCCGACCGCGCCGATCCTGCCGCCCAATGTCGCCAAGCTGCTCGAGGGCGGCGACTACTACGTGACCGAGAACCTGCTCGCGCTGCGCAACACCCGCGTCGGCAACGTCATGGACACCTGCACCCTGACACTGCCCACCGGCGTGCCCTCCTGTGGCATCTCGCTGATGTGCCCGCCCAACGACGAGGACCGCCTGCTGCGGCTCGGCGCGGGGGCCGAGAAGGCGCTCTCCTGACCCTTCATCCTGCCAGATAAACTCCGGGGGAGTCCGCGTCAGCGGACGGGGGCAGAGCCCCCTCCCGCAGCCCCGGGGCCGTTGGACGGGGCGAAGGAAAACACAAGGCAAAAAGCGGGCTTGCGCGTGTCGTGAGCCCCCTGCGGCATTCCCGCCACAGGCCCCGGCGGATGCACCTGCACGCTGGACGAAGCGGCGCCTCTTCCCGTATCTTCCCTTCAAAACGGGGCGTCGACGACCCCGAGAAGACAAGCAGTATCACAGGCACCAGAGGCAGAATTGCCCATGTTTCCCGAGCGGTTCTCGAACCTGCCGCCCTATGCGTTCCCGCGTCTGCGGGCACTTCTCGACGTGCATCCTGCGGGTGGGCCCACCATTCACATGACCATCGGCGAGCCCAGGCACGCCTTTCCGTCGTGGGTCGGTGACATCCTCGCGGCGAATGTCGCCGAGTTCGGCAAGTATCCCCCCAACGACGGCACGCCCGAGCTGCAGCAGGCCATCGCCGACTGGATCGCCCGCCGCTACGGCGTCAGCGTCGATCCGGCGACTCAGGTGATGCCGCTCAACGGCACGCGCGAAGGGCTCTACAATGCCGCCATGGCGCTCTGCCCCGAGACCAGGGACGGCAAGCAGCCCACGGTGCTGATCCCGAACCCGTTCTACCAGGTCTACGCGGTGGGCACGGTCTCGGTCGCGGCCGAACCGGTCTTCGTCAACGCCACCCGCGAAACCGGCCACCTGCCGGATTACGAGAGCCTGCCCGACGAGATCCTCGACCGGGCGGCGCTGGCCTATATCTGCTCGCCCGCGAACCCGCAGGGCGCGGTGGCCTCGCGCGATTACTGGGAACGGCTGATCGCGCTGGCCGAGAAGCACGATTTCCGCATCCTTGCGGACGAGTGCTATTCCGAGATCTACCGCGGCGAGGCGCCTGCCGGCGCGCTGCAGGTGGCGACCGAGATGGGCGCCGACCCCGAGCGCGTGGTGATCTTCCACTCGCTTTCCAAGCGGTCGAACCTGCCCGGGCTGCGCTCGGGCTTCGTGGCCGCCGGGCCCGAGAGCATGAAGCGCATCAGGCAGCTCCGCGCCTACGCCGGCGCCCCGCTGCCGCTGCCGATCCAGCGCGTCAGCGAGAAGGTCTGGGCCGACGAGGCGCATGTGGTCGAGAACCGCGCGCTCTACCTCGAGAAGTTCGAGCTCGCGGACCGTATCTTCGGCAACGTGCCGGGCTACGAGCCGCCGCAGGCGGGCTTCTTCCTGTGGCTGCCGGTCGAGGACGGCGAGGCGGCGGCGCTGAAGCTCTGGACCGAGACGGGTGTGCGCGTGCTGCCCGGCGCGTATCTCTCGCGCGACACGGACGCGGGCAACCCGGGCAAGGGGTATATCAGGGTGGCCCTCGTGGCCTCCCGCGACGAGACCGAACAGGGGCTCACGAGACTTCGTGACTGTCTCTATGGGCAATAAGAAAAACACGAGGCGAGCGATGGCATATCAGACACGGGGAAGAGACCCTCTCTTCGACAGCAACATGCAGGCGGCGATCGAGAAGCGCGGCAAGGAGCTGGCCGGCCTCGCACTCGTGGCCCTTGGACTGATGGCCGCGGCGATGATCGGCTCCTACACGCCGGACGATCCGTCCTGGCTGTCGGCCACCGACGCGCCGGTGCAGAACTGGATGGGCCGCATGGGCGCCTCCATCGCGGCACCGCTGTTCATGATCGTCGGCTGGGGGGCCTGGGGCCTCGCGCTCGTGCTGCTGGTGTGGGGGCTGCGCCTCGCCCTCCATCAGGGCGAAGAGCGCGCGCTGTCCCGGATCGTCTTCGCCCCGATCTGGATCGCCCTCTCCGCCGTCTACGCCGCCGGTCAGGCCGTCGGGCCGGAATGGACCCACAGCTTCGGGCTCGGCGGGCTCTTCGGTGACATGATGATGGGCTCGGTGCTGGGCATGCTGCCGCTGGGGGCCGGCCTCGGGCTCAAGCTGGTCATGGTCGTCCTTGGCATCGGCATCGTCGCCATGGGCGCTTTCGTGCTGGGCTTCACCAAACCCGAGCTGCGCGGCCTCGGCCGCTTCCTGCTGGTGGGCTCGGTGATGGTCTATGCCACCATCCTTAACCTGCTCGGCCGCGGCGCAAGCTCGTCGGTCTCGGCGGCGCAGCGCATGCAGGCGGCCCATTCCGACCGCCGTCAGCGCCGCCGCGACGAAGAGGCCGAGGCCGCCGCCTGGGCCGCCGAGCAGGAAGCCGTGCCCGCCCCCGTCGCCCCGGCCAGCCGGGTGCAGCGCGCGCCGGTTATGGCCGCCGCCCCCGCGGCGCCCGTGGTGCGCTCCGCGCCGCTGGTGGCGCCGCAGCGCGGCCACCAGCCGGCCACCTATGCCTACGACATGGAGGACGACGACGAGCCGGTGGTCGACTGGGACGAGCCGGTCCACGCGCCCGAGCCCAAGAAGCCGAGCCTGCTGTCGCGCATGCCCTCGCTCATCAAGCGCTCCGAGCCCGAGCCCGAGGACCTGCCCGAGCCCGAGCTCTACGAGGCCGAGATCCTCGACTACGACGTGGACGAGCCGCGCCAGGACCGCATTCGCGCCAAGATCGCCGACGTGATCCGCGCCCGCCGCCGCGACCCCGCCGAGGAGCCGGCGCAGCCCGCCTTCGTGCCCGACCCGACCAAACCGCTCACCAAGGGCCGTGGCCGTGGTCCCGATCCGCTGATCTACCGCCCGGCACCGCGCGCCGAGCCGCCGCTGACCGCCGCCCACGCACCCGCCGCCGGGCTGCCGCCCGAGCCGCCGCTTTCGGCGGTGCGCACCGGTGTCGCCGCGACCGCCGCCGTGGCCGCTGCCGCCGCGCCCGCTACGGCGCGCGCCATCCCGCCAGCCCCGGCCGAGGATGCCGGCACCGATTTCGCCGAGGATTTCTCCGACGGCTATTCGGACGATTTCGCCGACGACTACGCCACCGAGTACCGCGAGACCGAAGAGCCGGAGGCCCGGTCCTTCCCGCGCGTCGACCGCGGCCCGATCCCGCAGGCCGAGCCGCCGGTTCCGACGTGGCAGCCCGAGGCCGACGGAGACGACGAAGGCTATTACGGCGACGATGACGGCTACTGTGCCGGTGACGAGACCGCGGACGCAGGCGAGGCCGATGCCTACGACGCCTATGGCGATCACGGCGATTACGGCGACGACGACGATTACCACGACGAGGACAACTATATCCCGGCGCTGCCCGCCGACATGGCGCGCCCCGAGATCCCGGTGGCGCAGCCCAGGAAGGTCGTGCAGCAGCCCCAGCGCAAGCCCGTGCAGCCGTCGCGCAGGGCACAGGCCGAGGCCCAGCCGCAGCTTGGCTTCGACCCGTCCGAGGCGGTGTTCGAACTGCCGCCGCTTGGCCTGCTTGCCAGCCCCGATGCCATCGAGCGCCACCACCTGAGCGACGAGGCGCTGGAAGAGAACGCCCGCATGCTCGAGACCGTGCTCGACGACTACGGCGTCAAGGGCGAGATCGTCTCGGTCCGCCCCGGCCCGGTGGTCACCATGTACGAGCTCGAGCCCGCGCCGGGCCTCAAGGCCTCGCGGGTGATCGGCCTGGCCGACGACATCGCGCGCTCGATGTCGGCGCTGTCCGCGCGGGTCTCGACCGTGCCGGGCCGCTCGGTCATCGGCATCGAACTGCCCAACGAGAAGCGCGAGATGGTCTCGTTCCGCGAGATCCTGTCGAGCCGCGACTACGGCGACGGCAACCAGAAGCTGCCGCTGGCGCTTGGCAAGGACATCGGCGGCGACCCGGTCGTCGCGAACCTCGCCAAGATGCCCCACCTGCTGATCGCGGGGACCACGGGCTCGGGCAAGTCGGTGGCGATCAACACCATGATCCTGTCGCTGCTCTACAAGCTCACGCCCGACGACCTGCGGCTGGTGATGATCGACCCCAAGATGCTGGAACTGTCGGTCTATGACGGCATCCCGCACCTGCTGTCGCCGGTGGTGACAGACCCCAAGAAGGCCGTCGTGGCGCTCAAGTGGGTCGTGGGCGAGATGGAAGACCGTTACCGCAAGATGTCCAAGATGGGCGTGCGGAACATCGACGGCTACAACGGCCGCGTCGCAGAGGCGCTGAAGAAGGGCGAGATGTTCAAGCGCACCGTCCAGACCGGCTTCGACGACGAGACCGGCGAGCCGGTGTTCGAGACCGAGGAGTTCGAGCCCAAGAAGATGCCCTACATCGTCGTCATCGTCGACGAGATGGCCGACCTGATGATGGTTGCGGGCAAGGAGATCGAGGCCTGCATCCAGCGCCTCGCGCAGATGGCGCGGGCGAGCGGAATCCACCTGATCATGGCCACGCAGCGGCCCTCGGTCGACGTCATCACCGGCACGATCAAGGCGAACTTCCCCACCCGGATCTCGTTCCAGGTGACCTCGAAGATCGACAGCCGCACCATTCTTGGCGAGATGGGCGCCGAGCAGCTTCTGGGCATGGGCGACATGCTTTACATGGCGGGCGGCGCCAAGATCACCCGCTGCCACGGGCCGTTCTGCTCGGACGAAGAGGTCGAGGAGGTGGTGAACCACCTCAAGGCCTTCGGTCCGCCGGAATACGTCTCGGGCGTGGTGCAGGGGCCGGACGAGGAGAAGGCCGACAACATCGACGCGGTGCTGGGGCTGAACACCGGCGGCAACACCGGCGGCGAGGACGCGCTCTACGACCAGGCGGTGGCGATCGTGATCAAGGATCGCAAATGCTCGACCTCCTACATCCAGCGCAAGCTGGGCATCGGCTACAACAAGGCAGCGCGCCTCGTGGAGCAGATGGAGGACGAGGGCGTCGTGAGCCCCGCGAACCACGTCGGCAAGCGCGAGATCCTGGTGCCGGAGCAGGCCTGAGGCCCGCTCCGGGAGGGGGCGCTGCCCCCGTCCGCTGACGCGGACTCCCCCGGGATATTTAGAGCCAGAGGAAGCCACGGGCCGGTCGGTTCCGTGGCTTCTTTCCGTTTCAGGGGCAGGGGGACCGGCGGCGGAGGTCCCGGGGGGCCGGCCGCGGCGGGCAGGCGCCGAATTGCCGTTTCGCGGGGCGCGGCTTTGTCATTTGCCCGGGCGCGCCCTATCTGTCACCGGAACACGGGGGGCTGTTATCGCATGACCGCGGCTTTTGCGGCATGACTGGCCCGATCCCCCGAGCAGGACGAAGGAAGACCATATGCTCCGACTCATCACCGCCGCGCTGACGGCGCTCGTGCTGACCACCGTCTCGGCGGCGGCGCAGCAGCTCTCGCTGAACCAGATCTCGCAGTACCTGAACTCGATCCAGTCGGCGAAGAGCCCGTTCACCCAGATCAACGGGGACGGCACGATCTCGACCGGAACGATCTCGATCAAGCGCCCCGGCAAGGTGCGCTTCGAGTACAACCCGCCGGAACAGGCGCTGGTGCTGGCCTGGTCGGGGGCGGTCTACGTGTTCGACAAGAAGGTGCGCGGACAGCCGGAGACCTATCCGCTGAGCCAGACGCCGCTGTCGATCATCCTCGAGCGCAACGTGAACCTCGCGCAGCGCGGCATGGTGACCGGGCACAGCTACGACGGCACCGCGACCACGGTGACCGCGCAGGATCCGCGGCACCCGGAATACGGCTCGATCCAGATGAAATTCACCGGCAACCCGGTGGAGCTGCGTCAGTGGATCATCCGTGACGGCAACGGCAACACCACGACGGTGGTGCTGGGCGGGCTGCAGAAGGCCAACCTGCCCAACAGCCTCTTCGACGTGAACCGCGTCAACTGAAGCCGGAGACCGTGCGGCGCCTCAGCGCGCCGCGCGGCAGCCCGCCAGCTGGACCTCGTAGACGATCGCGCGGTTGCCCACCTCGTCTGCTACCCGGACCAGCCAGGCCTTGGAGTTGTGGCTGCCGCGTTTGAAGCCCGAGCGGCCCTCGTGATAGGCGAGGTACTGGTTCCGGGCGTCGCGCAGGCTGATGCCGAGACCGTCGCGGGTGCCGGCCATGTACCAGCCCATGAAATCCGTCGCGTCGCGGATATCGTCGCGGCGGGCGCGGCGCTTGCCGGTCGACTCGAGATATTCGTCCCAGGTGCCGTCCAGGGCCTGGCTGTACCCGAAGGCCGAGCTCTGCCGGCCGTTGGGAATGACGCCGAGGGAATAGCGGAACGGGGTCCGCGCATCGGACTTGAACTTGCTTTCCTGGTAGATCGTGGCCATCTGCACATGCACCGGAACGCCCCACTTGCGTTCGGCGGCCTTGAAGGCGCGGATGTAATTGGGACGCTGTGTCAGGATTGCACAGGCGTCATCGAGATTGTCAGGCGATCTGCCACTGCCACCACCGCCACATGACGCTGCCAGCAGCACGACCACCATCGCGCGAAGCCATCTGCTCATCTGCCTCTCGCTCTTCTGAGTGTTATTGGTTTTATCGTGTTTTATGGTTTTCTTGCCTGCGGTAATTGTAACGCAACGGTCGAAGGGTTGGAATCACAATCGCGATGGCCCCCTTGTTCAGCGGGTCTATGCCTGCCACGCAACACTGCCGGGAACCCAAACTGTCGGATGCGCGTTCACAGTGTGTTTCCGATAAATTCCGTCCTAAAGTTGGACATCACGCCTTAGAAATGACAAGACTTGGCCCAAGAGGTTGCCATGCATACACAGCGCGCAAAATATCACCTTGGCCAGGTCGTCCGGCATCGCAAGCACCCGTTTCGCGGGGTGGTCTTCGACGTGGATCCCGAGTTCAGCAACACCGAGGAATGGTACGAGGCGATTCCCGAGGACTCGCGTCCGGTGCGGGATCAGCCGTTCTATCACCTGCTGGCCGAGAACGATCAGAGCTTCTACGTCGCCTACGTGTCCGAGCAGAACCTCGTCGCCGATTACTCGGGCGAGCCGGTGGATCATCCGGACATCCCCGACCTCTTCGGCGCCTTCAGCGACGGCGCCTACGAGTTGCATTTCCACATGAACTGACCCGGACGGGAGGGGCGAGAGCCAGCGTCGCATGGAACCGGCCACCCTTCTCGCCCTCGTCGCAGCCTGCGTCGCCCTCGCGGCGATTCCCGGGCCCAATGTCGCGCTCATCGTCGGCAACACGCTGGCCCATGGCGCCCGCCACGGGCTGGCCACGGTCGCGGGCACCACGCTGGGCATCGCGTTTCAGGTCATGCTCGTGGCGCTGGGACTCGCGGTGCTGGTCGAGCTCTTCTCGGAGGCGTTCCAGTGGCTGCGCTGGGCCGGGGTGGTGTGGCTGACGTGGCTCGGCATCGCCGCGTGGCGCCGGGGCAGGGCGGAGTTGGCGACGCTCGCGCCGCCGCGGCGGGCGCCGGTGGCGCTTTTCGTGCAGGGCGCGCTGATGGCCTGCGTGAACCCCAAGACGCTGCTCTTCAACGCGGCCTTCCTGCCGCAGTTCGCCGATCCCGCGCGCCCGTCCTCGCTGCTGGCGGTGGCGGCGGTCTACCTGCTGACGATCGCGTCGGTCGACGTGGTCTGGGTTCTGGCGGCGGGCAAGGCGCGGGGCTGGCTGGCGCGCGCCGGCGCCCTGCGGCACCGGCTGACCGGATCGCTCTACCTGACGGCGGCGGCGGGGCTCGCCATGGCGCGGCTGCCGCGCTGAAGCGTCAGACCGCGGCGCGGACGGCGTCGACGAAGGCCGACACGGCCTCGGGCTCCAGCGACCAGTCGAACACCAGGCGGCCCATGACCGCCTCGTCGTCGGGCCCCTCGAGGCTGCCCCAGAGGTGATAGACGGCGCCCGCCTCCTGCACGGCGCGGTGCGCGGCGCGGGGCATCTCGAAGAAGATCATGTTGGCGTGGGTGTCGTTCAGCACGGTGACGCCCGCGCCCTTCAGCCCCTGCAGCGCCTGGTGGCAGCGCGCGTTGGCGCGGCTGGCGAGGTCGTGCCAGAGATTGTCGGTCAGGTAGGCGTCCATCTGCGCCGCGAGGTAGCGGTGCTTGGAGAAGAGCAGCGCTCCGCGCTTGCGGCGGTACTCGAACTCGGCGGCCTTGGCCGCGTCGAAGATCACCACCGCCTCGACGCCCATCAGCCCGTTCTTGGTGCCGCCGAAGACGCAGATGTCGACGCCGATCTTCCAGCTCATCTCGGCGGGCGTGACGCCCAGCTTGACCGCGGCGTTCGAGAACCGCGCCCCGTCGAGATGCACGGGCAGGCCGTAGTCCCTGGCCACGGCGGTCAGGGCGCGCAGCTCGTCCATCGAGTAGACGTTGCCGCGCTCGGTCACCTGCGTGATCGAGACCGGACCGCGCTTGGGGCCGTGCACACCGCGGGTCTCTTCGTTCTCGATGGCGGCGCGCAGGGCCGCGGGGCTCATGCGGTCGCCCTCGCCCACCAGCGTCAGCTTGGCGCCGCCGGTGAAGAACTCGGGCGCGTTGCACTCGTCCTCGTGGATGTGGGCCACGGGCGAGCAGAAGACGGTGGCGTAGGGCGGGCAGAGGCAGGCCAGCGACAGCACGTTGGCGGCGGTGCCCGTCGGCACGAGGTAGACGGCGGCCTCGGGGGCCTCGAAGAGTGCGCGGATCTTGTCGGTGACCTGCTGCGACAGCGCATCGCCGCCGTAGCCCATGGCATAGCCCTCGTTGGCGCGGGTCAGCGATTCGAGCACCTGCGACGGCACGGGGCCGGAGTTGTCGGAGGCAAAGAACATCAGACGGGCTCCTCGATGATGTGGTCTTCCCAGTCGTCCTCGTCGATCTCGAACTCGGGCACGGTGCGCCCGCGCATCGACACGCCGGCCGCGTGCACCGTCTCGGGGTCGCCCGAGATCAGCGGGTGCCAGTCGAACAGCGGCTCGCCCGCCCAGAGCAGGCGGTAGGCGCAGGTCTGCGGCATCCAGTAGGCGTGTTCGTCGATGTTCGAGGGCTTCAGGACGATGCATTCCGGCACGAACTGGTGCCGGATCGGGTATTGCGCGCAGCGGCAGCTCTCGTCGTCGAAGAGGCGGCAGGCGACACAGGTCAGCGCGACCTCGCCCGAGTCCTCGTCCTCGAGCTTGTTGAGGCAGCACTTGCCGCAGCCGTCGCAGAGCGCCTCCCACTCCTTGTCCGAAAGCTTGGCGAGGGGCTTCTTCTCCCAGAAGCGGGGCTCCAGCCCCTTGCGGTCGATGGGGTCGCTCATAGTGCCTCGAGAATCTCGCGGGCCCGGGCGCAATCCGCGTCCATCTGGGTGATCAGCGCGTCGAGCCCGTCGAACTTCTGCTCGGGGCGGAGGTATTCGACGAGGCCCACGGACAGCGTGGCGCCGTAGAGATCGCCCTTGAAGTCGAAGATGAAGGTCTCGAGGTTGGGCGTGTTCTCACCGAACATCGGCCGCACCCCGAGCGAGGCCGCGCCGTGGTAGTTGCCCTTGTGCTCGCCGGTGATGACCTCGACCACGACCGCGTAGACGCCCAGCTTGGGCGGGTGCAGCCCTTCGATGGACATGTTGGCGGTGGGGTAGCCCAGCTCGCGGCCGCGCTGCTCGCCGCCGACCACGACGCCCTCGATGCGGTGCCAGTGGCCGAGCTGCGCCGCCGCCTCGCGCGGGTCGCCGTCGGTCAGGGCCTTGCGGATCGCGGTGGAGCTCACCTGCCCGCCGCCATGTTCGAGGATCTCGGCCACGGTCACGCCGAAGCCCATCTCGGCACCGAAGCGCCTGAGGTCGTCCACGTCCCCGGCACGGTTCTTGCCGAAGCAGAAATCGGCGCCGACAACCACGTGCCTGAGCCCGAGGCCTTCGGAAATCACCCGGCGGGCGAATTCCTCGGGGGTGAGGGCGGCAAGGGCGCTGTTGAAGTTCAGCTCGTAGAGCCGCTCGACGCCCAGCTTCTCGAGTCGCGAGGTGCGCGCTTCGGGCGACATCAGCCGGAAGGGCGGGGAGTCGGGGGCGAAATACTCGCGCGGGTGGGGCTCGAAGGTGAGCACGCCGCAGGGCGCGCCGCCGCCGGCCTCGCGCGCCATGCGGATCACCGCCTGATGGCCGAGGTGGACGCCATCGAAGTTCCCGATGGCGACGCTGGCGCCCCGGTCCTGGGGCTCGACGTATTGATAATCCCGGATGATCCGCATGGGCGAAGGCCTAGCTCTCCGTGTGGTCGGGCGCAAGGTGGGGCGAGACATTGCACGCCCCGTCGCGACCCCGGTGCCGGTGTTTCGGTCACACCGCGGCGCGAGGCGCGGGGAAGAGCGCTGCCGCCCCGGCCGCTGCCTCAGCCGTAGTCGCGTTCCCCGAAGATCGCCGAGCCCACGCGCACATGGGTCGCGCCAAGCGCGATGGCCTCCTCGAAATCCGAGCTCATGCCCATCGACAGCCCCGTCAGCCCGTTGCGCTCGGCGATCTTGGCGAGCAGCGCGAAATGTAGCGAGGGTGTCTCCTCGGCAGGGGGGATGCACATCAGCCCCTTCACCGGCAGGTCGAGCGCCCGGACCTCGGCGATGAAGGCATCGGCCTCGTCGGGCAGGACGCCGGCCTTCTGCGGCTCTTCTCCAGTATTCACCTGCAGGAACAGGTCGGGGCACTGGCCCATCTCCTGCGCCAGCCGCGCGATGGTGGTCGCGAGCTTGGGACGGTCGACCGAGTGGATGGCCGAGAACAGCTCCATCGCCTGCCGCGCCTTGTTGGTCTGCAGCGGGCCGATGAGATGCACCGAGACGCCCTCGAAGCGGCTCATGAACTCGGGCCACTTGCCGCGGGCCTCCTGCACCTTGTTCTCGCCGAAGAGCCGGTGGCCCTGCTCGAGGACCGCCTGGACCCGCTCGAGCGGCTGGACCTTGCTCACCGCGATGAGCTCAACCGAGCCCGGGGCGCGGCCGGCATCGGCCTCGGCTTTTGCAATGCGGTCTCGGATGTCGCTCAGTCCCATGGCTCGTCTCCCCAGGCTTCGATGAAGGGTTGCAGCTCGCGCTCGTAGCGCGTCCAGGCGCGGGCGGAGCTGCGGTAGATCGGTTGGCGCACCTGGCTGACGCTCAGCGTCTTCACGGCGTCGCGGCTCTTGTAGAAATCGAGGCAGGCGTCCTGCCAGTCAAGACCGGCAGCGGCGACCAGCGCCCGCGACTGCGGCTCGGGATCGGCGACCAGCTCCTCGTAGCGGATCTCGTGCACGACGCCGGGCAGGCGTTCCTTCCAGAACGCGACGTTGCGCCGGAAGCGCTGGATGGTGCCCGCGATGTCGGCGAGGTCGTTGGCATAGCGATGGGTGCCGGTGGCGAAGAAGTTGCGGAAGATCGACACGGCGATGTCGCGCGGCTCGCGCTGGACCACGATGATCCGCGCGCCGGGCAGCGTGTGGTGCAGCAGCCCCACTAGCAGGTGCGACAGGATCGACTTGTCGGTGATCACCGGCGTCTGGCCGGGAATGTCGCGGCGCACGAGCCGGGTGTAACGCCCGGCGAAGGCGCGGAGCCGCTCCGGCGGTTCCCTGTGGAGCGGGCGCATGGCCTCGCCCGCGCCGAACTGACCATAGGCCAGCCGAAGCGCGATGCCGAGCTCGCCCCCCGCGGCGACCTCGCTGTGGGCGGCAAGGATGCGCTCGACCAGCGTGGTGCCCGAGCGCGGCATGCCGGTCACGAAGATCGGGCGCGGGCCGCCGGCGGGGGCGCCTTCGAGCGGTGGCAGGCCGATGAGCCCTTCCTGCGCGGCACGGACGCCCGCGAACTCGCGCTCCTGCGCCTCGGCGTCGAAGGGCGCGCCCTTGCGCTGCAGGGCGTTGGCGCGGGCGAAGCAGGCAAAGGCGCGCTCGGGTTTGCCGGTCTCTTCCAGCGCCTTGCCGAGCGCGTAGCCAAGGTGGATGCGCGGCGCGTCGGGCAGGTCCTTGCGCGCCCAGAGCTTCTCCATCGCGGGCAGCAGCGGGTCGGTCGCGTCGATCTTCTTGGCGGCAAGGAAGATGCGGTAAAGCTGCGCCTCGGCCGGGTGCTTCTTGAGCAGGCGGCGGAAGATCTTCTCGGATTCGTCGAAGCGCCCGAGCAGCTGCAGGTAATGCGCCTTGTCGGCCTCGCTGCCGAGTGGGTCGCTGCCCCCGGCGATCAGGCGGTCATAGGCGGCCAGCGCGTCGTCGCTGGCGCCCAGGTGGCGGAAGCGCTCGGCGGCGTGGCGGGTCAGTTGCGGATGCGCGGGCGCCAGCGCCACGGCCTTGCGCAGCTGGGCGAGACAGGCCTCGCGGTCGCCCTCCTCGAAGGCGATGCGGGAGAGCTCGTAGGGGAACTCCGCCTGCTTGGGCGCGGCCAGTGCGAGTTGGGTAAAGGCGGCGCGGGCCTGCGCGAGGCGGCCGTGGGCCATGTGGCTCTTGGCGTCCTGCAGGAGCCGGGTCGTCATCTGTTTCGACAGGGGCAGCATGGGCGAGGGGGCCTCGGTGACTTGCGGAATCGCGGGGTGGCGGCGACCGGGCCGGGGCACGGCGCTGGAACGAGACCTACGCCATCATGCGCGGGACTGGAACTCTCCGGCGACAGATTCGAGGATCCCGAGCGCCTCGGCCTCGCGGCCGTCCGGCACGAAGAGGTGATCGTGGTAGAAACCCGACACCGAGTTCACACTGATGCCCGCCGCGGCCAGCCGCGTGGCGATATGGGCGACGAAGCCGACCGCCTCGAGCGAGGAATGGACGGCGAGGGTGATCATCCGGCAGGGAAAGCCGTGGTCGAGCCCGTGCGCCTCGGCCTCGTCGCGGGGCAGGATCAGTGTCACGCCCTCGGCCTCGTGAAACGTCATGCGCGGGGCAAGGCCTGCGGGCAGGGGGCCGGGCGGGACGGTGGCAAAGACGAAGAGCTCGTCCGCCAACTGGGCCGAAAGGCTCTGAAGCAGCACGTCGAGGCGTCTTTCGCCGCTCATCGGAAGGCGTCCTTCTGGCCCGGGACCGTGGCAGTTGACCGTCGCGGTTGGGCGGGGACCGCGATGGGCCATCCCCGAAAAAGAAAAGAGCGGGCCAAAGCCCGCTCTTCCCTGAACCAATCTCCGGAGAGATCAGAAGTTCATGCGCAGGCCGAGCGACCAGGTGTCGTAGTTGTCGTCGACGCCGCCGATGTCGAAGTCGGAGTAGCCGTAGCCGAGACGGGCTTCGAGGCCGCCGCCGAGGTCGTAGCTGGCTGCGAGGCCAAAGCCCGAGGTCTCGCCGGAGTCACCAGCGTCGTACTCGCCGTAGTTCAGGCCCACTGCGATTGCGTTCATCTCGTAGCCGAAGCCGATGCCCCAGTGCTCGATGTCGTCGGCGAAGAACTCTTCTTCGACGTTCGCTTTGGTGTAGGTCAGGCCAGCCGAGAAGCCGCCACCGAAGCCAGCGGTTGCTGCGACGGTGGTGATGTCAGCTGCGTCTTCCAGGGTCTGGTAGCCGAGGCCGACGGTCAGGTCGACGGTCGAGACAGCGCCGCTCCAGGACACACCGAGGCCCCAGATGGTGTTGCCGAAGTCATCAACGTCTGCGCCGTTGGCAACTTGCTCGCCGGACAGCGAGAAGGTGAAGCCCTGGTAGGCGTAGTCGAAGCGAGCGATCTGGCCGTCGCCGAAGCCGTCCAGCGAGAGGCCGACGCCGCCGGTGTCGAAGTCGAAACCGTCGGAGTGGTTGAAGCCGAGGTGGATGGTTTCGTCGTCTGCCAGCGAGCCGCCTGCGAGCGCCAGTTCCGGCACGCGTGCGTCGAGAGCGCCGTCGGTGTCACCCATGGTCAGGGTGGCGCCGCCGTACGAGATGAACATGTTCTCGCCGCCCTGGTAGCCCGGACGCTCGAAGCCACCGGGGGTGCCGTAGTCAGCTGCTTCGTCGAGGTCGATGGTTGCACCGAAGGTCAGGCCGTTGTCGGCTTCACCGGTCATGGTGAAGGTAACGTCGAGGTCGGTGAAGAACTGGGTGTCGTCGTTCTCTTCACGGTTCGCGAGGTCGTAGCCCGCGTTGAAGATGCCCATTTCGGCTTGGCCGGACAGGGTGACTTCTGCCGAGGCGATGCCTGCGGTTGCAACCAGCGCGGTGGTAGCAAACAGAATCTTTTTCATTGTTTCCCTCATGTGTTCGTAAGGCGCGTACCAATCCGGGTAGCCCGGCCTTGATGGAGGTTCTATGCGCTTTCAGGGCTCGGCATTGCAACTGATCGCTGAGCACCGGGCCGAACAAGGCGGGCAGAGTTGCCCAATTGCCACAACGCTTCCCGGGGCCCCGGGCCTGTATCCGCCAAGGGGTTAGGGGCATTCGGGATTGACGTCTTGTCGCGCGCCGACGTGACCGGTATGGAGTGTCAGACAAGACCGACGGGCAGGAGCTTGAGCTGATGAACAAGGTGCAAATGGCGACCGGAGTGGTGCTGACCGGCGGTGCGCTGATGCTGTCCGGATGTGCAAGCTGGTTCGACCGTCAGGGCGCTGACACGCGCAACGTGCCTCCCGGCAACGCCGCGACCTCGCAGGCGATCATCGAGCAGGAGATCTACGGAGCCGAGGGCAAACCGGATTCGACGATCTGGGACATCTTCGGCAGCCGTCCCGATCCCTCCGAGATCGGCGCGGTGAACAAGTACATCTGGAATGCCTCGCTCGAGGTGCTGGATTTCCTGCCGGTGGATTCCGTGGATCCCTTCACCGGGGTCATCACCACCGGCTACGGCACGCCGCCAGGTGGCGGCCGTGCCTACCGCGCGACGATTCTCGTGACCGATCCGGCGCTCGACGCCCGGTCGCTGAACCTCGCGCTGATGACCAGCTCCGGCCCGGTCGACGCGACCACGGTGCGCGCCATCGAGGATGCGATCCTCACCCGCGCCCGCCAGCTGCGCGCGCGCGATTCCAAGCTGTAAGGCCCGGACGGTGCCGGGCCTCCGTGGCCCGGGTCAGTCCTTTTTGCCGACATTCTCCCGGAAGGCCGTCTCGAAGGCGGCCTTTTTCGCGTCGTCCGCCGGCGCCTGGTGCTCGGCCTTCCACGCGTCGTAGGGCATGCCGTAGTAGATCTCGCGCGCTTCGTCCTTGCCGATCTCGACGCCGCGCTCGGCGGCGGCTTCCTGGAACCAGCGGGCCAGGCAGTTGCGGCAGAAGCCGGCGAGATTCATCAGGTCGATGTTCTGCACGTCCCTGCGGTCTTCCATCAGGTGCTGGCGCAGCCGGCGGAAGGCGGCTGCCTCGATCTCGATACGGGTCTGGTCGTCCATGGTGTCCTCCGTCATTCCGGCACCTCGTCCAGCGCCGCCTCGAGCAGCGGCGCGAGCCGGGCGCCCCAGTGCATCTGGGCCTGTTCGCTCTCGATCAGGTCGTTGCGCAGTTCGATGAGCGTGTTCACCCGCCCGTGCTTCAGGGCGTGGCGGTCGATCGAGTCGCCGGGCAGGTGCCCGGGGTAGGGCTCGTTGCGGCCCACGGTCAGGTCGGGCTCGGCCTCGAGCCGGGCGATCAGCGGGTCCGAGAGCCGCGCGTCCCACGCGTGCAGGATGCCCACGTGCCACGGCCGGGTCGGACGCCCGCGCAGCTGGCGGGTAAAGGAGTGCACGGCGACGATGGCCACGTCCTCGCCGCGCGAGGCGGCGAGCGTCTCGAGCGCGCGGTGGTAGGGGCGGTGATAGGCGTCGAGCCTGCGGCCGCGTTCCTCGGCGCAGGCGTGGCGGTTTCCGGGGATCACCGAGCCGTCGTAGAGGCGCATCAGCAGCGTCGGGTCGTCCTCGCCGCGGTTGGGATCGATCACCAGCCGCGAGAAGTCCGCCCAGATCAGCGGCGAGTCGAGCGACGCCGCCAGGGCGCGCGCCAGACCGAGAGCGCCTACATCATAGGCAATGTGCCTGCGCATGTCCTCGGCAGGCAGGCCAAGGGTTCCCCCGAGATCGGGCGGCACGGTATTGCTCGCATGATCGCAGGTGACAAGGAAACGGCCGCCGCGATCGGCGCCCTCGATGTGATATGGCGTGTAGGTCATGATTTTGTGTTGTTCCGTCATGCACACTTAGAGCAGTTGCGTGGCGAATGGAATTGGGCAATACCGGCAACCGGGCGTTAGCGGTAACTGAATACATATCATGTCAGATGACGTGCGGCGCCAGGACGAAGCCGGAGCAGGGAGACGGACAATGAGACGTTTGCGCAAAGTCAAGATCGTGGCCACGCTGGGACCCTCCAGCAACACCTACGAGATGATCCGCACGCTGCACGAGGCGGGCGCCGATGTCTTCCGTCTCAACATGAGCCACGGCAGCCACGAGGACATCACCAAGCTGCACCGCGCGATCCGGCAGGTCGAGAAGGACCTCGACAGCCCCATCGCCATCCTCGCCGACCTGCAGGGGCCGAAGCTCCGCGTCGGCGAGTTCGAGAACGGCGAGGAAGAGCTGGAATGGGGCGAGACCTTCCGCCTCGACCTCGACAAGGCGCCGGGCACCAAGCGGCGGGTCTGCCTGCCGCACCCCGAGATCTTCCAGGCCATCGGCGTGGGTGCGCATCTTCTGGTGAACGACGGCAAGATCCGTCTCCGGGTCGAGGAATGCGGCAAGGATTTCGCGAACTGCGTCATCGAGGCGGGCGGGACGATCTCGAACCGCAAGGGCGTGAACGTGCCCGACGTGGTGCTGCCGCTGGCGGCGCTGTCCGAGAAGGACCGCAAGGATCTCGAGTTCGCCGCCGCGCTCGGCGTCGACTGGCTGGCGCTGAGCTTCGTGCAGCGCCCCGAGGACGTGATCGAGGCCCGCAAGCTGGCCGACGGCCGCGCCGCGATCCTGTCGAAGATCGAGAAGCCCGCCGCGGTGAAGTCCTTCGAGAAGATCCTCGAGGTCTCGGACGGCATCATGGTCGCCCGCGGTGACCTCGGCGTCGAGCTGCCGGTGCAGAACGTGCCGCCGATCCAGAAACGCCTGATCCGCATGTGCCGCAAGGCGGGCAAGCCGGTGATCGTCGCGACCCAGATGCTCGAGTCGATGATCGAGAGCCCGATGCCCACCCGGGCCGAGGTCTCGGACGTGGCGACCGCCATCTACGAGGGCGCCGACGCGGTGATGCTCTCGGCGGAATCCGCGGCCGGCCAGTACCCGGTCGAGGCGGTGACCACGATGAACAACGTGGCCGTGGGCGTCGAGAGTGACCCGACCTACACCGAGGTCATCGAGGCCAGCCGCAACATCGACCGTGCAAGTGTCGCCGACGGCATCGTTGCCGCCGCGCGCGAGATTGCCGAGACCGCCAACATCAAGGTGATCTGCTGCTTCACCTCCTCGGGCACCACGGTGGCCAAGGTGGCGCGCGAGCGTCCGCGGGTTCCGATCATCGCCATGACCTCGCTGCGCGGCACCGCGCGCCGCCTGTCGCTGACCTGGGGCGTGAACTGCGTGATGACCGGCGAGCTCGAGCGCTTCAAGCAGGCGGTGGTCAACGCCGCCCGCGCCGCGCGGGCGCAGGGCTATGCCGGCTCCGAAGACCAGATCGTGGTGACCGCGGGCGTGCCCTTCAACATGCCCGGCACCACCAACATCCTGCGCGTCGCGCCCTGCGACGAGCGCCTGATCTACTCCACCGACCCGGAGTGATCCCCGATCCTGCGGCCCCCCGTTCCGGCGGGGGGCTCGCAACGCCCCTGGGGCGCTTGCAGACGGCGCCGTCCCTTCGCGTCTGACGGGCCGCCTGCGTTCCCACTTTACCCTCACATGACAGCGATGCCGCGGCGATCACGAGCGCTCACGCCCGCGTGACCGGCCGGAACGGTGTGCGCCCCCCGCCCATTGGATCAGAATCGCCACTTCACCCAAGGGCTCTTCCAGATGTTTCTCAGAACTGCAGCCATCGCCGGGATGCTCATCCCCGCGCTAGCCAACGCGCAGACCCCTCAGCGCACGCTACTCACCGGGGCCGAAGTGATCACCATGGAGGGCGGCTGGACCAACCCCGTGCGTCTCGACATCCTCATCAAGGGGGACCGCATCGCCGCCATCGCGCCCGAGCTCGAGGCCGAGGGGGCCGAGGTCATCGACCTCAGCGGCCTGCTCATCACCCCGGGGCTGGTGGACGGGCACTCGCACATGTGGATTGCCATCGCCCGCGGACTCTCTGACGACAGCGCCGAAACCATGGACGCGCTCGCCGAGGTCTGGACGCCCGAAGCCTCGGCCCTTTCGGTCGAGCTGGCCGCGGCGCTCGCGGTCAACTCGGGCATCACCTGGGTCAACAACTGGGCCGACAACGTGGTCTCGCCCGAGCACGCCGATGCCGAGGTCGGGGCGATGCGCGACTCGGGCCTTGGCGGGCGCTTCAACTACGGCTACCCGCACGCCGGCTCGCATGACAAGCCGATGGACCTCGACGACCTGCGCGACACGGTGTCGACCTGGGAGCACGGACCCGTCGGCCTTGGCGTGGCTTTGCGCGGGCCCGACAGCTCGACGCCCGAGGTGCTGCAGAAAGAGCTCTCCGAGGCGCGCGGGTACGGCCTGCCGGTCTCCTTCCACATGGGCGGCTCGCAGGGCGCGGCGGAGCTGCACAACGTTCAGGCGATGTCCGAGCAGGGAATGCTGGGCGCGGACGTGCAGGTGGTGCACATGACATCGGCCCCGGCAGAGGACCTCGCGCGGTTGGCCGAGGCCGGCAGCCCGCTCATCGTCGCGCCGACGACCGAGGCTGCGATGGACTTCGGTGCGCCGGACATCGGCGCCATGCGCGAGGCCGGGCTCAACATGGGCGTGGGGGTCGGCACCTCCGGGCCCGAGGGCGCGGCCGACATGTTCACCGTCATGCGCCTTGTCGCCGAGGCGGCGGACGAGACCATGGGCGAAGAGACGATCAACGGTGCCACCGTCTTCGACTGGGCGACCCGTGCGGGCGCGCTCGCCGTTCAGGCGCCCGATGGGGTGGGCACGCTGGTCAAGGGCGGGCCCGCGGACCTCATCGCGATCTCCACCGAGGGGCTGGACGACACCGGCAAGCTCCCCCCGGACATCGAACTCACCCGCAAGGCCGGGCCGGACAACGTGCGCTTCGTGATGATCGGCGGCGAGATCCACAAGGCCGACGGCGCGCTCACCAAGGTCGATCTCGAGGCCTTGACGAACGAGGCCGCGGAGATGATGAACGAGCTGCAGGAGAAGCTGGGCGGCTGATCCCGCCATGGTTGTCGGGCGGGGCGCCCGTGCCCCGGAGCCCCTTGCATCGGAAGGCGTCGCGGCCTATAGGGGCGCCTCCTACCGCGTGGCCGGCTCACAGTGGCATGCCGAGTCGCGCGTTCACCGCAAGACGTCAAGGAGACGGAAATGCCCAAGATGAAGACGAAGTCGAGCGCCAAGAAGCGCTTCAAGGTGACCGCGACCGGCAAGGTCGTTGCAGGTCAGGCTGGCAAGCGCCACGGCATGATCAAGCGCACCACGAAGTTCATCCGCGATGCTCGCGGCACCACCACGCTGTCGGCCCCCGACGCGAAAATCGTCAAGGGCTACATGCCCTACGACCGCTGATAGGAGGCTAGACACATGGCACGAGTCAAAGGTGGTACCGTCACCCACGCCCGTCACAAGAAGGTTCTGGATCAGGCGAAAGGCTACTACGGCCGTCGCAAGAACACCTTCAAGGTTGCAGCACAGGCCGTCGACAAGGCGAACCAGTACGCGACCCGCGACCGCAAGAACCGCAAGCGCAACTTCCGCGCCCTGTGGATCCAGCGGATCAACGCTGCCGTGCGCGCACACGACGAAGCGCTGACCTACTCGAAGTTCATCAACGGCCTGACCAAGGCCGGGATCGAAGTGGACCGCAAGGTCCTCGCCGATCTGGCCGTGCACGAGCCCGAAGCATTCGGTGCCATCGTCGAGCAGGCCAAGGGCGCGCTGGCCGCGTAAGCGCCGCACCCCTGCAGAACTTGAAACCGCGTCCGGGCTGTCCCGGGCGCGGTTTTTTCTTGTCCGGGGGCCCGCGCCGCGGCCTCAGGCCGGACGCTCGGCGCTGATCGGGTGGCGTGCGCCCCAGATGCGCGGGGCGTCCTCGGACAGGCGCCGCCGCTCGAGGTGAGAAAGCCGCCGCCGGGCCTCGGCGGTGTCGCCACCGCAGGCCCGTAGCGCCTTGCTCCAAACCCGCAGCGCGGAGCCCGCCGACCAGGGCAGGGCGGCCTCGGTGAGCCAGAGGCGCAGCTCGGGCGGCAGCTGGTCATAAGCTGCCATCGGGTCGCCCGCGCGCCTGCGGCGGCGGAGCGAGCTGCGGGCATTGCTCCGCTCCGGGCCCGGCCTCGCCATGCTCAGGCCGCCTGCGGCGCGCGGCGCCAGGCGGGGAAGGGGTCGGGCAGGTCCTGCCATTGCTGCGGCTCGAAGCGCTCGGCATCGCCCACCAGCGCCGCGTCCAGCGCGGTGGTGATCGCCGCCCTGTCCATGCCCGCACCGATGAAGACCAGCTCCTGCCGGCGGTCGCCGAAGGGCTCCAGCCAGTGCTGCCGCAGGTAGTCGAGCGCCTGCGGATGGTCGGGCCAGCGCTCTGACGGGACGGTCGCCCACCACATGCCCATGGGACGGATGGTGCTCAACGCCCCGGCCAGCGAAAACTCGGCCAGCCAGTCCGGGCGGGTCGCCACCCAGAAGTGTCCCTTGGCCCGGATCACGCCCGGCAGCGGCCCGTTCAGCACGTCGTGCACGCGCTGCGGATGGAACGGCTGCCGCGCCCGGTAGACAAAGGACGTGACGCCGTATTCCTCGGTCTCGGGCACGTGGTCCTCGAACCCGTAGAGCTCCTTGGCCCACATCGGGTGCAGGTGCGCCTTCTCGAAATCGAAGAGCCGCGTGTCGAAGATACGCTCCTGCGGGACGTGGCCGTAGTCGGTCTCGAGGATCACCGCGTCCGGGTTCAGCGCGGTGACGATGAGCCGTGCCGCGTCGCGCCTGTCTTCGCCCGCGTCGCTGACCTTGTTCAGCACCACCACGTCGGCGAACTCGATCTGGTCGACCAGCAGGTCCACCAGCGTGCGGTCGTCGCCCTCGCCGAGGCTCTCGCCCCGGTCACGGATGAAGTCGTGGCTCGCGTAGTCCTTCAGCAGGTTCACCGTGTCGACGACGGTCACCATGGTGTCCAGCCGCGCCACGTCCGCGAGGCTCTGGCCGCGCTCGTCGCGGAAATCGAAGGTGGCGGCGACGGGCAGGGGCTCGGCGATGCCGGTGCTTTCGATCAGCAGGTAGTCGAAGCGCCGTTCCTCGGCGAGGCGGCGGACCTCCTGCAGCAGGTCGTCCCGCAGCGTGCAGCAGATGCAGCCGTTCGACATCTCGACAAGCTTTTCCTCGGTATGGCTGAGATCGGCGCCGCCGTCGCGGACGAGGTCGGCGTCGATGTTCACCTCGGACATGTCGTTGACGATCACCGCGACCCGCCGTCCGTCGCGGTTGTTCAGCACGTCATTGAGAAGCGTGGTCTTTCCGGCGCCGAGGAAGCCCGACAGGACGGTGACGGGCAGGCGCGAATCCGTGGCTGGCATGGGGGACTCCGTGAAAAAGAGATGTGAAATGATATAACATTACTAATCATGAGGCCGACGATCGCGCAAGCTGGTTTCGACCGGCCCGCAGACCGCGCAGCATGTTGCCGAGCTGAGTGCGCTGACGAACGATCAGATCACGGGCACGGTGCAGGAACAGCACACCCTGCTGCTCTTCCGATTTGATCGCGACGAACCGCATCGTGGGGCGTGTCACGGCTTCGCAGATGGCTTCGGCATCAGCCGCATCGGACTTGCCGCGTTTGACATAAGGCTTCACGTAATTCGCCGGGATCAAACGAACATCGTGGCCAAGGGCAGAAAGTTGCCGCGCCCAGTAGTGACTGGACCCACATGCCTCCATGCCGACAAGACACGCAGGCAGGTCCTTGAAGAAAGCCAGAAGCTGCGCGCGCCTGATCGTCCGATTAAAACGATCTCTCCGGTCTCGGTAATCCCATGGACCTGGAAAACGTTCTTGGCCAGATCTACGCCGACTGTTGTAACCTGCATTGGATGGCTCCTCTCATGCCGTCATCCCGCCCCGCAAGAATGCGAAGCCCCGGAAGACCATCACCGCCGGAGCGCTCGCCATTGTCCTCGGACCAATGGCGGACAAAGGCTCGCCGCTGAACGAGGCCCTGCGCGCGGCGAAATACCTGGGCCGCGCGCTCTGGCGCCCCCTCTCGGCAGCATCCTCCGGATGCGCCTGCCGGGCAGTGGATGGAGCGGATACCACCGGCGGAGCCGCGTCGAGACGAAACCTCCCGGGATCATGCTGCGCATGACCCTGCCGGCCAGTGGATGCATTGTGTGAAGCTTCTGGGGCAGCGCCTTATGGCCCGGGACTTCGACCGCCAGGTTGCGGAGCTCCAGGTCCGTATCGCCGTGCTCAACGGCTATACCGCGCTTGGCATACCCGTCACGGAAACCGTGGGATAATTCCGTCCGGGGAAAGGGGAACCTCGGCCATC
>Ga0208328_1000283_pt1 | contig 25698 bp, 23 predicted proteins | sample DeeseametaMP2633_FD_184170 | JGI IMG/M metagenome (GOLD analysis project Ga0208328, IMG submission 184170) | Marine microbial communities from the Deep Atlantic Ocean - MP2633 (SPAdes) | ecosystem: Environmental > Aquatic > Marine > Unclassified | place: Northeast of Antigua and Barbuda, North... | reverse complement strand
CCCGCCGGGGGCCGAGGCCAGCGCGTAGAGCACACGGAAGTGGCGCATCGCCATGATCAGCAGCGTGACCGGCGTCACCCCCTGCCCGGCGAGCCGCTGCACCAGCGGCCCGATCTCGGCGCTGCGGCCCTCTGCCACCACGTGAAGGATGTCGTCGAGCTCGGCCTCGATCGAGGCGGGCGCGCAGGCGGCGACCTCCTCGGGCGCGAGCGGCGTGGGATCGTCGAGCTTGTAGAGCGCGACCTTCTCGAGCACCTGCCGGAAATCGCCCGGGTCCAGCGCCCGGCCCAGCCCCTCGAGCGCCTCGAAGGCGGCGCGGTCGACCTGCTCGAGCCCCGCGGCGCGCAGCGCGGCCTCGATCTCGTCGCGGCCGGGCGGGTCCGAGTAGATGCCGATGGCAAGCGCGTTGTGGTGGCTCTCGAAGAGCTTGCGGAGCTTCGACTTGGCGGCAAGCTGGCCCGCGGTCACGATGATCTGCGCATCGCCGTCACGCCAGTCGCCCAGCGCCGTGCCGATCACGTCCGAGAGCCCGTCGCCCGCATCCTCGACGAAGGCGACGCGGGGACCGGGGAAGAAGCCCTGCGCCTTGATCGCGTCCAGCAGCATCGCCGGATCGCGGCGCAGCTCCAAGGCCTGGATCCGGGTCAGCCGCATCTCGGCCTCGCCCTCGGGGCCGACCAGCGCGGCGATGACCTCCTGCCGGCGGTGCGCGACGCGCATCGCGTCCTCGCCGTAGAGCAGGACGCCCGCGCGCGACGCATCCGGTTTGCGGAAGAAGGCCTGTGCGTCGCGACCGGTGAGCTTCATCGCGCGCGCTTCATTCCGGCAGCGTGTCCGCTTCGAGCAGCAGCCGGTCGATGACCTGATCCGCGAGGATCACCATGAGCCGCCGGTACGCATCGCGCTCGGAGGTCTGGGTGGCCACGGTCGAGCCGGTGGCGGAATAGGAGGTGAAGGAGCTGGTGCGGCCCGAGACCAGAACCTCGTCCACGCCCACCGGGCTCAGCGTGTAGGTCGCCCAGCCGGTCAGGCGGTAGCGCGTGGTCTGGCCGTCGGCGAGCGAGCCCAGCCCCTTGGAAGTCACCGCGGTGCTGACCTTGAGATGGTACGGGCCGATGCCGCGTCCGAGCCGCTCCTCGAAGCGCTGGTTGAAGTCATAGCTGTCGCGGTCGGTGGGCTCGTCGAGCGCCACCGCGTTCATCAGCTTCGTGCCGCCGCCCTGCGGCCCGTAGACGGGCGTGAAGCCGCAGCCCGCGAGGGCTGCGAGCGACAACAGCAGGGTTCTGCGATCAGGCAACCACATTGACGATCCGGCCCGGGACGACGATCAGCTTCTTCGGTGCGGCCCCCTGGAGGGTCCGTTCGACAGCCTCGTGCGTGAGAACGAGTTTTTCAATCTCTTCCTTCGGCATGTCCTTGGGCACGGTCAGCTCGCCGCGGCGCTTGCCGTTGACCTGGATCGGCAGGGTCACGGTGTCCTCGACCAGCATCGCCTCGTCGGCCTTGGGCCACGCGGCGTCGGCGATCAGCCCCTCGCCGCCGAGCAGCTGCCAGATCTCTTCCGAGAGGTGCGGCGTCATCGGCGACATCAGTTGCGCCAGCGCCCTGGCGGCCTGGGTCTTGGCCTCGGTGCCCGCGCGCGACTTGGTCAGCGCGTTGGTGAAGGCGTAGAGCCGCGCGATGGCCGCGTTGAAGCCGAAGCTCTCGACCCCCATGGTCACGTCGTGGATGGCCTTGTGCATCTCGCGCAGCAGCGCCTCGTCCTCGCCGGTGGGCGGCACGTCGGAGCCGGCGATCTCGGCGCAGGCGCGGAACACGCGGGCGAGGTGCTTGTTGGCGGCTTCGGCACCGGCGGCGGTCCACTCGACGTCACGCTCGGGCGGGCTGTCGGAGAGCACGAACCAGCGCGCGGTGTCGGCGCCGTAGGTGCCGATGATGGCGACCGGGTCGACCACGTTGTTCTTCGACTTCGACATCTTGGCCGAGGGGATGATCTCGACCTCGCGCCCGTCCTTGAGGAAGCCCTTGCCGTCGCGCAGCTCGACCTCTTCGGGATAGTGATAGACCGGACGGCCCTCGTCCGAGCGGGTCTGGTAGATCGCGTGGGTCACCATGCCCTGCGTGAACAGCGCGTTGAACGGCTCCTTGCTCTTCTCCGGCAGGTGGCCGGTGATGTACATCGCCCGTGCGAAGAAGCGCGAGTAGAGCAGGTGCAGGATCGCGTGCTCGATGCCGCCGATGTACTGGTCGACGTTCATCCAGTACTCGGCCTCGGCCATGTCGATGGGCGTCCCGGCGCGCGGCGAGGTGAAGCGGGCGAAGTACCAGCTCGAGTCGACGAAGGTGTCCATCGTGTCGGTCTCGCGCTTCGCCGGCGCGCCGCAGGTCGGGCAGGCACAGTCGCGCCACGTCGGGTGACGGTCGAGCGGGTTGCCGGGGATCGAGAAGTCGATCGGCTTGCCGCCCTCGTCATAGGGCAGCGCGATCGGCAGGTTTTCCTTCTTCTCCGGCACCACGCCGCAGCTCTCGCAGTGGACCACCGGGATCGGGCAGCCCCAGTAGCGCTGGCGCGAGAGGCCCCAGTCGCGCAGTCGGAACTTGGTCACGCCGGTGCCGACGCCATTGGCCTCGCAGAAGGCCACGGCGGCCTCGACCGCCTCTTCGCCCGTCTGCACCTCTTCGCCCGCGACGAGACGGGTGTAGCGGACCTTCTCGGACTTCAGCGGCACGAAGGGCTCGGCCGCGATGTCGATGCCGCCCTCGAGCGGCTCGAAGGTCTCGACGATGGGCAGGCCGTACTTGGTGGCGAATTCGTGGTCGCGCGCATCATGACCCGGGCAGCCGAAGATGGCGCCGGTGCCGTAGTCCATCAGGATGAAGTTGGCGATGTAGACCGGCAGCTCGACCGAGGTGTCGAACGGGTGGCGCACGGTGAGCCCGGTGTCGAAGCCCAGCTTCTCGGCGGTCTCGATGGCCTCTTCCGTGGTGCCGCCCTTGCGGCACTCGACCACGAACGCGGCGACCTCGGGGCTGTGGCGCTCGAGGTGCTTGGCCAGCGGGTGGTCCGGCGAGATGCCGACGAAGCTCGCGCCCATGAGTGTGTCCGGGCGGGTGGTGTAGACCTCGATCCGGTCGAACCCCTCGGGGGCGTCCACGGTCGAAAAGGCGAACTGCAGCCCGCGCGAGCGGCCGATCCAGTTGGCCTGCATCAGCTTCACCTTGGCGGGCCAGTCATCGAGCCCGTCGAGCGCGTCCAGAAGCTCGCCCGAGAAATCGGAGATCTTGAAGAACCACTGGGTGAGTTCCTTGCGCTCGACCAGCGCGCCCGAGCGCCAGCCGCGGCCGTTCTCGACCTGCTCGTTGGCGAGCACGGTCATGTCGACCGGGTCCCAGTTCACCACCGCGTTCTTGCGGTAGACCAGCCCGGCCTGGAGCATGTCGAGGAACAGCGCCTGCTGCTGGCCGTAGTATTCCGGATCGCAGGTCGCGAACATGCGCGACCAGTCGAGCCCGAAGCCCAGCGGCTTCATCTGCTCGACCATCGTGTCGATGTTGGAATAGGTCCAGTCCTTGGGGTGACCGCCCGAGGCCATGGCGGCGTTCTCGGCGGGCATGCCGAAGGCGTCGAAGCCCATCGGGTGCAGCACGTTGAAGCCGTTCTGCTTCTTGTAGCGCGCGATCACGTCGCCCATCGTGTAGTTCCGCACGTGGCCGATGTGGATGCGGCCCGAGGGATAGGGGAACATCTCGAGCACATAGTACTTCGGCTTGTCGGCGGTGCGGGCAGCCTTGAAGGTCAGGGCATCATCCCAGGCCTTCTGCCATTTCGGCTCGATCGTGGCGGGGTCGTAACGCGACATCTGTCATCCCTCGGAACGGACGGGTTTCCGGGCCGGATGATACGGCCAAGACCCGCGGGCGTCCAGTGCAAGGCGACATTTCGGCCACCGGAGCGGCGATTTGCGTCCCGGCGCGCGGCCTCGGGCATTGGCGGATGGCCGGGCGCGTGCCACAACTGCGGGACCTTGTTCCCTCACTGACCCGATTTTGCCATGAAAATCCTTTTCATCCACCAGAATTTCCCCGGCCAGTACAAGCACCTCGTTCCGGCGCTTGCGGCGAAGGGGCACCAGGTTGTGGCGCTGACACCCAAGGTGCAGAAGCCGGTGAAATGGCACACGGTCACCATCCTGCCCTACGAGATCAAGGGCCAGAGCACCCCGGGCATCCAGCCCTGGATCGCCGATTTCGAGACCAAGCTGCTGCGGGGCGCCAGCTGCTACCGTGCTGCGCTGGACCTCAAGCGCAAGGGCTTCGAGCCGGACGTGATTCTCGCCCACCACGGCTGGGGCGAGAGCATGTTCCTCAAGGACGTGTGGCCCAAGGCGCGCATGGGGCTCTACTGCGAGCTGTACCACGTCACCTCCGAGACCTTCGTGGCCTTCGACCCCGAGTTCCAGAGGCCCTCGCCCGAGCTCGACCCGCTGCGCATCCGCATGAAGAACCTCAACAACCGGCTGCACGAAGAGATCATGGACGCGGGCATCTCGCCCACCCGGTTCCAGGCCAACACCTTTCCGCCCGAGTGGCGCGACCGGATCACCGTCGCCCATGACGGCATCGACACCGACGTGGTGCGGCCCAACCCGGACGCGACGCTCGAGGTCACCGACGGCCGCATCCTGACCCGCGACGACGAGGTCATCACCTTCATCAACCGCAACCTCGAGCCCTACCGCGGCTACCACATCTTCATGCGCGCCCTGCCCGAGATCCTGAAGCGGCGCCCCGACGCCCACGTGACCATCATCGGCGGCGACGAGGTGAGCTACGGCGCCCGCGCGCCCGACGGCAAGACGTGGAAGCAGATCTTCATCGACGAGGTCTCGGACCGGGTCGCGCCCGAGGACTGGAAGCGCGTGCACTACCTCGGGCGGGTGCCCTACGAGCGCTTCCTCGCGATGATGCAGGTGAGCCGGGCGCACGTCTACCTCACCTACCCCTTCGTGCTGAGCTGGTCCCTGCTCGAGGCGATGAGCGCGGAATGCGCGATCCTCGCCAGCGACACCGAGCCGGTGCGCGAGGCGCTGACCGAAGGCGAGACCGGCTGGATGGTGGATTTCTTCGACAAGGAGCGGCTGGTCGACCGGCTCTGCGCCCTGCTCGACGACCCCGAGGAACGCGCCCGGCTCGGCCGCAACGCCCGCGCCCATGTGCGCGAGCATTACGACCTGCGGACCCGCTGCCTGCCGCAGCACGTCGAATGGGTCGAATCCCTGATGGCGCTCGAGCCGCGCCCGCCACGGGACTGACCACCGGGCGCCCGATCCCGGGCCGCGCGCCGGGCGGAACACGGTTCTGTGTTGAGCCGACGCAGGGGAATGCGATACCCTTGCGGCCAACGGGCAGAACAACACGATCCACCGGGCAGCAGAACATGACGAAACGCAGCACCTTCCTCGCCGCCGCGACACTGGTTCCGGCACTGGCGCTTCTGGCCGCCTGCGGAGGCGGCGACCGGCGACACGGTCGTGTCGCCCATGACGAGCTCGACTGCATGACGCGGGCGATGTTCTTCGAGTCGCACCGCTCGAGCCGCGACGGTCTGATCGCCGTCGGCAGCGTGGTGATGAACCGGGTCGAGTCGAGCGACTTTCCCAACACCGTCTGCGGCGTCGTCGGCCAGCGCAACCAGTTCGCGCCGGGCGTCCTGACCCGCGAGATGAACTCCCGCGCCATGCCCGAGGTCACCGAGGCCGCGGTCGCGGTGCTGCTCGGCGAGCGTCACCCGCGGATCCAGAACGCGCAGTTCTTCCACGCCGCGAGCTACCGCGCCAACTACAACAACATCCATTACGTGCTGACCGCCGGCGGCAATGCCTTCTACGAAAAGCGCCGCCCCGAGCACGTGACCCGCTCGCGCCCGCCGCGCGCCGTCGAGGGGCTCACCGGCGGCTGAGCGGCGCGCCCGTCGGCATCCCGACCTTCAGCGACCCTGTCTCAGCGCCGACAACTCAGCGCCCCGGCCGCTTGCGCCGCCCGCCGCTGCTGCGCGCGTGGAAGCTCGGCGGGCGCTTCGCCACCCACGACAGGAACCGCGCCATGCGCGGATGCGCCCGCAGCGCCTCGATGGTGTGGAACTCGCGCGCCAGCTCGGCCTCGGTGAAGGTCGCGTGGATCTCGCTGTGGCAGATCTGGTGCAGCCGCACCACCGGCCCGCCCTTGCCGCCCTTAATCTTCGGCACGAGGTGATGCAGGCTCTGCCGCGCCTCGGCGGGGATCGGTCGCAGGCAGAGCGGGCAGACGGGATCGGTCACGGGCGGGCCTTGTGCGAGGGCGGCTTGTTGGGCAAGAGACTGGGACCGGAGCGCAGGGGATCAAGGGAAAAGCGACGTGGCGACATCATCCGACAGCCCGGCACTGGTGATCGGCGGCGGCCCCGCCGGGCTGATGGCGGCGGACGCGCTGCTGTCGGCGGGCGTGCCGGTGCTGCTGGCCGAGGCCAAGCCCTCGGTCGGGCGCAAGTTCCTGATGGCCGGGAAATCCGGGCTGAACCTGACGCGCGCGCAGCCCTTCGGCCCGTTCCTCGCGGCCTATGGCGGCGCCGAGTCGGCGCTGCGCCCGATGCTGGCCGAATTCAGCCCGGAGACCGTGCAGGACTGGGCCGAAGGGCTGGGCCAGACCACCTTCGCGGGCTCGACCGGGCGGGTCTTCCCCACCGCCATGAAGGCCTCGCCGCTCCTGCGCGCGTGGCTGGAACGGCTCGAGGGCATGGGGCTCGACCGCCGCACCCGCTGGCGCTGGACCGGGTGGGAGGGCGACGCGGTCTGCTTCGACACCCCCGAGGGCCCACAGCGGCTGACACCCCCCGTCACCGTGCTGGCGCTTGGCGGCGCGAGCTGGGCGCGGCTCGGCTCGGACGGCGCGTGGGCCGGCCTGCTGGCGGGCGAGGGCATCGAGGTGGCACCGTTCCAACCCGCCAATGCCGGGCTCTGCGTCGACTGGTCCGAGCACATGGCCCCGCATTTCGGCGCGCCGCTCAAGGGCATCGCGCTTGCGGCAGGCCCCCTCACAAGCCGGGGCGAGGCGGTGATTTCGGCCCGCGGGCTCGAGGGCGGCGGGCTCTACCCGCTGTCACCGACGCTGCGCGAGGGCGCCCCGCTGCATATCGACCTCGCGCCCGATCTTTCGGCCGGGGAGCTCGCCCAGCGCCTCGGCAGGCCACGCGGCAAGCAAAGCCTGTCGAACCACCTGCGCAAGGTGTTGAAGCTCTCGCCCGCCGCCCGCGCTCTGCTGATGGAATGCGCCCGCCCGCTGCCCGACGATCCGGCCCGCCTTGCCGCGACCGTCAAGGCGCTGCCGGTACCGCACAAGGGCCTGCGCCCGATGGACGAGGCGATCTCGACCGCCGGCGGCGTGCCCTTCGCGGCGCTGGATGAGTCGCTGATGCTGCGCGCCCGCCCCGGCACCTACTGCGCCGGCGAGATGATCGACTGGGAGGCGCCGACCGGCGGCTACCTTCTCACCGCCTGCCTTGCCACCGGCCTCTGGGCCGGTCGCCACGCCGCCCTGCGCGCGATGGGGGCCTGAAGGTCGGGTCTTCCCGAAAAGCCCCACTCATGCCCCCTGTGGCGCGTCCGCTCACGCGGTGCTGCGCTTGGTCCGGGTGCGCTGCGGCTTCGGCGCCACCTTGGCCTCGATGTGCTGGATCACCAGCGCGGCGATGTCCTTGCCCGAGGTGCGCTCGATCCCTTCGAGCCCCGGCGAAGAGTTCACCTCCAGCACCTTGGGCCCGTCGTCGCCGCGCAGCAGGTCCACGCCCGCGACGTCGAGCTTCATCGCCCGCGCCGCCCGGACCGCGACGTCGCGCTCGGTGCGCGAGATCCGCACCGGCTCGGCGGTGCCGCCCTGGTGCAGGTTCGAGCGGAAATCGTCGGGCCGGCCACGGCGGCGCATCGAGGCCACCACCTTGCCGCCGACCACGAAGCAACGGATGTCCTCGCCCGCGGCCTCCTTCACAAAGCTCTGCACGAGGAAGTCGGCGCGCAGGCCCTGGAAGGCCGAGATCACCGATTCCGCCGCCTTCTTGGTCTCTGCCAGCACCACGCCCTTGCCCTGCGTGCTCTCGAGCAGCTTCAGCACCAGCGGTGCGCCGCCCACGAGGCTGATGACGTTGCCCGAATCCTTGGGGCTGCGGGCGAAGGCGGTGGTCGGCATGCCGATGCGGTTGCGCGCCAGCACCTGGTGCGCGTGCAGCTTGTCGCGCGACACGGTGATGCCCTCGGAGCCCGCGAGGCAATAGGTGCCGAGACTCTCGAACTGGCGCACCACGGCGGTGCCGTAGGAGGTCACCGAGGCGCCGATGCGCGGGATCACCGCGTCGTAATGCGGCAGCCGGCGGCCGTCGTAATGCACCTCGCCGCCCACGGCGCGGATATTCATGTAGCAGCGCGAGGTGTCGATCACCTCCATCGTGTGGCCGCGATGCTCGGCGGCCTCGATCAGCCGGCGGGTCGAGTAGTTGCCCGGCTCGCGGGTCAGGATCGCCAGCCGCAGGGCGCGGTGGTGATGCTTGTGGCGCGGCACGTCGCGGTAGGTGTCGAAGGACAGCTCGGGCTGGCAGAAGCTCTGGGAGGGCGAGACGATCATGCCCTCGTCGAGCGCCGAGCGCCCGAGCAGCATCCGGTAGGCCATCGAGCCGCGGTCGGTGAGCGTCACCTCGATCGGCCAGCGCCGCCCGCCCATCTCGACCATGGTCTCGATGACGAAGCGCAGCTCGGTCTCGCCGTTCGACGAGGTCACCTCGCGGCGATCCTTGAGCGGCGCCGAGCAGATGATCTCGAGCCCGGCGTCCTGCGGATCCGGGTGGATGGCGAAACGCACCATCGGCTTGTCGGCGGGGCCGAAGGGCTCGATGGCGAAGGCGTGCAGCGCCGAGGTCCGCGCCCCGGTGTCGACCTTGGCACGGATGGCACGGAGGCCGAGATCCGGAAGGGCGAGCCATTCCTCCCAGCCGAGCGTGAACTGTGTCATTGTCTGGTCCTTTCCAATCGGCCGGTTGCGCGCTCTACCCTTGCAATGTGACGCGCACAATACGGTTCCCGACGGTCCCGGCGATGCCCCGCCACTGTGACGCCATGCACGCGCCTTTGCCCGCCCCGTGATGGAAAAGGGTTAATTTCCATGCAATGATGCCTACCAAAACGCGAGTCTCGAGCAGAAATTCGCCCCTTGGGCGAAAACACCACACCGCCGGGGCGGAAACGCCCCAGACTGGTACCCTGTATCGGAGACGGAGGCTGCGATGGGCGCAACATTGCGTGATGGCGACGGAAAGCTGTCGCTGACGACAAGGATCATGATCGCGATGGTGGCCGGGCTCGTGCTCGGCGTGATCCTCAACGCGATCGGATCGGAATTCGTGAACACCCACATCGTTGGCGGGCTGTTCGGCATGGTGGGGCGGATGTTCGTGAACGCGCTCCAGATGCTGGTGGTGCCGCTGGTGTTCTTCTCGCTGATCTGCGGCGTGGCCGGCATCGGCGACATCCGCATTCTCGGCCGCGTCGGGGGCAAGAGCTTCGGGCTCTACATCGCCACCACCGCGACGGCCATCGGCGTCGCCATCCTGATCGCGCTGGTGGTGGGGCCGGGCAACGGCTTCGTGATGGAGGGCATCGACACCTCGGGCGTCACCGGCAAGGAGGCCCCGAGCGTCTGGGACACCTTCGCCGCCATCGTGCCGCGCAACCCGGTCGCCGCCTTCTCGGGCGGGGAGATGCTGCAGATCATCTTCTACACCATCGTGCTCGGCATCGCCGTGCTGATGCTGGGGGAACGGTCCAAGCCCTTCGTCGAGGCCTGCGAATACATGAACGAGCTGATGATGAAGGTCGTCCAGATCGTCATGGCCTTCGCGCCCTACGGCGTGTTCTGCCTGATCGCCAAGACCTTTACCGAACAGGGCATCGGGCTCTTCATCCCGGTGATGGCCTATGTCGGCGTGCTGGTCGGGGCGCTGCTGCTGCACCTCTTCGTGACGCTGATGCTGTTCCTGAAGCTGCTCTCGGGACTCGATCCCTTCACCTTCATGAAGAAGATCCGCCCGGCGCAGATCTTCGCCTTCTCCACCGCCTCGTCGAACGCGACGATCCCGGTGACGCTGCGCTGCGTGACCGAGCGGATGGGGGTGAACAACTCGGTGGCCTCGTTCACGGTGCCCTTCGGTGCCACCATCAACATGGACGGCACCGCGATCATGCAGGGCGTGGCGACGGTGTTCCTCGCCAATGTCTACGGCATCGACCTCGGGCTCGGCGGCTACATCACGGTGATCGCGATGGCGGTTCTGGCCTCGATCGGCACCGCGGGCGTACCCGGCGTCGGGCTGGTGATGCTGACCATGGTGCTGGGACAGGTGGGGCTGCCGATCGAGGGCATCGCGCTCATCCTCGGCGTCGACCGCCTGATGGACATGATCCGCACCGCGGTGAACATCACCGGCGACGCGGTGGTCTCGACCATCGTCGCCAAGACCGAGGGACAGGTCGACATGGCGGTCTACCTCGACCCCAATGCCGGAGTGCTCACCGGCGACGACCTGCACATCGACGAGGCGGCCGAGCACATCCTCGCCGACGCGGCGCACAAGCCGGCGGAATGAACCGGGCGGAGGGCCGGGGCGTGTCCCCGGCCGCCGCCACCTTCGGTGGATCTCAGTAGACGACCTGCCTCGCCCGCGACAGGAAGAAGCCGTGGCCGCTCTCGTTGCGGCACTCGAGCCCCTTGCGGCTCGAGACGCAGAGAATGCCGCCGATGTCCCAGCGCTCACCGTATTGCAGCACCTGCGGGCCGGGGCCCGAGGGCCGGGCGTAGGACGTGCCCGGCCGGTCGCATTCGATGGTGACCGGGCCGCGGTTGGCCATCGAGACGGTGTGGCCGGAGCTGCGGCAATCGCCGGGGCGCGGCAGGGTCGGGGTGCGTTCGAAGATCGTGCAGATCACGTCCGACGAATTCCGCTCGATGCCGACGGAGCAGTTGATGTTGCCGGAGGGGGTGTCGAAATAGTCGACGTCGGCAGAAGCGGGCGCGGCAATGGCCAACCCTGCCAGAAGGGCAATGGATCTCAACATGGTCTGGTCCTGAAACGGGCTCGTGAAAAAAGCGTCCCGGAAAGGGTCGGGCACGCCCCCTGCCCGACTCAAGTCGGTGTTTCCGGACGCCCCCGGCCCCCGGCGCCGTGCTATCCTGCGCGCGGCGGGTCACCCTTGGCCCGCATCAACCCAAAGGTGGCACCATGGCCGTCACGCTTGATATCCAGCAACCGCAGCCCTTCGATCTCGTGGGGTCGACCATCCTCATCGCCGGCAATGCCACGGCCTTCGAGGGGACGCTCTCGATCACCGTCTCCGAGGGCCATGACGAGGTCACCTCGTTCACCCAGGTGGGCTCGCTCGGGCTGCGCCAGTTCCAGGGCTCGGTCGAGATCCCCGCCACGGCGGCCTTCACGCTCAACCGCCTGTTCCTGACGCTGGCCGACGACAGCGGCAACGAGAACGGCCCCTCGGTGACGATCCCGGTGCTCTACGGGCCGCTGATCCTGCCCGGCTATGCCGGCTGGCAGCCCTACACGGTGCAGCCCGGCGACACGCTGACCGCCATCGCGCAGTCGCAATACGGCAACGGGAACTTCCAGCCGATCTTCGAGGCGAACCAGAACATCCTTGCCAACCCGAACCTGATCTTCCCTGGGCAGGTCCTGCGCATCCCGCGCAACGACATCTGAGCGCGGCACGGGAAGGCGGACACGAAAAAGGCGCGGCACCCGCCGGGGCACCGCGCCTTGATCAGTCCGCCAAGCAGGTCAGTGACCGGCGATCATCTCGGATTGCTTCACGATCACCTCGGCCTGCTTGATCGAGGCGATGTCCACCAGACGGCCCTTGTAGACCGTGGCGCCTTCGCCCTTGGCCTTGGCCTCCTCCATGGCGGCGAGGATCTCGCGCGCCTCGGTCACCGCCTTTTCGGACGGGGTGAAGACCTCGTTGGCAAGCGCCACCTGCTTGGGGTGGATCGCCCATTTGCCGACCATGCCCAGCGTCGCCGAGCGCAGCGCCTGCGCGCGGTAGCCCTCGTCGTCGGAGAAATCGCCGAAGGGGCCGTCCACCGGCAGCACGCCATGGGTGCGGCAGGCGGCGACGATGGCGGCCTGCGCCCAGTGCCACGGGTCGGACCAGTGCCTGGCCCCCTCGTGCAGCATGTAGTAGTTCTCCTGCGTGCCGCCGATGCCGGTGGTGGCCATGCCCATGGAGGCGGCGAAATCGGCCGCGCCGAGGCTCATGGCCTCGAGGCGCGGGGAGCCGGCGGCAATCTCCTCTACATGCGCAATGCCGGCTGCTGACTCGATGATGACTTCGAACTTGATGGGCTTGGTGCGGCCCTTGGCGCGCTCGACGGCAGTGACCAGCGCGTCGACGGCATAAAGATCGGCGGCGCAGCCGACCTTGGGGATCATGATCTGGTCGAGCCGGTCCGAGGACTTCTCGAGCAGGTCGACCACGTCGCGGTACCAGTAGGGCGTGTCGAGCCCGTTGATCCGCACCGACAGGGTCTTCTTGCCCCAGTCGATGTCGCCGATGGCCTGGATGATGTTCTCGCGCGCGCTGTCCTTGTCGGAAGGCGCGACCGAGTCCTCGAGATCGAGGTTGATCACGTCAGCCGCCGAGCCGGCCATCTTCTCGAAGATCGCGGGGCGCGAACCCGGGCCGAAGAGCTGGCAGCGGTTGGGACGTGCCGGGGCGGCGGGCTGGATGCGGAAGCTCATGTATCACCTCTCCGAGCAAGGAAGTTTCATAAGTGTCGCCGCATGGGTTATTAAATTGCGCAATGCTGCGCAAGCGAAATCCTTGCGCCCCGAATGCTGCAGTGCTGATAGAGTCCCGGGCGGGCGTGCACGATTCTTCGGCGCTGCGCCCGAAATGCACTAATATTCGGCGCATCCCCCGCCGGCAGGGGTGTTTTCGCGATGGAATTGCATGGGACAGAGGGCAAGATCGCGCCGAATCCAAACACAGGGAAAAGAAATGATCGAGACCCCGTATCTGCTCTTCCTCGGAGACGCACCCGACCCGCTGGCCGCGAAGGTGGCACAGGGGATCAAGGACTGGCGCCCGGAGAACTGCGTGGGCCAGTTCCGCCTCGAAGGCTGCAAGGCCGACCTCAAGATCCCCGACATGACGCTGGCCGAAGCCAAGGCCGCCGGCGCCAAGACGCTGGTGATCGGCGTGGCGAACCGTGGCGGCGTGATCTCGCAGACCTGGAAGAAGGTGCTGGTCGAGGCGCTGGAAGAGGGCTTCGACCTCGCGTCGGGCCTGCACAACCTGCTGCGCGACGAGGAAGACCTTGCCGCCGTGGCCCGCGCCACCGGCCGGACGCTGCACGACGTGCGCATCCCCTCCGTCAAGTACCCCATCGCCAATGGCGAGCCCCGCAAGGGCAAGCGCCTGCTGGCCGTGGGCACCGACTGCTCGGTCGGCAAGATGTACACCGCGCTCGCGCTCGACGCGGCGATGCGCGAGAAGGGCATGAAGTCGACCTTCCGGGCAACCGGCCAGACCGGCATCCTGATCACCGGCGACGGCGTCCCGCTCGACGCGGTCATCGCCGACTTCATGGCAGGCTCCATCGAGTACCTGACCCCGGACAACGACGACGACCACTGGGACATCATCGAGGGCCAAGGCTCGCTGTTCCACGTGTCCTACTCGGGCGTGACGATGGCGCTGGTGCACGGCGGCCAGCCGGACGCGCTGGTGCTTTGCCACGAGCCGACCCGCAGCCACATGCGCGGCCTGCCGGGCTACCAGCTTCCGACCCTCGAAGCGGTGCGCGACATGGCGCTGACGCTGGCGCAGGTCGCCAACCCCGCCTGCAAGGTGATCGGCGTGTCGATCAACACCCAGCACATGGGTGAAGACGAGGCCATCGCCTATTGCAAGGAGATCGAGGACCGCATGGGCCTGCCCTGCGTCGATCCCTACCGCCACGGCGCCGAGCGCCTGGCCGAGGCGGTTGCCGCGCTCTGACGCGTTTGGCACTGTTGCAACGAACCACGGGCGGCGGCGCGTTCTGCGCCGCCGTCAGTCAAGCATTCACGGCAAGATGAAGGGGCGGACACTTGAGCATCGAGGTCACGCGCGACACGTTCAGACTGGCACAGGTCTTCACCATTTCGCGGGGCAGCCGCACCGAGGCAAAGGTGCTGACGGTGAAGGTGACCCGCAACGGGGTGACCGGCTGGGGCGAATGCGTCCCCTACGCCCGCTATGACGAGACGCTCGAGAGTGTCGAGGCCGAGATCATGGGCCTGCCCGCCGACGTGAGCCGCGAGGCGCTGCAGGGGCTGCTGCCCGCCGGCGCCGCCCGCAACGCCGTCGACTGTGCGCTCTGGGATCTCGAGGCCAAGGCCTCGGGCAAACGCGTGTGGGAGATGCTGGGCATGCCCGAGCCCGGCCCCGAGATCACCGCCTACACGCTGTCGCTCGACACCCCCGAGAACATGCGCGCGCAGGCCGAGAAGAACGCCTTCCGACCGCTCCTGAAGATCAAGCTCGGCACCCCCGACGACATGCCCCGGCTCGAGGCCGTGCGGGCGGGGGCGCCCAGCTCCACCATCATCGTCGACGCCAACGAGGGCTGGAGCGCCGAGGTCTACGCCGATCTCGCGCCGCATCTCGTGCGTCTGGGCGTGGCGCTGGTCGAACAGCCGCTGCCCGCGGGCGACGACGACGCGCTGATCGGCATGGACCGCCCGGTGCCGGTCTGCGCCGACGAGAGCGCCCATGACCGCGCCTCGCTGCCCAAGCTCAAGGGCAAGTACGACATCGTCAACATCAAGCTCGACAAGACCGGCGGCCTGACCGAGGCGCTGGCGCTGCGCGAGGCCGCGCAGGCCGAGGGCTACGGCATCTTCGTCGGCTGCATGGTCGGCTCGTCGCTGGCGATGGCGCCGGCGGTGCTTCTGGCGCAGGGCGCCGCCTTCACTGATCTCGACGGACCGCTGCTGCTGGGCGAGGACCGCGCCACGCCGCTGCGCTTCGACGACGCCGGCGTGCACCCGTCGTCGCCCGAGCTCTGGGGCTGATCACCGCCGTTCGATGTAGGTTCTCATGCAGGCCGTCCCGTCCTCCAGCGTCACGTCGTACCGCGAGACCGCGGCGGGCGCCTCGACGCCAGTGCAGAGCTCGAAGCTGTTCTCGCCGGACCTGCGGTACTCGACGGCGGCGGCGAAGCCGGTGAGGGTCTGCGGGTTGCGCGCGCAGCTCATCGGGTCGAGCGTCTCGGGGAGGCTGTCTTGAGCCAGGGCCTCGCAATCGCGGACCTCGTTGCTCAGCACCCGGAGATCGGCCAGCCGCGCCCGGTCGCGGCGCTCGGCCTGGCCCTGCCCCGGGCCGCCGATGGTGGCGAAGGACAGCCCCAGCGCCAGCACGGAAAGCGCGATGATCGCCCAGCCCGCAGCGGCGGCCATGGGACGGGTCTCGCCCTCGCGCTCCTGCCGGAAGAAGGCCAGCACGATGCCCGAGATGCCCGCGACCACGGCGGATTTCGCAAGGAAGCGCGCGGTCATCTGGCCGTCGAGGAAGGTGTAGATCAGGAACAGCGCGTCGCTCAGCAGGGTGATCACCGCGATCAGCAGCGCCAACGACGACAGCCAGCGCCGGATGGTGCCGTGACGCCGCGCCGGATCGGCACGCAGGCCGCGGGCATCGGCGCGCTGCAGCGCCCAGAACACCGGGGTGAAGACGATCAGCGCCGCCATCGACCAACGCAGCCCGCTGGCGGAGCCCTGCATCAGCCGCTCCGGCTCGGGCAGCCAGATGTTGATCTGCCCGAAGAGCAGCCCCAGCACGTTGCCGGTCACCATGCCGAAGGTTACGAAGAGCAGCGCGTAGAAGAACGCCTCGCGCGCGGCCGAGGACCGCACCGGGCGCGGCACCGGACCCACCGGCGTCATCGCGTCGGACCAGCCCGCGAGCGCCGCCTCGGCCTCGGTCTCGGTCCATCCCGCCGCCTGCAGGGCAGAGCGGATCTCGTCACGCGAGAGGCCGCCCTTCAGGGCCTCCCGGACGAAGCCTGCAAGCTCCTCGGTCTGCGACATGGGCGTCTCCTTTCACGGGTAGTGGTCGATGCGCGTCTGCGGCGCTATTGGGCTCTTATGTGGGGAGTCGCCCGCGCCTGTCCAATGTCCGCGTCGGTCCGCCCGCCGCTCCCGCCCCGCAGCACCTGCGGCTTCACCCGTTTCCCGGCGCCGGTTCCGCCGTCGTCCGCCCCGTCGTTCCAAAGGAGAATGCCATGACCCGCACCGTCTATCTGAACGGAGAGTACCTGTCCGAAACCGAGGCCAAGGTGTCGATCTTCGACCGCGCCTTCCTCATGGCCGATGGCGTCTACGAGGTGACCTCGGTCCTCGGCGGCAAGCTGATCGACTTCGGCGGCCACCTGAAGCGGCTCGAACGCTCGCTGAACGAACTCGACATGAAGAAGCCCGCCGCCTTCGACGACCTGCTCGAGATTCACCGCAAGCTGGTTGAGCTGAACGGCATCGACGAGGGGCTGATCTACCTTCAGGTGACCCGCGGCGCGCCCGGCGACCGCGATTTCGCCTTCCCCGACCCCGAGACCACCGAGCCGACGCTGGTGCTCTTCACCCAGAACAAGCCCGGCCTCGCGGACAACCCGACCGCCAGGAAGGGCATCAAGGTGATCTCGATCGACGACATCCGCTGGGGCCGTCGCGACATCAAGACCGTGCAGCTTCTGTACCCGTCGATGGGCAAGATGATGGCCAAGAAGGCCGGCGCCGACGACGCGTGGATGGTCGAGGACGGCTTCGTGACCGAGGGCACCTCGAACAACGCCTACATCGTCAAGGACGGCAAGATCATCACCCGCAACCTGTCGACCGACATCCTGCACGGCATCACCCGCGCCGCGGTGCTGAAGTTCGCCCGCGAGGCGCAGATGATCGTCGAGGAGCGTCCCTTCACCGTGGACGAGGCCAAGGACGCGGACGAGGCCTTCTTCACCTCGGCCTCGGCCTTCGTGATGCCGGTGGTCGAGATCGACGGCACCGCCATCGGCGACGGCTCGGTCGGCCCGGTGGCCACCCGCCTGCGCGAGATCTACCTCGAGGAAAGCATCAAGGCCGGCGTCTGAGTCCGGCCTGCGCGCCCGCAGCCGGGGGGCAGAACGCCCCGGGCGGGCGCCGTTTCCGCAATGCCTGATCCGAAATGCCTGACAGGGGGCCGCGCCGGCAATCGCGCGGCCCCCGTCACCTGTCCGGGGGCGCCGGTGGCGGTGCCCTTGCCGCAGGGGCCGCCGGGCGTTACACATCCCCGACACCGCAATGGAGGGGGAGACCCATGCCCGCCTATCGTTCCCGCACCACCACCCACGGCCGCAACATGGCCGGCGCCCGCGGCCTGTGGCGCGCCACAGGCATGACGGACGGCGACTGGAACAAGCCGATCATCGCCATCGTGAACAGCTTCACCCAGTTCGTTCCGGGGCACGTGCACCTCAAGGATCTCGGCCAGATGGTCGCCCGCGAGGTCGAGAAGGCCGGCGGCGTGGCGAAGGAATTCAACACCATCGCCGTCGATGACGGCATCGCGATGGGCCATGACGGCATGCTCTACTCGCTGCCCTCGCGCGAGATCATCGCCGACTCGGTCGAGTACATGGTCAACGCCCACTGCGCCGACGCCATGGTCTGCATCTCGAACTGCGACAAGATCACCCCCGGCATGCTGATGGCCGCGATGCGCCTCAACATCCCCGTGGTCTTCGTCTCGGGCGGCCCGATGGAAGCGGGCAAGGTGATGTGGGACGACGAGGAGAAGGCGCTCGACCTCGTGGACGCCATGGTCGCCGCCGCCGACGACAAGTACACCGACGCGCAGGTTCAGGCGATCGAAGAGGCCGCCTGCCCGACCTGCGGCTCGTGCTCGGGCATGTTCACCGCGAACTCGATGAACTGCCTCACCGAGGCGCTGGGTCTGTCGCTGCCGGGCAACGGCTCGACGCTGGCCACCCACGCCGACCGCCAGCGGCTCTTCGTCGAGGCCGGTCACCTGATCGTCGACCTCGCCAAGCGCTACTACGAGCAGGACGACGCCTCGGTGCTGCCGCGCTCGATCGCGACCTTCGAGGCGTTCCAGAACGCCATGACGCTCGACATCGCCATGGGCGGCTCGACCAACACCGTGCTGCACCTGCTGGCCGCCGCCAACGAGGGCGGGGTCGATTTCGACATGACCGAGATCGACAAGCTGTCGCGGCAGGTGCCCGTGCTCTGCAAGGTCGCGCCCGCCAAGAACGACGTGCACATGGAAGACGTGCACCGCGCCGGCGGCATCATGGCGATCCTCGGCCAGCTCGACCGTGCCGGCCTGATCGACAGCTCGGTGCCCACCGTGCATGCCGAGACCATGGCGCATGCGCTCGACCGCTGGGACGTGTCGCGCACCAACTCCGAGTCGGTGCATGACTTCTACCGCGCGGCTCCGGGCGGGGTGCGCTCGACGACCGCGTTCTCGCAGGAGCGCCGCTACGACACGCTCGACCTCGACCGCCAGAAGGGCGTGATCCGCGACGCCGAGCACGCCTTCTCGAAGGACGGCGGCCTTGCGGTGCTCTACGGCAACCTCGCCGAGGACGGCTGCATCGTGAAGACCGCCGGTGTCGACGAGTCGATCCTGGTGTTCTCGGGCCCGGCGCGGATCTTCGAGAGCCAGGACACCGCGGTGAGCGCGATCCTGACCAACAAGATCAACCCCGGCGACGTGGTGCTGATCCGCTACGAGGGACCGCGCGGCGGCCCCGGCATGCAGGAGATGCTCTACCCGACCAGCTACCTGAAATCGAAGGGGCTCGGGAAGGACTGCGCGCTGGTCACCGACGGGCGCTTCTCGGGCGGCTCCTCGGGGCTGTCGATCGGCCACGTCTCGCCCGAGGCGGCCGAGGGCGGCACCATCGGCCTCGTGGCCGAGGGCGACCTGATCGAGATCGACATCCCGGCGCGCAAGATCCATCTCGCGGTGGACGACGCGGTGCTCGCCGAGCGCCGCGCCGCCCGCGACGCCAAGGGCTGGCAGCCCGACGAGCAGCGCAAGCGCAGGGTCACCAAGGCGCTCAAGGCCTACGCGGCGCTGACCACCAGCGCCTCGAAGGGCGCGGTGCGGCAGATCTGACGCGCGCCACGGCGTGAGGTGTCGCGGGGTGCGAGGTCTTCGGATCCCGCGCCCCGTTTCCGTTCCGGCCCCGCTTCCGGTCCGGCGCAACGGTCTTGCGGCACCGCGGGCCGGCGGGCGTCGCAGGGGGCGCTGCCCCCGTCCCTGCGGGACTCCCCCGGAGTTTATCTGGCAAGATGAAGGGGCCGGGGTGCGCCCGGTCAGGCGCGCTCGTCCTTGGGCGAGCCCATCACCACATAGGAGGTGATGGCGTTGACCTGCGGCAGCGTGCCCAGCACCTCGGTGTGGAAATGCTTGAAGGCGGCGAGGTCCGCCGCCTCGATGCGCAGCAGGTATTCCACGTTGCCGGTGATGTTGTGGCATTCGCGGACCTCGGGGGCGCGCGCCATGGCGCGTTCGAAGGCCTCCTGCATGGATTTGGTGTGGGCGTTGAGCCCGACGGTCACGTAGGCGGTGAAGCCGATGCCGGTCTTCTCGGGGCTGAGCACGGCGCGGTAGCCGCGGATCACGCCGGATTTCTCGAGCGCCGCGACCCGGCGCAGGCAGGCAGAGGGCGACAGGCCCACGCGCTCGGCCAGCGCGAGGTTGCTGATGCGGCCGTCGCGCGAGAGTTCGCGCAATATCCTGCCGTCCGTGGCGTCGAGATCGCTCATGGATTGCAGTATTGCCCGATGGACGCCGCAGTTTGCAATCTTTCTCCGCGAAAGATCGGCAATTCTTGCGTCATGACACCGGATCTTCTCCTCGCCCTCGCGGCGTTTGCGCTTGTCACCGTCATCACGCCGGGGCCGAACAACCTGATGCTGCTGGCCTCGGGCGCCAATTACGGCGTGCGCCGTTCGGTGCCGCACATGGCGGGCGTGGCGCTGGGGTTCCCGTCAATGGTGTTCCTCGTCGGGCTCGGGGTGATGCGGGTCTTCGACCTCTGGCCGATGGCGCACGATGCGCTGCTGGTGGTCTCGGTCCTCTACATGCTGTGGCTGGCGTGGAAGATCGCCAATGCAGCACCCCCGGAGCAGGCCTCCGGCGCCGAGGGCGGCCGTCCGCTGGGGTTCCTGCAGGCGGCGGCCTTCCAGTGGGTGAACCCCAAGGCCTGGTCCATGGCACTGGGGGCGATCACGCTCTACGCGGCCGGGCGCGACCTGATATCCGTGCTCTGGGTCGCCGGGGTCTACGTGGCGATGGGGCTGATCTCGACCACCACATGGACCGTGCTGGGGCGCGAGATGCGCCGGGTGCTCGACCGCCCTGCCCGGCTGCGCGTGTTCAACTGGGCCATGGCGGCGCTGATGCTGGCCTCGCTGCTGCCGGTGCTGCTGGGCTGAGGCGCGCGGATCCGGCGGATCGGCTCCGGGGGTGTCGAGGTCGCCCCCGGAGGGCGGCGCACCCGCCGGGTCCTGTGCTCATGGCCTTGCGGCGGCGCCTCGTCCCGGCCTTTGTCTCGGTGACGCCCCGCCGGATCCGGTCCTGACAAATCTTGCTTTGTTGCATCCCGGACCCGCAGACGCCATATAGGCCCCGCATAACAAGAGTGCCCGGGCAATGACGCATTATCTCGACTTCGAAAAACCCCTCGCCGAGATCGAGGGCAAGGCAGAAGAACTCCGCAACATGGCGCGGAAGAATGAGGAGATGCATGTCGAGGAAGAGGCCGCCGCCCTCGACCGCAAGGGGCAGGAGATGCTCAAGGATCTCTACAAGAAGCTCACCCCCTGGCGGAAATGCCAGGTGGCGCGGCATCCCGACCGGCCGCATTGCAAGGATTACATCGAGGCGCTGTTCACCGAGTACACTCCGCTTGCCGGCGACCGCGGCTTCGCGGACGACCACGCGGTGATGGGCGGGCTCGCGCGCTTCAACGACAAGCCGGTGATGGTGATCGGCCACGAGAAGGGCAACGACACCCAGTCGCGCATCGAGCGCAACTTCGGCATGGCGCGCCCCGAGGGCTACCGCAAGGCGATCCGCCTGATGGAGATGGCCGACCGCTTCGGCCTGCCGGTGATCACGCTGGTGGACACCCCCGGCGCCTACCCGGGCAAGGGCGCGGAAGAGCGCGGCCAGTCCGAGGCGATCGCCCGCTCGACCGAGAAATGCCTGCAGATCGGCGTGCCGCTGGTCTCGGTGATCATCGGCGAGGGCGGCTCCGGTGGCGCCGTGGCCTTTGCGACCGCCAACCGCGTCGCGATGCTCGAGCATTCGGTCTACTCGGTGATCTCGCCCGAGGGCTGCGCATCGATCCTCTGGAAGGACGCCGAGAAGATGCGCGAGGCCGCCGAGGCGCTGCGCCTGACCGCGCAGGACCTGCTGAAGCTCGGCGTCGCCGACCGCATCATCGCCGAGCCGCTGGGCGGCGCGCACCGGGATGCGTCGGGCACCATCGCCGCGGTCGGCAAGACCATCGCGTCGATGCTGGGCGAGATGGACGGCATGAAGCCCAAGGCGCTGGTCAACGCGCGCCGCGAGAAGTTCCTGAACATGGGCGCCAAGGGCCTCGCAGCCTGATCGCGACCGCCTGCAGGCACATCGCCCGCCCCGGCGCCCGACGCCGGTGCGGCCCCTCCGGCCCGGGGCTCAGGGCCACTCCTCTCCATCCAGGAACGCCTTCGCCGAGCCGGTGATCCGGTCGCGCTCGGCCTTGTCCTTCTTGCGCAGGTTCGCGAACATCAGGCCCATGCGCTGGTTGTCGCCCAGCGCCGCCTCGTTCTCGATCAGGAAGTTCCAGTAGAGATAGTTGAACGGGCAGGCGTCCGCGCCGGTCTTCTGCTTGAGATCGTAGGAGCACGCGCCGCAATAGTCGGACATGCGGCTGATGTAGCTGCCCGACGCCGCGTAGGGCTTGGAGCCCAGCCGCCCGCCATCCGCGTGCATCACCATGCCGTGCACGTTGGGCAGTTCGACCCAGTCGAAGGCGTCGGCGTAGACCTCGAGATACCATTGCTCGATCTGGCGCGGCGCGACCCCGGCCAGCAGCGCGAAGTTCCCCGTCACCATCAGGCGCTGGATGTGGTGGGCGTAGGCGTTGCGCCGCGTGGTGCCGATGCACTCTGCCATGCAGCGCATCCGGGTTTCGGCACCCCAGTACATCTCGGGCAGGTCGCGCCTTGCGTTCAGGAAGTTGCTGTCCCCGTAGCCCGGCATCTCGGCCCAGTAGATGCCGCGCACGAACTCGCGCCAGCCGAGGATCTGGCGGATGAAGCCCTCGGCGGCGTTCAGCGGCACGTCACCGTCCTGCCACGCCTGCGCGGCCTTCTCGCAGACCTCGGACGCGGTCAGCAGGCCGATGTTGAGATAGGGCGATATCACGCCGTGGAAGAGGAAATCCTCGCCCGCCTTCATGGCGTCCTGGTAGTCGCCGAAGGTCGGCAGGCAGTCCTTGATGAAATGGCGCAGCGCCCGCAGCGCCTCGTCGCGGGTCACCGCCCAGCCGAAGCCCTCGAGATCGCCGAAATGGTTGTCGAATCGCGCGGCGACGAGCTCCAGCACCTCCTGTGTGGTGTCGTCGGGGCGAAAGCGCATCCGGTGCGGCAGCTCGAGCCCCTTGGGCAGCGCCTTGCGGTTCTCGGCGTCGAAGTTCCAGTCGCCGCCCGCCGGCCCGTCGCCCTCCATCAGCAGCCCGGTGCGGCGGCGCATCTCGCGGTAGAAGTATTCCATGCGGGAGGTCTTGCCGGCCTCGACGAGCTCTGCGAACTCCTCGCGGGAACAGTAGAAGCGGTCGTCCGTGCGGATCTCTACGGGCAGGTCGAGGTCGCTTTCCCAGTCGCCCATCATCTCCCACACGCGCCATTCGCCCGGCTCGGTGACGATGACGCGGGCGGGGTCGTGGCGTTTCACCGCGCGCGCCAGCTCGCCGCCGAAGCTGTGGGTGTTGTCGGGATCGTCGAGCGTCACGTAATCGACGGTGACGCCCCGCCCGCGCAGCTCTTCGGCGAAGTGGCGCATGGCCGAGAGGATCAGCGCGATCTTCTGCGGGTGGTGGCGGACGTAGCTCGTCTCGTCGCCGACCTCGACCATCAGCACGACGTCATCCTCGCCGAGGTCCGAGAGCGCGGACAGCGACCTCGTAAGCTGGTCACCGAGGATCAGGCGCAGGCTTTCGGTCACGACGGTTTCCGCGCCTCGGTCCGGCAGCGGTCCGAGCAGAACTTCACCGCCTCCCAGTCCCGCGCCCACTTGCGGCGCCACGCGAAGGGCCGCCCGCACCGGGCGCAGATCTTCACCGGCAGGTCCGCCTTCCTGCGCATCTTCGCCATGACATGTCCTCCCACCTGCACCCCGGCCCCCATTCCACGCCAACCATCGCGCGGGGTTGAAACTTTCCGACCCGCGCGCTCGTTTCTTCCGTGAAGCAAGGAGTTCCCCGCATGCAGCTTGTCACCCTCTACGGCGCCACCCTCGCGATCTTCCTCGTGATCGACATCGTGGGCATCACGACCCTCATCAAGCCGGTGTTCGAGCGTCACGTGGGCGACATGCTGGCCGATCCGCTGCGGCTGGGCCCGGCGGCGGCGTTCTACCTCTTCTACATCGCGGGGCTGCTCTACTTCGTCTCGGTCCCGGCGCTGGCCGCCGGGCGCCCGGTGCAGGCGCTGCTCGGCGGGGCGCTGCTGGGGCTGATGTGCTACGGCACCTACGAGTTCACCAACCTCGCGACCCTGCGCGGCTGGTCGTGGAACCAGGTGGTGATCGACAGCCTCTGGGGCGCGGCGCTGACCGGCGGCTCGGCCTGGGCGGGCGTCGCCATCACCCGCTGGATCCACGGCTGAGCGCGCGGCGCGGCTCACTGCACCAGCCGCGCGGTGAGCCGCAGCGCCAAGCCATAGGGCAGCACGCGCAAGAGCTTCAGCGGCAGCGTCAGGCGGCGCGGGAAATGCACCTCGAAGCGCTTGCCGTCGAGCCCGCGCAGGATCCGCTGCGCCGCGTCCTCGGGCTGCAGTACCGCCGGCATCTCGAAGCTGTTCTTCTCGGTGAGCCGGGTGGCGACGAAGCCCGGGCTGATCATCCGTACCCGGATCCCCGGGGCCAGCTCTGCCCGCAGCGTCTCGCAAAGGCTGATGACCCCCGCCTTCGAGGCGGAGTAGATCTGACCCTGCGGCAGCCCCACATAGCCCGCGACCGAACCGGTGAGCACCAGATCGCCCCCTTCGCGCAGCAGCGGCGCAGCGGTGCGGGCAAAATGGAAACTGCCGGTGAGATTGACGGAGACGATCTTCGCAGCGAACTCCGGGTCGATCTCGAGCACCTTGCCGGGATCGTAGAGCGCCGCCAGCGTGATCGCCCGGTCGAGCGGCCCGCCCGCGGCGATGCGTTCTGCCGCCGCAGCGAGGCTCTGGGCGTCGGACACGTCCGCGGGCACCGCCTCGGCGCCGATCTCGTCCGCCAGCGCCTGAAGCTTGTCCTCGGAACGCGCCGAGATCACCAGCGAGGCACCGCGGGCGGCATAGGCGCGGGCGAGCTCTGCGCCGATGCCCTCGGAGGCGCCAACGATCCAGATGCGCTCGGGGTCAGGCATGGGCCATGCGGTATTGGTAGACGTTGGTGCGCCCGGTCTCGAAGGCCGCGATGCAGGCGGCAAGATAGAAGCGCCAGACGCGGATGAAGGGATCGTCGAAGCCCAGCCCGCGCACTTCGGTCACCCGGGCGTCGAAGCGGGTGAGCCAGTCGCGCAGGGTGCGGGCGTAGTCCTGACCGAAGGCATAGGCGTCCTCGACCCGCAGCCCGGCGCCCTTCGCCACATCGCGGAACACGTCCGGCGAGGGCAGCATGCCGCCCGGGAAGATGAAGCTGCGGATCATGTCGCCACCCGCGCGGTAGCGGTCGAAATAGGCGTCGCCCACGGTGATGGTCTGCACCATCGCCCGGCCCTTTTCCGACAGCACATGGGCGATCTTGCCGAAATAGGTCGGCCAGTAGCGCTCGCCCACCGCCTCGAACATCTCGATGGACACCACGTGGTCGAAGCGCCCGTATTCGTCGCGGTAATCCTGCAGCGCGATCTCGGCGTCGCGGCCCAGCCGCTCGCGGGCAAAGCTCGCCTGCTCGTGCGAGAGCGTCAGCCCCTTGGGGTGGAAGTCGCCGCGCGTCATGGCGCGCTCGGCAAAGCCGCCCCAGCCGCAGCCGATCTCGAGCAGCCGCCCGGACGAGGTGCCCAAGCCGTCGAGGATGCGGTCGTACTTGCGCTGCTGACCGGCCACCAGCGGATCCGAGGCCTGCGCATCTTCGGGCAGGAACAGCGCCGAGGAGTAGGTCATCGTGTCGTCGAGCCAGAGGCGATAGAACGCGTTGCCAAGGTCGTAATGCGCCTGGATGTTCCGGCGCGAGCCCCGCTTGGTGTTGCGGTTGAAGAGATACAGCGCACGCACCAGCAGAGCCTGCATCGGGTGGCCGTAGAGGAACGGCTCGAGCGGCTTCTCGTTGGCCAGCCCGAAGGCGAGGAAGGCGGCAAGAT
>Ga0208328_1000282_pt1 | contig 25707 bp, 29 predicted proteins | sample DeeseametaMP2633_FD_184170 | JGI IMG/M metagenome (GOLD analysis project Ga0208328, IMG submission 184170) | Marine microbial communities from the Deep Atlantic Ocean - MP2633 (SPAdes) | ecosystem: Environmental > Aquatic > Marine > Unclassified | place: Northeast of Antigua and Barbuda, North... | reverse complement strand
ACTCCGTCTCTGGCCATGCCAGATCCTGGCGTTGGCCGGGTCAGGTGTCAGCGATGTCGTGAGACTTCCACTGTCAGCGATGTCCTGAGACTTCACAGCGGCAGCGGACGTCCCCTCCGGATGACGTCCCACGGCCCGGGTAGCGTCGGCGCCATGCGTGCCGTCGTCGCCCAGGGGACCGGTGGTCCCGAGGTCCTGTCCGTCGCCCAGGTGCCCGACCCGCAGGCCGGGCCCGGGGAGGTCGTCGTGCGGGTCGCGGCCGCGGGCCTGAACCGTGCCGACCTGCTGCAGCGGATGGGCTTCTACCCGCCGCCGCCCGGAGCCTCGGACGTCATCGGGATGGAGTGCTCCGGCACCGTCGCCGAGGTCGGCGAGGGCGTGACGCAGTGGGCGGTCGGCGACGAGGTGTGCTGCCTGCTCGCCGGGGGTGGGTACGCCGAGCTCGTGGCCGTGCCCGCGGGGCAGGTCATGCCCGTGCCCGACGGGGTCGACCTGGTCACCGCCGCCGCGCTGCCGGAGGTCGCGGCGACCGTGTGGTCCAACGTCTTCATGGTCGCCGGCCTGCGCCCCGACGAGACCTTCCTGGTCCACGGCGGCGCCGGCGGCATCGGCACCTTCGCCATCCAGCTCGCCCACGCCCTCGGGGCGCGGGTGGCCACGACCGGCGGCACGGCGGAGAAGCTGGAGTTCTGCCGCTCGCTGGGCGCCGACGTCACCATCGACTACCGCGAGCAGGACTTCGTCGAGGTGCTGCGCGAGGCGACCGACGGCCACGGGGCCGACGTGATCCTCGACAACATGGGCGCGAAGTACCTCGCCCGCAACGTCGACGCGCTCGCGACCGAGGGCCGGCTCGTGGTCATCGGCATGCAGGGCGGCACCAAGGCCGAGCTCGACCTCGGGGCGCTGCTGAAGAAGCGCGGCGCGGTCGTCGCGACCTCGCTGCGCGCCCGACCGGTCGAGGGCAAGTCGGCGATCTGCGCCGGGGTCGTCGAGCACGTGTGGCCGCTGGTCGCCGAGCAGAAGGTGCGCCCGATCGTCCACCAGGTCCTCGCCCTCGACGACGTCGCCGCCGCCCACGAGCTGATGGGCTCGGGTGCGCACACCGGCAAGATCCTGCTCACCCCGTGAGCGGCGTACCCCGTTCTAGGGTGGGCGCATGAGCGAGCAGCACTCCCCCACCGAGCAGCCCGGCCCGCAGGGCGAGCAGCAGGTCGTCGTGGTCGGCCCCGACGGCCGCCCGATCGGCACCATGCCGGCCGCGGCCGCGATGGCGATGGTCAGCCAGGGCGCCCCGTCCCCGGAGGGCGCCACCGGTGACTCCGACGACGAGCGGCACCTCACCGAGCTCGTCGAGCAGCCGGCCAAGGTCATGCGCATCGGCGGGATGATCCGCCAGCTGCTCGAGGAGGTGAAGGCGGCTCCGCTCGACGAGGCCAGCCGCAACCGGCTGCGCGACATCCACGCCGCCTCGATCACCGAGCTCGAGGCCGGGCTGGCCCCCGAGCTGATCGAGGAGCTGCACCGGCTCAGCCTGCCCTTCACCGAGGACGTCACCCCCTCCGAGGGTGAGCTGCGCATCGCCCAGGCCCAGCTGGTCGGCTGGCTCGAGGGGCTCTTCCACGGGCTGCAGACGGCGATCTACGCCCAGCAGATGGCGGCGCGGGCGCAGTTCGAGCAGATGCGTCGTGGGCTGCCCGCCGGCCACGGCGGCCAGCCGGGGCAGCCCGGTGCCGGCGGCGAGGAGCCCGGCCCGACGCCCGGGGACTCCGGCGGGATGTACCTCTAGGTCCGCCGCCCGGCGAGGTTCGTCGGCCGGCCGTCAGACCCTGCCACGGGACGACGGAACTTCATCGGCCGGTGGCAAGGTTCATCGGCCGGCCGATGAACCTGGCCACGCCGGCCCGGCTCAGCGCCGGCCGAGTCGCCCGACCACGAAGAGCCCCAGCACGCCGAGCACCGCCAGCGCGGCGCCCGGGGCCGCGGCACGACCCAGCGGGGTGGGCGGGTCCACGGGCAGGGCCTCGAACTCCGCGCCCGTCGGGCTCGCGGGCACCGGCGGCACGGGGTTGGGCAGGAGCCGGTCGAGCGCGTCGCGCAGGTCGCTGTCGGCCACGGCCGTGCCCGAGTCACCCGCGGCCAGGAAGACCACCGGGTCCGCGGGCTCGCCGTCGGTGGTCTCGGCCTTCACGAAGAAGACGACGTCCTCGCCCTCGGGCAGCCGCCCGAGGTTGCACTCGCCGCGCACGTTGCGGGTGGTGACCACCTCGAGCTCCGCGGCCACGCTGACCCGGGCGGCCTTGTAGACCTCCTGGACCTCGACCTGGTGGATGATCCGCACGCCCCGCTGGCCGTCGTCCAGCGCCGCGGCCTTCGCACCGACCACGGTGCCGGTGAAGACCGCCTGGGCCTGCCGGGTCTGCATGCTCACGCCCTGGTCGGTGCAGGAGGGGTCCTCCGCGGCGTACGCCGCCGGGCCGGTCGCCCCGAGCACCACCCCGCACGCCGCCACGAGCCCGAGCAGGGCCAGCACGAGGCCGGCCGCCAGCGCGGTCACGGGGGGTCGGGTCGTCGTCGGCACGGGGAAATGAGAGCAGATCACAGGTCGAACACACCAGCCAGGACGCGCGCCACGCCGTCCTCCTCGTGCCCGGGCGCCACCTCGTGGGCCACCTCGACGACGCTGGGGTGTGCGTCGGCCATCGCCCACGAGCGGCCCGCCCACGCCAGCATGGGGATGTCGTTGGGCATGTCCCCGAAGGCGATCACCTCGTCGGGACCGATGCCGAGGTCGGCGCAGACCATCGCCAGCGTCGAGGCCTTGGTGACCTGCGCCGCGCTGATCTCCAGCAAGGTGGTGCTGGAGGACCAGGTGATCGTGAGCCGACCACCGGTCGCGGCCTCGGCCCGGTCCCAGAACTCCTGCGGCCCCAGCTCCTCGTGCCGGGCCAGCAGCTTCCAGGCCCCGCCGGTGAGCAGCTCGTCGACGTGCGCGCGGCGGGCGACGTCGGGCACGGGGAAGCGCTCCATGAACTCGGGCTCCAGCTCGATGCCCGCACGGGTCTCGACGGCGTACGACGTCCCGGGCACCGCCTCGCGCAGCAGCCGGGCGAACTCGCGACCGACGCCCACCTCGATCGGCCGCTCGAGCCGGGCACTGTCGGCGGCGACGTCCCACACGGCCGCGCCGTTCGAGATCACCGCCAGCCCGTGGGAGCCCACGTGGTCGAAGACGTCGCGGGCCCACCGCAACGGCCGGCCGGTCACGAAGACCACGGGCACGCCCCGCCGCTCCACCTCGAGCAGCACCTCGCGGGTGTAGGCCGACACCGAGCCGTCGCTGCGCACCAGGGTGCCGTCGAGGTCGGTGGCGACCAGGCGCGGTGGTCTCGACGCCCGCTCCTCGCTGGCGCTCGTCGCTGCTCGACCACCCGGCACGGGGCCCTCCACGCTGGCGCTCGTCGCTGCTCGACCACCCGGCACGGGGTCCTCCTCGCTGGCACTCGTCACGGGAGAGATCGCCCTTCGGGCACGGGCCGCACCATCACGAGGTTGCCGTCGTCGTCGGAGCCGCGCAGGCCGGTGAAGCCGTTCTTGGCCAGCACCTTCAGGCTGGTGGCGTTCTCGGGGCTGACGCTCGCGCGTACCCGGACGCCGGCGGCGTCGGCCGCCTCGAGCATCGCCGTGAGCGCCTCGGTCGCGAAGCCCCAGCCGCGTGCCTCGGGCACCAGCCCGTAGCCCACCTCGGTCTCGAGGACGCCGTCCTGCGCCGGTGCCGGCGGGCCGAAGAAGCCGATCGAGCCGAGCACGGTCCGGCCACGGACGATGCTGCGGGGACCCCAGGGGTCGCCCTCGGCCCACAAGGTGGCGGCGTCGACGTCGTCGGTGCGGGGGAAGTCGGGGTGCCACTCGGGTCGTCGGCGGCCGCCGCGCAGGTCGGCCACGACGTCGGCCGACCACAGCGGCAGCTCGAGCCGTGCGGTGGTGAGGAGAGGGGACGGGGTGCTCAGAAGTACCGCCCCAGCTCGAGGGCGGCGCCGTCCTCGTCGACGGGAGCCGTCACGTCGTCGGCGGCGGCGCGGACCTCCTCGATCGCCTGGCCCATCGCCACGGACCGGCCCGCCCAGGCGAACATCTCCAGGTCGTTGCGGCCGTCGCCGATCGCCAGCGCGTCCGCCGCCGAGACGCCCAGGTCGTCGCAGACCTGCTGCAGCCCCGAGGCTTTGGAGACACCCACCGGCGAGAGGTCCATCCAGGCGGTCCAGCCCACGACGTAGTCGGTGCCGTGCAGCCCCAGCCGCCCCGCGAGGTCGACGAAGTCCTCCGCGGTCGCCTGCGGGTCGCGGATGATCACGCGGCTCACCGGCTCGGCGACGATGTCCTCGACCGGGGTCTCGATCATGTCGCCGGACAGCTCACCGGCCGGGAACGGCCTGTTGACCCGGTAGCCGCGCCCGCGCTCCTCGACCCCCACCAGCGCGTCGGGGTGCTCCTCGAGCACGGCCATGACCGCGGGCCGGGCGTCGAAGGTGTGCTCGTGGACGATGTCCATCGGCGGGTAGCGGAAGACCACGCCGCCGTTGGAGGCCACCACCCACACCGGGTCCTCGGGGTCGTCGAGGCCGAGCATGTCCGCCACCGGGGTCATGCCGTGCGGGGAGCGGCCGCTGGCCAGCACCACGTGGGCCCCGGCCGCGCGCGCCCGGCGTACGGCGTCGGCGACCGCGTCGGAGACCTCGGCGTGGGTCTGGCCGGCCCCCTCGATCCAGCGCAGCAGGGTGCCGTCGATGTCGAGGGCGACCAGCTTCGGCGCCCACCCGGGAGCCGGCACGCTCACGCGCCGACCGGCTTCAGGACCTCGAGCCCGCCCATGTGCGGCTGCAGCGCCTTCGGCACGCGCACCGACCCGTCGGCCTGCTGATGGGTCTCGAGGATCGCCACGATCGTGCGGGTCATGGCGCACAGGGTGCCGTTGAGCGTGGCCAGCGGCTTGGTGCCGTCCTCGAACCGGCCGCGGATGTCGAGGCGGCGGGACTGGAACTCGGTGCAGTTGGAGGTCGAGGTGAGCTCGCGGTACTTGCCCTGGGTGGGGATCCACGCCTCGCAGTCGAACTTCCGGATCGCCGAGAGGCCCAGGTCGCCGGCCGCGACGTCGATGACGCGGTAGGCCAGCTCGAGCTTGCCGAGGAACTCCTTCTCCCACGCCAGCAGCCGCTCGTGCTCGGCGTAGGACTCCTCGACGGTGGTGTAGACGAACATCTCGACCTTGTCGAACCAGTGGACCCGGATGATCCCCTTGGTGTCCTTGCCGTGCGAGCCGGCCTCCTTGCGGAAGCACGGGCTGAACGCGGCGTAGCGCAGCGGCAGCGTGGCCGGGTCGAGGATCTCGTCGGAGTGGTAGGCGGCCATCGGCACCTCGGAGGTGCCGACGAGGTAGAGGTCCTCGCCCTCGATCCGGTAGACGTCGTCGGCGGCCTGGCCGAGGAAGCCGGTGCCGTCCATGGCCCGCGGGCGCACCAGCGACGGAGCGATGACCTGGGTGAAGCCGGCCTCCCGGGCCTGCTCCATCGCGAGGTTGACCAGCGCCAGCTCGAGCTGGGCGCCGACGCCGGTGAGGAAGTAGAACCGGCTGCCCGACACCTTGGCGCCGCGCTCGATGTCGATCGCGCCCAGGATCCTGCCGAGCTCGATGTGGTCGCGGGGCTCGAAGCCCTCGGCCTCGAAGTCACGCGGCGTGCCGACATGCTCGAGCACGACGAAGTCGTCCTCGCCGCCCTCGGGCGCCTCGGGGGCCGCGAGGTTCGGGATCTCCTGCAGGGCGCGCTGCCAGGTCTCCTCGGCCTCGCCGCGGGCGGCCTCGGCGGCCTTGACCTCGGCGGCCAGCGTCTTGGTCTGCGCGAGCAGCTGCTGCTTCTCCTCGCCCTGGGCCTTCGGGATGAGGGCCCCGAGCTGCTTCTGCTGGGCGCGCTTCTCCTCGAACGCGGCGATCGCTGCGCGGCGGGAGGTGTCGGCCTCCAGGGAGCGTGAGACGACCTCGTCGGAGAGGCCGCGCTTGGCCAGCGCGGCGCGGACGCGGTCGGGCTCGTCCCGCAGGACCTTGGGGTCGATCATGTCGTGAAGGCTATCCCTGGGGTGGGGCTGTCCTCACCCCGGTTGTGGGTGGGGGCTCTGCCATGCTGTGGCGCGTGCTCGACCGCTCCCGCTCCCTGCTGCTCGGCTGGGGTCTCGCCTGCCTCGCGACCTTCGCCCTGCTGGCGTTCGCGGTCACCGAGGGCTGGGGTCCGCTGGCCGACGTCGGCGCCCGCGGTGGCGGCCCCGACGTGCCCTACGTCGAGGCCGGGACCCGCGCCTACGACCTGCTGCGCTGGATCGAGCTGACCTTCGGCACGACCGGCATGACGGTCCTCACCATCGCCACCGGGCTGGTCATGCTCCTGCGCGGGCACCGCCGGGCGGCGGTCGTGGCCCTCGTCGTCCCCGGGCTCACCGCGCTGGCCACGACCTGGCTGAAGGTGTGGATCGGCCGTGAGCGCCCGGACTGGCAGAACCCCGAGGCGCTGCTGGAGTCCAACGCCTTCCCCTCGGGCCACGCCTCGTCGGTCGCCGCGCTCGGCGGCGTGGTCTGCGTGCTGGTGCTGATGCTGGTGCGTCGCGCCACCGTGCGCCGCCTCGTGTACGCCGCGGTCGGGCTCGTCGTCGTGGGCGTGTGCCTGGACCGCGTGCTGCTCGGCCGGCACTTCCCCAGCGACGTCGTCGGTGGGGTGCTGCTCGGTGCGGGCATCCTGCTGGTGGTCCTGGCGGCGTACTCACCACTGCCGCGCAGCCACGCCCAGAAGGCCGAGCCGCTGCCGCAGGCGGTGCCCTCGACGCGTCGGCTGGCTGTCGTGCTCAACCCGATCAAGGTCGAGGACGTCGACGTCTTCAAGTCGACCGTCACCGGGATGGCCCGCGAGGCCGGGTGGGCCGACCCGACCTGGCACCTCACCACCGTCGAGGACCCCGGCACCGGCATGGCCGAGGAGGCCGCCGTGGCCGGCGCCGACCTCGTGCTCGTCTGCGGCGGCGACGGGACCGTGCGCGAGGTGTGCGCCGAGCTCGCCGGCACCGGCATCCCGGTCGGCATCGTGCCCGCCGGCACCGGCAACCTGCTGGCCCGCAACCTCGACATCCCGCTCTACCTGCGCGCCGCGATCGACGTGGGCCTCACCGGCCAGGACCGCGCCATCGACATGGTCGAGGTCTCCGGCGACGGGATCGAGGGCTCGCACTTCATGGTGATGGCCGGCATGGGCTTCGACGCCGCGATCATGGAGGGCGTCAACGAGGACATCAAGAAGCGCGTGGGCTGGCTGGCCTACGTCCTCTCCGGGCTGAAGTCGCTGATGTTCCCCGCGGTGAAGGTGGAGATCTCCGTCGACGGCGGGGAGTTCACCAAGCACCGCGCCCGGACCGTCGTCGTCGGCAACGTCGGCTTCCTGCAGGCAGGGATGCCGCTGCTGCCCGACGCGGCCATCGACGACGGCCTGCTCGACGTGGTGATCCTGCACCCGAAGAACTTCTTCTCCTGGATCCCGCTGGCCTGGCGGGTGCTGCTCAAGCTGCGTCACACCGACGAGCTCGTCGACCGGCGCACCGGCTCCTCGGTCGTCGTCCGGGCCGCCTCGGAGACCCCGCGCCAGCTCGACGGGGACTCCATCGGCCCCGGGCGCGAGCTGCGGATGCGCTGTGTGCACGGCCGGGTGCTGGTGCGCGTCCCGCGCTGAGCGGCACGCCTGCTCCCAGCGTCGTACCGGTCCTGACCGCCCTTCCCGACCCCCGCGGGTTCTGAGAGGGTCGGGGCCATGGGCTGGTTCCTCGTCGCTCTGCTCGCCGCCGTCGTCGCCGGCATCGCCTGGTGGACGGGGCGCTCCGCGACCCGGCGCCGTGGGCGGCTGCTCGCCACGGAGACCTCGACGGTCGCCACGCTGACCGAGGTCGCGGCCGCCGCGACCGGTGCGGCCGGTGCCGGTTCCTACCGCGAGGTGGTCGAGCTCAGCGGTGAGGCGCACCCCGGGCCCGGCGGGCGGCTGGCCTCCCCCGAGACCGGCACGCCCTGCGTGTGGCACCGGCACACCGTGACCCGCCGCTACACGAAGGTCACCAAGGACGCGGACGGGAAGCGCACCACCTCCACCGCCGAGGAGACCGTCACCTCGCAGACCTCCTCGACCCCGTTCGTGCTGCGCGACGGCACCGGCGAGGTGCTCGTCGAGGCCTCGGGCGGGGTGGACGGCGCACGCAAGTCGCTCTCGGAGTTCCGCGAGGGCCGGCGGGGCGGGGGCAGCGACACGATCGGCTTCGAGCACGAGGAGTGGGTCCTCGAGCCGGGCACCCGGCTCTTCGTCGCCGGCGAGGTCAGCGACGACGGGGGCGTGCTCACCCTCCGCAAGCCGGCCAAGGGCGACCTGGTCGTCACCACCCGCTCCGAGGAGCAGCTCCTCGACTCCGCTGCCGGCTCGGCCCGCACCGCCGGCATCGTGGCCAAGGTCGCCGGCGCCGCCGCGGTGGTCCTCGCGGTCGTGGGCCTGGTCTCGCTGCTCTGACGCGCCCGCTGGTCAGGGGCGAGCGGCCTCGATCGCCTCGGTCTCCTCGGGGGAGAGCTGCTGGTCGCAGCGCCAGGCCGACACGGACTTGGCGTAGGTCCGCGCCTCGGAGCGGCCGTGGATCGAGGTGAGCACCACGCCGTTGCCGCCGTCGTCGAGCAGGGCGACCGACCACGACAGGTGACCGCCCATGTCACCGAAGGCGTCGTAGCGCACCGCGGCGAGGTGCCGCAGCGCGTCGCGGCCCTCCGCGCGCAGCGCCGCGACCTCCTGGCGCAGCCCCAGGACGTCCTCGGGCAGCGCGTCCGGCCCCTCGCGGCGTACGCCGGCGCGGACCGTCCGGAGGGCGAGCACCGCGCACCCGAGGGCGGCGAGTGCGACCACGAGCGTGAACACGTCCAGGACCACCACGCAGGAAAACCTAGACTGCGCAGGTGCCGAACCAGCGACGCATCGCCTACCAGGGAGAGCCGGGCGCCAACTCCCACATCGTGTGCCAGGAGCACTACCCCGAGCTCGAGGCGCTGCCGTGCGCCTCGTTCGAGGACGTCTTCGCCGCGGTGACCTCCGGCGAGGCCGAGCTGGCGATGATCCCGATCGACAACTCGATCGCCGGACGGGTCGCCGACATCCACCACTTCCTGCCCGGCAGCGGGCTGCACATCGTGGCCGAGCACTTCCTGCGGATCCGCTTCCACCTCATGGGCGTGCCGGGCGCGACCCTGGAGACCATCCGCACCGTGCACAGCCACGTGCACGCGCTGGGCCAGTGCCGCCGGATCATCCGCGAGCACGGCCTGACCCCGTTGATCTCCGGCGACACCGCGGGCGCCGCCCGTGAGGTCGCCGAGGCCGCCGACCCGAGCCAGGCCTCCATCAGCCCGCCCCTGGCCGCACAGATCTACGGCCTCGACGTGCTGGCGACCGACGTCGAGGACGAGGACCACAACACCACCCGCTTCGTGGTGCTCTCCCGCGACTTCGTGCAGGCCCCGGCCGGCAACGGCCCCGTCGTCACGACGTTCGTGTTCAACGTGCGCAACCTCCCGGCCGCGCTCTACAAGGCGCTGGGCGGCTTCGCGACCAACGGGGTCAACATGACCAAGCTCGAGAGCTACATGGTCGACGGGCAGTTCACCGCCACCCAGTTCCTCGCCGAGGTCGACGGTCACCCCGACGAGACGCCGCTGCGCAACGCCCTGGAGGAGCTGGCCTTCTTCACCACCGACGTGACCGTCCTCGGCGTCTACCCGGCGGACCGCTTCCGCTCGGTGTGAGTCTCAGCCGGCCAGGCTGGGCCGGGCCGTGGAGCTGGCGCGTCGCCCGCGCAACCCGGTGAACGGGTCCTCGCCGACGCTGGCGTGGTGGCGGCACTTGCCGGCCATCTCGCGGATCGCGCGCTCGTGGGAGGGCTCGCGGGTGGCGGGAGCGAAGCTGGAGAGCAGCAGGATCTGCAGCCAGGTGCGCAGGTCGGCCTCGCTGATGTCGAGGGAGGCGACCACGCCGTCGGCGTCGCGGTAGGTCAGTCGAGCGGACTCACGGTCCCACGCGAGCGCGTCAGCAGAGTGACGCTCCATCGCTATCTCGATATCCCAGTCCACGCCGAACAAGCCCCCCAGGCCGGCCTCACCGTGCCGGAAGGGAACACGAAGGACTCATGCCCCCATGGCACGCCGGCCATCTCATCGCGACCCTCAGTTGACAGCAATACCCCACCCAGTATGGCGGACGTGCTGTTACCGAGCCGTTGACTTCCTGAGGGTGTCGCGCCGACGCCCTAGGGTGAGCGCATGACCCAGAGCCCCGCCCACTACGCCGACAGCGAGGTCGGTCGCCTTCGCACGGTGATGCTGCACCGCCCCGGCCACGAGCTCAAGCGCCTCACCCCTAGGAACAACGACCGGCTGCTCTTCGACGGGATCCCGTGGGTGGCACGGGCCCAGGAGGAGCACGACGCGTTCGCGGAGGCCCTGCGCAGCCGCGACGTCGAGGTCCTCTACCTCACCGACCTGCTGACCGAGACCCTGCAGGACGAGATCGCCCGCAACCACGCGATCACCGCCGCCCTCTCGGGGCTGCACCTCGGCGACACGCTGCGCGCCTACCTGGCGCACTTCCTCCACGACGCCTCCCCCGAGGAGCTCACGGCCTACCTCACCGCCGGCATCCGCAACGACGAGGTGCGCGGCGGGTTCGGCCTGGTGACCTCGCTGCTCTCGCCGTACGACTTCCTGGTCGACCCGCTGCCCAACCTGCTGTTCACCCGCGACTCCAGCGTGTGGGTGCGCGACCGGGTGGCGGTGACCTCGCTGGCGATGCCCGCCCGCGCACGCGAGACCCAGCTGACCGAGCTGATCTACACCGAGCACCCGCGCTTCCGCGGCACCCGCAAGATCCACGGCTGGCACTCCGAGCACGTGGAGGGCGGCGACGTCCTGCACCTCGCGCCGGGCGTCATCGCCGTCGGCGTCGGGGAGCGTACGACGCCCGCCGGTGTAGAACGCTTCGCCCGCCAGGTCTTCCACGCCGGCCTGGCCCGCACCGTCCTGGCGGTGCCGATCGCCCAGGAGCGGGCGACCATGCACCTCGACACGATCTGCACGCTGGTCGACGTCGACAAGGTCGTGATGTACCCCAACGTCGCCGACCACCTCGTCGCCCACGCCGTGACCCTGGCCGAGGACGGCGACGAGGCGACGCTGAGGCTCGACGTCGCGCCGCCCGAGCCGTTCCTCCTGGCCGCGGCCAAGGCGATGGGCATCGACCAGCTGCACCGCATCGACACCGGCCTGGACCCGGTCACCGCCGAGCGCGAGCAGTGGGACGACGGCAACAACACCCTGGCCCTGGCCCCCCGGGTGGCGGTCGCCTACGAGCGCAACGACCAGACCAACGAGCGGCTCGAGGAGGCCGGCATCGAGGTCGTCCGCATCGCCGGATCCGAGCTCGGCTCGGGCCGCGGCGGGCCGCGCTGCATGAGCTGCCCGATCACCCGCGACCCGCTCTGACCCAGGAGGCTGGCACCCGGGGCCGACCCCGGGGCCGACCCGCCGCTGACCTGCGGTGATCTGCAAGACCTCTGCTTTACACCGCTGACACACCTCGGAGAGGATGCGTCGCGGGAGGACCACCACGCTTCGGAAGGGAACCCATGTCGTTCTTCAGCTCGTTCAGCCCGGAGGAGATCGCCAAGATCAGCTCCGCGGGGACCCGCGTGACCCTGCCCGAGGGGTGGGCCCCGATCTCGGAGCGGACCGGAGCCGACAAGGCCTACATCATCCTCTCCGGCACCGTCTCGGTCCGCCAGCACGGCAAGGAGATCGCCCAGCTCGGCCCCGGCGACATCGTCGGAGAGGCGGCGATCCTCAACCACTCGCTGCGCACCGCGAGCATCGTGGCGCTCTCGCCGCTGGAGCTGATCCACTTCACCCCCGACCAGCTGCAGCGCCTGGCCGTGGAGATGCCGTCCTTCGGGGAGGCGCTGGAGAGCCTGGCCAAGGAGCGCTTCTCGGGCGGGTCCGACTCCTGAGCCGACCCCCCTCACCCGAGCAGACGCCCGAGCAGACGTCTGACCCGGCCCCCGGCCCGGACGCGGCTTCGGACCGGCCGACCGGTCAGGACGGCGACGGCGTCGAGGCGCTGCTGCTCGGCGGCCGTCCGGGGCTGACCCGCGTCGAGGTCGCAGCCGCTGTCGGCGTACCCGTCGAGGTGGCGCAGGAGCTGTGGCGCCTGCTCGGCTTCCCCGCGACCGCCGACGACGACGTGGCGTTCACCGAGGCCGACGTCGAGGCGCTCCAGCTGGCCGTCGACCTCACGGGTCTCGGCATCCTCGACGACGACTCGCGCTCGGCGCTGGTCCGCACCTGGGGTCGCTCGTTCGCCCGGCTGGCGGAGTGGCAGACCACGTTGATGGCCCGGGTCGCGGCCGCCGACCCCGACGGCGACCCGACCGCTCAGATGGCGATGCTCACCGGCGAGGTGGTCCCGCGGGTCGAGCGACTGCAGTCCTACGTGTGGCGGCGCCACCTCGCGGGCGCCGCAGGCAGGCTGCTGGCCGGCGCCGAGGCCACCGCCTCCGACACCACCCCGCTGGCCGTCGCGTTCGTCGACATCGTCGGCTTCACCTCGCGGTCGCGGTCGATGGCCGACGAGGAACTGGTCCGCTGGATCGAGACCTTCGAGTCCCGCTCGACCGAGGTGGTGCTCGACCACGGCGGCCGGGTCATCAAGAACATCGGCGACGAGGTCCTGCTGGTCGCCGACACCCCGGCCGACGCGGCACGCATCGTGCACCTGCTGGTGTCGATGGGCGCCGACGACGAGGACCCGTTCCCCGCGGTCCGCGCCGGGGTCGCGTACGGCGACGTCGTGACGCGGCTGGGCGACGTGCTCGGCCCCACGGTCAACATCGCCGCCCGCCTGACCTCGCTCGCGCGACCGGGCACGGTGCTCGTCGACGACGGCATGCACGAGGCGCTCGAGGACGACCCGGAGCTGGCGTGGCGGCGGCTCCCCCGTGCCTCGGTGAAGGGATACTCGCGGCTGCAGGCGTGGGCGCTGCGCCCCCGCAGCTGACGTTTTACCTTGATGTAGAGTTTCTCGACGTCAAGAGAGTTTTCGTTCTCGGGAGGTCGGCGTGGGCCGGGTGCTGAGCAGGATCCTGTCCGACGACCCGTTGATCAGGGCGATGTCCTACCAGTCGGTGCTCTCGGCCTTCGGCGAGGGCGCCTTCCTCACGGGCTCGGCGTTCTACTTCACCCAGGTCGTCGGGCTCTCGGCCGCCCAGGTGGGGCTCGGGCTCACGATCGGCGGCCTGGCAGTCTTCGCCGGGTCCGTCCCGCTGGGTCGGCTCGCGGACCGGGTCGGCACCCGGCGTACCTGGATCCTGGGCAGCGCCCTCGAGGCGCTGCTCTTCGCCTCGTGGGTGCTGGTCGACGGGTTCGCCGGCTTCGTGGCGGTGACCATCGCGCTGGACCTGGCGCAGACGTGGGCGCGGGCTGGACGCAACGCCTACCGGTTCGAGGTGTTCCCCCGCGAGACCAGGGTGCGGTCGCTGGCCTACATGCGCGCCTCGCGCAACGTCGGCTACACGCTGGGGGCGGGCGCCGGCGGCATGGCGCTCGCCGCGCCCGGCAACGGCCCGATCATGGCGATCCCGATCGTCACCGCCGCGATCCTGGCCGCCAACGCCGTCCTCGTGACGCGCCTGCCCCGCCTCTCCCGCGAGGACGAGGCCGCCGCGCCGACCGAGTCGCCGCTCGAGGGTGCGCTCGAGGCGATGTCCGGGCGCCGCCGCGACCCGAGGGCGGCACTGCGCAACCGCGGCTTCCTGGTGATGTCGACCTTCGACGGCGTGCTCTCGACCCACCAGGTGCTGCTCAACGTCGTCATCCCGCTGTGGCTGGTGCAGGAGACCGACGCGCCGCGTGAGCTGCTGGCGCTGCTGTTCGGGACCAACACCGTGATGGCGGTGGCCCTGCAGGTGGCCGCCGCCCGCGGGGTCGCCGACGTGACCTCGTCGTTGCGCGCCCAGCGCCGCGGTGCGTTCTTCTTCGTGCTGTCCTGCGCGATCGTCCTCGTCACCCACGACACCGTGGGGTGGGTGACCATCGCGCTGGTCTGGCTGGGGCACGTCACCGTGACCGGGGCCGAGCTCTACCAGTCCGCCGGCCAGTGGGGGCTGCAGGCCGAGCTGTCCGACCCCGACCGGCGCGGGGAGTACCAGGGCGTCGCCAACCTCGGCTACACCATGGGCACCGTCTGGGCCCCCGCCGCGTTCACGTTCCTCGCGATGGAGGTCGGCACCTGGGGCTGGCTGAGCATCGCCGCCATCGTCGTGCTCGCCGCCCTCGGCCTCACCCCCGCCGCCCGGGCCGCCGAGCGGCACCTGGCGCGCGTCACGGCGGTGGGTGGGGCAGCGGCGGGATAGTTCGAATCACTTCTCACCCTTACTGCGCAGTAAGGGTGAGAAGTGATGCGTCGTAACCCGGCTCCCTCAGCGCAGGGTGACCTGCCGGTTCGCCAGGCCGTTGCGGGCCGAGCGCTCCTCGGGGGTCAGGTCGGAGGTGTCGGCGAGGGCGGCCTCGAGGTCCTGCGCGAACGCGGCGGCCGGCTCCTCGAGGGCCTCGGCGCCGGTGCCGACCTCGAGGTCCCAGACCGGGGCGAGGACGCCGTGGGTGCGGAACATGCCGACGAAGCGGGCGCCGGGCACGAGCACGTCCTTGCCGGCCACGTGCAGGCGGGCGAGCGCGGCGAGCAGCGCGTCCTCGGGCTGGGGCATCACCCAGCGCAGGTGCTCCTTGGTCCCGATGGAGGTCCAGTACGCCGCCTCGACGCTGCTCAGCCGCGAGGTGGGCATGGCCGCCTCGTTGGCCTGGTCGAGCGCACCGGCCATGGCGTCCTTGTCCTCCACGTCGGAGAGCCAGAAGTCGAAGCCCTCGTGGACGGTCACGTCCAGCGAGTCGCCGGTCACGAGGTCCTGCAGGCGCGGGCCCTCGCCCGGGGGATCGGTGAGCCCGACGATGCCGACCTCGCCGGCCTCGGCCTGGGCGATCGCCTTCTCCAGCACCGCCCCGAGGTCGCGCGCCGGGTCACCGAAGTGGTGCTGGACCTGCAGGCCCAGCCAGATCGCGCCGGACTCGCGCACCATCGCGGGCGCGGCCATCGGGAGCAGCGAGCACAGCACGACCTCACGGTCGGACCCGGCGAGGGTCAGCGGCGCCGTACCGGCCGGGACGAGCTCGCGCAGCGCGATCACGTCGCACTCCGAGGGCAGCCCCTCGAAGGGGCGCTTCACGAAGGCGGGGAGCGAGGTGCGGGCCTTGCCCTTGACGCGGTTCTTCTTACCCATGCCCGCGAAACTACCCGTCGGCGCCCGCCTGGCGTTCCAGCAGGTCCAGGAGGTACGCCGGACGGTCGGTGATCACGGCCCTCACACCGAGCTCCTGGCAGACCCGGAGGTCGTCGGGGGTGTTGACGGTCCACACGTGCATGTCGTGCCCGGCGCGGTTGATGCTCTCGCCCAGGCGACGGCTCTCGTGCAACAGCTTGACCCCCGGCCCGACCAGCCAGTCCTTCCCGACGACCCGTCGCAGCACCGGCCAGTAGGGGACGTGCTCGATCAGCTGAACGAGCCGCACGCCCGGGGCGAGCCGCTCCATCCGCTGCAGCGCGGTGTAGGAGAACGACATGACGCGCACCGGGCCGCCCGGGCGGTCCCACCCGAAGTCGCGCAGCAGCTCGGCCACCCGCCGCTCGACGAGCCCGCCGTACCGCGTCGGGTGCTTGGTCTCCACCGCGATCTCGATGCGGCGGTCGAAGTCGGCGACGACCTCGAAGAGCTTGCGCAGCGTCAGCACCTTGCCGTGCTCGTCGACGCGATCGGGGCGCTCGTCGTCGAGCTCGGCCCACGGGTGCTTCCAGGAGGAGAAGTCGAGCTCGCCCAGCTCGGCGAGGTCCATCGTGGACACCAGGCCGCGGCTGGAGGCGGTCCGCCGCAGGTTGCGGTCGTGGACGCACACCAGGTGCCCGTCGGCGGTCAACCGGACGTCGCACTCCAGGCCGTCCGCGCCGGTGTCGAGCGCGGCGAGGTAGGCACCGAGGGTGTGCTCGGCGTGGTCGTGGCTCGCCCCGCGGTGGGCCAGGACGAGCGGGCGGTCAGGCGCGCGCTCGCTCACGGGGACCATTGTGGCCGAGACGTGGCCCGACGACAGCGGATCAGCCCTGCGAGCCGTCCTCGCGACGCCCGTCGGCGATCGCCTCGGCCGCGGCGCGCAGGTTGTGCTCGGGCACGTCGAGGTCGTCGGGCAGCTCCGCGCGCAGGCGCGTGAGCACGTCGTCGACGGGTGCGCCGCGCAGCTCGTCCTCGACGAGCCGGATGGTGCGCTCGAGCACGACGCGCGGCTCGTCGTGCTCCTCGGGGAGTCCGCTGAGGTGGCTCATGCGCACCGACGGTGCCAGCGGGCTCGGCCGCGGGGCACCACCCGACCGGATCCCGCACCGGTTCCCGCCGGGGCGTCAGGCGTGGTCGCGCAGGTAGCGTCCGAAGTGCGGCACGGTGAACGCGATCCGGCCCCGCTCACCGGAGTAGATCAGCCCCTTCTTCAGCAGCGCGTCGCGCGCCGGCGACAGCGACTGCGGCTTCTTGCCCAGCACGGCGGCGACGTCGGCGGTGGCCACGGCACCGACCGGGTCCTCCCCGGAGTCGGCGTCGGCCATCGCCCGCAGGTAGTCGCGCTCGGCCGGCGTGGCGCGCTCGTAGCGCGACCCGAAGAACCCCACGGCCAGCTCGCGCTCGGCCTCGGGGGCCGCCACGGCGACGTCGTCGGCGGTGATCGGGCTGCGCGGGGCGAGGTCCCACACGGTCTTGCCGTAGGCCTGGATGAAGTACGGGTAGCCCCCCGTGGCGGCGTACATCGCCTCGAGGCCCTCGGGGGTGAACTCCGCGTCCTCCTCGGCGGCCGGCGCGGCGAGCGCGCGGTCGGCGGCGTCGCGGGAGAGCCGGTCGATGCGCTGGTAGGCGAAGAGCCGCTCGGAGTAGGACTTGCTGGCGCTGAGCACCGCCGGCAGGTGCGGCAGACCGGCCCCGACGACGATGACCGGCAGCCCGGACTGGCTGATCTCGTGGCAGGCCGCGCACAGCGCCGACACGTCGGCCGGCCCGAGGTCCTGCATCTCGTCGAGGAAGACCGCCACGCCCTTGCCGAGGTCCTGCGCCAGGCCGCCGACCTCGGTGAGCAGCTCGACGAGGTCGATCTCGATGTCGCCGGAGTCGGCGCGCCCGCGCGCAGCGGGTACGTCGATGCCGGGGCTCCACCGGTCGCGCAGCTTCGCGTCGCGACCCGCGTCGCGCTCGGCGAAGGCGCGCAGCACGCCGAGCACGTGGTCGCGCTGCTCCTCCTCGGGGTGCCCGAGCTCGCGCACGGCCTGGTGCAGGGCGCTGGAGAGCGGGCGTCGCAGCGGCAGGTCGGGTCGCGCCTCGAGCTTGCCGGTCCCCCAGCCCCGTCGTACGGCGGCACTGCGCAGCGCGTTGAGCAGGACCGTCTTGCCGACCCCGCGCAGGCCGGTGAGGACCAGGCTGCGCTCGGCCCGACCGCGGGCGACCCGCTCGAGCACCACGTCGAAGGCGGCCAGCTGCTCGTCGCGGCCGGCCAGCTCCGGCGGTCGCTGCCCCGCGCCGGGGGCGTAGGGGTTGCGGATCGGGTCCATGATCGGACGGTATCGGGGTCTCTAGCGCTTTCCCGAGATTCGGCTAGCGACACGCATCGACCACCACGCTCCTGGGCACCGTGCGATCATGGACCCCCTGATCGCCGCCTGGTGGCTCGCCCTGCTCGTCACGCTCGCGACCCTGCCGGTGGGGCTGTGGCGCACCCTGTCCTACCGCTCCGGCTCCATCGACCACACCCCGACCATGCGCACGGTCGCGATCTTCGCGATGACGCTCGGGCTGACCGCGCTGGCGGTGTACCTCGTCCTGACGGTCGTGCTCATGGTGCGCGCCGCGACCTAGGATGGTGCCGTGCCCGAGCTGCCCGAGGTGGAGGCGCTGGCCCTCGACCTGGGCGGCCGGCTGGACGGCCGCGCGATCGTGACGGTCCACGTGCCGCAGTTCAGTGCGCTGAAGACCTTCGACCCGCCGATCTCCGCGCTGGAGGGGACGCTGGTCGACCGGGTCGGGCGCTTCGGGAAGTTCCTCGACATCGAGGCCTCCGGCACCCACCTGGTGCTCCACCTCGCCCGCGCGGGCTGGGTGCGGTGGCGCGACGAGGTCCCGGCGATCCCGCCGAAGCCGAGCCCGAAGTCGACGCTCGCGCTGCGCATCGTGCTCGACGACGACGGCAGCGGCACCTCCCCCGGCCTCGACGTCACCGAGGCCGGCACCCGCAAGAGCCTGGCGGCGTACGTCGTGCGCGACCCGATGGACGTGCCGGGCATCGCCTCGCTCGGGCCGGACCCGCTGACCGACGACTTCACCGAGGAGGCCCTCGGCGAGATCCTCCAGCGGGAGGGCCGCAAGCAGCTCAAGGGCGTGCTGCGCCACCAGGGCACGATCGCCGGCATCGGCAACGCCTACTCCGACGAGATCCTGCACGCGGCGCGGATGTCGCCGTTCAAGCCCGCCGGCACGCTGGAGCCCGAGGAGCTGACGACGTTGTACGCCGCGCTCCGCTCGACCCTCGGCGCGGCCGTCGACCGCTCCCGCGGGCTCGCGGCCAGCGAGCTCAAGGGCGAGAAGAAGTCGAACCTCGCCGTGCACGGCCGCACCGGGAAGCCGTGCCCCATGTGCGGCGACACCGTGCGCGAGGTGTCCTTCGCCGACTCCAGCCTGCAGTACTGCCCCACCTGCCAGACCGGCGGCAAGCCGCTGGCCGACCGGCGGATGTCGCGGCTGCTGAAGTAGCGGTCGGTCGGGCAGCCGGAAGGTTGGACTGATGTCGGCTGGACCTTGCATGGTGCGGTCGAAGGTTCGACCGCACACCCGAAGGTCTGACTGACATCAGTCAGACCTTCCCGCTCGCGCAAGGCTCAGCCGGCCGCGGATCCCGTGCTGCCGGGGAGCGTCTCCTGCACCGCGTGGGAACCGCCCCCGGAGGAGCCACCGAGCCCGTCGGCGACCGAGACCACCAGGCCGCCGACCATGAAGGCGGCGATCGCGGTGATGAGCACCGGCGTGGCCAGGTCGGGGACCCAGGTCCGCTGTGCCGGCGCCCCGTGGAACTCGTGGGTGAGCGCGTGGCCCTTGCCGCGCGAGAGCAGCCACTTGTTCACCGGCAGGGCCGCGAAGAAGGCGACCGTCAGGGCGATCGGCATGCCCACCCAGAACACCGGGTTGACCAGGCCGGCCTCCATCGCGCCGGGGATCAGCGCCATCACGACGTTGTCGACGACCTCCATCGTGAGGATGGACAGGGTGTCGGCGGCGAGCACGATGCTCAGCGCGGTCCCGACCGCCGCTCCGGCGCGCAGCAGCGGCATCGTGGACAGGGTGTAGCCGAAGAGGAAGGCCAGCCCGACGGCGATGCCGATGGTGGCGAGGGTGGACAGGCCCAGGGCGGTGCCGATCATCAGTCCGACGATCTCGCCGATCGCGCAGCCGGTGAGGCAGTGCAGCGTCGCGGAGACCGCCATCCGGTTGCTGGCCATGTCGTGCCCGGAGTGCTCGTCGTGCCCGGAGTGCTCGTCGTGCCCGGAGTGCTCGTCGTGCCCGGAGTGCTCGTCGTGCCCGGAGTGCCCCGAGTGCTCGTCGTGGTGCTGGTGGGTGCTGGTGTCGTGGGCCATGGTGTCGTCAACGGGTACCCCACCGGGGTATATTCCCCGCCGTGCTCTCCTCTCCCGTGGCGGCGTCGTGACGTGGTCTCGCTCCTCACCGTGACCCCCGATCCAGGGGCACGACACCACCCCTCCGGTCCGCGCCCACACCGGCAGGGTGACCGTCGAGGCACGACCGCCTCATGCGCCTCCGTCGCGGCGCGTACTCTCGGCGGCGCCGGGAACCCTCCGGAGAACGACCAGTGCGGCCGACCCGCGCGCGGGCCGGGCCACCCGGCTGCGCGTCGCCCCCGACCCGAGGAACCCATGATCCCCACCACCCGCGTCGACCTGCTGCCGGCCGACCTCCCGGAGGACGTCACCGTCCTCGACGTCCGCGAGCCCGAGGAGTGGGCCGCCGGGCACATCGCGGGCGCGCTGCACGTCCCGCTGGGCCTGCTGCCCCAGCGGGTCCACGAGGTGCCCGAGGGCCGCGTCCTCGTGGTCTGCAAGGTGGGCGGTCGCTCCGCCCAGGCCGCCACGTGGCTGGGTCAGCAGGGCCACGAGACCATCAACCTCGACGGCGGCATGCTCGACTGGGCGGCGGCCGGTCGTCCGATGGTCTCCGAGACCGGCGCCGAGCCGACGGTCCTCTGAGCGCGACGTGCGGGCCCTCCTCGTCGCGACGGTGCTGCCGTTGCTGCTCCTCACGACCCTGACCGCCTGCGGCGACGACGCCACCCCGCAGGTGCTCTCCGACACCGAGCACAGCGCCCAGGACGTGGCCTTCGCCCGCGAGATGCTGCAGCACCACGCCCAGGCGCTCGCCATGGTCGACCTGACCCTCGAGCGACCGCTCGAGCCGGACGTCGCCGCGCTGGCCGAGCAGATCCGGGACGCCCAGGCGCCCGAGATCGAGCTGATGTCCGACTGGCTGGTCTCGTGGGACGAGCCGGTGCCGGCCACGGTGCGCGACCACAGCCTCGCCGGGCACGGAGACCACTCCCCCTCCGAGGCGATGGCCGAGCTGGAGGACAGGGCCGGCCACGAGGGTCACGACACGGGCTCGATGCCCGGCATGCTCACCTCCGCACAGCTGGCCTCGCTGGAGGAGGCCTCGGACCAGGAGTTCACGGCGCTGTGGCTGGAGCTGATGATCGCCCACCACGAAGGGGCCGTGGAGATGGCGCGGGCCCAGCAGGCCACCGGCACGTTCCGCCCGGCCGTGGAGCTGGCCGAGCAGATCGAGGAGTCCCAGACCGTCGAGATCGAGGCGATGCGGGGCCTGCTGGGCTGAGGGCGTCACCAGGGACGCGGGGCTACTCCTGCGGCGTCTCGCTCTCGGGCGTCTCGGAGTCCTGGCCGGCGCCCGCCGCACAGGTGGTGGTCGCGTAGGCGACCATCGCGTCGACCTCGGCCTGCTCGGCCTTGGACAGGTCGGGGTCCTGCATGGTCTGCAGGTCCTTGGAGGTGGCGTCCTCGTCCACCCGGTCCAGCACGTCGAGGTATACCTCGAGCCCGGCCTGCGCGTCCTCACCGGCCGCGTCGGGCAGCCCGGCCTCCTCGAGGCTGTCGCGCAGGGCCGCCACGTCGGCGCCGTCCTGGACGGAGGCGGTGGCCATCAGCGCGGTGCAGAAGTCCTCGGACTGGGCGACCAGGCTCGTGCCCTCGGACTCCTGGCCCGAGGCGTCGCCGGACTCCGAGGAGTCGTCGGAGCCGCAGGCGCTCAGCGACAGGCCGACGACCAGCGCGAGGGGGGTCAGACGGGCGAGGGGGGAGAGCTTCACAGGGAGCTTCACAGGGGGCCTTTCATCGGGACGACTCACGGCCCCGCCATGCATCCCGGGGCCGGCCGCGACCCTGGCACGCTATCCCAAGAGGCCCCTGAACGCGCCCTCAGCCTCGGCTCAGCCTCGCCTCGGGACACGGCCGGCCCGGGCCACCAGTCGATCGCCAGCCGGTCAGCAGCCGGCGAAGGCCGCGGGCAGCGGCAGCCCGGTGGCGACGCGCAGCCGCGCGAGGTACGTCGCCCGGTCGATCTCGACCACACCGAGCGTGGCCAGGTGGTCGGTGCGCCACTGCACGTCCAGCACCCGCTCGGCGGCGTGCTCGTCGCACAGCATCTCCACCAGCGCCACGAGGCACACCTTGGAGGCGTCGGTCGCCCGGTGGAACATCGACTCGCCCGCGAAGAGGCCACCGATCGCCACGCCGTACAGGCCCCCGACCAGGCGGTCGCCCTGCCAGGCCTCGACCGAGTGCGCCCAGCCCAGCCGGTGCAGCTCGGTGTAGGCGGCCCGCACCTCGTCGTCGATCCAGCCCTGCGGCCGGCGCGGGTCGGCGCAGGCGGCCACGACCTCCTCGAACGCGGTGTCGACGCGGATCTCGAACTCGCGCAGCGAGCGGCGCAGCGACCGGGAGACGTGCAGGCCGTCCAGGGGCAGCACGCCGCGGTGGACCGGGCAGAACCAGTACGCCGGGTCACCGCGGTGGCCCGAGGGCATCGGGAACAATCCCCGCCGGTAGGCCGCCAGCAGGGTGCCCGGCCGCAGGTCGGCCCCGACACCGACCAGGTCGTCGAGCTCGTCGTAGCCACGGGGATCCCCGAAGGACCATGCCGTGGGCGGTGGCTCGATGGGCATTGGCGGCACGCTACGCGCCGGGTGCCCGGCCCGGCAGACCCCGGTAGGTGGTGCGGTCCTCCGTACGATCGGCAGCGAGGGCCCCGCAGGCCGGAGGCCCTCGAACGACTCGTCAGCACCCCCGTGGAGGAGCACCCGTGAGCAGGAGCCGCAGCGTGGCCACGATGGTCGGCCGCCGACTCGCCCCGAAGGTCGCCGGTGCGGCCCCCGGGGTGACCGAGACCTTCGTCCGCGAGGCGCTGGAGCGGGCGATCCGCGGCGTCGGGCCGCTGCCGGGCGCCGCGGCGGCCGCGGAGGCCCAGCTGCGCGAGCAGGACGGCGACGTCGATCGGGCCGTGCACGAGGTCATCGAGAACCACGTCCGGTACGCCGGGGCGCAGGGCTTCCTCACCAACCTCGGCGGCGTGGTGACTGCCGCGGTGGCGATCCCCGCCAACATCACCGGACTGGCACTCGTGCAGTGCCGGATGATCGCCGGGATCGCCCACCTGCGCGGCTACGACCTCGACGACCCGCGGGTGCGCAACGCCGTGCTGGCCTGCCTGCTCGGCGCCGACCAGGTCGACGCGCTGCTCGACCGCGGCACGCTGCCCGCGCCCCCGATGGCGCTGGCCACCGCGCCCGTGGCCGATCCCGCGCTGGACCGGCGGCTGGCCACCGAGGTCGGCTCGGACATCATCGCGCGGATGACCGGCAAGCGGCTCGCCGTCGTCGTCGGGCGACGGGTGCCGGTCGTGGGCGGCGTCGTGGGCATGGGAGCCGACGGGTACGCCACCTGGCGCGTCGGCCGCTACGCCGACCGCGAGCTCCTGCCGCGCGCCACGCGGTAGACCCGGTGCAGCCCGCGGCCCAGCGCCGTGCGGCGGAGCCCGCGCAGCGCCTTCTCGCGCAGCTGGTACGACGGGCGCAGGAAGCTGCGGTCCAGGGCGACCCGGGCCTCGTGCAGCTCACGGCGCAGGCGCTCCTCCTCGGCGCGCATCCGGGCGTTCTCGACCAGCAGCGCGCGGATCGCCTCGACGGCCGCACCGGAGACCTGCGACTCGCGCGGCGAGTCGGGGTCGGCCCAGTGCTCCGGCGGCGGACCGGGCTCGAGGTCGGCGAGGTCCCCCACGACGTCGTACCCGCGGCGGCGGACCTCCTCGCTCCACCGCTCCCCCAGGTCGCGGGCCCACTCGTGCAGGTCGGGCGGGAGCGCCAGCCGGGGGGTGCGGGTGCGGCGCGACAACGTCTGGTGGGCCAGCAGCTCGCGGACCAGCGGACGGTAGTCGGGCGGGTCGAGGACCGGGTTGACCGCCTTGTTGATGCGGCGCACGAGCGCGGTCTCGGGAACGCCGAGGGACGGGTTGGCACGCTCGGCCTCGAGCTCGAGGTCGATCCCGTCGAGACCGAGGACGCTGCTGAACCGCTTCCACAGCAGGTCCGGGGCCCCGCCGGGGGGCGGCACGGTGACCAGGTGGATGTGCTCGGGCGGGATGTCGTGGCCCCACCTGTCGAGGATGTCGGGGACCTCCTGGACGCCCCAGAACCACGTGGCGATGCGGCCCTTGCGCTCGGGGTCGCGCAGCTGGGCGAGGAACTCCTCGTAGGTGATGGTGCTGCGGTGCTTCACGTTCTCCTGCCACTCCGCGGGGATCTGGCGCACCAGGTCGCGCACCGAGAGCACCAGGTGCACCTCGGTGCCGTCGTCGGGGGCCAGCGACTGCATCGCCCGTCCGACCTGGCTGCGCGAGGCGGTGGCCAGGATCTCGTGGCTGATGATCGCGGTGCCGTCGTGGCGGCGTACCTGCTCGGCGAGCGCGTCCCAGCGCCCGATCGCCTCGGCCTGCAGGCCGCCCCAGGGCAGCGCCATCAGGTCCAGCGCGGCCAGGAAGTGCGCGTCGAAGCGGTCGGCGGGGTAGAGCAGCCCGTGCTGGTGCAGCCGGTCGCGGTTGCGGAAGAGCACGTCCTGGAGGTGGGAGGTGCCGGTCTTGGGGGTGCCGACGTGCAGGAGGACCCGGGCGCTCACGTGCCTGCCTCCTGCCGTCCGGTGCGGTCCTGCGCACCGTCCGGTGCGAGGAGCAGGTCCACGGCCAGGGCCAGCACCCGCTCGTCCGCCGCCTCGCCGGAGAGGGTCTCCCCGGAGGCGGCCAGGGCGCGCGGGCGGCTCACCAGGCCGTCCACCTCGCCCAGGACAGGGTAGTCACCCGCGAGCACGGCGTCCCGGATCCGGACCGATCGGCGGTGGATCCACCGGTGGTGCTCGGGCGGCACCGCCAACGGGGCCCCCGGGTGGTCCAGCAGGCGCGGCAGCAGCCGCTCGCGCAGGATGCGCCGGCCCGCGTCGGGGGTGACGCGCAGGCCGAGCGCCTTCGCGACCAGGCGGGCCAGCTCGGCGGCCTCGGCCGGGACGGGCGGACGAGGGGTGAGGGCGGGGACGCCCAGGAGGGCGGGCAGGTGCCCGTCGTCGAGCACCACGCGCACCCGCTCGCGCCCGATCCGCTCGGCCCAGGTGGCGGCCACCAGCGCGGGGTCCGCGCCTCGGGCGATGCGCCGCGCGCCGGCCAGCGAGTCCAGCCACGGACCCCACGCCGGGACCGCGACCCCGGTCGAGAAGCACCGGTCGGTCCAGAGGTCGGCCAGCATCGTGGCCAGGTCGTCGGCCACGACGAGCACCAGGGCGCCGCGCCCACCGGGCGGGCGGCCGCGCTCGGTCAGGTCCCGGCGCAGCGCGTCGGCGCGCCAGGGATCGCCCACCAGGCGGTACTTCGTGCGCCACGGCCGCAGCCACGGTCCCCGGCCGCTGCGGCGCATCCGCCGCGCGGCGTCACCGACCAGCCGCCCCAGGTCGTCGGGACGGTCGTCGACGTCGGCCTCCGCGGCGAGGTCCTCGGCCAGCAGGAGGGCCACCACGCGCAGCAGCTCCTCGGCCGGCAGGGCGGCCGGGTCCACCGGGGGCGGCCCGAACTCCGAGGCCGGCCGGGCCCCCACGAGCTCGAGGTCGGGTCGGCCGCGTCCGGCCGCGCTGGCGCTCAGCACCCGCTCGACGAGGGCCGGCGGGACGGGCCCGCGCTGGTTGACCCGGCGCAGCAGCTCCAGCTGCTGGGCTCCGGGCAGGAGCGGTGAGGCCGGGCCGGCCACGGTGCCGGTCCACGCGGCCCACGGGGTGGTGCCGCCCTGCCGCAGGTGCGCCACCCAGGCGGCCGCGCGGGCCGGCCCCTCGGCGGTCACGACTCGCGCAGGCGGCGTACGCCGGT
>Ga0208328_1000281_pt1 | contig 25718 bp, 20 predicted proteins | sample DeeseametaMP2633_FD_184170 | JGI IMG/M metagenome (GOLD analysis project Ga0208328, IMG submission 184170) | Marine microbial communities from the Deep Atlantic Ocean - MP2633 (SPAdes) | ecosystem: Environmental > Aquatic > Marine > Unclassified | place: Northeast of Antigua and Barbuda, North... | reverse complement strand
CCCCGGCCGCTTCCAGCTCGACCCCTTGCATCAGGAACCCGGCGAAAACCCCGGTCAGGCCCAGGACAGAGCCGACCGACAGGTCGATCCCGCCATTCAGGATCACCAGCATCATGCCGACGGACAACAGCCCGAAAATGGCGACATGGTTGGCCATGATGAGAAAGTTCGAGACGGTCGCGTAGTTCGGCGACAGGATCGAAAAGATGATGATGATCGCGATCAGCGCAAAGAAGGCACGGCCTTCCAGCAGGATCTGAACGAGGTTGGCATTCTCGCCAAAGATCGAGGCGACCAGCCCGCCGGACCCCTGCTTCTTGTTGGTGGTGACATCGGTCATGTCGGCGATCTCCAGTTCAGTGCTGCGCCGTGTCGGGCTTGTCCATGTCGACAATTGCCCGGGCTGTGTGTTCGTCGATGATCAACCCGCCGAGCAGGCCGCTTTCGAGCACGGCCTTGATCGCGTGGATCTTGATTTCGCCCCCGGCCACGGCAACGATGCGGCGGCCTTTCAACCGGTCCAGCGGCTGAGTCAGGATGCGGTCGGTAATCTCGCTGCCCACGGGTTTGCCCCGCTTGTCAAAGAAATGGCCCAGCATCTCTCCGACGCCGCCGGCCTCGGCGATGCCCGCCATTTCCGCCTGCTCGATCATGCCCGTCGTGACCAGTTCCGCCTGCGCCCCGGTGGTGCCGATGCCAACGATCATCAGATCGGCCTGCGCGGCCAGGTCGGCGGCCCTCTGCGCGGCCTTCTGGCCCAGCAGCACGTCGCGATCCGCGGTGGAATTGGCGATAAAGGGAACGGGCATCGAGGCCGCCTCGGCCCCGGTCTTGTCAGCCAGGCGGGTGACGACCGCGTGCGGGTTCATGTCCGCGCCGGTGGTCAACGCCCCCATCAGCGAGACGACCCGCAGGTTCGGCGCCGATTGCGGGGGCAGGTTCTCGACGCAGGACAACAACGTCCGGCCGTGCCCAACCCCGATGACACCAACCTTGCCCTTAGCGATGACGGAGGCCAGGAAGCTGCCCCCCGCCGCGCCAAGCGGGCCAAGCGCCAGGTCTTCCTGGTGCAGGTCGGTGACGACCTCGCAATGGTCCAGCCCGAAGGCGGCCGTCAGGCTTTGCTGCAGGTCTACCTCACCAGAGGCGGCCATGATCTGTTCCTTGGTGGCGTCCGGCCCGAAGGTGGCAGAGATCTTGCCCTTGTGCATGACGATGATGCGATGCGCGATGGACAGGCATTCGCTGACCTCGGAGGTGGAATAGACCACAGCCAGCCCGTCTTTCGCGCCCTCGGACAGCAGGCGGAACACCTCTGCCTTGGCGCCGATGTCGATGCCGCGGCTGGGTTCGTCCAGCAGCACGACCGACGGTTTGGTGGCCAGCATCTTGCCGATTACGACTTTCTGCTGGTTTCCGCCGGACAGCGAGCCGATGGCCGCGCCGCCGCCGTCGGTCTTGATCGTGACCTCGCGGATGGACCGTTCGATGATCTCCTGCTCATCGGCCTTCGACGTCAGCAGGCGCCGGGTAAAGGCCCCGATCGATGCCAGCGAGAGGTTCTGGCCGACGGTCATGGTCTGCACCAGTCCGTCACGCTGGCGATCCTCGGGCGTCAGCACAAGGCCCGCTTCGATCCGCTGGGCGATGGTCATCCCCGCCAGGTCACGCCCGTGCAGGCGGACCGTTCCGCCCGAAGCCGGCAGGCGGCCCGCCACGCATTCCATCAGCTCGGTGCGCCCGGCCCCCATCAGCCCGTAGATGCAGACGATCTCGCCCTGACGCAGGTTCAGCGACAGGCGGTCCACGACCGAATAGCCGGACCCGCCCGGTGCGGGCACGCTGAGGCCCTCGATCGACAGGGCGGTGTCGCCAAAGTCATACCCCGTCGGCGGCGAGCCGAGGTCAAAGTTCTCGCCCACCATGTTGCGGACAATCCATTCGAGGTCGATTTCCGCGCGGGGGGCATAGGCCGTCATGACACCGTCGCGCAGCACGACCGCATGGTCGGTGATGGTCAACGCCTCTTCAAGGTGGTGCGAGATGTAGACGATAGAAACGCCCCGCGCCTTGAGGTCATGGATGACCTTGAACAGCACCTCGACTTCGGCCGCCGACAAGGCCGAGGTCGGCTCGTCCATGATGAGAATGCGCGAATTGACCGAAAGCGCTCGCGCAATCTCGACGATCTGCTGTTGTCCCAGGCGCAGGTCCTCGACCGGGGTCAGCGGGTCGATATCCTCTTCCAGTTCTTCCATCAGGATGCGGCACTGGCGCTCTTCCTCGGCGAAGTTCACGCCGCGCGGCCCCATGATCTCACGCCCCAGAAAGATGTTGTCGCGCACGTTCATATTGGGCGCGAGCGACAGTTCCTGGTGGATGATGGAAATCCCCAGTTCGCGCGCCTCGACGGTTGACCGGATCTCGACCGGTGCACCGTCCAGCATCAGTTCGCCGGTCGTGGGCATATGCACGCCGGACAGGATCTTCATCAACGTGGACTTGCCCGCGCCGTTTTCACCAAAGAGCGTCGTCACCTGGCCGCGGTGAACATCGAAATTCACCCCCTTCAGCGCGTGGACCGCGCCAAAGCTCTTGGTGACGTCGCGCGCGGCCAGAACCACCTCCACCTTGTCGGGCGTGGTGGTCGGCGTTTCGTCATGCACAGGCAGCTTCATCACTGCACCTCAAGCGCGACAGGGGTCACCAGCCAGTTCTTCGGGTTGATCATGGTGAAAGCGCCGGTCACAGAGATTGTCTTGCCCTGCAGCGTGTCGCGGTCGAGGTCGGCCAACACATCCGCCGACATCGCCCGGTTGATGCCTGCGCCCGCGTCCTGGTACTCGATCTGGTTCTTGAAAGCGCCGAACTCGATGTCGCCGACGATGTCGCGCAGCTCTGTCCCGTTGATCGCCGGGCCGGTCTGAACGCGGATCTTGGTACCTTCCGGCATATCCGGCACGTCGATGTTGAAGATGCCGGATTTGCCCTCGCCCACGGTGCCAGTGAATTTGACCGTCATGACCGGGAAGGCCCCCGCCATCGTGCCATAGGCCGCCGTTGCCGCCTTCTTGTCCTCGGCCAGTTCGCGGGCCAGGTCGGCGGCCTCGGGGGCGCGACCGGTCACGACATCGCGGATGCGGGGAAATTCGCCGACGCCAAAGCGATCCGGGTCAAAGGCCTGTTGCCGCAGGTCTTCTTCGCCGCCGATGCTCACGACCTTCGTGTCGAGCGCGATCGCGCCCAGCAACACAACCCCCGCGATAGCGGTGATTACATTCCTGCGCGTGGCCTTGCTGGCGCTGGCAGATGCTGTGCCGGTGGTTGCCATGTCGGGCGTGCCCCCTCTTGCGATTCCTCCCGGCGGACCGGGCTGTTCCGTTTCTTCCTGCCGCACGGCAGGACACTATTTGTGCTGGGAATGGCAACCATCTGAAGTTGCTTTATTCCTCCCCTTTCGCCGCGCCCGGAACTCCTCAATTCCCTGGATGGGCCGACGATTCGTCACCGTGAAACCACCGCGACTGTTTGCGCCAACCATAAGTGAAAAAAATTACGTTGTCTGCAAAAAAAATCACTACGTCGAGATTCTTTGTGTTACACCAAATGCAACCGGACGCAGTGCGGACAGGGGAAAGAGCACTCTGAACACGCGCGGCGCGAACCTGCCCCGGAGGCAGGAAAACACAAGCGTCACAAGGGGGAGGCCGAGGTGACCGACAATGAAAAGGGAGCCGCTGATGTCCGATTCGTCTGACGTGATCATCGGCGTCGATGCGGGCACCTCCGTGATCAAGGCCGTCGCCTTTGATCTTTCGGGCCGCCAGCTGGCCGCATCATCGGTGCGCAACAGGTACACGATGGGCACCGATGGCTCTGCCACCCAGTCCCTGCCGAAGACATGGGCAGATTGCGCCACCGCCCTGCGTGGACTGGCAGACAAGATGCCGGGGCTGGCCCAGCGGACCGCCGCGCTCGCCCTGACGGGTCAGGGCGACGGCACATGGCTGGCAGGCAAGGGCAACGCGGCGGTCAGCGACGCCTGGCTCTGGCTGGATGCGCGGGCAGCGCCCACGGTCCGCCGGCTATCGGCTGGCACGGGTGAGCGCGCGCGGTTCGAGGCGACGGGAACCGGGCTGAACACCTGCCAGCAGGGCAGCCAACTCGCGCATATGGCCGCCACCTGCCCAGAGCTTCTGGACCAGGCCGAGGTGGCCCTGCACTGCAAGGACTGGCTGTTCCTCAACCTGACCGGCGTGCGCGCGACCGATCCTTCGGAGGCGAGCTTTACCTTCGGCGACTTCCGCAACCGGCGCTACAGCGACACGGTGATCTCTGCCCTCGGGCTGCAGGCGCGCCGACACCTCCTGCCGGAGATCATCGACGGTGCGCAGGAAACCCGTCCCCTGACGCCAGAGGCGGCAGAGGCCACCGGGCTGCTCGCGGGAACGCCGGTTTCGCTGGGGTATGTCGACATGGTCATGACCGCCCTTGGCGCGGGCGTGCACACGGGCGACGCCGGAGCGGCCTGCTCGACGGTCGGGTCGACCGGCGTGCACATGCGCGCCGTGACCTCGGACCAGGTCCACCTGAACGCCGAGGGCACGGGCTATGTGATCTGCTTGCCGGTGCCGGACATGGTCACCCAGGTGCAGACCAACATGGCCGCGACGCTGAACATCGACTGGGCTTTGGCCCTGGCCGAGGAGCTGATCGGCGAGTTCGGCGAAGCCCCCTCACATGCCGACCTCGTCGGCCGTATCGACGGCTGGATGGAGCGGTCACAGCCCGGGGCGCTGGTCTATCACCCCTATATCTCCGAGGCCGGAGAGCGCGGCCCCTTCGTCAATGCCGATGCGCGGGCAAGCCTTGTCGGGCTGAACGCCGCGCATCGCTTTCCGGACGTGATCCGTGCTGTGGTCGAGGGCCTCGGGATGGCAGCGCGGGATTGCTATACCGCGATGGGGGACATGCCCCGCGAACTGCGCCTGACCGGCGGCGCGGCGCGCTCTGCCGCCCTGCGCCGTGTCCTTGCGGCCTCGCTGAATACCCCTGTCCGCGTTTCCATGCGCGAGGAGGCCGGCGCCGCCGGCTGTGCCATGATGGCCGCCGTCGCGATCGGCGCCCATGCCGACATGGACGCCTGCATCGCGCAATGGACAACACCCCTGCTGGGCCAGCCCGAGGCGCCCGATCCGGGCCTCGTGCCTGTCTACGACACCCTGTTCACCACCTACCGCCAGGCGCGCGACGGCCTTGCCCCCGTATGGGATGGGCTGGCCGCGGCGCGTGCGGCTGAAGGAGCTTGAGAGATGACAGATATTTCCAAGGTCGACCTCTTCGTGATCGGCGGCGGCATCAACGGCGCGGGCATTGCCCGCGACGCCGCCGGCCGGGGCCTGAGCGTCGTGCTCTGCGAAAAGGACGACCTGGCCGAGGGCACCTCGTCCCGGTCGGGCAAGCTGGTCCACGGTGGTCTGCGCTACCTCGAATACTACGAATTCCGGCTTGTGCGCGAGGCATTGATCGAACGCGAAGTGCTGATGAAGAACGCGCCGCACATCATCTGGCCGATGCGCTTTGTCCTGCCGCACAGCCCCCAGGACCGCCCCGCCTGGCTGGTCCGGCTGGGGCTGTTCCTGTACGACCACCTTGGCGGACGCAAGAAGCTGCCGGGCACCCGGACACTGGATCTGCGCCGCGACCCCGAGGGGGCCGCGATCAAGGACAAGTATACACGCGGCTTCGAATACTCGGACTGCTGGGTGGACGATGCGCGGCTCGTGGTGCTGAACGCCGTCGATGCGGCGGAACGCGGGGCAGAGGTCCTGACTCGCTCACCCTGCGTCTCGGCGCGGCGTGAAAACGGCGCCTGGCGGGTGACGACGAAAAACTCCGTCACTGGCGACACGCGGGAATTCGAGGCCAAGCTGCTGGTCAATGCCGCCGGTCCCTGGGTGACGGACGTGGTGACGCGGGTGGCAGGGTCAAACAGTGCGCGGAACGTACGGCTGGTCAAGGGCAGCCACATCATCGTGCCCAAGTTCTGGAAGGGTGAGAATGCCTACCTGGTCCAGAACCACGACAAGCGCGTGATCTTCATCAACCCCTACGAACGTGACAAGGCGCTGATCGGGACAACCGACATCGCCTATGACGGCCAGGCCGAGGATGTGACCGCCGACGAGAGCGAGGTGCAGTACCTGATCGACGCCGTGAATCGCTACTTCAAGGAAGAGCTGACACGCGACGACGTGGAAACCACCTTTTCCGGCGTGCGGCCCCTGTTCGATGACGGACAGGGCAACCCCTCGGCGGTGACCCGCGACTATGTCTTTGACGTGGACGAGACCGGCGGCGCGCCGCTCCTGAACATCTTTGGCGGCAAGATCACCACCTTCCGCGAACTGGCAGAGCGCGGGATGCACAAGATCGAAAAGTTCTTTCCCAGGATGGGCGGGGACTGGACCGAAAATGCCCCCCTGCCCGGCGGCGACCTGATAAATGCCGACTACGAGCAGTTCCGCAACACGATGAAGCGGGAATACCCCTGGATGCCGCGCGAACTGCGCCGCCACTACGGGCGCTGCTACGGCAGCCGGGTCCGCCAGATCGCTGGCGATGCAACCTCGCTGGAGGGGTTGGGACAGCACTTTGGCGGCCAGTTTTATGAGGCCGAGGTGACCTATCTGGTGACCCACGAATGGGCGCAGACCGCAGAGGACATCCTGTGGCGGCGCACCAAGCATCGCCTGCACATGACCGAGGCGGAACAGGCCGCCTTTGCCACCTGGTTCGATGCCCGGCAGGAGGCCGCGTGACATGGCGCTGACCCTTTCGCTGAACACCAACCCGCTGGTGAACCGCTTTGCCGAGCCGGACGACCTGATCGACACCATCGCGCGCGATATCCGGATCCGCGACATCCAGCTGACGCATGAGTTCATCAACCCCAGCTGGCCCGCGCCGGTGGTCCGGCGGCTGACCCGGCAGATGGGCGCGGCGCTGACGCGGACAGGCGCCCGGGTGACCAGCGGCATGACCGGGCCTTACGGGCGGCTCAACCACTTTGGCCACCCGGACCGGGACGTGCGCCGGTACTATGTCGACTGGTTCAAGACTTTCGCCGACATCATCGGTGACCTGGGCGGCACATCGGTCGGGACGCAATTCGCGATCTTCACGTTCAAGGATTACGACGACCCCGCGCGGCGCGAGGACCTTTTGCAGATCGCCATCGACTGCTGGGCCGAGGTCGCCGAACACGCCCAGGGCGCCGGGCTCGACTATGTCTTCTGGGAGCCGATGAGCGTGGGCCGCGAGTTCGGCGAAACCATCGCCGAGTGCATCAGGCTGCAGGACCGGCTGAGCGCCGCCAAGATGGCCATCCCGATGTGGATGATGGCCGATATCGACCACGGCGACGTGACCTCGCCCAATCCCGATGACACCGATCCCTATGCCTGGGCGCGTGCGGTGCCCAAGGTCAGCCCGATCATCCACATCAAGCAGTCGATGATGGACAAATCCGGCCACCGCCCGTTCACCGCCGAATTCAACGCCAAGGGCGCGATCCATCCCGATCCGCTGCTGGCCGCCTTTGCCGAGGGCGGCGCCGTCGACAACGAGATCTGCCTTGAGCTGTCGTTCAAGGAGCGCGACCCCAACGACCGCCAGGTGATCCCCCAGATCGCCGAAAGCGTGGCCTTCTGGGCGCCGCATATCGACAGCGGGGCAAACGACCTGAATGTCTGACCGGGGTCGCAGATATCGCGCACCTGTCGCAAAGCTGCTTGCCTTTTCCGCCGCTTGCCGCCAAACCTTGCCGCGTTCTCAGGGCGGGGTGCAATTCCCCACCGGCGGTGACAGCCCGCGAGCGCCTTTCGGAAACACCCGGAAGGGTCCAGCAGACACCGGTGAAATTCCGGGGCCGACGGTAATAGTCCGGATGGAAGAGAACCAGCCGACGGGCCATCCGGCCTGCGCGGATGGCATCGCCTTGGGACCATTTGTGAAACGCAAAGGATGGTTCCATGTCTGAAACACTGAACATCGCCTTCATCAAGGCCCGTTGGCACGCCGATATCGTCGACCAGGCGCTGACCGGGTTCGAACAACGCATCGGAGAGGCCGGGGCGCCCGCCACGGTCACGCCCTTCGACGTGCCCGGCGCCTTCGAGATGCCGCTCTTGGCCAAGAAGCTGGGCCAGAGCGGCAAGTATGACGCCGTGGTCTGCGCCGCGCTGGTTGTCGATGGCGGGCTCTACCGCCATGACTTTGTCGCGCAGGCCGTGGTCGACGGGCTGATGACCGCGCAACTGGAGACCGGCGTCCCGACCTTCTCGGTCTCGCTGACGCCGCATCATTTCCAGCCGACCGAGGAACATATCGGGTTCTTCCGCGACCATTTCGTCAAGAAGGGCGCCGAGGCGGCGGATGCGGTCCTGATGATTGCCAAGCTGGAGGTCTGAGCCATGTCCCTGCCCGCCTTCTCCTTTGCCACGGCCACGGAAATCCGCTTTGGCCGTGGAGAGGCCCGGCGGGCAGTGCCCGACCTGGCCGCAGGCGGACAGCGCATTCTGCTGGTGCAAGGCGGCACCGCGGCGCGGGCCGACTGGCTGTCCGACGCGCTTGAGGCCGAGGGCTGTGCCGTCGAACGCTTTGGCGTCGTGGCAGAGCCGGACCTGGCGATGATCGAGGCTGGCGTGGCCACAGCCCGGACCAGCGGGGCGCAAGTGGTCATCGCCCTGGGCGGTGGTGCTGTCATCGACGCTGGCAAGGCCATTGCCGCCCTCGTCCCCGACTCACGTCCGGTGCTGGACCATCTGGAGGTGGTCGGCAAGGGCCTTCCTCTGGACGCTGCTCCCCTTCCCTTCGCCGCCATTCCGACCACCTCCGGAACCGGCGCCGAGGTCACCCGCAATGCGGTGATCGCCGTGCCCGACGCCCAGCGCAAGGTCAGCCTGCGGGACGCGCGCATGTTGCCCTGGATGGCGATAGTCGATCCCTCGCTGACAGATGGCTGCCCGCGCGGCGTGACCCTCGCCTCGGGGCTGGATGCGGTGACACAGGTGATCGAACCCTATGTCTGCACCCGCGCCAACCCGATGACCGATGCGCTGTGCCGCCCGGCGATTGCCTCGGGTCTGGCAGCGCTGGTGACACTGATGCAGCAAGAGGACCCCGACGCGCGCGACCAGATCGCATGGACCAGCCTGTGCGGCGGTCTTGCGCTGGCCAATGCGGGACTGGGGGCTGTGCACGGCCTTGCCGGTCCGCTGGGCGGCCTGTCCGGCGCGGCGCACGGGGCGATCTGCGGCATCCTGCTGCCGCATGTGCTGGAGGAAAACGCGGCTCGGGCGACAGGCGACACCGCCCGCCGCCTTGCCGACCTGCGCGATGACCTGGGCCGGGTTCTGGATACAGACCCCGCGCGGGCCTTTGCCACGCTGGCCGATTGGTCGCGGCAGGCCGGTCTGCCCGGACTGGACGCGCAGGGCGTGAACGGGGAACAAAGGGCCGAGGCCGCCCGGATGGCGGCCAGCTCTTCGTCGATGAAAGCCAACCCCGTTCCCCTGGACGCCGCGGCGCTGACCGGGATCATGGAGCGGGCGCGCTAGGCGCCGGAGTGTGGAGGACAGGAGATGGCCAAAGATCGGATGTCGGGCGATGCCGAGCATTCCTTGTCGATCCGCGCCGCGTGGCTGCACTATGTCGGCGGCCTGCGGCAGGCCGAGGTGGCCAAGCGGCTGGGCGTCCAATCCGTCAAGGCGCATCGCCTGATCGCCCGCGCGGTGGCCGAGGGCGCCGTCAAGGTCAGCATCGAAGGAGAGATCATCGAATGCATCGAGCTGGAACAGGCGCTATGCCTGCGCTACGGGCTGGACACTTGCGAAGTCGCCCCGGACCTGGACGAAGAGGGCCTGCCCCTGCGCACGCTGGGGATCGCCGGTGCCTCGCGCCTGCGCCGCTGGCTGGAGAGCGGCGAGGAACTGACCATCGGCATCGGCCACGGCCGCACCCTGGCCGAGGCAGTGCGCGCCATGCCCCGTTTCCACACCAACGGGTTGAGCTTTGTCTCACTCCTGGGCGGGTTGACCCGGAACTTTGCGGCCAACCCGCATGACGTGATGCACCTCCTGGCCGAAAAGACCGGGGCGCGGGCCTATGTCATGCCGGTGCCCTTTTTCGCCAACACCACCGAGGACCGCGAGGTTCTGCTGGCGCAACGCGGCGTGGCCGAGGTCTTTCAGCTGGCCGAGACCGCACCGCTCAAGATCGTCGGCGTCGGCACGGTCGAGGCGGAAACCCAACTTGTCACCTCGGGCATGATCGAACCCAGCGAAATCGAGGCCATATCCGAGGCGGGCGGCGTGGGCGAAATGCTGGGCCATTTCTTTGACCCCGAGGGCAAGGCGCTGGAAACGCCGCTGACCTCGCGGACGCTGGCCGTGTCCTTGGATGAAACCCGGGATGACCGCATCATCGCCCTTGCCGGCGGCCCGGAAAAGGTGGCGGCGATCCGCGCCATCCTGAAGAGCGGGCGCCTGTCCGGTCTCATCACCGACGAGCGCACGGCCAAGGCCCTGCTCGAGGGATAGGCGGGTCCGACGCGACGGCGCAACCGGACCCGCCCTGCGCCTCACAGGATCGACTGACCGGTCGCGGCCCAATCCTTGGCGAACTGGTCCAGGCCCTTGTCGGTCAAGGCATGGGCCGCAAGTCCCTTGATGACACCCGGCGGGATCGTCGCCACGTCCGCGCCCGCGATGGCGGCCTCCTTGACATGGTTGGCCGACCGGATCGAGGCGGCGAGGATTTCCGTCGTGAACCCGTAATTGTCAAAGATGGTGCGGATCTCGTGGATCAGCTCCATCCCGTCGATGTTCAGATCATCCAGACGCCCGACGAAGGGCGAGATATAGGTCGCGCCCGCCTTCGCCGCCAGCAGCGCCTGGTTGGCGGCAAAGCAAAGCGTGACATTCGTCTTGATGCCCTTGCCCGAGAAATGGCGGCAGGCTTTCAGCCCGTCCAGCGTCAGCGGCAGCTTGATGACCACGTTGTCGGCGATCTTTGCCAGGTGCTCGCCCTCGGCGACCATCCCGTCGAAATCCATCGCCGCGACCTCGGCCGAAACCGGCCCCTCCACGACCTTGCAGATCTCCGCGATGACCTCCTTGAAGTCACGCCCGGATTTGGCAATCAGCGAGGGGTTCGTCGTCACGCCATCCAAGAGTCCGTAGTCGTTCAGCTCCTTGATGTCGTCGATATTGGCTGTGTCCACGAAGAATTTCATGGTTCGGTCTCCTTTCAGGGGATCAATAGGCCAGGGCCATTTCGGACAGCGGCCGCGTGCGGATGCGCTCGGCCTGTCCGGCGGTTCCGAAGGCCTCGAATTTCTCGACGCATTGCGCCTTCATGCCGTCCATCGCCGGTTTCAGGTACTTGCGCGGGTCGAACTCGGCGGGCGCGCTCATCAGGGTCTTGCGGATCGCCGCCGTGGCCGCCAGCCGCAGGTCTGTGTCGATGTTGACCTTGCGCACGCCGTGGCGGATGCCGCGCCGGATCTCCTCCAGCGGCACACCCCAGGTCGGCTTGATCTCGCCGCCGTACGTGTTGATCAGCAGGCGCAGCTCCTCGGGGACCGAGGACGACCCGTGCATGACAAGATGGGTGTAGGGCAGGCGTTTGTGGATCGCCTCGATCACATCCATCGCCAGCACGTCGCCGTCCGGCTGGCGGGAGAACTTGTAGGCGCCGTGACTGGTTCCCATCGCCACCGCCAGAGCATCGACACCGGTATCGGCCACAAAACGCTCTGCCTCTTCGGGATCGGTCAGCAACTGGTCATGCGACAGGGTGCCCGTCGCACCGTGCCCGTCCTCCTGGTCGCCCTGCCCGGTTTCCAGAGATCCGAGCACGCCCAGTTCTCCCTCGACCGACACGCCGGCAGCATGGGCCATCTCGACCACGGCGCGCGTGATCCCCACGTTATAGGCGTAATCGGCGGGCGTGGTGCCGTCTTCCTTCAGCGAACCATCCATCATGACAGAGGTGAACCCGTGCTGGATGGCAGTGACGCAGGTGGCAAGGTTGTTGCCGTGATCCAGGTGCATGCAGACCGGGATATGCGGGTAGATTTCCACCAGCGCGTCAATCAGCTTGGCCAGCACCGTGTCATTGGCATAGCTGCGCGCCCCGCGGCTGGCCTGCAGGATCACGGGCGACCCGGTTTCATTGGCCGCAGCCATGATCGCCAGCCCCTGTTCCATGTTGGACATGTTGAAGGCCGGCACGGCATAGCCGTTCTCGGCCGCGTGGTCGAGCAGCTGGCGAAGGGTGATACGGGGCATCTCGGGCTCCTGTCAGTCGGAGTGGGAAAGGTAGTCGCAGAGCGTCGCGACCTCGTCACGGCTGCCAAAGATCAGTGGCACGCGGTCATGCAGGTGGGCGGGCGACAGGTCGAGGATGGCACTCTGGCCATCCGTCGCGGTGCCGCCGGCCTGTTCGATCAGGTAGGCAATCGGGAAAGCCTCGTAGGCCAGCCGCAGAAAGCCCTCCTCGTAGCCCGGGCGCGTGTCGCCGGGATACATGAACAGCCCGCCCCGGCGCAGGATGCGGTGCAGATCCCCCACGGCGGCAGCGATCCAGCGCATGTTGAAATCGCGCCCGCGCGGCCCTTCGGCCCCGCGCAGCAGGTCCTCGGTATAGCGCTGCAACCCCTCGGGCCAGCGCCGCCGGTTCGAGGCATTGAATGCCACGGTCGAGGTGCCAGGCTTGATCGTGACGGCGGTCGTGTCGACGTGAAAGACACCTGTCACCGGGTCCAGCGTGGCGATGTCGACGCCCGCGCCGGTGCTGAAACCGAAATCGACCGAATGCCCGAAAGAGACATAGCAGGCCGCGATCATCTCGCGCCCCTTGCGCAGGAAACTGTCACCCGCCGGGAAGATCGCGAAGAGCGCCCCCAGCGGCGCGCCGATGCCGATGCTGCCGGACCCGTCGATCGGGTCCATCGCCAGGTCGAATGCGCCCTCCGGGTCGATGATCTCGACCTCCTCGGCCTCTTCGGACAGGATGCGGGCCACCGACATGCCGCGCAGCACCTCGATGAAATGGTCATGCGCGCCCATGTCCAGCGCCTTTTGCTTGTCGCCGGAATCGTTGGTGCCAATGACATGGGTCGGGTCACCGGTCAGGTGCCCCTGTGCCAGGCGGGTCGCCAGCGGCACGCTGGCCTCGGCCAGGCGGATCAGCAGCGCCGCCAGCGCGCGGCGCGCGGTGTCCTCGCCCGCCCAATTCGCCAGGTGCGCGGCCAGGGTCGGTGCGGTGACGGGTGCGTCGCCGTCCAGTTTCAGGGGCGTTTGCATGGCCTTATCCCTTTCCGTTCAGCAGTGCGTCGGCCTTGGCCACGATGGCCTCGCGCGTGATGCCGAACGTCCGGTATAGATCCTCTGCCGGGCCCGAGGCGCCAAAGCCCCGCATCCCGATCACGTCCTCCTCGCGGTCGACATAGCGGGTCCAGCCGTAGGTGCTGGCGGCCTCGACCGCGATACGGGGCGCCGCGCCCAGCACGTCGGCCCGGTACTCCGCCGGTTGCGCCTCGAACAACTCCCAGCACGGCATCGAGACGACGGTCACGCCCAGCCCGCGCTCCGCCAGCACTTCGGCAGCCTCGATCGCAAGGCTGACCTCGGTGCCCGTGGCCAGCAAGGTCAGGTCGCGCCCCGCGCCGAAGCTGCGCAGGACATAGGCGCCTTTCGCGCTTTGGTTCTCATCCCCGGCGTCCAGCCGCAATTGCGGCACGCCCTGCCGGCTGAGCGCCAGCAGCGACGGGGTTCCGCGCGACCGGATGGCGATGTCCCAGCATTCCAGCGTCTCGACCGCGTCGGCGGGCCGGAAGGTGTAGAGGTTCGGGATCGCGCGCAGCGAGGTCAGATGTTCGACCGGCTGGTGGGTCGGGCCGTCCTCGCCCAGCCCGATGCTGTCATGGGTCATGACATAGATCGTGCCGACGCCCATCAGCGCGGACAGGCGGATCGCGTTGCGGGCATAGTCCGAGAAGACGAGAAAGGTGCCGCCATAGGGGATCAGCCCGCCGTGGGTGTTCATGCCGTTCATGGCTGCGGCCATTCCGAATTCACGCACGCCGTAGCCGACATAACGGCCCGGCTCTGCGCGTGAGAACTGCCGGTCCACCGCCGGCACCCGCGTCAGGTTGGAACCGGTCAGATCGGCTGACCCGCCGATCAGCTCTGGCAGCGCGGGGGCCAGCGCCTCCAGCGCAACTTGGCTGGCCTTGCGGGTGGCGATCTTTTGCGGCTCCGCGAAAAGACCCGCCCGCGCCTGCGCCACCGCCGCGCCATATCCGCCGGGCAGCTCGCGCGCCATACGGCGCGTGAACTCCGCGCGGTCCGATGAGGCGGCAAGCCGGGCTTCCCAGTCCTTGCGGGCGGCCCCGCCACGCGCCCCGATGGCCCGCCATTCGGCGGCGAGATCGGCGGGCACCTCGAAGGGGGCGGCCTCCCAGCCCAGCGCTGCCTTGGCGGCGGCGGCCTCTTCGGCGCCCAGCGGCGACCCGTGCGCCGAGGCAGTGCCCGCCTTGGATGGCGCGCCGTAGCCGATCACCGTCTTCATGGCGATCAGGGTCGGCTTGCCGGTTTCCGCCTTGGCCTCTGCGATGGCGGTCGAAACGCCGGGAATGTCATGGCCGTCACACTCCAGCACATGCCAGCCGCAGGCCCGCAGACGCCCCGGCACATCCTCGGAAAACGACACGGAGGTCGGCCCGTCGATGGTGATCTGGTTGTCGTCATACAGAACGATCAGCTTGCCCAGCCCCAGGTGTCCCGCCAGCGAGATCGCCTCTTGCCCGATACCCTCTTGCAGGCAGCCGTCACCGAGGAACACGTAGGTATGATGATCGACCAGGTCGGCGCCGAACTCGGCCCCCAACGCGCGCTCGGCCATTGCCATGCCGACGGCATTGGCGATGCCCTGGCCCAGCGGCCCGGTTGTCGTCTCGATCCCCTTGGCATGACCGTATTCCGGATGGCCCGCGGTGCGGGCGCCAAGCTGACGGAAGTTGCGCAGCTCTTCGATGGTCATGTCGTCATAGCCGGTCAGGTGCAGCAGCGAATAGAGCAGCATCGAGGCATGACCGTTGGACAGCACCACCCGGTCGCGATCCGGCCAGTCGGGGGTCGAGGCATCGAACTTCAGGTGATCCCGAAAGAGCGCGGTGGCCGCATCGGCCATGCCCATCGGGGCGCCGGGGTGACCGGACTTTGCCGCCTCGACCGCGTCGATCGACAGGGCCCGGATACAGTTGGCAAGGGCAAAACCCCCGGGGTCCAGCGCGGCCTTGGCTAAAATCGACTGCGGCATCGGATCTTTGGGCATCACGTCCTCCTGCGTTGATCCGGTGTTACGCGAGACCGGCAAAAATCACAACCAGCAATCCCAAAATAACACAATTGACGATAATTGTGTGATATGTGATGTTACGTTCAGGAGGTGCACCGGTGAAAAGAGACGACAGGCAACAGGCGATCATGGACCTGCTGGTCACGGATGGAGAGGTCGAGATGGACGCGCTCGCCGACCGTTTTGCCGTGTCGCGCATGACCATTCACCGCGACCTCGACGACCTCGAAGGCGCGGGTCTGCTGCGGAAAATCCGTGGTGGCGCGACGATCCGCTCCGGCACCCAGTTCGAAAGCGATTTCCGCTTTCGCGAACGGCAAGGCGCCCCGGCCAAGTTGGCGATGGCCCGCGCCGCGCTGCGCCTTGTCGAACCGGGCATGACGGTCATGATCAACGATGGCTCGATGGCTGCGATCCTGGGTCAACAGCTTGCCGCCTGCCGGCCCCTGACGGTGATCACCAACAACGCGGCGGTCATGGATGCCCTGAAGGCAGAGGCCGGGATCACCCTGATCGCCCTGGGCGGCGTCTATTCCGCCAAGTTCAACGCCTATCTCGGCAAGGTGACAGAGGATGCGCTGGCGCATCTGCGCGCCGACCTGGCCTTTATCTCTTCTCCCGCGGTGTCGGGGCTGGAAGTCTTTCACATGGACGAAACCGTGGTCCGGTCCAAACAGGCAATGATGCGGCAGGGGGCCCGCCGCGTGCTGCTGGTCAACCACAGCCGCTTTGGCAAAGCCGCCCTGCATCGTCTGGCCGCCCTGTCGGAATTCCACCACATCATCACCGACCAGCCCCCCGCCCCCGAGGCCCGCGCGGCCCTGGACGAGGCCGGGTTGAGCCTGACAATCGCAGACCCGCAAGAGGCCGAAGCATGACACAATCGCCGTTCTGGATCGGAACCAGCTGGAAGATGAACAAGACGCTGGCAGAGGCGCAGGCCTTTGCCACTGCCCTCGCAGGGGCCGACGCGGAGCGCGATCCGCGCATCCAGAGGTTCGTCATCCCCCCCTTCACAGCCCTGCGCGAGGTCAAGCAGATCCTCGCGGACAGTTCGGTCAAGGTCGGCGCGCAGAACATGCACTGGGCCGACCAGGGCGCCTGGACGGGCGAGGTCTCTCCGCTCATGCTCACCGATTGCGGGCTGGATATCGTCGAACTCGGCCATTCGGAACGGCGCGAGCATTTCGGTGAGACCGACGAAACAGTGGGCCTCAAGACCGAGGCCGCCGTGCGCCACGGCCTGATCCCGTTGATCTGCATCGGCGAGACCCTGGCCGAACGCGAAGCGGGCCGCGCGCAAGAGGTGCTGGCAGCACAGGTGCGCGGCGCCCTGGGCAAACTGGACGACACCCAGAAATCCGCGCCGATCCTGCTGGCCTACGAGCCGGTCTGGGCCATTGGCGAGAACGGCATTCCCGCCACCTCGGACTATGCCGACGACCGGCAGGGTGAGATCGTCGCAGTTGCCGAAGAGGTTCTGGGGCGCCGCGTGCCCTGCCTCTACGGCGGCTCGGTCAACCCCGGCAATTGCGAGGAACTCATCCAGTGCCCGCATATCGACGGGCTTTTCATCGGGCGCTCTGCCTGGAATGTCGCGGGCTACCTCGACATCCTGGCCAAGTGCGCCACCGTCATCTGAACGAAAGGACACGATCCCATGAAGATTGCAGTTGCAGGCGACAGCGCGGGCGAAGCCCTGGCAAAAGTCCTCGCCGACCACCTCAAGGACACGCACGAAGTCTCGGAAATCTCGCGCACCAGCGAAGGACCCGACCCCTTCTATGCCAACCTCGCGGACCGCGTGTGCAGCGCCGTCATGGCCGGCGACTACGACCGCGCGATCCTGATCTGCGGCACCGGCATCGGTGTCGCAATGTCGGCCAACAAGATCCCCGGCATCCGCGCGGCGCAGTGCCACGACACCTATTCCGCAGGCAAGGCCTCGACCTCGAACAACGCGCAGATCATCACGATGGGCGCGCGCGTGATCGGGACGGAACTGGCCAAGGACATCGCCGATGCCTTCCTCTCGACCTCCTTCGACCCCGATGGCCGCTCGGCCGGGAACGTGAACGCGATCAACGAGGTCGACGCGAAATACAACAAGGCCTGACTGCAAGGCGCCCAGGGGCGCCCGGCCGTCACGCCACGTCCAGAGCCCGGTCTTCCTCCCCCGGGCTCCGGCCATTCCCGGACAAGCCCGAAGGACATGACATGGACCGGATTCTGGCCATCGACAGCGGTCTGACCGTGACCAAGGCGGTGATCTTCGACCTTGCGGGGACACAGCTGGCCGTCGCGCGCCGCAACGTGACCCAGTTGAAACCCGCGCCCCGCCGGGTCGAACGGGACATGACCGACCTCTGGCAGCAGACCGCCTCTGCCATCCGGGATGTGCTGGACAGCAGTGGGACCGACCCGGCAAGCATCGTCGCCGTGGCCGCCACGGCGCATGGCGACGGCATCTACCTGCTGGACAAGGCAGGCAAGCCGCTGGGGAACGGAATCCTGTCGCTGGACAGCCGCGCCTTCGAGGTTGTCGATGATTGGCAGGCCGACGGGACCGACCAGCGCGCGCTGTCCCTGACCGGGCAGGTGCCGCATGTCTCGGCCCATTCCGCGCTGCTTGGCTGGCTTCAACGGCATGAGCCGGATCGTTTCGCGCAAATCGGTCATGTCCTGGCTTGCAAGGACTGGCTGTGTTTCTGCCTCAGCGGCCGCATCGGAACCGATCACACCGAGGCCAGCACATCCTTCACTGAGGTGCAGTCACAAACCTGGTCGCAAGAGGCGCTGGAGCTCTTCCACCTTGGCAACTTGCAGGACGCCCTGCCCCGCGCCGACCACTCCGCCGACGTGGTCGGAGAGGTCACGCAAGCGGCAGCGGACGCGACGGGCCTGCGCCCCGGCACGCCCGTGGCGGCGGGCCTGCATGACGTGACCGCCTCGGCGCTGGGGATCGGCGCGCATCGGCCCGGAGTGGTCGGAATCGTCGCCGGCACCTATTCGATCAACGAAAGCGTCTCGACCCGGCCGATCGTCGATGCCCGCTGGTTCTGCCGCAATGCCATCGACGCGGGACAGTGGAACAACATGTCCATCTCGCCCGCCTCGACCACGAATTACGACTGGTTCCTGGATACCTTCTGCGCTGCCGAGCGCGCGCAGGCCCGGGCCGAGGGCCGGGACATCCATGCCCTGTTGCGCCCCGAGATCGACGCGGCGCTGAGCCGGCCCTCCTCGATCCTCTATCATCCCTACCTCTTCGGCTCGCCGATGGGTGCGACGCCCAGCGCCGGGTTCCTCGGCCTGCGCGGCTGGCACGAACGCGGCGACCTATTGGCCGCCCTGCTGGAAGGCGTGGCCTTCAACCATCGCGATCACGTCGATGCGCTGCGCGGCAGCTTCGGCGGCAGCGCGGCGCGGCTCACCGGCGGCGCCTCGCGCAGCCCGTCGGTGGCCCAGCTCTTTGCCGACGTCCTGGACATGCCCGTGACCGTCACCGACACGGACGAGGCCGCCGCCTGGGGCGCCGCGCTTTGCGCCGGGGCGGCGGTGGGCGCCTTTGCGCGCTGGGACGCGGACCCGCGCAACCTGGCGGCGCTGGAAACCACCTATCAGCCCACACCCGGCCGCGCCGCGCATTATGCCCGGCGCTACGCGATCTACAGCGAAATTGCCGAAAGCATGGGCGCGGCCTGGGATCGCCTGAACAGCCTGGAAACCCTTGCTCGGGGCGACACCGATGACTGACCCCGTGACAGAAGACCTTGACGTGCTGGTCATCGGCGCCGGGATCAACGGCGCCGGCGTGTTCCGCGATCTCTGCGCGCAGGGACTGAAATGCATGATCGTGGACAAGGGCGATTTTGGGTCGGGCACCAGCGCGGCACCATCGCGCCTGATCCACGGCGGACTGAAATACCTCGAAACCGGGGAATTTCGTCTTGTCGCGGAATCCACCTATGAACGGAACCTGCTGCTGAAGAACGCGGCGCACCTTGTCCGCCCCCTGCCCACGGTGATCCCGATCCAGTCCTGGACCAAGGGTGTCTGGGCGGCGCTGCGCACCTTCTTCGGTTCAACGACAGCGCCGCGCAGCCGAGGGGCGCTGTTGGTCAAGGCCGGGTTAGCGATCTATGATTTCTACGGTGCGAAGGCGCGCCAGATGCCCCGGCACGGAATGCTGGGACGAAAGCAGGCGCTTGCCCAGTTCCCGGCGCTGACGCCCCGGATCGTCGCCGTCGGCACCTACTACGACGCCACCGTGACCGCCCCGGAACGGCTGGTGATGGAGCTGACGTCTGACGGGGTCGCCATGTCGCCGGGCTCCGAGGCGCTGAACTGGACCGCCGTCGAGGGGCAGAAGGACGGCACCGTGTCCCTGCGCGGACCGGACGGGGACCGCCGCACGGTGCGCCCGCGTTTCGTGGTCAATGCCGCAGGTCCCTGGATCGACAAGGTGAACGCGCTGTTGGGGCTGGACACACGGCTGATCGGCGGCACCAAAGGGTCGCACATCCTTCTGGATCATCCCTCGCTGCTGGATCAACTTGACGGGCGGATGATCTATTTCGAGGGCGACGACGGGCGCATCCTGCTGGTCTTTCCCTTTCACGGCAAGGCGCTGGTCGGCTCCACCGACATCCCCGCGAAAGACCCGGATGCCGTGATCTGCACCGAGGCGGAAACCGATTATTTCATCCAGAGCCTGCGCGACCTGCTACCCGGCCTGCAGTTCGATCACGATCAGATCGTCTACGCCTATGCCGGCATTCGCCCGCTGCCCAACTCCGAAGGTGTGGCGCCGGGGCTCATCAGCCGTGATCATTCCGCCCCGTTGGACCCGGCCACACCGCAGCGCGAATTTCCGGTCATGTCGCTGGTTGGTGGCAAATGGACCACCTTCCGCGCCTTTTCGGCAGAGGTCAGCGACCGCGTGCTGGCCGAGCTTGGCCAGCCCCGGCAGCACCCGACCGACGAGATGCCCATCGGCGGCGGGCGCGGCATGCCCCTGACTCCAGAGGCGCGGCAAGACTGGGTCTCTGGCGTCGCGGCGGATACCGGCGTTGCGCCGGACCGGGTGGCCGTGCTGCTGGACCGCTACGGGACCACCGCGCGCGAGGTTGCCGCGCATGAGGGCCGGGATGCCATCGGCCTGCCCGACGCGCCGGATGTCTCTGACCGCGAGGTCGACTGGATCGCACGGCACGAGGCAGTGGTGCACCTGTCCGACATCCTGCTGCGCCGAACGTCACTGGCTATCAGCGGACGCCTGACCCCCGCCCTCTGCCGCGCGGTTGCCCGGATCGCGGGCGGCGCTCTGGGCTGGGACCAGGAGCGGGAACAGGAGGAACTGGCGGACCTGGCCACCCTGCTGTCCGAAAGGCATGGCGTTCGCCTCGACTTGCGCTAGCCTCCCGCGCAAGGGAGGCCACACCATGTCGCAGAAGCACCGCAAGCTGATCAACGATCCCGATCACCTGATCGAGGATCTTGTGGCGGGCATGATCTCGGCCCATCCCGACCTGATCTATGTCGAGGGGGACACCGGGCGGGCCATCGTTGCGCTGAACGGCCCGCGCGACGGCAAGGTCGGCATCGTCATCGGCGGCGGATCCGGCCATGAACCCGCCTTCGCGGGCTATGTCGGCAAGGGGTTGGCCGATGCGGCGCCACTGGGAAACATCTTTGCCTCGCCCTCGCCCGCGCAGATCATGGATGCGGGATTTGCCGCTGACGGCGGTGCGGGGGTGCTGTTTCTCTACGGCAATTACACCGGCGACGTGATGAATTTCGGCATGGCCGAAGAGGGGCTTGCCGAACACGGGATCACCGCGCGCTCATTCGTCGTGACCGATGACATCGCCTCGGCCCCGCCGGAACGGGTCAGCGAACGGCGCGGGATCGCCGGGGATTTCTTTGTCTTCAAGGTGGCGGGGGCGGCCGCGGATCTGGGCCTGAGCCTCGACGAGGTCGAAGAGGCCGCCGCGCGCGCAAACGCGGCCACCCGGACGATGGGCGTCGCTCTGTCCGCCTGCATCCTGCCGCAGACCGGTCGCCCGAACTTCGACCTGCCCGTGGGAGAGATGGAAATCGGCATGGGCATCCACGGCGAACCGGGCATCGAACGCGGCCCCGCCGAAGGCGCTGATGCGGTCGTGGACAGGCTGTTGCCGCCGATCCTGACGGAACTGGCCTGCACGAGCGGCGACAAGGTGGCCGTTCTGATCAACGGGCTGGGGTCAACCAGCCTGATGGAGCTTTACCTGCTGCACCGGCGTGTCGCGCAACTGCTGGATGACCGGCAGATCACGATCCACCACAGTTGGGTCGGGGAATATTGCACCTCGCTGGACATGGAGGGCGCCTCGATCACGCTGATGAAACTGGACGACGATTTGCGGACCTGGCTGGATCACCCCTGCGAGACACCGGCCCTGCGCGTCGGCAGGGCCGATATCCCCCGCACTGCCCGCCCGCAAAGACACCGGCACAGGGCCAACCCTGTGGCAGGCGCCACTGACCGCGCCAACCTGTGCACCGACGGCGAGATCGGCCCGGCAGAGTTTCGCACCATGATGCGGGCGGGGGCCGAGGCGATCTTTGCTGCGGTGGACCGGCTTTGCGCGCTCGACGGTGAAATCGGCGACGGCGACCACGGCGTCACGATGGAGATCGGCTGGAAGGCCGTTCTTTCCGCAATGGACAATGCCGACCCGGACATGACCATCACGGACCTGTGCAACGTGATCGCCAACAGCTTTCTGTCCGCCGTCGGCGCCTCTGCCGGGCCGCTCTATGCCTCGGGGTTCGGGGCCGCCGGGCGGGCGGTCTCAGACCGCTGGGCGCTGGATGCCGGCGCGCTGGCCGCCTGGCTGGACGGCATGGCGCAGGGCATCGCGACGCGCGGCGGCGCAGCCCCGGGCGACAAGACCATGCTGGACGCCTGGCTGCCCGCCGCAGAGGCCGCGACGGCCGCGGCCCGCGAAAGCGCGCCCCTGCCGGACACCTTGAAACGCGCCTGCGAGGCCGCCCGGCGCGGCGCGGAGGCCACCGCGCAGATGCAAAGCGGCAAGGGCCGGTCGCAGAAACTGGGTGAGCGGTCTATTGGGCACCTGGACCCGGGGGCCGAATCCGCCGCACTTCTGCTTGCCGCCTGGTCAGATGCCGCACCGCGCCAAACCGACCGTTGAAAGACTGTCACATTGCTCTGATAGCCCGACGCAGATGTAATCAAATCATGGAGACCCTCATGCGTTTCGCCCTTTCCGCGCTTGCTGCCGCGCTGCTTTCGACCTCGGCGATGGCCGAGGTGTCGGGCAAGCTGGTGCTGTATACCTCGCAGCCCAATGCCGATGCCCAGCAAACGGTCGACGCCTTTCAGGCCAAGTACCCGGAGGTGGAGGTCGAATGGATCCGCGACGGCACCACCAAGGTCATGGCCAAGCTGCGCGCCGAGTTTGCCGCAGGCGCCCCGCAGCCCGACGTGCTGCTGATCGCCGACATGGTGACGATGGAAGGACTGGAGGCCGAAGGCCGCCTGATGGCCTACCCCGAGGCCGACACCAGCGCCTATGACCCCGCGCTGATGGATGCCCAAGGCCATTATTTCTCGACCAAACTGATCACCACCGGCATCGTCTACAACACCGGCGCCGAGATGGTCCCGACCTCCTATGCAGACCTGCTGAAAGAAGCGGCCAAGGACAAGCTGGCCATGCCCTCGCCGCTGACCTCCGGCGCGGCGACCATCCACATGGCCGCCATCACCGCGCATCCCGACCTGGGCTGGGATTTCTACGAGGGCCTTGCCGCGCAGGGCGCTATCCCCGAGGGCGGCAACGGCGGCACATACAAGGCCGTCGCCGGGGGCGAAAAGCTCTATGGGTTCGTGGTCGACTTCCTGCCGATCCGCAACAAGCTGGACGGCGCCCCGGTCGAGTTCGTCTTTCCCGAGGAAGGCGTTTCCGCCGTGACAGAGCCGGTGGCGATCCTGTCGACCGCGCAGAACCCCGACGCCGCCAAGGCCTTTGTCGACTTCCTGATCTCCGAGGAAGGCCAGCAACTGGCCGCGGACATGGGGTATCTGCCCGCACATCCGGGCATCACCCCGCCCGAGGGTTTCCCGGCGCTGCCCGACATCAAGCTGCTGGACTTCGACCCGGCCAAGGCATTGGCGAACGATCAGTCCAACAAGATGAAGTTCACAGAAATCTTCGGCGGCTGATCACTTGCGCTTGTTGAATTTCCTGCGCAGCGGCGAGGGCCTGACCCTTGCCGCTGTTACCTTTTTCGCGCTGGCCCTGCTGGTCTTTCCGCTGGGTCTTCTGGCGCGTGTCGGGGTGACACAGGACGGCGCCGTCTCGCTGGCGCCATTGGCTGATGCGCTGTCCTCACGCTCGGTCTGGCGCGCCTTTACGCATTCGCTGGAAAGCGCCTTTTTCTCGTCGCTTCTGTCGCTGGTCGCGGGCACGGGGATCGCGCTGGCCATCGGTCTGACCGATATCCGCTGGAAGGGTGTCTTCACCTTCCTGTTGCTGATCCCGATGATGATCCCGCCGCATGTGACGGCGATTGCCTGGATACAGGCGATGGGCCCATCCTCTCCGATCCTGCGCAGCCTGGGGATCGCGCCAGAGCTGGGCACGACGCATCCGCTCTATTCCCCCGGCGGGCTGATCTTTCTGCTGGGCGTTCAGCACACGCCGCTGGTCTTTCTGGTCGTGCTGGCGGCCCTGCGTGCCCTGCCGCGCGAGATGAGCGATGCCGCCCGCATCGCAGGGGCCGGGGGCGGCAGGCTGCTGCGACGCATCATCCTGCCCCTTCTGGCGCCCACCCTGATTGCCGGTTACGCGCTGGCCTTTGTCTCGGCCCTGGGGAATTTCGGCATCCAGGCGCTGCTGGGCATTCCCTCGCGCTACATCACCCTGCCCGTGCTGATCTGGCAGCGCCTGGCCAGCTTTGGCCCCTCGGTGCTGACCGACGTGGCGGTGATCGCCTCGATTCTGGCCCTGTTGGCGATGGTGGTGATCCTGCTGCAGATGCTGTTGTTGCGGAACGCCCGCAGCACGCTGATCGGCCCGCCGCAACCGCCCCTGCATATCCGGCTGGGCCGTCTGCGCGGCTGGACGGAGGCCGGGCTGGCCCTGCTGGTCCTTGGCACGCTGGTGCTGCCCATCGCGGCACTGGTGGCAACCGCCCTGGTGCGCACCTACGGGCTCCCCCTGAACGCGGACACGATCACGCTGGACAACTTCGCCGAAATCCTGTTCCGGCAATCCGTCACCGCACGCGCCTTTCTGAACTCTTCGCTGACCGCCGCCACGGCTGCCGCGATCATCGCCCTGGGCAGCATCCTTGTGGCGCATTTCATGTCCTCACCCCGGCGCGCCGTGCGAGGCACCGGGCTTGGCATCGCGACGCTGAGCGAGATGACCTACGCCGTTCCCGGCCTGGTGATCTCGATTGCCTTCATCCTGGCCTTTCTCAAACCGCTGCCGCTGTTCAACGTCTCGCTCTACAACACGCTGGGGATCATCCTGATCGCCTATCTCTGCGCCTTCTTCTCTATCGCGCTGAAACCCGTCAGCGCCGCCTTCGTGCAGCTGGACCCGGCTTTGGACGAGGCCGCCCGGATCTCGGGCGCATGTTTCGGGTTCCGGATGCGGCGGATTTTCCTGCCGCTCATCGCCCCGGCGGCGGCCTCGGGCGCGATCCTTGTCTTTCTGACCGCCTATAACGAGGTCACGGTCTCGGCCCTGCTGTGGTCCAGCGGGAACGAAACCATCGGGACGACGATCTACAACTACGAGGATGGCGGCTATACGACCCTCGCCGCCGCGATGGCCAGCGTGACGGTCCTGGCCACGGTCCTTCTGATGGCCGCGCTGGACCGGCTGGGACGGCACGCGCCGCGCGGCGTGGTGCCCTGGCGGATGTGACCCGGCTCAGGACAAAAGCCGCGCAAACTCGGCGTCGATCCGTTCGAACAGGGGCAGGTAGTCTGCGGTTGTTTCCAGCAGCGCCGGGTTGCCCGCGTGCCTCCAGCGTATGTCCGCAATCCGCTCTGCCAGGGTCAGGGCCTCACCATTCGGGCCGGACCGGTTGTCGCAGAAGGTCAGCGCCCGGCTGAGCGCCGTGTCCATCATCCGGCAGGTCGGCCCATAGTGCCCGGCAAGGTCGGGCCGCATCCGCAGGCAAAGGCCGCGCGCGCCGGAATGGTGCAGCACCGCATCGACGACTCCGGCGTCGCAGCCGTCCGCACGGGCCAGCACGGCGCCATCGAC
>Ga0208328_1000277_pt1 | contig 25904 bp, 32 predicted proteins | sample DeeseametaMP2633_FD_184170 | JGI IMG/M metagenome (GOLD analysis project Ga0208328, IMG submission 184170) | Marine microbial communities from the Deep Atlantic Ocean - MP2633 (SPAdes) | ecosystem: Environmental > Aquatic > Marine > Unclassified | place: Northeast of Antigua and Barbuda, North... | reverse complement strand
TCAAAACCGGATTTCGACCGGCCTGAAGGTGAACTCCGCGAAAGACAACGCGGCCTACTACCAGATCTCCGAGACCATGAAGGGCGACTCGTCCGCTTATGCGTCGATCAACGAAGGTCTGACTCTGACCAAGAACTCCGTAGCTACGGCACGCCTCGGCGCCGAGAACTTCCAGGAACTCGCCAGTCAGTTCGAAGAGCGCGTGGCCTTCGCTCAGGGTGCCAAAGGTGGCTACGGCGAGATCGAGAAGGAACTGACCGAGCTCGTCAAGCAGATGACCGCGACGGTCGAGCAGGCGACCTTTAACGGCGACGACATGGTGAATGCAGCAGCAGCCACTGCGGGCGTTACTGCAAGCACCATCGACGCAACAACCGGTGCGGTTACAGCCACGGCGGCCACTACGACCACACGGAACATCGTGACCGGTGTTTCGCGCGGTAGTGGGAGCTTCGACGTGACGACCATGGAGGTCAGCACGGTTGACCTGTCGGCGATGCTCGCTGATTTCACTGCGCTCGCGACGGATTTCCAAACCAACGCGGAAGCCGCCACAGGAGAAGCGTTCCTGCAAGGCGCCCTGAAGTCCGCTGAGACTGCTCTGGCGTCGGCAACCGACGCTGCAACCAGCCTCGGCCTTGCCGAAGCCTCGATCGAGGGTCAGCAAGAGTTCCTGACGAACCTCGCTGACAACATCGACAGCGGCGTGGGCTCGATGATCGATGCCGACATGGAGAAGGAAGCTGCGAAGCTTCAGGCCCTCCAGGTGCAGCAGCAGCTCGCCACTCAGGCGCTCTCGATCGCCAACAGCGCACCTCAGAGCGTTCTGTCGCTCTTCCAGTAAGCCGATAAGCTTAGGGAACTTTCGACGGCATCCGTAATCTGCGGGTGCCGTTTTTTTGTCTGAGATCGAAATTCCAAACGAAGTCTTAACCGGAACCCCCCTTATCACACCTGCTCAAGAGAATTGAGCGATCGCAAGAATGCGAACGTGAGAACAGAAGGAAAGTCCATTGACCTCTCTTATTACCAATACTGGCGCGATGAATGCGCTGAACTCCCTGCGCTCCGTGAACAAGGGACTTGAAACCACTCAGAACCGGATTTCGACCGGTCTGAAGGTTAACTCCGCGAAAGACAACGCGGCCTACTACCAGATCTCCGAGACCATGAAGGGCGACTCGTCCGCTTATGCGTCGATCAACGAAGGTCTGACCCTGACCAAGAACTCCGTGGCTACGGCACGCCTCGGCGCCGAGAACTTCCAGGAACTCGCCAGTCAGTTCGAAGAGCGCGTGGCCTTCGCCCAGGGCGCCAAGGGCGGCTACGGCGAGATCGAGAAAGAACTCGAAGAGCTCGTCAAGCAGATGACGGCGACGGTCGAACAGGCGACCTTCAATGGTGACGATATGGTGAACGCAGCGGCCGTGGCTGTCCCCATTACAGCCAGTGCTGTCAACGGCGCAGACGGCACCGTGACAGAGGCTACGGCCTCCACCACCACGCGCAATATCGTTACGGGTGTTTCGCGCGGCAGCGGTAGCTTCGACGTGACAACCATGGAGGTTAGCACAGTTGACCTGTCGGCGATGCTCGCTGACTTCATGGGGCTCGCCACCGACTTCCAGACCAATGCTGAAGCCGGCACCGGCGAAGACTTCTTGGCGGGCGCCCTGGTTTCGGCAGAAACCGCACTGGCAAAGGCAACCGACGCTGCAACCAGCCTCGGTCTTGCCGAAGCTTCGATCGAGGGGCAGCAAGAGTTCCTGACGAACCTCGCCGACAACATCGACAGCGGCGTGGGCTCGATGATCGATGCCGACATGGAGAAGGAAGCTGCGAAGCTTCAGGCCCTCCAGGTACAGCAGCAGCTTGCAACCCAGGCGCTCTCGATCGCCAACAGCGCGCCTCAGAGCGTCCTGTCGCTCTTCCAGTAAGCCGATAGGCTTTAGGGAACTTTCGACGGCATCCGCAATCTGCGGGTGCCGTTACTTTTTGTCTGATATCGAAATTCCAAACGAAGTCTTAACCAGAACCCCGCTTATCACACCTGCTCAAGAGGATTGAGCGATCGCAAGAATGCGAACGTGAGAACAGAAGGAAAGTCCATTGACCTCTCTTATTACCAATACCGGCGCGATGAACGCGCTGAACTCCCTGCGTTCGGTGAACAAGGGGCTTGAAACCACTCAGAACCGGATTTCGACCGGCCTGAAGGTGAACTCCGCGAAAGACAACGCGGCCTATTACCAGATCTCCGAGACCATGAAGGGCGACTCGTCCGCCTACGCTTCGATCAACGAAGGTCTGACTCTGACCAAGAACTCCGTAGCTACGGCACGCCTCGGCGCAGAGAACTTCCAGGAACTCGCCAGCCAGTTCGAAGAGCGCGTGGCCTTCGCCCAAGGCGCCAAAGGTGGCTATGGCGAAATCGAGAAGGAACTGACCGAGCTCGTCAAGCAGATGACGGCGACGGTTGAACAGTCGACCTTCAACGGTGACGATATGGTCAACGCTGACGTCATTGCCGCCGGCGTTCCGGCCGGGACGATTGTTGCTGCCACCGGTGTCGTTACTCCGACTACCAACGCAGTTGAGACGCGCAACATCGTGACAGGTGTTTCGCGTGGCAGCGGAAGCTTCGACGTGACCACGATGGAAATCGAGACTGTGGACCTCGCGGGTCTTCTGTCGGACTTCTCGGCGATGGCAACTGGATTCGAGGCCAATGCAAAAAGTGCCACGGATGGCGAAACCTTCCTGCAGGGTGTTCTGGTTTCGGCCGAAACAGCACTGGCGTCGGCGACTGACGCCGCCACCAGCCTCGGCCTTGCCGAAGCTTCGATCGAAGGCCAGCAAGAGTTCCTGACCAAGCTTGCTGACAACATCGACAGCGGCGTGGGCTCAATGATCGACGCCGACATGGAAAAGGAAGCTGCGAAGCTTCAGGCCCTCCAGGTGCAGCAGCAGCTCGCCACTCAGGCGCTCTCGATCGCCAACAGCGCACCTCAGAGCGTTCTGTCGCTGTTCCAGTAATGGACGCGACATACCACTGATAGTGTTTTCGGCATCCGTTTCCCGCGGGTGCCGATCTTATTTCAAGCCCCAATTTGACAGGAGAACCTGAGTGGGAATTTCGGCATACAAGAAGACAATCAAGACGACAGTGGATCCGCGCGAGATCGAGCGCAGGATCCTGTCCCGCATCAACGCAGAGCTCGGCCGGTTTCAGGAACGGTTCGATGCTTCCGACAAGCACGAGCGTCAGAAAATTCTCAGTGGCTCTCTCCGGACCACTATTACAGAAAATCAGACCTTTTGGAGCGCGATCAAAGTCGATCTTCTCTCCCCGACAAATCAGATGCCGAGGGATCTCAGAGTTTCGATTGCTTCCACTGCGACATTTGTAGAGCGGCACTCCGTAGAGGTTCTGGCCGGGAGAGGTGATCTCCAGACACTTGTCGAGATCAATCAGGCCATCATGTCAGGACTGGCCGGTCAGGCAGGAGAGGCGGCCTGATGGGATTGCATATCAAGCTCCGACCGCATGAGCGCCTTATTCTGAACGGGTGCGTTATCCGCAACGGCGATCGGGCGACGAACATTGAGATCGAGAACCGCGCGGACATCCTTCGCGGGTCCGAGATCCTCTCCGCCGGCGACTGTGATACTCCGGTGGCTCAGATCCAGAGTGCAATGCAGCTGGCACTTGTCAGCCGACAGGATCGCGACAAGCTGCTCCCTGTGATCGAGAAGGGTTTGAGCGAGATCGCGACCGCGATCTCCGGATACTCTAAGGAGATCGATGAAGCTCGAGCCTTTGCACGGACGGGCGAATTTTACCGGGCTTACAAGCGACTGGCACCGGTGGCTGAGAGGGAAAGTCTTCTGCTCGGCCGACTGACATCCAAAGGGGAGTATGCAGCATGATTTCCACTCAAGGACTCTCATCGATGCTTGCGCTGAAACTGATCGACAGAGAGCGCGACAAGTTCGAGGTTGGCGTAGAGAATGATCCCACGTCAAAGCGTGAGATCGAGGCGTTTCGCGACCGTATTGGTGATATCGAAAACGTCGACCAGTTGATGGAAGACTACGAAGTCTACAGCTTCGTAATGAAGACGTTCGGCCTGGAGGATCAAATGGCTGGCAAGGCCATGAATGCAAAGATCCTGACTTCAGATCCCGATGACGATGAATCTCTCGTAAACAAACTCACGAACCCAGCCTTCGAAGAGATGAACAAGATGATGGGCTTCTCGACTGAAGGAGAAGCGGATTGGACCCTTCAGAGCTCGACTTGGCAAGACGAGATGGTTGAGAAATACATCAGCCAGCAACTGGTGACCGATCAGATCAACACGAACGAGACAGTTGGTTTGGCTCTCGAGTTTGAGATGAAGGCCGGGGACATGAAGAACTGGTACAACGTTCTTGCTGACAAGACCGTTGCCAAGGTCCTCAGGATGGCACTCGGGTTCCCGGAATCCATGGCGCAGGCGGACCTGGATGCACAGGTCAGGGCGTTCGAAAAGAAGATGGACATCGAGGACCTGCAGGACCCTGAGGCCGTGAAGGATATCATGACGAAATATGCCGCCATCTCCGATGCGAACAACGCTTTGAACGTGGAGACTTCGCCGATCCTTGCGCTTTTCTCGTCTTCCACATCATCGGGCACGTGGAGCATGGTGACGCTCGACATCGAAGCGATCTCCAGCGTTAGCACCGGATACGGCCTCTGAGTATTTTCGATCGCCCCTGAAACGACAGACGCCGCGGAAACCCGCGGCGTCTTTTTGTATGGATGGCTTCGATCAGAGAACGAAGGTGCTTAGATCATTTCATCATCATCTCTGGGCAATCTGATGATGTTCTGTTGAGCCAGCTCGTTGGCAACGTCGATAATGGCGGCCTGGGCGTCTCGCACGTCTCTCATGCGCACGGCCCCCATGTTCTTCATGTCGTCCTCCAGGCTTTCCTGCGCACGTCGCGTGAGCGACTGCAGGAATGCATCCCGGACGTCCTTCTTGGCGCCACGCAAAGCCATCGGAAGAGTGTTGGCGTCGCAGTTGCGCATGATCCTCTGGAGGCTTTGCACATCCAGTTTGACCAGATCGTCGAAGGTGAACATCTTCTGCTTGATCGACTCGACCTCCTGCGGAGACCGAATTGAAAGCTCGTCCGAGAGCTGTTCGAAGATGTCTGCATCCATCCGGTTGAACATGTCCGCCATTCGCTGATGGGGATCGGGTCCGGTCTTGCGCTGCACTGCGTAGAGGATTTCTTCCTGAATAGCAGCTTCGATCTCTTCCAGGACGATCTTTGGCAGGCTGTCGAGGCCAATCATCCTGTTGGCGATATCTACCATTCTCTCGTCGCCGAACAGCGGCAGAACCCGCGCAGCTACGTCTGGTTTGACCTTGCTTAGAACGGCCGCGATGGTCTGATCGTGCTCACCCCGAAGGTTGGCGACGATCACTTGCTCGTTGAGCGCGCTGAAGCCTTCCCAGATGCTCCGTCCGCTATCAGGATGGCGGATCTCACTCATGATCTCCTCAACCTTGCTCGGAGGGAGGAATCCGGCGAGAAGCCTCTGTGCGGCGTCGTAGGAGCCGATGACGCCGGCACCACCACTGACAGTGTCGGAGAACTCCCGGATAACCCCTTCAACCGCGGCCGCGGGGATGGTTCCAAGAGTTGCCATTGCTCTGGTAATTTGCTGGATTTCACCTTCATCCAGCTCTTGCATCAGTCTCGATCCACGCTCTTCCTCGAGGCACAGGAAGAGGATCGCAGCCTTCTCTACGCCGCGAAGGTGAACCTTTGGCTCGGCCTCCTGACGCTGTTCTACTTTTTGTTGTTCTTCTGTCATGGACTCACATAGGACTGCATCAGGGAACCGGCCAGCATATACCAACCGTCAATTAGGACAAAAAAGATGATTTTGAACGGCAGGGACACCATCACTGGCGAGAGCATCATCATGCCCGCACCCATCAGAATAGCGGCGACGATCAGATCAATGACGACGAACGGGAGGTAGATAAGAAACCCGATCGTGAACGCCCGCTTTAGCTCCGAGATCATGAAGGCGGGAACCAGGACAGACCAAGCCGCAGCTTCCTCTGTAGCGTCAGACATCTGATCTTCGGACACAATTTCTGTGCCATCGTCTTCGGGCTGGCTTTGCAGTAGATCTATACTCGTTCCGCGTTCGTCAGCGATCGCCTGAAAAAGAGCCAGGTCCTCTTCGCGGGTATTGGCGGACATGAAATCATGGAAAGGCTGTGCGATTTTTGGGAGCGCTTGCTCTTCGGTGATAGCTCCGTCGATCAACGGCGCGAGTCCATCTTCCCAGGCATCATTCAGCACCGGCTGCATCACGAAGAAGGTCATGAATAGAGCCAGAGAGGTGATGACCATGTTCGGAGGGCTCTGGTTCAGCCCCAGAGCCGATCTCAGGATGGAGAAGACAATGACGAACCTTGTGAAGGACGTCATGACAATCAGAATCCCGGGCGCTAGGGAGAGGAGCGTCATCAATCCGACGAGCTGGATGACGCGCCCGGACAGTTGCTCTCCTCCGCCGGCATCCCTGCTTACGGCACTGGATAGGTCCGACAGGACAGAGCCAATCTCCATGCTTTGAGAGGCTGCTGGAGAAGACATAAGAAGTAGCGCCCCGAAGGCGGCGCCAGCCTTCCTGAAACTGAAAAGACTCATCAATCGTCCGTTTTCGTGACGAATTCCTTGATGACCTCAGTCAGCTTGACCCCAACGCTCTCTTCGCCAACCTTCACAAGCTCTCCACGAGCGATGAGACGGTCGTTGACCATGACGTCAACCGGCTGACCGATCTTCTTGTCCAGTTCGATCACGGAGCCACGCGCCATGGAGAGCAGTTGTGAAACAGGCATGCTCGCACGACCGATCACGACCTGGACCTTCATGTCGACGCCGTAGACCGCATTCACTGCTCTGCCACCGCCCGTGACTTGCTCAGGCGTATCGTCGATTAGTTGCGAGAGGATAGGGTTTTCGTTTTCGTCACTCATTGCCGGAGTCTCCGCTCGAAAGGCTAGTATCTAATGCTGGTCGGGAAATGGTGTTCATAATCGCCTCGCAAAGAAGATTTGCGTCGTAGGAAGATCTCCCATTCTCCCAGGTTGCGCTTACCGCGAACCCAGACAGGGTGGGATCTGACAAGATCGAGACTTCGGTCGTCCGACCGGCTGCACCGCGGATCTCCGAGGTCTTCTCGGTGATTTGCGCAGCAAGGTTCTCTGGAACTCGAATCTCGAGCCATGGACTTCCGACGGCCGCTCGAGCAGCCAGCTTGACTTCCTCCTCGAGCTTTTTCTGGCCAGTCTCTGCGACAATTCGCGGCAAGAGCTTTTGGGATATTTCAAGCAGCGCTCCGGAGAGGTCTTCCTCCAGAAGCCGACGATGTTCGTCCCTTTGCAGGATCAGATCCTGCAGAAGGCTCTCAATCTGTTCGATAGCCTTGCCTTCGAGCGAAGCGATGCTTTCAAGCGCTTCCGATTTTCCTTCACCGCTGCCCTGCTCTCGCCCTCTCTCGAAGCCTTCTGCACGAGCTGCTTGTAGCTTCTCTTCAAGCTCCTCTGGGGACATCTCGATGTTTCGGCGGCGCGCTGGGGTGGTTGCGCGTTCCGCCTCTTGCTTGATTTCATCGTCAAAGTTGCGTGCAAAGAATCCCGCGTTCATGGCCATCAGCCCTTCTGGTTGATCCATGACTTCAGGGCACGGGCGGCCGTTTCCGGGTCTTCCTCGACAAGGGTCGCGAGCTCATCGACATAGCGTCGCATGATGCCGCCGCTCACGGACTCGATAGAGACGTACTCCGATCTCTCGGATTCCTTCTGTCTCGTGGAAGATGTGTCGGATCCGTCCGCCGGACCTTCGGCTTCTTCGCCGCCTTCGCCTTGAGGGTTGGCAGAATTCGATGTGGGCTCTTCTGCCTCTTCCCTCGGGATCATCGCTCGAATGACCGGACGAACTCCGATCAGGAGCACGAGGGCCACGATTAGGACGGCGCCTGCCGAACGAAGGATAGTCGAGAAGTTGGCAGCGATAAGCTCCTCGAACGCAGACGCGCCACCCTCTTCATCGATAAGTCCCGCATCTCCAACGAAGCGGAGGCTCTCCACGGTCACTTCATCGCCGCGCGCTATGTCAACGCCAATCGCCGACCGTGCCAGCGAAGCTAGGCGCTCGAGCTCATCGGCTGAGCGATCGGTATAAGTCCCATTCTCCATCGTCCCGTTAACAAGAATGGCGACCGTGAGGCGCTTGATGCCTCCTGCTTCGGTTACCCGCTCGGACCGCGTGCTACCGATTTCATAGGTCGCCTCATCGAGAGTCTTGGACTTACTCGCTCTGTCTCCGCCAGCGTTCTCACCGCCAAGATCCAGCCCAGGCATGTTGTTGGCGGCATCCACCCCGTTGGCCGCGCCGTCGACGTTCTCGGATTGCTCATTCAGGGATGAGGTCTTCCGAGCAACTTGTTCTTCAGGGTTGTAGGTCTCTTGAACGAAAACTTCCCGGGAGGTCTCGAGATCAGCCGCCACACGGACGCGAACGTTTCCTGCGCCGACGCGGGCCGAGATGATGCTTTCGATGTTCCGGGCAAGTCGTTCTTCGATCTCTGCGCGTTTGCTGTTTGCGGCAGCGCTCGTAATCCCCTCTTTGTCCGCGAGGATAGTCTCCCCAGACGCAGAAAGAACGGTGACATCTTCGGGCTTGAGGTCGGGCACAGCAGCAGAGATCAGGTTTCGGATTGCGATTGCCTTGCTGCGTTCCATTGGAGCGCCGCGATGTGTCTTGACGATGACTGATGCTGTCGGTGTGGGCCGGGTCTGCGAGAAGCTCTCGCGCTCGGGGAGGACCAGGTGCACCCGAGCGGTATCCACTGCGTCAATCGTCTGAACGGACCGAGCAAGCTCACCCTCCAGTGCGCGAAGGCGGTTCACCCTCTGGAGGAAGCTATTCATACCGAGGCCGCTTGCGTCATCGAAGAGCTCCCATCCAGCGGCGCCAGCAGCCGGAAAACCTTCTTCTGCAAGAGCCATTCTTGCACGCGCCAGATCTTCCTGCGGCAGGGAGATCATTGTGCCGTCAGAGGAAATCTTCGGGGAATATCCACCTTGCTCGAGTGTTCGCATCACATCAGCCGCTTCGGCCGCGGTAAGATCGACGGAAATTGGTCTGTATTCTGGAGAAGTTGCGAGAGAGATGCCAAATGCAGCGATGGCCAAGCTTGCAATTGTCGCCGCTCCGATGGCGACAAGACGCTGGCGCCCCAAGGAGGCGATATTCTGGAAGGTTTGTTGCACGATCTCTATCTGCTGAAATGTTTCGGTATTGCCCTGAAACTGGATATGGGCGCCACAACCTAAAATGGGAAATTCGACGCAAAGCGGCTTTCTTAAAAGAGTTCTCGAACCAATCTCACGACCATTGGGCAATATGCCTATCTATTGATACGACGTGACTTAAGGGAAGACTACGTCCCTCCGTCAACCCGTCAGCTTGACAGACAAGGAGTGTGAGAGAGAATGGCCGCGGACGACGCCAACCAGACACAAGCATCAAAGAAAGAGGGCAAAGGCGTTGCAAAAATCGTCTTTGTCGCGAGCCTGGTGGCATTCGGACTAGGCGCAGCAGTTGGTGCAGTGTCTTGGAGCAAGCTTCACCCCGCATCAGTTTCTCACGAGAGCGATGCAGAGCCTGAAGAGGAAATGTCCTTCGTTCACGATTTTACCGGGACTGGTGAACACAACCTCGGAAAGATTGTCGTTCCGCTTTCAGGGACGCAACTTCGTCCAGATCAGACCGCACCGAGACTGCTGATCGACCCTGTTGTCGTTTTCCAGATTGAACCGAAGCCCTCCGAGGGCGAGCGCGAAATCGCGAGTCCCGAGCAAGTCGTGGTGGCAAAGACTTCTGAGTTTCGAGACGCATTTGTCGCGTATCTTTCTCAACTGTCGGTGGAAGAAACTCGCGGGAGCTATGCTTTGATGTCTATCAGGGCCGAGTTGACGCGTCGCGCAAGGTTGCTGGCGGAAGATGTCAACATCAGCAATGTGCTGATCCAGGAATTCATGGTGCAGCGATGACGAATAGCGCTACCGCGGGAGCGCGTCCCGCTCAGTCGACACAGCAAGTCGAAGAAGAGATTATTGCGCGAGCATCAACTGGCATGCCTGCGCTGCCCATGCTCGATGTTATTTTCAGTCGGATGCCTACGGGCCTCAATGGAACGCTGAAGACCCGTGGCGCGGTTCTGGTCGAGGCGGAAGTTGAGCCCGTCATCTACACGACATGGTCTGATGCGGTCGAGGGGCTTGGTCCTTATTCCGTCTGCGGTATCGCCGAAGCGGATCCCTGGGACGGAAACATTGTCGCAGCGATGGATGAAGATCTCTTCTTTGCAACGCTAGAAACGCAGATGAACGGGAAACCTGTGCCAAACACGGCCCCCAAGCGCGCACCGTCGATGATTGAGCGTCGTATCGCGCGGCGCCTTCTTGAGCTGGTTCTTGAAGAGGTCACCGAGTGTTTCGGTCGGATGACCGAAGTTCGCTTCAAGCTGGACACGGTAGAGACACCCCGTCAGGTCGCGTCCCTACATGGAACCGCATCTCCCTGCGCCATGATCCGGTTTCGGATGAACGTGGGCGAATGCAATGGGACGCTTTCGATCTTGTTCCCGTTGACAACCCTCGAGCCGGCACAATCCGTTCTTTCGAAAATGTTCCTCGGCGAAAAGCTGGGAGGAGATGGCACCTGGCGAGAGTATATCATGGAGCGCATCTCGGGCTCCAGGGTGTCTGTCTACGCTCAGCTCCAGGAACTCCACATGGATCTCGGTGAGCTCCTGGAATGGGAAGCAGGGACGACCATCGATCTTGGAATTGGTGCTGACCAGGAAGCTACGATCATGTGCTCTGGAATCCCCGTCCTTCATGGCGCCATTGGCCGGAGGAAGAACGATCGGATCGCGGTTCGCATTACCCGCGAGGAGGAAAACCTTGGTGAAGAACATGGGGTGCAGCAATGATCGATATGTTCATCATAGGCCTTCTGTGCCTGGGGTTTCTCTACGGCTTCATGCTGTCAAGAAAGGTGGATAAGCTTAAGCAGGCTCTGATCGAGGTCGGACCGATGCTGCAGGCTTTCTCGGAAGCGGTCACTCGATCCGAGCAGTCAGTTGCAAGCATGAAGGAGTTGTCGTCAGACATTGGGCGTAAGTCGGCGCCGGCCCGCACGCAAAGGCCTGGGCCAGCGCGTGCCCCCACGAAATCCGAGATGATCAATGATTTCTTCACGCGAGCAAGGTCCCGGAGTTAACGATGCGAAAAGCAATGACAGCTGGTCTCGTTGGCCTGGCCACACTTGCGGGGGCCAAGGCTTATACCGCGTTGGATCTCGATCTTCCTGACCTCGAAACAACCAGGGACTTCATCCTTCAAGTAGCAGCGGCGGATGCGGAGGAGGGCGACGAGAGCGCTCAAGTGGAGGGAGAGCCCGCCCCTGCCGAGGCGGCCGAAAACATTGCCGATCCGGCAACTGAAGAAGCAAGGACGAGCTCTGTTTTGCCAGAGCTTCTTCTTGATCTCTCGGCCGAGCGGAGGGCTATGGAAGAGCGGAGGACGGGGCTGAATGAGCGCGAAGCCGAACTTAAGCTGTACGAAGCTTCTCTCGCGAAACGTCGGGATGCTCTGATCGTACTTCGGGATGAGTTGGACAGTAGACTTGTGGCAACCAATGAAGAGCACGCTCAGGATCTCGAAAGGCTGGTGCGGATTTATACATCCATGAAGCCCGATCAAGCAGCCGGCATCATGAATGACTCCGATCTCGAAGTCTCGGTCATGGTTATGTCGGCGATGTCTGAGAGATCTTCAGGTCCTATTCTGGCCATGATGAACCCTGTACGGGCTCGGGCGATCTCAAAGATCATCTTCGAAAGATCGCGCCTCCCGGCGGATCAAAAGCTGATCGGCCTACAGATCGATTAAGATTTTGCCCGGCCATATTGAGCCGGGCTTTTCACGCGGATCTTCTATTCGAACCCCGCATCATGTGCGCGAATTGTTCTGAGGACATGATCCACTATTGTCAGCGTTTACTCAACGGCTGGCACTCCAAATAGAATCCCCTCCCAATACAGAATCTTCAGATGTTTTCTGTACGGATCCGGACACACGTGGAGGGGTAGTGGGGCGTTGGAGTCTTGACGCAGCACCAGCTTCCACGTCTCAAGGAGCTTCAAGGGAAGTCGGTGTGTGCGCCACGCCTGGCTTCAGAGGCGCCATCAGTCATATCGTAGTTGCGCTCCCTGCGGGAGCTGACGTTTGATCTTCGAGCGCATCGACAGGACGAAGCTGACCAGTTCGGCGACTGCCGGCCAGTGAACCTCGGGAATGGCCTGGTCGACCTCCACGGTCGCGTAGAGCGCTCGGGCAAGCTGCCGGCTCTCGATGACAGGAACATCGTTGTCGTGGGCAATCTGTCGGATCCTGTGAGCCATCAAGTCCGCACCCTTGGCGACGCATACCGGGGCCATATCCACGCCTTTTTCATACCTCAGAGCAACCGAGAAGTGCGTCGGGTTGGTCAGGATCAGCGTAGCTGTGGGAACCGCGGTTGCAATTCTCTGTCTGGCGCGCTCACGTCGTATCTCCTGCCTCTTCTGGCGTATGATCGGATCGCCTTCGGTCTCCTTGTGTTCGTCTTTGAGCTCTTTCATCGACATGCGTTGCTTCTTGCGATGACTGTGCCGTTTCCAGATGAAGTCGAAGATCACGATCGGGAACATCATTCCGCAGACCCAGGCAAGGACGACGGTGGCTTCCTTGTTCACGAGCCCGGGCAGATCCTCCGGAAGAACCGCCCCGCCAGGCAGCAGGCCGTCCATGAAGTCGAACACGATCCAAAGGGATATGCCGGCGAACACCGTCAGCTTTGTTGTGTTCTTGAGGAATTCAACCAGGTTCGAGCCACTGAAGATCTTGGAGAATCCCTTCAGGGGCGAGATCTTGCTGGGCTTGGGTCGAATGCGCTCCATTGAAGACACAAAGGGTCCCTGCAGGAGGCCTGAGATAATCGCTGCACAAAGCATGATGAGCAGGACCTTCGCCAGGAACCAGAACACGTCCTGTAGAAGGCTCTGCGTGCTCCGGAAGATATCGCTGACCCCGGTGAGTTCCGAGGATACGACTATGCGGGGGGCTTCGGCGATGAGATCACCAAAGGTCACCGCAAGAGTCGCGGCCTGAGAAGGCAAGACGAGAGAAGCCAGGGCGAGAAGTGATCCGTAGATCATCAAGTGCCCGACCTCTTTGGTTAACGGAACATCCCCTTTCTTCCGAGCATCCTGGAGTTTCTTTTCACTCGGCTCTTCCGAGCGGGAGTCCTTGTCGTCCTGTTCTGCCATGACCTCCCTCCTTTACCGAACGAGGTCCTGAAGCCAGTTCGATAGCTCATTGTTCAGCACAACAATGATGGTGGGTATCATCATGCTGAGAAGGAGGAGCCCCAGAACGATCATCGCGGGAGACGCGACGAAGAACACCTGCATTGAAGGCATGACGCGGTTGGCCAAGCCAAGTGCTGCGTTAAAGAGAATGGAGAATACGAGGAACGGCGCGCCGACGTAGAGAGCGATGTAGAAGGCGTCTCCGCCGATCCTGGCGATCTGCTGTGCAAGATCCATTGCAGGTAGAGTGCCGACCGGGATGGCCTCGTAGGACCGCATCAGGCCGCTCAGAATGAGATGGTGGGTGTTTGTAGCAAAGACGAACACAATCGCGCCCATATACATCAGGCTCGAGAGAGAGGATGCGCTCTCGAAGTTTCCGTCGTTGGGTGACAGCGCGTTGGCGAGACCGGCAGTGTAGCCAATCTTGGCCCCAAGGATGTGTACCGACGTCAGAAATAGCCGGACTGAGATCGCAATGAATACGCCGACCGTTGCCTCGAAGGCGATGAGCCCTACTAGGACTGATGCCTTGTCAACTTCGACCCCCGTAAAGGGCAGGGCGGGAAGAAGGGCCAGAGTCAGGATCACCGCAGAGGCGATGCGGATCCGCGCAGGGATCCTGGCGTCGCCAAGACCCGGGACCAGGATGATGGCCGTCCCCACTCTTGAGAAGGCGATCATCGCATTGATCACAAGCGCGCTGGAGATCGTCGTAATGTAGTCCATCCCCATCGGGATTAGTCCCCGATGGTGGCGAGTGTCTTGAGCTTCGCGTTCCGGTGAATTTCGGCATGCGAAATCACCTGGGTGTTCGGACTCACTCTCTCCAGCATTGATCGGATGATCGGCCGTGCTTCCGGGCTGACGAGCAGACCGGGCCAGTGCTCTTCTGTAGCGAACTTCTGAAGAATGACCCGGGCAGCCAGTACGAAGTCCTGGACACGCTTGGGGCTCATGACGCAGTGATGCTCATCGCCCTGGCTCTTGATGCTTGAGGCGAACTCTGACGACCACGACTGCCCCAGAACGACCACAGGAACGAAGCCCGTGTCGTCCTCGAGGGCATCGCAGATCTGCGAGGAGAGCTTGCGGCGCACATGTTCCGTGATTGCTACCGGGTTCTTGGTTGAGGGGCCGGCTTCCGCCAGGGCCTCTGCGATCAATGGGAGGTTGCGAATGGAGACGCGCTCGGAGAGCAGGTTCTGGAGAACGTTCTGAAGAAGAATGACCGGAGAGTGGTTTGGTGTATCGGTCACCAGCTTCTGGTAGTTCTTATCCATGCTTTGCATCAGCTCGAGCGTGGTGCCGTAGGTCATGAGGTCTGGCATGCGATCCTTGATCACCTCCGTCAGGTGGGTGATCATCACGCTCTCAGCGTCCACGACAGTGTGGCCTTCGCCTTCAGCCCGAGGTGCAAGGTTGTCGTCAATCCAGATCGCATCGAGGCCGAAGGTGGGCTCCTTCACGCGCTTTCCTGGGAAGTTCGAGGCCTTGCCAGAGGGATCGATGAGGAGGCGGGCACCGACAACGATTTTGCCAGTGGCGGCGCCCACCCCATGCACCGAAATGCGGTATTCATCTTTGGGAAGAGTAGCGTCATCCTTGATCCGGACCGACGGCAGGATGAAGCCAAATTCCGACGCGAAGAGCTTCCGCAGGCTGAGGATCTTGCCCGGCAGCGCCCCATCGTCATCACTGATCATCATCAGCAGATTTGCACCGAGATCGAGGCGGAGCGCGTCCGTCTTGATCATGTCCGACGGCTTCTCTTCGCGAACAGGGTCGGCGGACATCTCTTTGGCGGCTCGATCCTTCTTCTCCTGCTCCTCTCGTTGAGCTCGCTGGGACATATAGCCGATGCCGCCCATTGCGAGAGCAAGCGGCATGAACAGGAAGAAGGGGAACCCAGGAAGCAGCGCAACGACACCGATCAGAGCCGCGGTGGCGTAGATCGCTTTAGGTGTCCCGCTTAGCTGGTCGAGAAGGTTGTCGCTGGCGGCACCCTCGTTTGACCCCTTGGTGATGATGATGCCGGCCGCGATCGAAACGATCAGGGCGGGGATCTGTGTGACGAGGCCGTCGCCCACAGTGAGGATGGTGAACGTTTCAAGAGCATCAGGGATGCTCATTCCATGACGGGTTGCTCCGATGAGGATGCCGCCGACAATGTTGACGAGAGTGATGATGATCCCCGCGACAGCATCGCCTCGAACAAATTTCGAGGAGCCATCCATGGCGCCGAAGAAGCTGCTCTCCCCCTCAACCTCTTTTCGGCGACGGCGTGCTTCTTCGTCGTCGATCATCCCGGCGCCCAGATCGGCATCGATGGCCATCTGCTTTCCGGGCATGGAATCCAGGGAGAAACGTGCGGAGACCTCAGCCACGCGCGTTGAGCCTTTTGTGATCACGATGAAGTTGATGACGACGAGGATCGTGAAGACCACCACACCAATCACGAAGTCGCCGCCGATGGCAAAGTTCGCAATTCCCTGGATCACATGCCCTGCGGCGTCCGTTCCGGTGTTGCCCTCCGAAAGGATGAGGCGAGATGACGCGACATTGAGCGCCAGCCTGAAGACTGTAACCAGCAGCAGCAGGGTGGGAAACGAGCTGAACTCCAGCGGCTTGTTGACCCATAGGGCCACCATGAGGACCAGGATCGACAAGGCGAACGAAACCGCAAGCCCGAGATCTAGCAACACCGCCGGGAGAGGGATGAACAACATCGCCAGCACAAGGCAGACGCCACCAGCAAACGCGATGTCTCGATTTGTCTCGAGAGTCTTCAGGAAGGAAAGGACTCTATCGAGCGGGTTTGTCGCAGCTTTACTGGGCAAGGTTCGGTCGCTTTCGATTGGTTGACTCTGCGCGTCAGCGCCCGGTTGTACGGATCAAGTGCGGCAGAACCGGTTCGATGTCTTGTTGGGAGTAAATGGTTCTTTTTTGAGAATAGGAATCGTCAGCGCTTAGCTCCGAATACCACCACGAAGCTGTTTGGGCGCCACGCCCGCCTTTCGCCATCTGTGCCGCCTTCGGATTTGGAGCCGGTGAGTTGAGAGCGAGCGAGCGGAAGGCGCTCGCGTGCCTCTCTGCAACTGTCAGGTTCCTCAAGATGCCATCGACATAGCGCGCGTGATGCTGAGGTGTTTTCGAGTGATAATTTCCTGCCGCGGTGATCCAGTCTTTGGTTTCGGATCTCAAATCCCGAAGAAAGCGCGCCGAATACTCAACATTGGCGATCGGGTCGAATGCCTCTCTGAGGTTCGAAAACGCGTTGCCGTGCCAGCGCATATTGATCTGCATGCATCCGACATCGAAGGACGTGCGGCCGGATCTGATCTCATCCTCCGCAAAGTTGATTGCTTCCTCTTTGGTATCGAAACGATGGCCGATGCCTTGTGAGTTGATGGTCCATGGCCAAATGGTGAGAATACCGTCTTTCTGCAGGCCAGCCTCCTGCAGCCCGACTGCCAGAAGTAGGTTCTCAGGCAGTCCGTAGCGACGCTCAGCATGCATGATCGCGGAGATGCATGCACTGTTGTCTGATGCGCTGGAAAGAGGTTCCTCAACGCTCGCGCCAGGCCCAGATACTTCGCTATGATCAGGAAAGGCATACGGGCTGGAAGGAGTACCGGCGTTCCTCTCACTGCTGTAGAACCCTTTGAAGGCGAGCGCTGGAGATGAGACAGCAAGAGCAATGACGATGGACGAAAACGCCAGGCCGAGCTTCATCAGAAGCTTCCGGCGACAATCAGTGAGAAGACCTGATCTGTGAGTTTCGTCAAAGTCATGAAGATAAAGGGCAGGGACAGGATCACCGCCAAGATGATGGCAGCAATCTTGGGCACGAACGTCAAGGTCATCTCCTGAACCGACGTCAGAGCCTGGAACAATGCGATCCCAAGACCAACAGCAAGAGCGGCCCCGAGAGCGGGGCCGGTAGCAATCAGAATGGTCCAGAGTGCTTCTGAGATGATTTGATGGACGTCGGCCGGGGCCATTCAGACAGCCATCCGCATGACTTCCTGGTAGGCTTCAAGGACCTTGTCGCGAACCGCGATGGTGACTTGAAGGGCCGACTCCATCGCCATGGTTGCTTCTACGACATCCTGTGTCGACATTTCCCCTTTGATGCCGGCAATCGCGGCTCGGTCGCCGGCGCGGATAGTCTCGATCGTGTCGATGGCCGTATCCTGGACGAGCTCAGCGAAGCTTCGGGAGGGCGGCGTATTTTCTGCCGGGACAGGGGTTGCAGACATGTCCTTCGCGGCTCGATAAGCCTGCGACGCACCGGAAAGGGAGGTCAGAGTGTTCATGTTATCCAAGAAGTTCGATCAATTGTGAGCGCATGCGACGGCCGCTATCGAGGAGGTTGAGTGCTGCCTCATAGGACCGGGAGGCCTCCCTCATGTTTGCGAGCTCGACAAGAGGGCTGACGTTTGGTGTTTTCACGTAGCCTTCGGCATCAGCTGCGGGATGCGATGGGTCATACTTGAGTTGAAAGTCGGACTGATCTTCGATCACCTCAGAGATCGTGACCGTATTGGCCCCAGAGGCGTCGTCGATCATACTTTCGAAGACTGGGATTTTCCTTCGATACGGATCCGCACCTGCCGTGTCCCCAGTGGACTCGGCGTTCGCCATGTTTTCGGCAACGATGCGCAGCCTCTCGGATTGAGCCCTGAGGGCACTCGCTGCCGTCTTGCCGATTGCACTTAGATTATCCATTTAGTTTTTCCCTGCGGCCATCGCGATAAGGGCGTAGCCCTTTCGGTAAAGTTTCGTGGCCAACGCGAACTCACTTGAAGAACCTGATGCGAGAAGCGCTTGTTCCTCGAGCACGACGCGGTTTCCATCGAAGCTGCCACTCCATTCGTTGGATGCCTCAGACACTTCGGCCTCGACATCCGCGGAGGAGCTAGACTTGTCCAGAAAATCCGAAAAAGACTCTACATCCCTACCGATGTATCCCGGAGTGTCGGCATTCGCGATATTTTCGGAGATCGCCTTTTGGCGGGTAGTCACCCAGTCCATTTTCTTGGAGGCGATATTGAACCAGGAAATATCTGGTGTGGTCATTTTGGCTCCTGTCGCATGTTTCTAATTGCCCCGACCCGACAGCAGGTTGGGCCCATCATTGAGGAGATGGTAACTGGAGTGCATAGACCAATGAAAAATCTTGCTGATATCAGCTCCCGGATCAGAAGAATTCCTGTGAGGGAGAGCGTGGGCCGAGTCAGTTCTGTCAGTGGTCTCGAGCTTGTGGGCGCAGGATTTGGCACGACAATCCGTCTCGGCCATCACGTATGTGTGGCGAACAGGGTGAGGGGTGAGGTGGTCGGTATATCCGAAGGACAGGTGAAAATCCTGCCCTTCGGGGTCTGGGAAGGTATCGCACCCGGAGATGAAATCAGGATGATCGAAGGGCAGCCCGAAATTTTCCCTTCCGAGGCGTGGGTTGGCAGGGTGATCGATGCTTTCGGATCTCCGATCGACGATCTGCATCTGACCGAGGGTCGAAGACCTAGCCCTATCAGGAGGGCGCCTCCGGAGGCGTTTTCGCGTCGGACGGTTGGGGCGAAGCTTGAGACGCGGATCAAGGCACTGGACGTCTTCGTGCCTCTTTGCCGCGGTCAGCGCCTGGGCGTCTTTGCGGGGTCGGGCGTTGGTAAGTCGACATTGATGGGGATGCTTGCCCGGCAGTCAGATGCAGAGGTGATTGTACTCGGGCTCGTTGGCGAGCGCGGGCGTGAAGTGAGAGACTTCATCGAGAAGGAGCTCGGCCCAGACGGCATGAAGAGGTCCGTCCTGGTGGTTGCTACGTCGGATCAGCCCGCTTTGGTGCGCCGGCAGGCAGCCTGGACAGCCACGGCCGTGGCAGAGTTTTTCCGAGACCAGGGCAAGCACGTCCTGCTAATGATCGACAGTGTGACACGCTTTGCGATGGCTCAAAGGGAGATTGGTCTGGCGGCCGGAGAGCCTCCGACCAGCAAGGGCTACACTCCGACGGTTTTCACTGAACTTCCAAAATTGCTCGAGAGATCGGGGCCCGGGTCAGATCAGAACGGGCAGGGGGATATCACTGCGATCTATACCGTCCTGGTCGACGGCGACGACATGAACGAGCCCATTGCGGACAACGTTCGAGGTGTGTTGGACGGCCATGTGGTTCTCGATCGAAAGATTGCGGAACGCGGGCGCTACCCGGCCGTGAACATTCAGCGATCTATCTCGAGGATGCTTCCGGGATGTCATGCGCCAGCTGAGTTCGAGATTATGAGGACCGCACGCGGATCCATGGCCAGGCACGCCGACCTCGAGGACCTCGTGCGCATCGGTGCCTATCGAAAAGGTTCCGACGCTCAGGCGGACATGGACATTGTTTTCTCAGAGAAGGGCGAGGAGTTTCTTGCCCAAGGCAAGTCGGATCCCGTGACTTCGATCGAGGCGTTCGCTGCGCTTTTTGGGCTACTTCACGAGGCCGGGATCAAGGTCGAGGTGGATCCGTCCTAAGCTGATCGGCGGAGGCTTCGAGCATATGCGATGACCGATCTCTCATCAGCTTCCATCTGCTCCAGCCTCTCTTGCTCGAGGCGCATGGCCAGTTTCTCCCGGACCTCGAGATGATTGGTCTTTTCTGTCTCTTGCCACGCTTGCATGACGTCTTCCTTCTTCAACTCGATGCTCTCTTCGAGTTGTGAAATAGCTGCACCGAGACGTGTCGCCTCGGTTCGAATGTCGCTTAGAAAATGAGGAAGATAGGGAAGTGCTTCGAGGAGGGTTATGTTGCCCTCCTCTACTTTTCTGCGTTCCAGCTCACAGATCTGTTCTTCAAGCGCGGCCTTCTGGCCCTGAAGAGTTGTGAGTTGGCCGGCGTGCATGTCGAGCCTCTGGTTGTTGAGGCGCGACAGCGTGGCTAGGGCCGTGAGCCTTTGGCTCAACCTCTCAGGCTCCGCTGCTTGTCCTCGGTTTCCTTGAACGAAGGGCGCATATCGGGCGGGATGTTGCTCCGGCCGGTCTCAACGGATGCCGCGGGGCTGTAGCCGTGCAGCAGGGAGACAATGATATCGCGGATCACTGTGGCAAAGGCCGAGTCCTGCGCTTCGATCTGCTTGATCCGAAACGCCAGGGGTTGAACCAGGCAGTAGGCGAGAAACACACCAAGGAAGGTCCCGACGAGCGCGCCACCAATCATTTTCCCCAGAACCGCAGGCGGCTGGTCGACGGACGCCATGGTTTTGATAACGCCAAGAACGGCCGCGACGATGCCGATTGCAGGAAGCGCGTCCGCGACCGAGGTCAGGGCTTTGATTGGTTGGTTTGCATAGGAGTGATGGGCTTCGATCTTTCTGTTCATCACATCCTCTTGGTGCATCGGGTCCTCGAACTGCATTGTGACCATGCGGAAGGCATCAACGATCAGCTCCAGCATTTCATGGTCCTTGAGGATTTTCGGGTACTTCGAGAAGATTTCAGACCCTTCGGGGTTTTCGATATGGGCTTCGATACCAGTCGGCCCGCTCGCCTTGAAGAGACGGCTCAGCTCGAACATCAGGTCGAGAAGGTCTGCATAGTCCCCTTTTTTCCACCGTGGTCCGGAGAAGGCGCGCAGGATCGCCTTCCCGGTCATTCTGATGACCCCGAATGAGTTGGATGCCATGAATGCCCCAAGGGAGGCTCCGCCCACCATCATCATCTCGTAGGGCAGGGACTTGACGATGGGCTCGATGTGCCCGCCCGAAAGAGTGTAGCCGCCGAAGACAAGACCTGCGACGACGACGAGACCGATAACGATCATCATATTTGAGAGCCTCTCACTATTCTTTTTCGCCCAAACTGCTCGGATTTTTTCCGACTGGGCCTTCGCTAATATGTAGTTCTGTCTCTCAGGCAGCAGAAATCTGATGTTTCCCTTGCGGCAATAGAACGCGTGCCAGCCACCGATCCCAAATTGGCTTGTCTTTGCCGTGGTCCCATTGGGTTTTCAGCGAACGCCACCGAACCCAAGTTCCGAAAAATCTCGGAGGGAAATGATGACCGAAACGCTGCTACGTATCTATGGCACCAAAGACCGGACGGATTGGCCCAGGGATTGGCCTGGGCGCGTCGGCGTCATCTGCCTGTGGCGTGCTGGAAAATTGCGTGGCATCTGCCCTTTTCATGAGGAGGAGGAACTCGTGCGTGCGGCAGCGCGAGCCTGTGCCGAGTTTTCCCTGGAGGAGAGGGACACGCCCACTTATCCCGGTGTTGTCGGGTTTCCATCTCGTGAGATCGATCAAGACACTGAGTTCGAAATCAGTGATGCGCTTAGCCTCAGGTTCCTGCGCAATGAGGATGACGCCGAAAAGGCGAATGATTTTGCCGTCAACTTCGAGTTTGCCTTCAGCGAAGGGCTGGAGCTTCATGATTTACAGAAAGGCGCGCACCCAGAAACTGAGAAAGGTGATAGGCCTGTCGACGCGACAAGCCTCCCTGGATTTGTAGACTATGAGGGCCCTGATCCGTTCGAGAAGCTACTTGAGGGAGCGATCTTTCGGAAAGCCGCAGATGGCCGAGCGGAGCTTCATCTTCCCAAATTTTCGGAAGATGGGGGAGTTGACGAAGTCGACGTACTGGTCAGCATGGATGGCGTTAGTGTCGCCATCGAGATGGAACAGCTTCTTCACCTCGACACCCCTCCGAGAACGATGACGCTACCCGAGGGAAGCTTGAGATGGTTCGAAGACGGAGAGGAAGATCAAGTATCGGCGTTGGTTGTTCGTCGAGGGAATGCGATCATTGCGAGACCATTCCCGCTGCTGCACTCTTCTGGTGATTCGGTAAACGAAAGAAAGACAGAGACAAAGAAAGGTGGAGGCGGTCTAGCTCGGGTCTTTCGGCCGTTGGTTCTACCGGTGTGTTTGCTTGCACTGACGTTGGGCGCGCTCCACGTGGCCGCGGAGTTCTATCCAAGGGAAGCCGCGCAGCAGCAACCAGCAAAATCAACAGACGCCTTGAAGGAGTTGCTCTTCAAGGGGAAGGACTTTCATCCGTAAAAATGGCAGGATTGAAAGGCTTCTACTGAACTCGCTGACTTTCTCTGCGAGCTCGCGATATTTCGATAGACTTGAGCGCGACCGCCTCTGTGCACTTACCGAAGGTCTTGTCGGAGTTCAGGCCGAGGCGCATTCGTTGGAGCCTTCGCGTCTTGATCGCGATAGGCCCCTCGTTAGACAGGAGTTGCAGTGTTTCTGGTGCGAAAGCATCACTGTCAGCTTCAGGCATGTCTCCCTTACCGTCGCATAGAGAGACCAGAAGGTTGTCAGGATGGGCTTCCATGGAGTCCTTGATCCTTATCTTGAACTCCCACTGCCGGAACCCTCCACACTCATAGACCGCGCCGTCGTCTTTCCAGTAGTTCACCACCTCTCCGAGAGTGGTGCCTTCTGCGAGATACTGCCCGTTATCGAGGTCATCCTCTTCAAGCAAGGTGAAGTAGATCCACTGAAGGTCGCCGGATCGATAGGTGAACACCGTGTCTTCGTCCCACCCGATCGACGCCTGTATGACGTGGCTGAGCTCGGGGAGAGTGTAGAACTCGGGAACCCACATATCTCTGGTCACCACGTGCGTGTGCAGGGTGATGCTGACCTGGAGCTTGTAGTGCATGTAAACAGGGTACTCACTTTTCTTTCTGAGCGCAGACTGCCATCTTTTTTGTGTCAGCGCCTGACTCAGTTTGTGTCAGGTGACCGAAAAACGGTCACCCTTTTGTTTCAATGGGTTGGCAGGATGCCTACCGGCGCACCCTATCGATAATCCCGTTTAGCGTGTAGCTCAGAAAGCAAACGACCGCGAGAGGAAAAGACAAGTCGGCGTGCGTTCGGCAGGCTCGCCACTGCATCTTCGCCGCAGCCCACTTGTTTGCGGAGATTCCGTTCCTATGGGAGCGATAACAGGCGAGGGGCATCTTGAGACCGATTGTCCGGAGGTTTTCCTCTTCACATGACCGCAGAATATGCAGCCAAAGACAAAAATCCTGTCGAAGTCCAAGATCGTTCATGTAGCGCCTCCCCAACGCTTCGGTGTCATAGACAACCGTCAGACATCCAATGGTGCCGGTTTTCAGCAAGTGGCGTCTGACTGTCATGACCTTCGGAGCCGACTGGGTACGGATCCTGCGGCCTGTTTGATCCACGACATCGTAGGATGTCCAGCTAAAGACAGCAGAGTGCTCCTCCATAGCAGAAATCTGCTGATCGAGCTTTTCGGAATGCCACCAGTCATCACTGTCGAGGAAGGCGATATACCTTCCCTCAGCCGCATGTATCCCGAGATTGCGACTAGGGCCGGCGCCTTGGACTGGATTGTGTAGTAGCCTGATGTGCGGGTGTGTCTCGGCATACGCTCGAACGATCTCCGGCCCGTGGTCCGTGGAGTTGTTGTCTATGAGGAGATGTTCGACGTCATCGCGCCCCTGATCGATGACGCTCTTCAGGCATTGTTCAATGTGCTCTTCGCCCTGGTAGAGAGGCGTGATGACTGACACCTTTGGTGGCATGGTTCCCCCAGATCTTTCCGAGGGAAATGCGACCGCCCGGCGTCATAGGGAAAAGCCGGCAGTGATCGCTTCTTGAGGTCGCATACGAACCAACTTCCCGGACTGGTGAAACAGTTCAAAGGGGCTGGATATGACATGGCACGCGGATCTATGGGTACGCGCTGAGACCGAGACCGAGCAGCGCCAGGCCCTGGTCCAGGGCTTCGTTCATTTCAACAAGGAGACACTGAGCTCGGGTAGCGCAGAGAGCCGTTCTGGCACGCTGGAAGCTCGAGACTATGGGGCAGGGGCTTCCTCGGCCTTTTGGGAGAAGTCTTTCTCTGCTGGAGAGTATGAAGGCGTCCACGGGGAGATGTATGAAGCAATCCGTATCCGGCGCGCAGAGGTCTCTCGAGCGAGGTATGAGGAGCTTCTTGCCTATAGAGAAGAAGAAGCCGGTCAATGATCCGAGGAGTTGGCTTCCTGCTTCTGTCTGTCTGTCTTTCTTTCCCAGTGCGTGCAGCAGAGGTCGGCCGGGAGACCGGGTTCAGTATCCCTCGCTTCGTCTCGATGCGCGCCGAGGAAGCAAATGTTCGGCGGGGCCCGTCGACGCAACATCGAATAGACTGGGTGTTTGAGCGCCCGGGGTTGCCGGTTGTGGTGCGCGGAGAGTTTGGCCACTGGCGTCTGATAGAGGATGCCGATGGTGACGGAGGATGGGTCCACAGGGCTCTGATCTCGGGGCGTTGGACCGGGCTGGTCCTCAAGGGCGAAATCCTCATTCGAACTGCGCCCACTGACGAGTCAGAAGCGAAGGCGCGGGTGAGACACGATGTGATCGTCGAGATCGAGGAGTGTGGCGTCGAGTGGTGCAATGTTTCGCGAGACGACATCCGCGGATGGGTCAGGAAGGACGACATCTGGGGAGTGGATGCATCTCAGATCCAGGCAGAGGGAAGCCGCTGAAATGATGAGCAAAGGAAGGCCTTACCCTCCAGTCCTTTGCATTTCGCGCCTCTGTCTCCGATGAGGCAGCACTTGTAATCCTGGGCACGATAGTCCAACTTAGTCTAAGTCTTGGTCCAATAGCCCATTGATGATTTGGAGACGCACCATGCAGATGAATATTGCGGAGGCGAAGGCGAAGTTGTCAGAACTCATCGCCGCCGCGGAACGCGGCGAGGAGGTGATCCTGGCGCGAGGCGGACACCCGGTCGCGCGCCTGGTCGCGGCGTTTCCGACAAAGCCTAAGTTCCGCTTTGGGGTTGCTGCTGGGGAGGTCGACCGTGTTCCGGACTTCCTTGAGCCGATGACAGAGGATGAGCTTGCCTCGTGGGAATGACGGCCGTTCTCCTGGATACGCATGCATGGGTGTGGAGCATGCTCGACAGGCCGGAACTCCACCCGGCTGCAAGGGTGGCGATCGAGGAGGCTCAGACGGTCTATGTGCCTCCCTGCAGCTTCCATGAGATCACGCAGAAACACCGGGCGGGGAAGTGGCCGGAGGTCGGTCCCATCGTGCCCCGGCTCCCGGCTCTTCTGCGTGCCCAAGGTGGCGTAGTAGCTCCTTACACGGCCGAAATGGCAATGCTATCAGGCGGGATGGAGTGGAACCACCGCGATCCATTCGACCGGATGATCGCAGCGACAGCGATTGAGATGGCGTGTACACTGGTTTCGAAAGATCCCGCGTTCGATGAACTGAAAGGATTTCCGGGGTGGAAGGGCCGGCTTTGGTCTGAATAGCCGGTGAAAAAATCTTCGCCGACGACTCTCCGCTAGGGTCAGGACCTATTGATTTCAGCCGCGCGGCGTGATTCACGGCTCGAAAACCGAGCGGTGCACATGTCTGATCTTTACTGGCTGACTGACGCGCAG
>Ga0208328_1000276_pt1 | contig 25914 bp, 26 predicted proteins | sample DeeseametaMP2633_FD_184170 | JGI IMG/M metagenome (GOLD analysis project Ga0208328, IMG submission 184170) | Marine microbial communities from the Deep Atlantic Ocean - MP2633 (SPAdes) | ecosystem: Environmental > Aquatic > Marine > Unclassified | place: Northeast of Antigua and Barbuda, North... | reverse complement strand
CGGGCCCGGGAGGGCAACGAGGTAGCGACTCTGACTCCAGCGCGACCGGCTCACAACCCCAACACCGGCTCTTCGGACAAGCCACTCCGGGGCCCGTCACCGACCAGCCTAGAACCCCCTGCCACGCGTGTCTTGACACAGAGGGGAGCCAGATGCGGATGCCGCTCACGACTGTTCCACTGTTGCACGCTTGTTGCACGCAACCAGAAACAGAACAGCGTCTGACCCGCGTTTCCGCAGGTCAGACGCTGTTTTGGTTCGGTCGGGCTGACAGGATTTGAACCTGCGACCCCTTGACCCCCAGTCAAGTGCGCTACCAAGCTGCGCCACAGCCCGAACGCCGGTCGGTCGGATCGCGACCTCGCGGCGCGTGAACAGTACAACAGCGTGCTCCCGACCCCGGAATCGGGGCGCGGGCTCAGCGCCTGCGCTTCTCCCGCGGGCGCTGCTGCAGGATGATCGGGGTGCCGATGAAGCCGAACTCCTCGCGCAGCCGGCGCTCGATGTACCGCTCGTAGGCGGCGTCGAGCTTGCCGGAGGTGAACAGGATGAAGGTCGGCGGCGCGGTGGTGGCCTGTGTCCCGAAGAGCACCTTGGGCTGCTTGCCACTGCGCACCGGGTGCGGGTGCTCGGCCACCAGACGCCCCAGGAAGGTGTTCAGGGCGCCGGTGCCGATGCGGGTCTCCCAGCCCTCCAGCGCACGGTCCAGGGCCGGCACGAGCCGGTCGATGTGCCAGCCGGTGCGGGCGGTGACGTTGATCCGCGGCGCCCACTGCACCTGCACGAGCTCGCGCTCGATCTCGCGCTCGAGGTAGTGGCGACGCTCCTCGTCCACGAGGTCCCACTTGTTGAACGCGATCACCAGCGCCCGGCCGGCCTCGCGCACGGTCTGCAGGATGCGCACGTCCTGCTCGGAGATGTTCTGCTGGGCGTCCAGCACCAGCACCGCCACCTCGGCGCGGTCGATGGCGGTGGCCGTGCGCAGCGAGGCGTAGTACTCGTGCCCCGAGGCGGACTTCACGCGCTTGCGGATGCCGGCGGTGTCGATGAAGCGCCAGGTGCGTCCCCCGAGCTCGACCAGCTCGTCGACGGGGTCGACGGTGGTGCCCGCGACGTTGTCGACGACGACCCGGTCCTCCCCCGCCAGCTTGTTGAGCAGGGAGGACTTGCCGACGTTCGGGCGGCCGACGATGGCGATGCGGCGCGGCCCGCCGACCTCCGCCTCGGACTCCGGCGGCGTCTCCGGCAACGCCTTCAAGATCGCGTCGAGCATGTCGCCCGAGCCGCGACCGTGCAGGGCCGAGACGGGGTAGGGCTCCCCCAGCCCCAGGTTCCACAGCGAGTAGGCCTCGGCCTCGGTGCGCGCGTCGTCGACCTTGTTCGCCGCCAGGACGACCGGCTTGTCGGCCTTGCGCAGGATCCGCACGACTGCCTCGTCGGCGTCGGTGATGCCGACGGCGGCGTCGACGACGAAGAGCACCGCGTCGGCCAGCGAGATCGCGATCTCGGCCTGGCCGGCGATCCGCTGCGCCATGCCGCGGGCGTCGGGGTCCCAGCCGCCGGTGTCGACGACGGTGAACGCGCGACCGTTCCAGGACGCGTCGTAGGGCACCCGGTCGCGGGTGACCCCGGGGACGTCCTCCACGACCGCCTCCCGGCGGCCGATGATGCGGTTGACCAGGGTGGACTTGCCGACGTTGGGGCGTCCCACGATGGCCAGCACGGGCACCCGAGCGTCACCACCGGGCGTCGCGTCGAGGGGCTGGTCGGACTGCTCGGTCATGGTGCTCCTGTGTCGGGTGCTTCGGGAAGGCGGACGACCCCGGTCGCGGGGTCGCGCTCCAGGTCGCCCGGGGGCAACGGCCCCGGCAGGTCTCGACCTGTCAGACGGCGCGCGGCGTCGAGCTCCGCGCGCATGTGCTCCCACAGGGAACGCGAGGTGACCTCGACCTGTTCCCTGGTGCGCGGCCACGCCTGGGCGGGTACGCCGACGGGCTGGCCGACCACCACGTCCAGACGGGCCCCGCGGGGCGGGAGCGAGCCACTGGGCGCACCGGGCTCGCGGGTGCCGAAGAAGCTCACCGGCACCACCGTGGCGCCCGCGGCCAGCGCGAAGTAGGCCGCGCCGCGGTGGAACCGCTCGAGCTCCCCCGAGCCGCGACGGCCCTCGGGGAAGATGCCGATCGCACGTCCCTCGCGCAGCACCCGCAGGCAGGACCGCACCGCGGCGACGTCGGTCTGGAAACGATCCAGCGGCACCTGCCCGGCGTGCAGCAGGAAGGTGCCCAGCCGGCCGCTGAACATCTCGATCTTGGTCAGCGCGTGGACCGGTCGCGGGGCGAAGATCGCCAGCAGCGGACCGTCGATGACGCCGGTGTGGTTGGCCGCGAACACGACCGGCCCCGAGGCCGGGACCCGCTCCGCGCCGTGCACGACGACGTCGTACCGGCGCCGCAGGATCCACCGGGCCGCGGGCCGCAGCGACTCCAGGAGGTAGCGCCTGGGGTGGCGCACCGCATCGGTGCGCGGCAGCTCGAGGTGGGAGCTCACGCCCGCACCTCCGCCGCCCGGACCAGCGTCACGACCTCCTCGATGACCTGGTCGAGGGTGAGGTGGGTGGAGTCGATGTGCGCAGCGCCGTCGACCATCGTCAGCGGCGAGGTCTCGCGGCCCGAGTCGATCTCGTCACGGCTGCGCAGCACCGCCTCGGTGGCCGCCAGGTCGCTGCCACCCTCCTCGGCCGCGCGGCGCGCGGCGCGAGCCGCGGGGTCAGCGGTCAGGTACACCTTCACCTGGGCGTCCGGCGCCACGTGGCTGGCGATGTCGCGACCCTCCACCACGATGCCGCGGCCGGTGGTCGTCGCCTCGGCGATGATGGCGCGCTGCAGCGCCACCATCTGCTCACGCACCTCGCGGACGGTGGCCACCGGCGACACCGCACCCGTCACGGCCTCACCCCGGATCGGCCCGGACACGTCCGTGCCGTCGACGTGGATCGTCGGCGCGGTCGGGTCGGTGCCGGAGACGATCCTCGCCTCGCCGCTGCGCAGGGCCACGGCCGCGGCGTCGTGGACGTCCACACCGTGCTCGAGCATCCACCAGGTCATCGCCCGGTACATCGCGCCGGTGTCGAGGTAGGCCAGGCCCAGACGGCTGGCCACCGCCCGGCAGGTGCTCGACTTCCCCGAGCCGGAGGTTCCGTCCACGGCCACCACGAGCCCGGAGGTCCGGTCGTGGTGGGAGGGGTTCTGGCTCTCGCTCACGGGGCCGCAGCCTACCGGTGAGTCTCCCAACCGCGAGACTCCAGAGAGGCCAGCAGGTGCTCGGCCCGGCTGTCCTCGACGACCAGCTCGACCAGACCGACCGGCCGACCCGGGTCGTGGTCGATGCGGATGTCCTCGACGTTGACCTCGGAGTCCACCGCGTCGGCCAGCAGCCGCGCGAGCTCGCCGGGGTGGTCGGGCACCGAGACCCAGACCGACCGCATCGGGCGCGCCGGGCCACCGTGCTTGGCGGGGATGACCCGGGTGCCGGCCACGCCGGTCGCGAGCAGGTCCTCCAGCCCGGCCCGGTCCCCCGCGCCCACCGCGGCGATGACGCTGTCCAGCTGCGCACGGACCTCCGTCAGCAGATCCAGGACGGCGGCGGAGTTGGCGCCCACGATCTGGCTGTAGAGCCGCGGGTCCCCTGCGGCCACCCGGGTCACGTCGCGCACGCCCTGCCCCGAGAGCGCCAGGTGGTTCTCCGGGCCCTCGGCCAGCCGCGAGGCGGCCAGGACGGACAGCAGGTGCGGGACGTGGCTGGTGCGGGCGACCGCGCGGTCGTGCTCCTCCGGCGTCAGCCACACGGGTACGCCGCCGCACAGCCGCACGAGGTCCTCCACGACCTCCACGGCGACCGGCCGGCTGTCCCGGTGCGGGGTGATCGCCCAGGGCCGGCCGTCGAACAGCGACGCCGAGGCGGCCAGCGGGCCGGAGCGCTCGCTGCCGGCCATCGGGTGGCCACCGACGTACCGGTCGCAGGACGGGCTGTCGGCGACGGCCCGCCACGGGCCGGTCTTCACGCTGCCCACGTCGGTCACCACCGCCTCGGGATGCGCCTCGAGCGCGGCGGCCACCGCCGCACCCAGGTGGTCCGGCGGCACGGCGACCACCACGAGCTGGGGCGCGTCGCCGTCGGCGAGGGCCCGCCCGGCGCCCATCCCCGACGCCGTGCGCACGTGCTCGACGGCCAGGTCGCTCAGCAGCACCTCGAGCCCGGACCGGCGGCAGGCCAGGCCCACCGAGGTGCCGAGCAGTCCCGCACCGACCACCAGGACCGGGCCGGTGAGCCACTCGCTCCGCTGGCGCTGCTCACTCATCGCTCACTCATCGCCGTCGGGCACCGAGCGCACACGCGTGAGGTCCGAGCGCAGGGCGGCCGCACCGTGCAGGTAGACATGGGTGATGTCGGCACGCGGCAGGTCGGTCTCGACGTGGGCCATCATCCGCACGCAGCGCGGCATCGAGCCGTCGATCTCCAGCTCGCGGGCGCACAGCAACGGGATCTCGCCGAATCCGAGCCGGCGCGCGGCGTACGCCGGGAACTCCGAGACCAGGTCGCTGGTCGCGGTGAAGATCACGGAGATGAAGTCGTCGACCTCGAGGTCGTTGGCCTCCATGACGTCGGTGACCATCTCCGCGACCCGCTCGAGCATGTGGTCACGCACGTCCTCCTCGAGCTGCGTCGCTCCCCGGATGGCCCGAACCGCCACGGTGTGTCCTTCCCTCGTCGCTGTGGTGTGCGGGGTCAGGCTACTGACCCCGGGGCCTCACAGCTGCGCGCTGTCCAGCAGCAGGCCGAGCTCGTCGTGACCGAGGTCGCGCAGCTCCCCCGACCCGAGCCGACCCAGCTGCACCGGCCCGATGCGAGTGCGGGTCAGCTGGAGGACCGGGTGGCCCACGTGGGCCAGCAACCTGCGCACGATGCGGTTGCGGCCCTCGTGGATGACCAGCTCGACCACCGTGCGTCCCGGGTGGTTGCGGCCGTGCCGGCCGGCGACCACCTTGACGCTGCTGACGGCGACGGGACCGTCGTCGAGGTCGACGCCCTCCTTGAGCTGCTTGAGGGTCCGCGGGAACACCTCGCCCTCGACCTCCGCCACGTAGGTCTTGTCGACCTCGTAGGAGGGGTGCGCCATCCGCTGGGCGAAGTCGCCGTCGTTGGTCAGCAGCAGCAGCCCGGAGGTGTCGGTGTCCAGACGGCCCACGTGGAAGAGCCGTTCGGGTCGGTGGGCCACCACGTCACCGAGGCAGCGGCGCCCCTCGGGGTCCGACATCGTCGACACCACGCCGCGCGGCTTGTTGAGTACCAGGTAGACGTGCGGGGAGACCGGCGGCAGCCGCCGTCCTTGGACGCGGATCACCGCGCGGGTCGGGTCGACCTTCGTGCCGAGCCGGGTCACGACCTCGCCGTCGACCACGACCTCGCCGGCCAGCATCAGCTCCTCGCACTTGCGTCGCGACGCCACCCCTGACATCGCCAGCAGCTTCTGCAGCCGGACCAGGCCCTCGTCGTCGGTGGGGATCTCTGGGCCGCTCACGCAGGCTCCTCCGTGCTGTGCTGGGTGTCGGGCTGGGTGTCGGGCTGGGTGTCGGGCTGGGTGTCGGGCTGGGTGTCGGGCTGGGTGTCGGGCTGGGTGTCCGGCTGGGTGTCCGGCTGGGTCTCGGGCTGGCTGCTCGCGGGGGTCACCAGGGCGCTCAGCTCTTCCTCCATGTCGTCGAGCTCGGGGAGGTACGGCGCGAGCTCGGGCAGCTCGTCGAGGCCGGTGATCCCGATCCGCTCGAGGAAGTAGCCGGTCGTGCGGTAGAGGTGCGCGCCGGTCTCCGCGTCGGTGCCGGCCTCCTCGACCAGGCCGCGGGTCAGCAGCGTGCGCATGACGCCGTCCACGTTGACGCCGCGGATCGCCGAGACCCGCGCCCGGGAGACCGGCTGGCGGTAGGCGACCACGGCCAGCGTCTCCAGCGCCGCCTGCGTCAGCCGGGCCTGCTGCCCGTCCAGCACGAAGGCCTCGACGACGTGCGCGTACTCCTCGCGCGTGTAGTAGCGCCAGCCGCCCGCGACGTGGCGCAGCTCGAAGCCGCGGTCGTCCTCGGCGTACTGCTCGGCGAGCAGCTGGAGCCCGGCCACGACGTCCTCGACCGGGTGGCCCACGGCGGTGGCCAGGGTCACGGCGTCCAGCGGCTGGTCGGCCACCATCAGCACCGCCTCCAGGGACGGGCGCAGCGCGGCGACCGGGACGTCGAGCGTCTCCTCGGTGGACTCACTCATCAGGGCCCTCCTCGGGCTCGGGCTGGTCGGAGGGCTGGGGCGCCCCGTCGAACTCGTCGGTCACGAGGTCCTCGGCCTCGGTGTCCTCATCCCCGGTCCACCGCACGGTCAGCTCGCCGAGCGGGGTCACCTGGTCGAACGCGACCGCGCCCTCGCGGAACAGCTCCAGCAGCGAGAGGAATCGCGCCACCGTCGTGAGCGTGTCCGGGCTGTCCCTGACCAACGAGCGGAAGGTCAGCGTCTGGGCGCGGCGCAGCCGGTCCACGACGATGGCCGCCTGCTCTCGCACCGAGACCGCCGGGGCGTGGATGTGGTGGGTGGGCAGCTCCAGCACCGGCTTGGGCGCCAGCGCCCGGGCGGCGAGCTGGGCGAACTGCTGCAGGCCGATGCCGATGAGCACCTCCGGCAGCAGCGAGGCGAAGCGCTCCTCCATGCCCACCGCACGGGGGTGCCGACGGGCCTCGTCGGCCAGCCGCTGCTCGAGGACGCCGGCCACCTGCTTGAACGCGCGGTACTGCAGGAGCCGGGCGAAGAGCAGGTCGCGGGCCTCCAGGAGGGCGAGATCCTCCTCGTCCTCGACGTCGCCCTGCGGCAGCAGACGTGCCGCCTTGAGGTCGAGCAGGGTCGCGGCGACCAGCAGGAAGGAGGTGGTCTCCTCGAGGTCGTCGACGCCCCGGGCGCCACCCTGCGCCCCTTCCTGGCCGGCCTCGGCCCGCGCGATCGCCTTCACGTGTGCGATGAACTCGTCGGTGACCCGAGACAGGGACACCTCGGTGATGTCGAGCTTGTGCTTGGAGATCAGCTGGAGCAGCAGGTCGAAGGGGCCCTCGAAGTTGTCCAGGCGTACGGCGAAGCCGGTGCCCGGCTCGGCGGGCGCGACCTCGTCGACGCCGCTGCTCACTCCTGCACCAACCGGGTCACCAGGTCGCTGGACTCCCCGTGCTCCTCGAAGTCGGCCAGCACCAGCGCGACCGCCTCGCGCACCAGTCGGCCGCGATCGATGCCCAGGCCGTGCTCCCCGCGCAGCCGCAGCCGCGCCTGCTCGATGGCCATCAGCTCCGCCGAGGACAGGTAGACGGTCATCTTCTCGTCGTGGCGGACCCGGCCGCTCGGCCGCGCGGGGGTCTTCTCGGCCTTCTCGGCCGTCACGGGCTGCTCGGGCGTCGCGGCACCCTCCGCCGCGGCCTGCTGGGCCGCGGTGGGCCGGAACAGGTCGTCGGCGGTGGGGATGCTCACCCGTCGCGCCACCTGGCGAGCACCTCCTTGGCCAGCTGTCGGTAGGAGTCGGCTCCGGCCGAGGACGAGGCGTAGGTCGTGATCGGCTCGCCCGCGACGGTGGAGTCGGAGAACTTCACGGTGCGGCGGATGACGGTGTGGAAGACCTTGTCGCCCCAGGCCTGGACCAAGCGCTCCATCACCTCGCGGGAGTGCAGGGTCCGGCCGTCGAACATCGTGCCGAGCACGCCGTCGATCTCGAGCTTGGGGTTCAACCGCTCGCGGACCTTGTCGATCGTGGTCTTGAGCAGGGCCACGCCGCGCAGCGCGAAGTACTCGCACTCCAGCGGCACGATCACGCCGTCGGAGGCGGTCAGGGCGTTGACGGTCAGCAGGCCCAGGGAGGGCTGGCAGTCGATGAGGATGACGTCGTACTCCGCCAGCGCCGGCTGGAGCACCCGCTGCAGCGTCTGCTCGCGGGCGACCTCGTGCACCAGCTGCACCTCGGCCGCCGAGAGGTCGATGTTGGAGGGCAGCAGGTCCATCCCGGGCACGCCGGAGGGGACCACCACCTCCTCCAGCGCCACGTCCCGCTCCATCAGCAGGTTGTAGACGGTGAAGTCCATCTCGTGGGGGTTCAGCCCGAGGCCGACCGACAGCGATCCCTGCGGGTCGAAGTCCACCAGCAGCACCTTGCGACCGAACTCCGCCAGCGAGGCACCCAGGTTGATGGTGGTCGTGGTCTTGCCCACGCCGCCCTTCTGGTTGCACATGGCGACGACCCGGGCGCCGCCGTGCTCGGTGAGCGGCGTCGGCTCGGGCAGGACGGGCATCGGGCGTCCGGTCGGACCCAGCGGGGCCGGACCGTCGAAGGGCAGCGGATCGCTCACAGGGGCCATCCCACCATCGGTCACGAAGGTCTCCTCACCCGGCCCCCAAGTCGACAAAGCAACGGAGGCGCTGGGCCGTGACTCTAGGGGCCCGAGGGGTCGGCCACAAGGTCGGCGAGGTCGGGGTGCTGCTCGACGTAGCGGGCCACGAACGAGCACTGCGGGACCACCTGCCGGCCACCGTCCGCGCGGACCTGCGCAAGTGCGGCGGCCACCACCTGCGAGGCGATCCCCCGCCCGCCGTACGCCGGGTCGGTGACGGTGTGGGGGAACACGATGCGCGGCGGGTCCTCGACCAGGACGTACTCGGCGAAGCCGGCCTCGCGGCCCTCGACGTAGGCGGCCCACCGGGACCGCTCGGGCTCGTGCCGGACCTCGACCTCGCCGGACACCGATGACTGACTGGGCTCGCTCATGTCCGGGAGCCTAGGCGGTGATCTCGGCCGGTCCCTGGTCCAGCGGGGTGACGCCGAGCAGCCGGTCGCGCAGCACGACCATCTCCTCGACCAGGGCCAGGAACCGGGTCGTGCTGTCCCCGACCGCCAGGTCGTCGAAGTAGTGGTGTCGCATCGCGACCCGGGCCAGGTGGTGCTCGTCGCGCTCGAGCCGGTCGGCGACCAGCGCCCCAAGCGCGGGGACGTCGCCCGGGGTGACCACGTCGGCGCACCGGCTCACCGGCACCTCCTCGCGCAGCCGGTCCGGGTCGGCGTGCTTGTCGGTGAGCACCAGCGGCTTCTCGGTGCGCAGGTAGAGCCAGTCCAGGCCCACGGAGGAGACGTCGGTGACGATGGCGTCGCAGTCGGTCATCACGGCGAGCACGTCGGCGGTGGTCAGCGACAGGTGCCCGGCGGCGGGGTCCTGCATGGACGCCGCGGTGATGGCCGCGAGCACGGCGTGGTGCCCCTCCCGGACCGCGGGCCTCCGGCTCGTGACGACCTTGGGGTGCGGCTTGTAGACCACCCGCACGTCGGGCACCGACAGCAGCTGGTCGACGATCCCGGCGCCCATGACGTCGACGGAGGTGTAGTCGTTGTAGTCCGCGTCGCCCTCCCAGGTCGGGGCGTAGAGCACGGTGCGACGCCCGGACGGCGCCAGCACCGGCTCGCGCGGTACGTCGAGCTGCGGCCGGCCCACGCGCACCAGCCGGCTCGCGTCGAGCTCCATCAGGGCCGCCAGGTGCCGCTGCACCGCGGCCTCCCCCGCGACCAGCACGCGGTCGTAGGCCTTGGCGTTGTTGCTGGCCATCGACTGCTTGTCGCTCTCACCGTGGCCGACGTGCAGGTGCAGCATCCTCGACTCCAGCAGCGACTGGAAGTTCAGCATCGAGTTGTTGCAGTAGAGCACCACCTTGGCGTCGAGCCGCGCGTAGAGGGCACGCAGCTCGGGAAAGCCGGGCGCGAGCAGCACCTCGAGGCTCGTGCGCTCGCGCAGGACCTCGGCGACCGACGCGTCGCGGACCACGACGGCCGTGGGGTGCGCCCCGTCGAGGACCTCGAGGACGGGGAGCCACTGCATGAGCTGGTAGACCCGCGTGCTGTCGTCGGCGAAGTAGGCGACGGTCGAGACGTGCTTCACCGAAGGATTCTACGGCCGCGTCGACCTGGCGGACGATTCGCTGCCGAGCCCGGAGCCGGCCGGGAGGCGACCGGCAGGCCTAGGGCCCGGCCGGCCGTGTCCTCCGCGCCTCCTCATCTCGTCAACAGTTCCTCCACAGCCGTTCCGGAGCGCGGCGCCGGCCTGCCAAGGTGCTGCCGTGCTCCCGACGTTCCCGCGCGCCAGGACGTGCGCGCTCACGATCACCACCCTGGTCCTGGCGGCCCTGCCAGCGACGTACGCCGTCGCCGACACCACGTCGGGGCACCCCGGTGAGCGGCGGGCCAGGTCGGCCACGGTCGACCTGCGCCTGCTGCCGGCCCGGGTCAGGGCGGGCGAACCCGCCTCGGTGCTGGGTCTGGTCGACCCGGCCCAGCCGGGCCGCGAGCTCCGGCTGGAGCAGCAGGGTCCCGACGGCGACTGGGTCGAGGTCGACCGGGCCACCAGCGACGGGCAGGGTCGCGCGCTCCTGGAGGTCGACACCGACCAGCCCGGTCTCGGGGAGCGCGAGGTGGCGACCAGGCGGCTCCGGGTCGTGGCGGACGAGACCGAGGCCCAGGGAGACGCTGCCTCACCCAGTCGCGCGCTCCGGATCAACCCCCAGACCCACTGCCGCCCCCGGGTCGCTCCTGTGGACCCGGACGCCACGGGCGAGGCGATCTGCCTGGCGGCGCGGCTCGACAACTGGCGTCGCGCCGAGATGGTCGGCGTGGGCCAGCAGGTGAACGCCTCGTCGCAGGACTGGGGTGCTCCCCTGGACGCACTGGCCGCTCCCGTGCCGGTCGTCGGCTTCGACCTCGAGGAGCTCGACCGATCCTTCGGCTACGAGTACCCCTTCGGCCAGGAGGTCCTCGACGATCTCCTGGCCCGTGCCCGCGACGGCGCCGTCCTGGTCGCCTCGTGGCACGCCACCAACCCGGTGACCGGAGGTCCGTTCACCGACCGGTCCTGGCGCGACGTCGGCAGCCTCCTCGACGATCGCACTGCCGCGGCGAGGGCGTTCTGGGCCGACTTCGAGGCGAAGATGGCGCTGCTGGCGCGCTTCCAGGACGGCGACGGCGGTCGCTTCCCGCGCACGCCGGTCGTGCTCAGGCCCTTCCACGAGGCCAACGGCGGCTTCTTCTGGTGGGGCAAGCCGGACCGCGCCACCTACCGCCGACTGTGGGCGCGGCTGCAGACGCGGGCCGCGGAGGCGGGGGTCCACAACGTGCTGTGGGCCTACTCCTTCAACCTGCACACGGCCGGCGTCCGGGATCCCGTCCGGCTCGTCCCGGCCCGCGTCGACCTGGCCGGCCTGGACTCCTACGACCCCGAGCGGCCCTCCCGCAGGGCCTCGGCCCGCGCCGCGCGACGGGTCACCGCCGACCGTCTCGGCCTGGCCGGGTACGCCGAGGTCGCCGCCCTGGACCGGGTCCCACGGATGGCGCTCACCGAGGTCGGCCCGCACGGGAGTGACGGGTCGTGGAACCCCCGGGTGATCAGCAGAGTGGTGTCCCGGTCCCTGTCGCCCCGGGAGCTGCGGCCCCTGTGGGCGATGCTGTGGTTCGACGACGCGGGGTACCCCGAGGCGGGGCGCAAGCAGATCTCCTCACTGTCCGGCGGCCCCCGGTGGCTGCGTTCCTGCCCGGCCGGCTTCTGCCTCTAGCCCCCGTCGTGTGCGGTGGCCGGGCGGCGGTGGCTCACAACCGGTGGAAGGCCACCGTCGGCATGACCAGCTCGCCCACGGCGTCGGTCGCGTCCAGGTCGGCGACCGCGTCGATGACCCAGTCGTGGTCCCCGGCGGGGTCGTGGACGGTCTGACGCACCCGCAGCACCCGTGCGCCGGTGTCCTCGTCCTTGTCGGGCCGGCGCACCAGCAGCTGCGGAGCCCGGGCGTCGGGACCCATGTCCACCGAGTCGTGGTCGTCGTAGTAGGCCTCGATCGCCTCGTCCCAGGCCGAGCGGGTCATGAGCACCTCGCGCGGCGGCTCGGTGCGGTCCGCCGCCGCCCGCTCCATGGCCATCAACCCGTCCAGGTCGTCGCGGGCCACGAGCTCCACGCGACGGAACATCGCGTTGCGCACCATCACCTCGAAGGCGCGGCCCTGCTGGGACAGCGGCCGCGGCGGTGGCGGTGGGGCGTGCGCCGACGTCAGCTCCGAGCCCAGCCGCGCCAGGGCGCCCTCGGGGTCGGTGAGGGACTCCCACTCGTCGAGCAGCGAGGAGTCGGTCTGCCGGACCGTCTCCCCCAACCAGTCCACGAGCAGCTCCAGCTCCTCGGTGCGGTGCTGCTCGGGCACCGTCTGGCGCAGGGTGCGGTAGGCATCGGTGAGGTAGCGCAGCACCAGCCCCTCGGAGCGGGCGAGCTGGTAGCGGGAGACGACATCGGTGAACGACATCCCCTGCTCCCACATCTCGCGCACCACGGACTTCGGGCTGAGCAGGTCCTCGGGCAGCCAGGGGTGGGACTGCCGGTAGATCTCGTACGTCGCGCCGAGGAGCTCGGCCAGCGGCTGCGGCCAGGTGATCTCCTCCAGCAGCGCCATCCGCTCGTCGTACTCCAGGCCGTCGGCCTTCATCTCGGCGACGGCCTCCCCCCGGGCGGCGAACTGCTGGGCCATCAGCACCTGACGGGGCGCCTCCAGCACCGCCTCGATCACCGACACCACGTCGAGCACGTGGGTCTCGGCCTCGGGGTCGAGCACGTCGAGGGCGGCCAGTGCGAAGTGGGCCAGCGGCTGGTTGAGCGCGAAGTCGGCCGGCAGGTCCACGCCGACCACGTAGCGCCGACCGTGCTTGTCGGGCTCGTCGAGACGCTCCAGGACCCCGGAGGCCACCAACGAGCGCGCCAGCCGCAGCGCCCGGCGGGCAAGCCGCAGCTGCTGACGCCGGGGCTCGTGGTTCTCGGTGAGCAGGCGTCGCAGCACGGGGAAGGCGTCCTCCTCGCGCGAGACGACGTTGAGCAGCATCGCGTTGTCCACGCGCATCCGCGGCACCAGCGGCTCCGGCTCGCCGGCGACCAGCTTCTCGAAGGTCGCCTCGGTCCACACCACGGTGCCCTCGGGCGGCTTCTTCAGCTGCGCCTTGCTCTTCTTCTTCCCCGCGGCGACCCGCTCGGCGGCCTTGGCCTTGGCCTTCTCGTTCTCGATGACGTGCTCGGGTGCCTGCACCACCACGAAACCCGAGGTGTCGTAGCCCGCGCGGCCCGCCCGCCCGGCGATCTGGAGGAACTCCCGTGTGCGCAGCACCCGCGAGCGGTTGCCGTCGAACTTCGCCAGCCCGGTGAACAGCACCGTGCGGATCGGCACGTTGATGCCCACCCCGAGGGTGTCGGTGCCGCAGATGACCTGCAGCAGGCCCGCCTGCGCCAGCTGCTCGACCAGCCGGCGGTACCTCGGCAGCATGCCGGCGTGGTGGACACCGATCCCCCGGCGCAGCAGCTTGCCCAGCGTCTTGCCGAAGCCGGCGGCGAAGCGCACCCCCGCCATCCGTTCGGCCAGCTCGGCCTTGCGCTCCTTCGACACCGCGGCCGAGACCCAGCCCGCGTTGAGCAGGGAGGTGGCGTGCTCGACGGCGTCCTTCTGGGTGAAGTGCACGACGTAGACCGGCGCCTGCCCGGTGGTGACCAGCTCCTCGAGCTTGTCCGGCATCGGGTCCAGGGACCAGGTGAACGACAGCGGCACCGGCCGTTCGGCCTGGTCGACCAGCACCGACTCGCGGCCGGTGCGCGTCGTGAGGTCCTCGCGCAGCTCGGAGGTGTCGCCCAGCGTGGCCGACATCAGCAGGAACTGGGCGTCGGGCAGCTCCAGCAGCGGCACCTGCCACGCCCAGCCCCGGTCGGCCTCGCCGTAGTAGTGGAACTCGTCCATCACCACGAGCCCCACGTCCGCGGCGCGACCCTCGCGCAGGGTGAGGTTGGCCAGGATCTCGGCGGTGCAGCAGATGATCGGGGCGTCGGGGTTGACCGCCGCGTCGCCGGTGAGCATGCCGACGTCATCGGCGCCGAAGACCTGGCACAGGTCGAAGAACTTCTCGCTCACCAGGGCCTTGATCGGCGCGGTGTAGAAGCTGACCCGGTCGCTCGCGAGCGCGGCCGCGTGGGCGGCGAGTGCCACCAGGGACTTCCCCGACCCCGTCGGGGTCGCCAGCACGACGTTGGACCCGGCCAGCAGCTCGATGACCGCCTCGTCCTGGTGGGGGTAGAGCTCCAGTCCGCGCGAGGCGGCGTACGCCGTGACGGCGGCGTAGACCTCGTCAGGGCTCGAGCCGGCGGGCGGCCAGGCGTGGGCGCTCACCGGGCGCGGGGGTGCGCGGTGGCGAAGACCTCGCGCAGGTTGTCGACGGTGACCAGGGTGTAGACCTGCGTCGTGGTCACCGACGCGTGGCCCAGCAGCTCCTGCACGACACGGACGTCGGCGCCGCCGTCGAGCAGGTGGGTGGCGAAGGAGTGGCGCAGCGTGTGCGGGGAGACCTCGCGGGTGATGCCCGCGCGCTCGGCCGCCCGGGTGAGGACCGTCCACGCCGACTGCCGCGAGAGCCGGCCCCCGCGGGCGTTGAGGAACATCGCTCCCCGCGGCCCCTCGCCGGACGCCGAGGAGGCCAGCTCGGGGCGGGCGCGGACGAGGTAGGCGTCGACCGCCTCCAGCGCGAACGACCCGACCGGCACCAGTCGCTGCTTGCCGCCCTTGCCGCGCAGCAGGACCGTCCCCTGGCCGGTGGCCGGGTCGATGTCGAGGTCGTCGACGTCGAGACCGACGGCCTCGGAGATGCGGGCACCGGTGCCGTAGAGCACCTCGAGCAGGGCGCGGTCGCGCAGCGCCAGCGTGGTGCCGGGCGAGCCCGCCGCGTCGAGGATCGCCTCGACGTCGGAGAGCGGCAGCGCCTTGGGCAGTCGCTTCGCCGGCTGCGGGGGGCGTACGCCGGCGGCCGGGTCGTGCTCGACCAGGCCGTCGGCCACGGCGAACCGGTGGAACCCGCGCACCGCGACCAGGGTGCGGGCCGCCGAGGTCGAGGAGAGCGCCGGGTGGTCGGCGTCCCCCTCCCGCAGGCGGACCAGGAAGTCGGCGACCAGGCTCTCCCCGACCCGGGCGAGGTCGGCGATGCCGCGCTCGTCCAGGTAGCCCCGGTAGCGCCGCAGGTCGCGCCGGTAGGAGGAGAGGGTGTTGGCGGCGACACCGCGCTCGACCGCGAGGTGGTCGAGGTAGGTGCGCACCGCCCGGTCGACGGCTCCGGGTGCCCCGGTCATGGTGGGGGCCGTCACGCCAGGACGGTCTCCGGGTCCACGGCGTCGATCCCGACCGCCTCACCGACCGGCTTGTTGGTCAGCGTGCCGGCGTGGGTGTTGAGGCCCTTGGCGAGGCTGGCGTCGTCGGCCAGGGCCCGGCGCCAGCCCTTGTTGGCCAGTGCCACGGTGTAGGGCAGCGTCGCGTTGGTCAGCGCGTAGGTCGAGGTGGTGGGGACCGCGCCGGGCATGTTGGCCACGCAGTAGAAGGTCGACTGGTGCACCTGGTAGGTGGGGTCGGAGTGCGTGGTGGCGCGGGTGTCCTCGAAGCAGCCGCCCTGGTCCACCGCGATGTCGACGAGGACCGAGCCCGGCTTCATCTGCGCCACCAGGTCGTTGGTGACCAGCTTGGGGGCGGCCGCGCCGGGGATCAGCACCGCGCCGATGACCATGTCGGCGGTCTTCACGTGCTGCTCGATGGCCAGCTTCGAGGACGCGAGGCCGTGCACCTGGTTGTTGTAGCGCCAGAACGACATCCGCAGCTTGTCCAGGTCGGTGTCGAGCAGGGTGACGTCGGCCCCCATGCCGAGGGCGATGTTGGCGGCGTTCTGGCCCGAGACACCGGCACCGATGATGACGACCTTGGCGTTCGCCACACCGCCGACGCCGCCGAGCAGCACACCCCGGCCGCCCTGGGCCTTGAGCAGCGCGTGCGCCCCGACCTGGGGCGCCAGGCAGCCGGCGACCTCCGACATCGGGTACAGCAGCGGCAGCGAGCCGTTGTCGAGCTGGACGGTCTCGTAGGCGATGCCGGTGACCTTCCGGTCCAGCAGCTCGGTGGTCAGCGGCTTGTCCGCGGCGAGGTGGAGGTAGGTGAAGAGGGTCTGCCCCTCCCGCATCCGGTGGTACTCCTCCGCGACCGGCTCCTTGACCTTCAGGACCATCTCGGCGGTGGCCCACACGTCGTCGGCGGTGCTGAGGATGCGTGCGCCGGCGGCGACGAACTCCTCGTCGGTGATCTGGGACCCGAGACCGGCCCCCTCCTCGATCAGCACCTCGTGCCCGTGCGCGGTCAGCTCGTGCACGCCGATGGGCGTGATGGCCACGCGGTACTCGTGGTTCTTGACTTCCTTCGGGACGCCGACCTTCACAGGGGTCTCCTTCTCTACGGTGCGGACGAGCCGGACACTACCCGCCGAGGCCGACCTCGAGGCCCTCCCTCGCGGCGACCACCTCGACGCGCCCCGCGGCGCGGTCACGGGCCAGCGCGAGGACGGCGTCGACCTCGTCGTCGGTCCGCCACGGGTCGTGGTGGAAGAGCACCAGGGTGCGGGCACCGGCCTCGACGGCCAGCTCGACGTCGTACTCCACGCTGGCGTGGCCCAGGAAGGCCACGTCGGGGAACTGCGCCGCCAGGTGCTGGGCGTCGGTGATGAGCAGGTCGGCCCCCGAGGCCAGTGCCAGGGCGGCCTCGTGCCGCTCGCCTAGGCCGTCGGGGCCCGGGCCCAGCCCGGTGGGGCTGTGGTCGGAGAGGTAGGCGATGGTCCCGCCGGCGTCGGAGACCCGGTAGCCGAAGGTCCGCCCGCCCTTGTGCGGGATCTCGCGGGCGAGCACCTCGAAGCCCTCCACGGTGCGCGTGCCCTCCGCGATCTCCGCGAAGGTCCACCCGCCCCCGAGCTCGCGCGGCTCCACCGGGAAGTGCGGCGGCGAGAAGCAGCGGGCGAGCGTGGCGTGGGCGTCACCGGGCCGTCCGGCCACCTGCTCGGGCAGGAGCACGTCGACGCGACTGCCGTGCGCGGTGCCGGAGCGGAAGAACGGGATGCCGTGGGTGTGGTCCCAGTGCAGGTGCCCCAGCAGCAGGGTCCCGTCGAAGGGCGTGGCGCCCAGCAGTTCGGTCACGCGCATCAGGCCGGTGCCGCCGTCGAGCAGCAGCGTGGGGCGCCCGCCGTCGGGCGCGACGGCGACGCACGAGGTGTGCCCGCCGTACCGCACGAAGTCGGGGCCCGGGGCGGGCGTGGAGCCGCGCACCCCGCAGAACGTGACCCTCATCGGGTGCCCACGAGCAGACCGGACAGCGCTGTCACGAGGACATCAGACCACGCGCACGGGCCGCGAGGACGGCGATCACCACCGGTGCGTCCTGCACGTCGCCCGCGAGGACGGCGTCGTGGAGGTCCGCGAACGGGACCCAACCGGTGCGCATGTGCGCCTCCTCGTGCTCGGGCTCGAAGCCCTGCCGTCCCACGTGTCGCAGGCCGCGCGCCAGGAAGATGTGCGCCACCTCGGCGGAGATGCCCGGCGAGGCGTACGTCGTCGCGAGGTGCGTCCACTCCTCGGCCTCGTGCCCGGCCTCCTCGACCAGCTCGCGACGCGCCGCCTCCAGCGGCGACTCGTCGGGGCCGCCGTCGAGGAGCCCCGCGGGGATCTCGACGAAGGTGCGCTGCGTGGCGTGGCGGTACTGCCACAGGCACAGGACCCGTTCCTGCTCGTCCACGGCGAGCACGATCGCGGCGCCGGGGTGCTCCAGCACCAGGCGCCGGAACGGCTCGCCCGAGCCGTCCGGCACGGTGATGCGGTCCTCGCGCAGCGCGACGACCCAGTCGTCACGGTGCAGGTCGCGACTCGTGACGACCGGCCAGGCGCCCGGTTCGTCCCGCAGCGGCGGGTGGCTCATCGTCCGGTCCGGCTCACTCGTCGTCGGAGGGCTCGCGACGCAGGCCCTTCTCGTCGATCGGGAAGCGCAGCTCCTTCTGCCGGGCGATGGCCGCCCCGACCAGGCCCTTGAACAGCGGGTGCGGCCGGGTCGGGCGCGAGCGCAGCTCGGGGTGGGCCTGGGTGGCGACGTAGTAGGGGTGGACCTCGCGCGGCAGCTCGACGTACTCCACCAGCGTGTCGTCGGGAGAGGTGCCGGAGAAGACCAGCCCGGCCTCCTCCAGTCCCGGCCGGTAGGCGTTGTTGACCTCGTAGCGGTGGCGGTGCCGCTCGGAGACGACCTCCTCGCCGTACACCTCGCGCACGACGGAGCCGGCCTTGAGGTGGGCGGGGTACATCCCGAGCCGCATGGTGCCGCCGAGGTCCCCGGCGCCCTCCACGAACTCCTTCTGCTCGGCCATCGTGGCGATGACCGGCTCGGGCGTCTCGGGGTCGAACTCCGTGGACCCGGCCTTCTCCAGGCCCAGCACGGTGCGGGAGTACTCGATGACCATGCACTGCAGGCCCAGGCACAGCCCGAGCGTCGGGATCCCGTGGGTGCGGGCGTAGGTCAGGGCGCCCAGCTTGCCCTCGAGGCCCCGGATGCCGAAGCCGCCCGGGACGCACACGGCGTCGACGTCCTGCAGCCTCCTGGCCGCACCCGCCTGGGTGGCGCACTCGTCGGAGGGGATCCACTCGATGTTGACCTTCGCGTGGTGCGCGAAGCCGCCGGCCCGCAGTGCCTCCGCCACCGAGAGGTAGGCGTCGGGCAGGTCGATGTACTTGCCGACCAGCGCGATCGTGACCTCCTCCTCGGGGTGGTGCACGCGGCGCAGCAGGTCGTCCCACTCGCGCCAGTCGACGTCGCGGAAGGGCAGGTCCAGCTTGCGGACGACGTAGGCGTCCAGGCCCTCGCGGTGCAGCACCTTGGGGATGTCGTAGATCGACGGGGCGTCGGCCGCGGTGACCACCGCCTCCCGGTCGACGTCGCACATGTCGGCGATCTTGCGCTTGATGCCCTCGGGGAGCTCCCGGTCGGCGCGGCAGACGACCGCGTCGGGCTGGATGCCGACCTGGCGCAGCGCGGCCACCGAGTGCTGGGTCGGCTTGGTCTTCAGCTCCTTCGAGGGCCCGATGTAGGGGACGAGGGAGACGTGGACGAAGAAGACGTTGTCGCGGCCGATGGTCTGGCGGACCTGGCGGGCGGCCTCGAGGAAGGGCAGCGACTCGATGTCACCGACGGTCCCACCGATCTCGGTGATGACCACGTCGACGTCGTCGCCGTGCATGGCCAGGATCCGCTCGCAGATCTCCCCCGTGATGTGCGGGATGACCTGCACCGTCTCGCCGAGGTAGTCGCCGCGGCGCTCCTTGGCGATGACGTTGGAGTAGACCTGCCCGGTGGTGACGTTGGCGCGACCGGACAGGTCGGCGTCCAGGAAGCGCTCGTAGTGGCCGATGTCGAGGTCGGTCTCGGCGCCGTCGTTGGTCACGAAGACCTCGCCGTGCTGGAACGGGTTCATCGTCCCGGGGTCCACGTTGAGGTACGGGTCGAGCTTCTGCATCGTCACCGAGAGCCCCCGGGAGCGGAGGAGCCGTCCCAAGCTGGAGGCAGTGAGACCCTTCCCGAGCGAGGAGGCGACGCCTCCGGTCACGAACACGTGCTTGGTCGGGCCTGAGTTCCTCACGGAACTCCATCCTAGGGCATGACCGGCCGTGCTCCGGACTCAGGCGCGCGCGGTCCTCGCCACCTCGAGCAGCTCCCGGGCGTGGGCCAGCGCGGTGTCCGAGCCCGAGAGGCCGGCCATCATCCGCGACAGCTCGTGCTCGCGCTCCTCCTCGCCCAGCAGCGTGAGCCCGGAGCTGGTGATGGTGCCGTCGTGGGACTTGCGGACCACGACGTGCCGGTCGGCGTACGCCGCGACCTGGGGCAGGTGGGTGACCACGAGCACCTGGGAGCCGCGGGCCAGGGCGGCGAGCCGGCGGCCGACCTCGACCGCGGCAGCGCCGCCGACCCCGGCGTCGACCTCGTCGAAGACGAACGTCGGCACCGGGCTGGTCCCCGCCAGCGCGACCTCGACCGCGAGCATCACCCGGGACAGCTCACCGCCGGAGGCGCCCTTGTCCAGCGGGCGGGGGTCCGAGCCGGTGTTGGCCGCCAGCAGCAGCTCGACCTCGTCGATGCCGCTGGGGGCGAAGCGCAGCCACCGCTCCCCCACCTGCAGCGGGACCCCTGGTGCCTCGGGGTCCTGCGGCGCCTCGGTCTCGTGCTGCCGGACGGCGACCGAGAGCCGTGCGTGCGGCATGGCCAGCAGGGTCAGCTCGTCGCTGACCTGCTCCCCCAGCCGGCGGGCGGCATCCGATCGCAGGTCGCTGAGGGTGGCGGCCGCGGTCGCGAGCTCGGCTCGCAGCCGGGCCCGGTCGGCGCGCAACGCCTCGACCCGCTCGTCGGAGCCGTCGAGCTCGAGCAGCCGCGCCGCCGAGCGCTCGGCCCAGGCGAGCACCTCCTCGAGGGTCTCGCCGTACTTCCGTGTCAGCCGGATCAGGTCGGCGCGCCGCTCGGAGACCGCCGCGAGGCGCGCCGGGTCGGTGTCGATGCCGGTGGCGTACGACGCCACGTCGGTCGCGAGGTCGGCCAGGACGTACCCGAGCTCGGCGGCCCGGTCCGCGAGGGCGGCGGCCTCCGGGTCGTGGTCCCGGACGCCGTCGAGCAGGGTGCGCGCCGCTCCGAGGGTGCCCATCGCGTCGGGGCCGCCCTGCTCGCTGGAGAGCGCCTCCCGTGCCTGCTCGGCGGCCGCCCGCAGCGTGTCGGCGAACCCGAGCCGGGTCTCCTCCGCGGCCAGCTGTGCCTCCTCGCCCGCCTGTGGGGCGACGGCCTCGACCTCCTCGAGACCGAGGCGGAGCAGGTCGGCCTCACGGGCCCGCTCCCGCGCGTGGGTCACGACGTCGGTGAGCTCCTCCTCCACCGCCCGGAGGCGGTCGAAGAGCTCGCGGTAGGCCGCCGCGGCGGCCGCGAGCGGCTCACCGCCGAAGCGGTCGAGCGCGTCGCGCTGGGCGCGCGGCCGCAGCAGCCGGTGCTGGTCGGACTGGCCGTGCACCGCGACGAGCGGCTCGCTGACCCCGGAGAGCGTCGCGACCGGGACCGACGCACCCCCGACGAACGCGCGGGAGCGTCCTTCGGCCGAGACGTTGCGGGCCAGCACGACCCGGCCGTCCTCGACGGTGCCGCCGGCCTCCTCCACGCCCTCGACGAGCTCGGGCAGGTCGTCGGTCACGACCACGCCCTCGACCCGGGCGGTGCGGGAGCCGGTGCGGACCGCGCCGCTGTCGGCACGACCGCCGAGCAGCAGGCCGAGCGCGGTGACGACCATGGTCTTGCCGGCGCCGGTCTCCCCGGTGATGACGGTGAGCCCGGGCCCGAGCTCGAGGGTCGAGGAGTCGATGACGCCCAGGCTCTGGATCCTGATCTCCTCGATCACGGTGCCTCCCCCCGACGTCGACGTTCGGCGGAGCCGCGCCAGCCCTCCACGGGGAGCCCGAACTTCGCGACAAGGCGGTCGGTGAAGGGGGCCCGGTGCAGCCGGACCAGTCGCACGGGACGCTCGCCGCGGCGCACCTCGATGCGCGCGCCCGGCGGCAGGTCGACCGCACGCCGTCCGTCGGCCCACAGCACGCCGGATCCCTCGGTGTTGGCGAGCACCTCGACGGCCATCACCGAGGTCGGTGCGACGACCAGCGGCCGGGCGAACAGTGCGTGCGCGGAGATCGGCACGAGCAGCAGCGCGTCGACCTGGGGCCACACGATCGGGCCCCCGGCGCTGAAGTTGTAGGCGGTCGAGCCGGTGGGCGTGGAGCAGACCACCCCGTCGCAGCCCCACCGGGACAGCGGGCGACCGTCGACCTCGACGACGACCTCGAGCATCCGCTCCCGGGCCGCCTTCTCGACGCTGGCCTCGTTGAGCGCGAAGGTCGAGGTCACCACCTCGCCGTCACGCACCACGCGCACGTCGAGCGTGGTGCGCTCCTCGATGGTGTAGCGGCCGGCGACCACCGCCTCGATGGTGCTCTCGACGTCGTCCTGCTCCGCCTCCGCCAGGAAGCCGACGTGGCCGAGGTTGACGCCCAGCAGCGGCGTGCCCGTCGCGTGGGTGACCTCGGCGGCCCGCAGGATCGAGCCGTCGCCGCCCAGGACGAGCGCCAGCTCGCAGTCGGCACCGGCCTGCTCGCCCTCGGCCATGGTCTCGACCCGGATGTCGGGGTCCTCGGGGCTGATGCCCAGGTCGGCCATCTCGCCGGCCGGCATCCGCACCACGATGCCGTGCGCGGACAGGGCCCGGCAGCAGGCGAGCGCGACCTCGCAGGCGTCCTCGCGACCGGTGTGGGTCAGCAGCAGCACACGACGGGTCACGGCTCCACCTTCTCACCGGCGGCCGCGGCGAGCGGGTCGTCCCCCCGCACCAGCGCCGCGACCTGCTCGGCGGTGACCGTGGCCGGGCCCCGGCGCAGCCACAGGAAGAACTCGACGTTGCCCGAGGGTCCCGGCAGCGGGCTCGTGGTGGCCGCCACGGCACCCCACCCCCGACGTGCCGCGGCCTCGGCGACGGTCAGGACCGCCTCGGCGCGCAGCTCGGGGTCACGCACGACGCCGCCCTTGCCGACCCGGTCCTTCCCGACCTCGAACTGTGGCTTGACCATCAGCGCCAGGTCGCCGTCGGCCCGGGTGACGGCGATGAGCGCGTCGAGCACGAGAGCCAACGAGATGAAGGAGAGGTCCCCGACCACGAGGTCGACGGGCTCGCCCACCAGGTCGAGGTCCAGCTCACGGATGTTGGTGCGGTCGTGCACGACGACCCGGTCGTCGCTCTGCAGCGACCAGGCCAGCTGGCCGTACCCGACGTCCACCGCCAGCACCCGGGCGGCGCCGCGGCGCAGCAGCACGTCGGTGAACCCGCCGGTGGAGGCTCCGGCGTCGAGGCAGCGCCGGCCGGCCACCGAGAGCCCCACCGTGGAGAAGGCGTCCAGGGCGCCGGCCAGCTTGTGGCCACCCCGGGACACGTAGTCGGGTCGGTCGACGTCCTCGCGGACCACGATCGCCACGTCGGTCGTCACCCCCGTGGCCGGCTTGCGTGCCGGGGCGCCGGACACCGACACCCGGCCCGCGGCCACCAGCTCACTGGCGTGCTCACGGGAGCGGGCCAGACCTCGGCGGACCAGCTCCTGGTCCAGCCGCAGCCGACGCGGCGGCACCCCGCTCAGCCGTCCTCGGACACAGGGTCGGCGTCGAGCGCACGGCGCAGCCGCTCCTGGGCGGCGGTGAAGACGGCGGTGTGCTCGGCGAGCGGTCGCTCGACGAGCCCCTCGATCGACTCGATGACGGCGTCGACGGACGCCACCCCGGTGCGCACCTGCTCGTCCATGGCGCGAGGCTATCGCGCGGCGGGGACGTCGTCCCCGGGCGGTTGCAGCCCGGCCACGTCGACCACGAACCCCGTCCGGTCGAGGTGCTGCCACGCCGCACAGGCGACGGCCCGCCACCAGTCGTCGGCGTCTCCCCCGCCCCGCACCTGCAGGGCTGCGTCCGCCACGCGCGCGGTCCAGCCACGGCACTGCCAGGCCCCGTCCACCTCCTCGACCCGAGGGTGGGGCGTGAGCAGCCCCCCGAGGTCGGCCGCGAGGTACGTCGGCCGCTCGCCCTCGTGTGCCGCGACCAGGTCGGGCAGTCCGCTGACGCCGGTCCGGACGAGCAGCGAGGGGATGCCGAGGCCGACGGCCCCCTCGATGTCGGTGTCGAGTCGGTCCCCCACCATCAGCGGCCGCTCCCCACCGACTCGTCGCACGGTCTCCTCCAGCAACGGCCGCTCCGGCTTGCCGGCCACCACCGGGTCGACCCCCGAGAAGCGCCGCAGCGTCTCCACGAGCACGCCGTGCCCCGGTGCCGTGCCGTACGGCGTGGGGATGGACATGTCGGTGTTCGACGCGACCCACCACAGCCCGTCCCGGATGCGCACCGCCGCACGCATCACGTCGCGCCACAAGACGTCGGGTCCGTATCCGCTCACGACGGCCTCGGCCTCGTCCTCCACCCCGACCGGCTCCAGTCCCTCCGCCCGCAGCGCCTGCTCGAGCCCCTCGGCACCGAGCAGCACGACCCGGGCACCGTCGGGCAGCCGCTGGGCGAGCACACGCGCGGCGGCCTGCGCGGAGGTCACGACGTCGGCGACCTCCGCCCGGACGCCGAGGTCCGTGAGGTGCTGCGCCACCTGCTGCGGCGGGCGTGAGGCGTTGTTGGTGATGAACGCGGGATGCATCCCCCGGCGGCGGGCCACCTCGATCGACTCCGCTGCCCGGGGGACGGCCGCGCCACCCACGTAGACGACCCCGTCCAGGTCGAGCATCACCAGGTCGTGGGCGTCGCACAGCTCCTGATCGCTCCAGCCCAGCACCCCGGCAGCCTACGATGGTCCGATGGACGAGTCCGACCCGGCCGTCACTCCCCCACCGCTGGCGGGGCCGTTCCGCCTGCACACGTTCAGGCCCCGCGGCCGACCCGACGTCGGCACCCGGACGCTGTTCGTCCACGAGTGGACGGCTTCGGGGTTCACCGTGCGCGGGGTCGTGGGGCTGCTGGACCTCACCGGGGGTCATTGCCCCTCCGCCCGGGCCGTGGTCCTCCCGCACGAGCGCGTGCACGCCGACCAGGTCCACCAGCTGGCCGGCCGGATGGCCCGGGGCCGGGTCGACACCGCCCCCATCCTGCTGGCCCACCGTGGACCGGTCGCGTTGCGCTCGCTGCTGGACGAGGTGTGCTCCGAGCCCCCGCGGCTGGTCCGCAGCCTGCGGGACCAACGGCACCGGGTCTGGGCGCTGTCGCGCCCCAGCGAGCTCGAGCTGGTCGCGGCGGAGCTTGCGGGCACCAGCGCCCTGCTCGCCGACGGGCACCACCGCTACGCCGCCCACCTGCGCCTGCAGCGTTCGGGGACCCGTGGCTCGGACCGTGCGCTCAGCGTACTGGTGGACCACGAGGACACCCCTCTCCACCTCGGCGCGATCCACCGGGTGCTGCCCGGCCCCGTGCTCCACGTCGCCCGACGACAGGGCTGGGGAGTCGTCACTATCGGCTCCGGCAGCCCCCTGCGCGAGGTCGCCCCGGGGCGAGTGGTCGTGTGGGAGGCGGGCCTGACCCACGTCCTCTCCCTGCCACCGACGCCCGGGCCTCCGGGCGGGTCCGGTCTGGTGACCACCGCGACCATGCCCGTGCTGGCGGTCGAGCGCATGCTCGCGCAGCTGCCGACGGGCGACACCTCCTACCACCACGAGGCGGAGGCCGCCCTGGCCGAGGCGGGGCGACGGGACCGCAGCGCCCTCCTGCTCCCCGCTCCCACGCTCGACGAGGTGCTCTCCGTCGTGCGGCAGGGTCGGCTCCTCCCGGAGAAGGCCACGTCGTTCCAGCCCAAGCCGCGACCGGGCCTGCTCACCCGACGGCTCCGCGACGTCTGAGCCGACCGGAGGCCACCTCGACCTCTACCCGGCTCTGCGCGCCTGCGCCGATGCGGAAGAAGCGGCGACGGACGGCGCCACGCACCTCGACGTGGTCACCTGCGCGCCATCCGGCCACGCTGCGCTGGACCCGTGGGGTCCACGCAGAGCAGTCCACGGTGTCGACGGACTGGCGCGAGCCCGCCCCCTCGGGCCTGCGCACCACCAGCCGGAACACCCACACCGTGTCACCGCTGGGCAGCTGCTTCTCCTCAGGATCCGCCGACACCCGACCCGCGAGGGTCACCTCGTTCCGGTCGGCGACCCGTGCGGGCGTTCTTCCCTCGGTCTGTGATCCACGTGCCATCTGCACCTCACCTCCGACACCGAGCGTGCCGGGCTCCCGGACCGGGCGACGGAGCCGGCGAACGGGTTGGGGAGACCGGTGCACCACGCTGCGGCTGTGGACGCTGAACAGGCCACCCTCGAGCGTCCGGCGGCGCCGGAAATGCGAGCAGCCCCGCCTCTGATGAGGCGGGG